>CEUN01104643.1_pt1 | contig 64618 bp, 69 predicted proteins | sample 361501 | NCBI WGS metagenome assembly CEUN01 (sample SAMEA2622801, study PRJEB7988) | marine metagenome | biome: marine biome (ENVO:00000447); feature: marine epipelagic mixed layer (ENVO:xxxxxxxxx); material: "saline water (ENVO:00002010), including plankton (ENVO:xxxxxxxx)" | depth 120 m | reverse complement strand
GCCGGCTTCTCAGCCACTGTATCGGCCCGGGCGTTGATCATCTTCGAGCCGATCGATGCGTCCTTTGCCCAGAAAGGCACCAGACCCCATTTGAGCTTCACAAGTGCGCGCCCACCGTCTTCCATGCGCACCGCGATGGTCTCCTGTGTCGGAGCGATGTTGAAGCGCGGCTCCAGATTGGGAACGATGTCGAGCCCCAGCATCTTCGCGATCTGGTTGGGGGGTCCTTTGAGGGTGAAGCGCCCGCACATGGGCCGAGTGTAGAATCGCGACCGAGAGGGGTGCCAGTTTCATGACCGATTCCATTTTCGACGAGGCGATCTACAAGCCGACCGGCGGCTTCATGAATGCGCCCTCGCACCACGACCTCACGGGTTGCCAACTGGCGATTGTGGGCATGCCGTTCGACTGCGGCGTTCATCCCACCCGGATCGGCTCGCGGCAGGGGCCGGCAGCCATCCGTGAGCAGAGCGGGCTGGTGCGGCCGTTCCAACCGCCCCATGCCGATTTCAATCCGCTCGAGGCACTCGGTGTGATCGATTGCGGCGATGCCGTCTGTCTTCCCGGCAGGCCGGAGCCGTCCTTCGAAGTGATGGAAGAGGCGATCTGGCGCATCGCCAGCCGTGGTGTGTCGACTTTGACCATGGGCGGCGACGGTTCAGTCACGCTGCCGCAGCTGCGGGGCTGGCGGCGCGTTCACCCCGATCTCTGTGTTCTGCATATCGATGCCCACACGGACACCTATCCCGTGACCGGGCAGGAGCGCATCACCACGGCGACGACCTTCACGCTGGCCGCTAAGGAGGGACTCGACACGGCCAACACGCTCCACATCGGCGCGCGCGGGCCGACCTACATGGGCGGCGTCTTCGAGTTCACCCGTGGGCTGGGTTACGAACTGATTCCTGATGCCGACATGCGTCGCGACGGGCTTGACACCACCGTGCGCCACATCCATGAGCGCCTGGGCGGCCGTAAGGTTTACCTGTGCTGGGACATGGATGTCTTTGATCCTAGTTGTGCGCCGGGCGTGGCGACGCCGACCTGGGGCGGGCTGACGGCAGGCGAGGGTCTGGGGCTTCTCCAGGCGCTGGCCGGGCTCGACATCGTGGCGGTCGATGTGAACACTGTGAGCCCACCCCATGACGTCGGCGGTATGACGGCGTTCCTGGCCGGCTGCGTGATGCTTGAGGGCATGACCCTGGTGGCGAGGGCTCGCTAGACGTGATTCTCTCCCAGAAGCATCGGTTCATATTCATCAAGACGAACAAGACCGCGGGCACGTCGGTTGAGATCGCCCTGTCGCGTCAATGTGGCGAGGGCGACATCATCACACCGCTCCTGCAGGAGGATGAGGCGCTGCGCCGTGAGGGGGGCGGCCGCCGGCCGCAACACATGAAAGCGCCGAAGGGTTGCGACGGGCCCCACCGGTTTGCCAAGCTGAAGAATGGGGACAAGGTCATGCTGCGGTTTTTCAACCACATGGCAGCGTCGGAGCTGCTCACTGTCATCAAGCCGGCCGTCTGGGACGACTACTTCACTTTCTGCGTTGAACGCAATCCGTGGGACCGTGTAGCTTCCTACTATCATTACGGGACGGCGCACGAGGACGATCCCTGTGATTTCACCACCTTCCTGCTCGGCGACAGCCTGCCGTTTCTGAAGTGGCTCGGCCGTGATCTCTCCACGATCGACGGCAAGGTCACGGTCGATAAGGTGTGCTCCTACGAAAATCTGGAAGAGGACCTGCGGGAGGTCTTTGAGGCCGTGGGTATCGACGCCCGGGTCAATCTTCCGCGCGCCAAATCAGGCTTCCTTCCGGGCGGCTAAAGCTATCGAGCGCTCTAAAACGACGCTGATCGCACGCTTGTCGAGGCGTGGGCGCCGTCGCTGATCGACGAAAAGGGTTACGAGTTCTGAACTTTCAGGTGACGACTGCGTCGTTGCCTGTGGTGGCCGAAGTCGTGGCGGTGTCGATCAGCATGTTCAGCAAGGCGGCACGCAGATCGGTGGCTTCCTTTTCAAGACGTGCAACATCACGAGACAGATTTTCGACCGTGTCCTTCTGACTGTTGAGTGCTGCCTGAACCATGCTGCTACCCCAGTTGTCGGGCGCTGCGGTGCCCGTGACTGATACATGGCACCGTTTTCGTGTCGGGTGCGTGACCCAGATCACAGCAATCTGGGTTATAGGTGCAAATTCGCCACCTACCGTGACGAATCGTGAGCGTCGTCACGTCAAATTCAGGACGTGTGACAATATGATCATGCGACGTTCTTCAAGTGTTCACCCGCGACATCGGCAATGTCGCGGATGATCGCTGTGATCTCGAAGTCCTTGGGCGTGTAGATTCGCGCGACTCCGGCCTGCTTCAGCGACTCGGTGTCTTCGGGCGGGATGATGCCGCCGACCACGACAGGGATGTCGCCGCAACCCTCTTCGTCCATCAGGCGGCGAACCTCGGCGACAAGGCGGATATGGGCACCCGACAGAATTGAGAGCCCGACGACATGAACGCTTTCCTCCAGAGCGGACGCGGCAATCTGCTCGGGGCTGAGCCGGATGCCCTGGTAGACGACCTCCATGCCGCAATCCCGAGCCCGCAGGGCGACCTGCTCGGCACCGTTGCTGTGGCCGTCGAGTCCCGGCTTGCCGACCAGAAGCTTGATCCGGCGGCCCAGCCGTTCCGACGCGGCTTCAACATGACTGCGGGCCTCTGCCATGGCTTCGGCGCCGGTCTTGCTGCCTGCCGCGGCAAGGCCGGTGGGTGCGCGATACTCACCGAAGGTCTCACGCAGGGCATGGCCCCACTCGCCAGTGGTGACGCCGGCTTTGGCGCACGCGATTGAGGACTCCATGATGTTGCGCCCTTCGCGCGCGGCAGCCTTGAGGTCGTCAAGGGCGGCCTGGGCGGCGGCGGTGTCACGGGATTCGCGCCAGGCCCGGAGATTGGTGATCTGCTCGTCCTCGGCTGACGAATCGACCGTCATGAATCCGCCGTCCGATCCCGACGTCAGCGGAGAGGGGGCCGATTCGGTGAACCTGTTCACGCCGATCACCGGCATCTCACCGGCCTCGATGGCGGCGACGCGGGCGCTGTTCGATTCCACCAGCTTCTGCTTCATGTAGCCGGTCTCAACCGCCTGGGTCGCGCCGCCCAGCCGGGCAATGACATCGAGCTCCGCACGGGCGGCGTCCTTGAGCTCCGCCACCTTGGCGGCGATCTCATGGCTGCCTTCGAAGATGTCGCCGAACTCCAGGAGGTCCGTCTCATGGGCCACGATCTGCTGAAGGCGCAGGCTCCACTGCTGGTCCCAGGGGCGCGGCAGGCCGAGTGCTTCGTTCCAGGCCGGGAGCTGCACGGCACGGGCGCGGGCGCCCTTCGAGAGCGTGACGGCCAGCATTTCGAGCAGGATGCGGTAGACGTTGTTTTCGGGCTGCTGCTCGGTCAGGCCGAGCGAGTTGACCTGCACACCATAACGGAAACGGCGCAGCTTGGGATCGTCGACGCCGTAACGTTCGGCGGTGATCTCGTCCCATAGCTCGGTGAAGGCGCGCATTTTCGACATCTCGGTGACGAACCGAATGCCCGCGTTCACGAAGAAGCTGATGCGTCCGACGACACGGGCGAAGCCTTCCTCGGAGACGGTGCCCGAGGCCTTCACGTCATCGAGAATCTGGATCGCATTGGCGAGCGAGAAGGCAATCTCCTGTACCGGCGTCGCACCGGCTTCCTGCAGGTGATAGGGACAAACGTTGATCGGGTTCCACTTCGGGACCTCTGCGACCGAGAACACCACCGTGTCGGTCGTGAGCTTCAGGGACGGGCCGGGGGGGAAGATGTAAGTGCCCCGGCTCAGGTATTCCTTGACGATGTCGTTCTGGATCGTGCCCGAGAGGTCGCCGCGCGCCACACCGCGCTTGTCGGCCAGCGCGATATAAAGTGCGAAGAGCCAGGCAGCGGTTGCGTTGATCGTCATCGAGGTGTTCATTTTCTCGATGGGAATCTGGTCGAACAGGGTTTCTATGTCGCCCAGGTGACTGACCGGCACGCCGACACGGCCGACCTCACCGCGTGCGATGGCTTCATCGGCGTCGTAGCCGGTCTGGGTCGGCAGATCGAAGGCGATCGAAAGGCCGGTCTGGCCCCGCTCCAGATTCGTGCGGTAGAGCGCGTTCGAGGCCGCGGCTGTGCTGTGGCCAGAGTAGGTGCGCATCAACCACGGGCGGTCACGCTCGGGCCGGGCCGGTTGGGTTGTCTCGCTGGTGCTCATCACGGTCGTCCACATGGTCGTTTCGAGAAACTATCATGCTGCGTTGCAAAAAAAGTTGCAAACGCTGCAAAGCCGAAAAACAATGCCTTTCAGGGTGGGATCCCGAGTCGTGTGTTGCAACGCAACATGCGGGATCGGGACAGCGAAACACGAGACTGTGGAGACGAAGGATGGCTCAGCCAGCCGAGGCGATGCCGAGCGGATACGACGCGCCGGTGAAGGATCTGTATGAGATGGGCGAGATTCCGCCCATGGGCCATGTGCCGGCCAAGATGTACGCATGGGCGATTCGTCGCGAGCGTCATGGCAAACCCGATACGGCGATGCAGGTCGAGGTGCTGCCGACCCATGAGATCGACAGCCACGAGGTGCTGGTTCTCGTGATGGCCGCCGGTGTGAACTACAACGGCGTCTGGGCCTCGCTCGGTATTCCGATCAGCCCGTTCGACGTTCACAAGGGTGAGTTCCATATCGCCGGCTCCGATGCTTCAGGCATCGTCTGGGCCGTCGGCTCCAAGGTGAAGCGCTGGAAGGTCGGCGACGAGGTCGTGATACACTGCAACCAGGACGACGGCGACGATGAAGAGTGCAACGGCGGCGACCCGATGTATTCGCCGACCCAGCGCATCTGGGGCTACGAGACCGGCGATGGTAGCTTTGCCCAGTTCTGCCGGGCCCAGGCCCAGCAGCTTATGCCGCGTCCCAAGCACCTGACCTGGGAGGAGGCTGCCTGCTACACACTGACGCTGGCGACCGCCTATCGCATGCTGTTCGGTCACCGGCCGCACGTCCTGCGTCCGGGCCACAATGTTCTCGTCTGGGGCGCCTCGGGCGGCCTGGGCAGCTTTGCCGTTCAGCTTGCCGCAACAGCGGGTGCCAACGCGATCGGCGTGATTAGCGATGATGACAAGGCCGATTTCGTCATGTCGCTGGGCGCCAAGGGTGTCATCAACCGCAACGATTTCGATTGCTGGGGTCGCCTGCCGGAAGTCTCCGACGCGGAAGCTTACGGAGCCTACATGAAAAAGTGCCGTGAGTTCGGTAAGGCGATCTGGAACTTCACCGGCAAGGGCAACGATGTCGACATCGTGTTCGAGCATCCCGGCGAGGCGACCTTCCCGGTCTCCTGCTTCGTGGTGAAGCGCGGCGGTATGGTCGTGTTCTGCGCTGGCACCACCGGTTACAACATCACCTTCGATGCCCGCTTTGTCTGGATGCGCCAGAAGCGTGTTCAGGGCAGCCATTTCGCCAACCTCGCCCAGGCGAGCCAGGCCAACAAGCTGGTCATGGAGCGCCGCATCGACCCCTGCATGTCAGAAGTGTTCGCCTGGGAAGACATCCCGCGCGCCCACATGAAGATGAGCGCCAACGAGCACAAGCCCGGCAACATGGCTGTTCTCGTGCAGTCGCCGCGCCCGGGTCTGCGGACCCTGGAGGATGTGCTGGAAGGCTGATCCGGCCGCAGTTCCGCTGCGTAACCGTATCGATTGTGAGGTGCCATGGCCGTTCTTGATGATCTGATGGAGCGTTGCGCCGGCGCTCTCGCTGCTGCGGAGGGCTACTATGAGGCGGCCCGTCGTGGTGTCCGTGATCTTGTGGTGGATGGTGACGGCAGGATCGATGCCGGACTGGTCGACCAGCATCAGCATGCGGCGCACGGTTTGGCCTGGGTGGCGACCTATGTCGAAGGGTTTCGCCAGATTCTCTGCTGGGCGCGTGCGCTCGATGCCGACGGCAAGTTCGGTGAGGTCGAGAAACTGACCCTGCAGATCGGCAGCGGCGAGTATCTCTCACAATTGGCTGGTGGCATTCCGATGAGCCAGGTCGAGGTGGTGCGCCCGCACGATCTCGGTGTCTCCGATCATGATCTCCACGCCTTCTGGACCGCCGATGCCTCCACCCTGATGAAGGCAGCCGGTGATGTGCCGCGCCAGCGTCTAGTCGAAATCCTGGCTGTGGAGTGGGAGAACAGCGGCTTTGGCGAAGATGGCCTCGATGAAGATCTCGTCATGGTGCGCGACCAGTTCCGCCGCTATGCCGAGGAGAAGGTCAAGCCGGTCGCCCACCAGTGGCATCTCGACGACGACTTCATCCCGCTCGAAATCCTGCAGGAGTTGGCCGATCTCGGCGTCTTCGGCCTTTCGGTGCCTGAAGAACATGGTGGGCTGGGCATGTCCAAAGTCGCCATGTGTGTCGTGACAGAGGAGTTGAGCCGCGGCTACATCGGCGTCGGATCGCTGGGCACCCGCACGGAGATCGCCGCCGAGCTGATTATCAATGGCGGTACCGACGATCAGAAGGAACGTATCCTGCCCCGCATCGTGTCGGGTGAGATCATTCCCACGGCTGTGTTCACCGAACCGGGGACGGGCTCCGACCTCGGCAGCCTGCGGACCCGCGCCGTGAAGGATGGCGATGTCTATCGCGTCACCGGTAACAAGACCTGGATCACCCACGCGGCCCGTGCCGATGTCATGACCCTGCTGGCACGGACCAACCCTGACGAGAAAGGCTACCGCGGCCTGTCGATGTTCCTGGCCGAAAAGCCGCGCGGTGATGACGCGAGCCCGTTTCCCGCCGAAGGCATGTCGGGCGGTGAGATCGAGGTGTTGGGCTATCGCGGCATGAAGGAATACGAGATCGGTTTCGACGGCTTCGAAGTGAAGGCCGAGAACCTGCTGGGCGGTGAAGAAGGCAAGGGCTTCAAGCAGCTTATGGCGACTTTCGAATCGGCCCGCATCCAGACCGGTGCGCGCGCCGTCGGTGTGGCCCAGGCCGCGATGGAGCTCGGCCTGAAGTATGCCACCGAACGTCAGCAGTTCGGTCGCGCGATCGTGGGCTTCCCGCGGGTCGCCAACAAGCTCGCCTGGATGGCTGTCGAAACCATGATCGCGCGCCAGCTCTGCTGGTTCTCAGCACGTGAGAAGGATGCCGGCCGGCGCTGTGATCTCGAAGCCGGGATGGCCAAGCTGCTTGGCGCCCGCGTGGCCTGGTCCAATGCCGACAACGCGCTGCAGATCCATGGCGGCAACGGTTATGCCCTGGAATACGAGATCAGCCGCGTGCTGTGCGACGCCCGTATCCTCAACATCTTCGAGGGTGCCGCGGAGATTCAGGCCCAGGTCATCGCCCGCCGCCTTTTGTCGGACGCCAACTGATCCCCGATGGTCTAACGTCGTCACCCTGATTTGAGGGAATGATGTGATGACCAGCCTGATGACACCGACATGTGAGCTGCTCGGTATCTCCCGCCCCATCGTGCAGGCCCCGGTATCGGCCGTGCCCGAAGTGGTTGCCGGCGTTTCGAATGCCGGGGGCCTTGGCATTATTCCGGGCACCTGGCTGGGCAAGCACGGAACACGCGAGACCCTGTCTGCGGTCCGCGACCTGACCAACCGGCCGATCGGTGCGAACTATGTGATCTCGCTGATGGGTGAGGACGAACACGCCAGTCTCGATGTCATGCTTGACGCCGGCGTCCCGTTTATCTCGACCTTCTGGGGCGATCCCGCGCCCTTGGTCGAGCGCATTCATGGCGCCGGCGCTCTGCATTTCCACACGGTCGGCTCGGCTGAAGAGGCGCGCCGGGTGGTCGATGCCGGGGTTGATGTTGTGGTCGCCCAGGGCGTTGAGGCCGGCGGCCACGTTTGGGGGAAAGTCTCGACGATGGTTCTGGTGCCTGCCGTGGTCGATGCCGTGCCCGACACACATGTCATTGCGGCCGGCGGCATCGCCGATGGCCGGGGCCTTGCCGCCGTCCTGACGCTGGGCGCGGGCGCTGCCTGGGTCGGTACGCGGTTCGTGATGTCCGAGGAGAACGCCATGCATCCGGAGCATCAGGTGCAGATGCTGGCGGCGCGAGAAACGGATGCCTTCTACTCAACGTTGTTTGATCTTGGCTGGCCTGATGCGCCGCACCGGGCACTGATGAACGACACGGTGAAAATGTGGCTGGAAGCTGATCAACCACCGTCCGGTCACCGGCCGGGCGAGGGGGACGTTGTGGCCCATCAGGCCAACGGCGATCCGATCCCGCGCTACTCAACGGAAGATCCCAACGGAACCATCAGCGGGGACGTGACGGCCATGTGCATGTACGCCGGCCAGGGGATCGGTGTGGTGAACGACGTGAAGCCGGTTGCGACCATTATGGATGAGATGATGGAGGTTGCCGGTGCGGTTCTTTCGAAGCTGGGACGGGGCTGACCCTCAGTTCTGGCTGTCGCACAAGGCGACGTAGTCGCGCATCGGCTTGGCACTGTCGGCGATGCCGGCCCGCTCCCGCTCGGCAAAGGCGATCGTGACGTGCTCGTGTTCGGTCAGCCGCTCCAGGGCAGCGCGGTCCTCGGCCGGGGCCATGCGCTCCAGCGCTTCGAAGGTGTCGATGTAGACGGGATAGTAGCCGGCGACGTGATCGACGAATTCCGACCAGGACCGGCCGGAGTCGCGGCCGATGGTGGTCACCGCCTTCTCGCGCAGCATGGTTTCGTCGCGGGTCTTGAGACCGTATTTGGCAAGCAGTGGGCGCATGACATTGGCTGAACAGCGTTCGACCTCACCCATCAGGACCAGCTTTTCGGCAGCACCCGGTTCGCTGAAATGCGCGGCGAGCGCCTTGAAATAGGCCTCACCCTCAATCTCCTCTTCGAAGTAGGCGACGAGGGTTTCCTCATAACTTCGTGTGATTGCGTCCACAGCGGCTCCGCAAGACATCCCCCACCATTCTAACCGATTTGAAGATGCCGATGTGCAACACGATTGCAGGCGGTGAGAGACGGCAGCAAGATGCGCTGAATCTCGAAGCGGAAACCTGAGCCATGGTTGATCTAGTCGCGTGGGACAATGCCGGTGATCGGCTGGGTCTTTCCTGGAGCGATGGGCGGTGCGACACGGTCCATGCCCTGTGGTTGCGCGACAATTCGCCCAGTGCGGAAGCACGCCACGCCAACGGCCAGAAGCTTTTCGAAATCACCGATCTTGATGACACGACGGTCGTTGAATCCGTCTCCAACGGCGTTGGTTCGCTCCGCATCCGATTCGCGCCCGATGGCCATGAGGCCGACTTCGATCTGGGCTGGTTGCGGAGCCACGCGGCACCGCCGCCGGCTTCGACGCTCCGTCTCTGGGGTGCCGAACTCGCCGACACGATGCCCGTTCACGGGTTCGATACGGTCATGGCGGACGCGGGCGCCCGGCACGCCTGGCTGATCGACATGCGCGACCTCGGCTTCACGCTGTTGACCGGCGTGCCATCGGAACCAGGAACGCTCATCGATGTCGCCGAGAGTTTCGGCTTCGTGCGCGAGACGAACTACGGCCGCTTCTTCGAAGTCCGCAGCGACCCCGAACCCATCAACCTGGCCAACACCGGCATGGGCCTGTCGTGCCACACCGACAATCCCTATCGCGATCCGGTACCGGGCCTGCAGCTTCTGCATTGCCTGGTCGGCGAAAACGACGGCGGGGATTCGGTCGTGGTAGATGGCTTCAAGGCGGCGACCCTGTTGCGTGACGAGGACGGAACGTCCTTCGACCTTCTGACGCGGTACGCCGTCCCGTTCCGATTTGCCAGTGCCGACACGGAGCTTTGCGCCCGCGCCCGGCTGATCACGCTTGATGACCGTGGCGAGATCGCCGAAGTCCGCTTCAATAACCGTTCGATCAGTACTTTCGATCTGCCCGCCGACGTGATGCCGGCGTTCTATCGCGCCTATCGACGCTTTGCTGAGGTGTTGCAACGTCCTGAACTGGAGGTCATGTTCAAGGCCGGTCCCGGCGACCTTTTCATGGTCGACAACCAGCGGGTCCTGCACGGCCGCAAGACCGTCGGCGGCTCAGGCCGCCGCCACCTTCAGGGTTGTTACGCCGACAAGGACTCCATGCTGAGCACGCTGCGCGTGCTGGAACGACAGATGTCATGAAACCCGCGCTTCTTTCAGACCTGACCCATGACAACGTTATCGACAAGATCGAGGCCCTGTTTGCCGTGATCATGGAGCAGAGCTATCTGGGCGAGCCGGTGACGGTGGGTGAACACATGCTGCAGTGTGCAGCCTGCGCCCGGCGCGATGACGCTCCGGATGCTCTGGTGGCCGCCGCCCTTCTTCATGATGTCGGCTACTATGTTGATCCCGATCCCGACAACGCCAACGAGACCGTCGCTGAAAAGCGCCACGACCGTGCCGCACCGTGCGTGCTGGAGTCCTTCTTCCCGCCAGAGGTGACCGAGCCCGTGCGCCTGCATGTCGATGCCAAGCGATATCTCTGTGCTATCGAACCGAGTTATCGCGAGCGCCTATCGGACGCCTCGATCCATACGATGTCCCTGCAGGGCGGCATTATGACTGATGAGGACGCGCGGACATTTGGCAGTCAGCCGTTCAGCGATGATGCCGTTCGCCTGCGCCGCTGGGACGATGAAGGCAAGAATCCGGAAACGGTTGCCCCGGGCTTTGCAACATATAGGGCCATGCTGGAGTCTCTTTTGGTCCGGACGGACACTTGAGTCACGTGGCTGCGTATTTGTTTCGGAAATGAGTTGATGTTCCCACTGGCATAGGACAGCGCCAGTACTTATCTCTGCTGTTTCCCACCGACGTGCCGACCACCGGCCGGAAAGGGCTCCTTATGAGCTGGCTTGCCATTGTTGCCCTGATCTTCGTGATCTTGACCCTTGGTGCCTTGTTTCTGGGGATCGGCAGCTTCGTGAAGGGCGGCGAGTTCAACCGCAAACATGGCAACAAGCTGATGCGCTTTCGCGTCGGTTTTCAGTTTGCCGCGCTGGTCATGCTCGTCGTGATGTTCTTCCTGGCCGACAAGGGTTGAGACAACCATGGTCAAACTCGACAAGATCTACACACGCGGCGGCGACAAGGGAAAGACCTCGCTGGGCGACGGTCGCCGTGTCGCCAAGCATGACACCCGCGTGGCCGCCTATGGAACATCGGACGAGGCCAATGCCGTGATCGGCATGGCACGGCTCCACACCACAGGTGATGATGATGCCACGCTGGCGCGGATCCAGAACGATCTCTTTGACCTCGGCGCCGATCTCTGCACGCCCTATGACGGGCGCAAGGCCTCCGGTGCCCTGCGCATCACCGCCGACCAGGTCCAGCGGCTGGAGGACGAGATCGATGCCATGAATGCTGATCTTGCGCCTCTGACCTCATTCATCCTGCCGGGCGGCTCGCCGGCTGCTGCTAATCTCCATCTGGCGCGCACCGTGATCCGTCGCGCCGAGCGCCTGATGACTGAACTGGCGGGCGATGAGGAGGTCAATCCAGAGGCCGTGAAATACGCCAATCGGTTGAGCGACCATCTCTTTGTCATGGCGCGCTGGCTGAACGACAGAGGTGCTAATGACGTGTTGTGGGCACCTGGCGGAACACAAAACGGGTGAGCGATACCTTCGCGGACGCCAAACGATGCAAATGCTGTCGATTCGGAAACAAATTTGCCCCTTTCGCGCGTTGACAGGTGCCGAGGCGGGGCCCTAGTTTTCGCACCTGCGAAATGAGCGGTTTCCGACCGTTCATCTTCCGATCTTTTCTATGAAACCAGTCGCTTGGAGACGGATGCGATGAAGGTTCTCGTCCCGGTCAAGCGGGTGATCGACTACAACGTGAAGGTGCGCGTCAAGGCGGACCAGAGCGGTGTCGACCTCGCGAATGTGAAGATGTCGATGAATCCCTTCGACGAGATTGCGGTCGAAGAGGCCGTGCGTATGAAGGAAGCCGGAACCGCTGAAGAGGTCGTTGCGATCTCGATGGGCCCCGAGCAGAGCCAGGAAACGCTCCGTACCGCGCTCGCCATGGGTGCGGACCGTGCCATTCACGTGGTGCACGACGGTGAACTCGAACCTCTGGCCGTCGCCAAGATGCTGGCCAAGGTGGTCGAGGAAGAAAGCCCCGACATCGTGTTCCTCGGCAAGCAGGCGATCGATGACGACGCCAACCAGACCGGCCAGATGCTGTCGGGTCTGTTGGGCTGGTCTCAGGGCACCTTCGTCTCGAAGGTCGAAGTTGCCGATGGCGGCATGAAGGTCACCCGCGAGGTTGATGGTGGCCTTGAGACCGTGGCACTCAAGATGCCGTCGATACTGACGGTCGACCTGCGCCTGAACGAGCCGCGGTACGCCTCGTTGCCGAACATTATGAAGGCGCGCAAGAAAGAGATCGCCAAGAAGACTCCGACCGATCTCGGTGTCGACACGACACCGCGCCTGAACACCATCAAGGTCGAGGAGCCGCCGAAGCGTCAGGGCGGTATCAAGGTCGGCTCGGTGTCCGAACTCGTCGACAAGCTGCACAACGATGCGGGAGTGATCTGAGATGGCTATTCTCGTTTATGCCGATCATGACAACGAGGCTCTGTCCTCGGCTACCCTGAACGCGGTTACAGCCGCTAGCCAAATGGGTGGTGACATCACCGTCCTCGTGGCCGGCGAAGGCTGTGGTGCCGTGGGTGAAGCGGCTGCCAAGGTGGCCGGTGTCTCCAAGGTTCTGGTGGCCGATGACGCCGCGTTGAAAGCCCAGCTCGCCGAAAATGTCACGCCGCTGATCGCGGGCATGGCGTCGGGCTACAGCCACGTCGTGGCCGCGGCCACGACCACGGGCAAAAACATCATGCCCCGGGCTGCCGCGCTGCTCGACACGCAGCAGGTCTCCGATATCACCGAGGTCGTCTCTGAAGACACTTTCGTGCGTCCGATCTATGCCGGCAACGCCATGGCGACCGTGCAGTCGACCGATGCCGTGAAGCTGGTCACCGTCCGCACCACCTCGTTCGAGGCTGCGGCCGAGGAAGGCGGCTCGGCGGCGGTCGAGACTGTCGGTGGTGCGTCCGATGCCGGTCTTTCGAGCTTCGAAGGCGCGGCCCTGTCCGACAACGAGCGCCCGGAACTGACCACGGCCCGTGTCGTGATCTCCGGCGGCCGCGGCATGCAGTCGGGTGACAACTTCTCGATGCTTGAGGAAGTCGCCGACATCCTGGGTGCTGCCGTGGGCGCGAGCCGCGCGGCGGTCGATGCCGGTTATGTCCCGAACGACTACCAGGTCGGCCAGACCGGTAAGGTCGTTGCGCCCGAGTTGTACATCGCCGTCGGAATTTCCGGCGCGATTCAGCATCTGGCGGGCATGAAGGACAGCAAGGTCATCGCCTGCATCAACAAGGATGAGGAAGCCCCGATCTTCCAGGTTGCCGATTTTGGCCTCGTCGCGGACCTCTTCCAGGCCGTGCCGGAACTAAAGGGCGAATTGCAGAGCCAGGGTGTCCAGGCATGATAAGCGAGCAACACAGCGCCCGGCCCTGAAGGCCACTCGCGGTTCTCGCACGAAAGGACAGTCGATGGAGATCAAGAGCATTGGCGTGATCGGTGCAGGTGCGATGGGCTCGGGCATTGCCCACGTCTGCGCGCTGGCCGGCTACGACGTCGCTCTGGTCGATGCTGACCGTTCCCGTGCCGATCATGCGCTCAAGACCATCGATGGTAACATGGACCGTCAGGTCCGCCGTGGTCTGATCGCCGAAGACGACAAGACGGCGGGCCTTGCCCGGATCAGTGTGGTCGACGGGTTTGCCGATCTCGCCCAGTGCGATTGCGTGATCGAGGCGGCAACCGAGAATGAAGCTGTGAAGAAGGAAATCTTCACGCAGCTCACCGAAACGCTGAAGCCCGAAGCGATCATCTGCTCGAACACCTCGTCGATCCCGATCACCCGCCTAGCCGCGGCGACCGACCGGCCCGAGAAGTTCATGGGCATGCACTTCATGAACCCCGTCCCGGTCATGAGACTGGTGGAGCTCATCCGCGGCCTGGCGACCGATGCGGAGACCTTCGGTACGATTCGCGATCTCACGCTGACGCTGGAGAAGGTTCCGGCGAACGCCGAGGATTTCCCGGCCTTCATCGTGAACCGCATCCTGCTGCCGATGATCAACGAAGCGGTCTATGCCCTCTACGAGGGTGTCGGCACCGTGGAGTCGATCGATACCGCCATGAAGCTTGGTGCGAACCATCCCATGGGTCCGCTTGAGCTGGCGGACTTTATCGGCCTCGATGTCTGCTACTCGGTCATGCAGGTGCTCTACGACGGTCTGGCTGATACGAAGTACCGGCCGTGCCCACTGCTGGCCAAATATGTCGAAGCTGGCTGGCTGGGCCGCAAGTCCGGCAAGGGCTTCTATGACTACACCGGCGACGAACCGGTTCCGACGCGCTAGGCCCGGGTTCTCGCCGTTTCAGAGGGCGGGCATACTTTGTCCATGACATCTCCATCGCCCAGACGACGCGGCATCATCATTGTCGCCGTGCTGTTTGTCGGCCTCGCTCTGCTGGGGCTGATGTTGGGACGCTTTGCAGCCCTGCAAAGGGAGGTCATTCCGGTCTCTTCGGCCGCCGAGACCATGATGGTCTTCGACGAACTGGGCTACAGCCGCGACGCATGGGCAGAAATCTACCCTGTCGTTCCGCGCATGGGCCTGACGCACTGGCCGGAGGGCTGGAGCGATGAGATTGATGTGGAGACAAAGAAGACGCTCTTCCTGATGGCGATGGCGTCGCTGGCACTGCGCGCCAATGAGACGATCATCGAAGATCGTGAACGGCTCCTGTCATTGAGAGATCCTCAGGACCTTGGCACACGTGACGCACGTTGGTTGTCCGAACTGGCGCTCCGCTAAAAGGTGATCAGTTCTGAAAATGCCGAGATTGGACCCGATGAGATCGCGAGGCTCAAACGCCTGGTCGATGTCATTCCGGCATCGCTAGTGCTTGCCCAGGCCGCGATCGAAAGCGGCTGGGGTACGTCGCGCTTTGCCACCGAAGCCAATGCCCTGTTCGGTCAGTGGACCTGGGAAGACGACGGCATGGTGCCGTCGGAGCAGCGCGGTGAACTCGGCGACTACCGGATCAAATCGTTCCCGACTACGTTGTATTCCGTGGCCGCCTATATGCTCAATCTCAACAGCCATGCGGCCTATTCGGGATTGCGTGATCGGCGTGGTGGGTTGCGCGAGGCTGGCCAGACCGTCAGCGGCTTGGAGCTGGCCGCGACTCTGACGGCCTATTCGGAACGTGGCCAAGCTTATGTCGATGAACTGAGCGGCCTGATCAACGGCAACGGTCTCAGTAACCTGGATGAAGCCGATCTGAGCCGTGGCGGTCTCGTCGTGATAAAACCGTTCGGTGCCTGGGCGCAACCTTAACTCTTCCCATGGGATTGTTGTCTGGACTGCTCCGGTTGGCTTGCTGAGAGCCTCAAAATCCCTTGAGCTGTGGCGGTTTGGTCTGCCAGGACCTGGGATCGGAACCCAACAGGTGCCCCACGGTAAATAGGTCGTTCATGACCTGCTTGTCGAAGTAGTCTTCGGTCGCCAGCTCAAAGTCGGGCGGAATGTTGAGCTGGTAGACGTCATCGCCGCGGGCATCATGGATAAGGCAGATGCGAACGGTGTCGAAGGTGCCTGCCCATTTGAGCATGGTCTGGGTCGACGCACCGATGATGTCGGAAGATTGCGTTAAACGACACGTGGGCGTGGCGTGACGAAGCCATTGCGGATCAGATGAACGTCATGGGCTGCTGCTTCGACACTGGTCAGCCTTTGTGCGGTGTCGGTAAAGTCTATGATCCCGCCAGTGGACATCATGCTGGTCACCACGCCACTGTCGGCATGCATTTCCTGGTATAGCTCACCGTTGACTACAGCGTCGATGAGGACCGGAGGGAAGACTCCCGGCGGTGAGACTGACGCCGTGATGATCTTGCGGCTCAGATCAAGAGCTTCCCGTGTGCCGACGTTGGCCAGGGCACCCAGGCTCCAGAGGATGGGAACTTCCGTGTCGATGTTCGTTGTCAGGATGTAGAGGTGACGGCCGCGGTTGTGCTCTTCGGCTACGCGCTGCATGACCTTCATGTCATAGATCGCGGCAATGGGGCGTTGCAGTGGCCTGCTGTCGGCAACAGCGTCGGTGCCCAGAATGATGTCGAAGATGCCGCGCAGCGTCAGAAAATCGTCCTGATCGATGGTGGTGAAGGATTCCTGAAGGGCCTCTTCATACACAGGACCCAGGACGGCCACCGATGCGATCATCGCACCGGTGCTGACGCCCGTGACCACCTTGAATTCGGGTCGGGTGCCTGTTTCAGTCCAGCCGGCCAGAACACCGACACCGAAGGCGCCATAGTCGGCGCCGCCCGAGAGCACGAGACTTGCGCAATGAACGGTGCTGTTGGCGTCGGGCGGGTAGGTGCCGGCCGCGCTCTCCTGTGCAAACGATGCATCGAAGTTGTCCCGTATGGTGCCGCCGAGAGGTGAGGGAGCACCCCGAACCGTCTCCAGGCCTGGGATCGTACTGACGTCATCGAGGGCGACCCGTTCCGTGTCTCGCGGCAGGGCGGTACAGTCCATCGTGAGTATGGCGACAAGGCTCGCGGAAAGCACGCGCCCTCCCAGCCTGATACGAAAGCTTGACGGTCTGGATGTGCCCATGAAAGGGCCTTTCTCCTCGGTTGGCAACGACGGAACGACAACATTGTTGTCTGGCGATAGTGTGCCTGCCACAAGGGACCGATACCAGAATCGCCACGCAAAGCACGGGATCACACCATGACCGACGAGAGCCTTCTCTACCTGCGCCGCCAGGATGTTCGTTCGCTGGGTATCACGACGGCCAACATCATCGGCATGATCGAGAGCCTGTTAAGCCAGGGGGCAGAGGGTCGGGCCTGGAACACACCCAAAGCCCAGATTCTTCCCGGTGACGCAAAGCTCCACATGTCAATGCTGGCCACGGCCAGCGAGCCGCCCCTGATGGCGGTGAAATCCCTCGGCATGAATCCTGCCAATCCGCAGCAGGGTCTGGAAACCATCGGCGCCCTGATCACCGTGTTCGACAGCGAAAGCGGTCTGCCTCTGGGCATCATGGATGCGGACTGGATCACCGGTGTGCGTACGGCCGGCCTGTCGGCAACGGCGGCGCATCACCTGGGGCGCAAGGATGCCGAGACGCTGGCGTTCCTCGGGTGTGGCCTGCAGGCCCGCTGCCATCTCGAGGCGTTCAGCCAGATTTTCCCACTCAAGCGCATTCGCGCCCTTGGCCGTGGTGCGGCGAACCGTGACAAGCTGGTGGCGTTGGCGCGCGAGATGGGACTGGAGGCCGAAGGCTGCACTGAACCTGAAGACGCCATTCGTGGTGCCGACCTGATCGTCTCGTCAGTGCCGCATACCACACTTAAGGAGTCCTTTGTCAGTGCCGACCTGATGTCGTCTGGCAGCTTTACCGCCATGACCGATCTGACGCGCCCGTGGCATGCCGACAGTATCGCGCGTATGGATCGTATCTTCATCGACGATGCCGAGCAGGAACGTTCAATGGCCGACCCTATGGTGCCGCAGAACTTGATCACCGGTGACCTCACCGATCTTGCCACGGGAGCACAACCCGACCGCCTGAACGATGAGGAGCGGACTGTCTTCGCGTTTCGTGGACTGGCCATGGGCGATCTTGCCCTTGCCGCGCTCTGCTACACCAAGGCGGTCGAGCAGGGTGTCGGTCAACGGCTGGACCGCTGATCAGGTCTGTCGTCGAGCCAGCAGAAACCAGCCGAAACAGATAATCTGAAACGTGGCCCAGCCACCGAAGGCGATGAGATAGCCGGTTTCGGTGTATCCTCCGGCCGTGGCCGGGAAGAAGTCCAGCATGGCGCCCATGGCCAGTTGCAACAGCCCGGCAAGGCTGAAGGTGAAGAGCGCCAGGGATGTGTTGACACGTCCGGCCATGGCCACAGGGAATTTCTGGGTCAGACTGGCATAGAAGATTGTTGGTGCGCCCCCGGTATAGGCAAAGGCCGCTGTCAGAACCCAGGCTGGCAGAGCTGCGTTGAACGCCAGTAACAGTTGAACCCCGATGAAGATGGCTGTGGCGATCCCGGCGACAAGGCCGACGGAAATCCCGATGCGGCTCAATCGTTCTGTCAGCCATCCCAATGATGCGTAACCCAGCACCATACCGATGCCGCCGATGAAGAGGGTCGTGGCAGCCGCATCGGCGTCGAGCCCGGCCATGTCGCGGAGCCATGGCCCGAACCACAGCGCCTGGGTCGACATCCACGCGGCCTGTGCCGTCATCACCAGCGGCGCGACCGACCAGAAGATGCGCGAGCGGAAAATCTCGGTGAGACCACGGATCTGATCCGCCAGGTTGTTCGGTTCGCCGGTGGCGCGGCGTTCCGGCACGATAACAAAGATGATCACTGCCACGACAAGAGTCGCCAGGGCGATGATGTGAAAGAGATGACGCCAGCCCATCAGCTCGACCGCCGCCTGCACTGGCGACGATGAGGCCATCACGCCTGCGCCGCCGCAGGCCAGCAGCAGGCCGTTGACCAGCGGGAGCTTCTGCTTGGGCATCCAAAGGGCGAAGATTTTGAACGAGGCCAGCAGGCAGCCGGACACACCTACGCCGATCAGGGCGCGGGCCATGGCCAGCTCCAGCGTGCTGTCACCCTGGCTGAACAGAAACGCTCCTGCCGCCGCGACGGCAAGTAGAACGGTCTGCGTTCTGCGCGGGCCGAACTTGTCGAGCGCCATGCCGAGAGGAATCTGGACAGCGGCAAAAGCAAAGAAGTAGGCGCCGGTCAGCAGGCCGATCGCCACCGCGTCGATGCCCAGTTCCGTGCCCAGGATCGGCCCCAGGACGGCGTTGACCGTGCGGTACATGTAAGACAGGAAGTAGCCCAGCGCGAAGGGCACGAAGACGCGTCCGAACACGAAAAGCAGGCCCTGCGGGACGCTGTTCTGGCTGTCTGTTGTCACCGTGAGACCGTTAATTCGGGCGGGAAAGTCTCTCTTTAGCGCTCTTGTTGGATCTTGTCGCGGCCTCGAATGACTTCCATCCGGGCGCAACCTGTTCTAAGCCGCGCGCTATGACATCATCGAACGACAGCAAAAGCGCCGCCAACCCGCTGTGGGGCGGGCGTTTCGCGGAAGGCCCGCTGGAGATCATGGAACGCATCAACGCGTCCGTGGTCTTCGACCACAGGCTCGCACTCCATGATATCCGGGGCTCAAAGGCCCATGCCGCGATGCTGGCGGCCCAGGGGATCATCAGCGCAGAGGACGAGGCCGCGATCCAGGGCGGCCTCGACCGGATCGCCGACGAGATCCGCTCCGGCGCCTTCACCTTTGATCCCGGGCTGGAAGACGTACACATGAACGTCGAAGCCCGCCTGAAGGACATGATCGGTGAGCCGGCCGGGCGCCTTCACACAGGCCGCTCGCGCAACGACCAGGTTGCCACCGACATGCGCCTTTGGCTGCGTGACGCGCTCGATGCGGTCGAAGCGGGACTGTGTGATCTCCAGGCGGCCCTGATAAATCAGGCGGAAACCCATGCCGATGTGGTGATGCCTGGCTTTACCCATTTGCAGCCGGCGCAGCCTGTGACCTTTGGCCATCATCTGCTGGCTTATGTGGAAATGTTCGGGCGCGATCGTGGCCGTCTGGTCGATGCCCGGGCACGTATGAACCAGTCACCTTTGGGTGCTGCCGCCCTGGCCGGGACATCCTTCCCGATCGACCGGGAGATGACCGCGCAGGCTCTAGACTTTGATCGTCCGGCGGCCAACTCCATGGATGCCGTGTCGGACCGCGACTTCTGCTTGGAGTTCCTGGCGGCGGGCTCGGTGATCGGCATGCACCTGTCGCGGCTGGCCGAGGAACTGGTTCTGTGGACCAGCCCGGCCTGGAACTTCGTTCGGCTGCCCGATGGCCTCACAACCGGCTCATCGATCATGCCGCAGAAGCGTAACGCCGATGCTGCCGAACTGGTCCGGGGCAAGTCGGGCCGTGTCGTCGGCGCATTTGTTTCGCTGCTGACCATGCTCAAGGGCCTGCCGATGACCTATGGCAAGGATATGCAGGAAGACAAGGAGCCCATGTTCGACGCTGCCGAGACGCTGATGCTGACCATCCCGGCCACGACCGCGATGATCGCCGGTCTCACCGTCGATGCCGATGCCATGCGCCGGGCCATGGCCGATGGTTTCCTGACGGCAACCGACCTAGCGGACTGGCTGGTCCGGACCCACGGCATGCCGTTCCGCGAGGCGCATCATGTGACCGGTGCGCTCGTGAAGACGGCCGAAGAGGCCGATTGCGATCTGGCTGAGCTGCCACTCGAGACCATGAAGGCGGTCGAGGCGCGCATCGACGCCACGGTCTATGATGTCCTGACCGTCGATGCGTCCGTCGCCAGCCGTACCAGCCTTGGCGGGACGGCGCCCGAACGTGTTGTAGCCGCTGCCGCCGAGGCCCGCAGGAGGTATCTGACATGACCCGTCGTGTTTTATTGATGCTGGCGCTGGCCGCCGCCCTGTCGGCCTGTGGCCGAAAGGGTCCTCTCAAGCCTCCGGGCGACGATGGGGACGATGAAGAGGGGGCGCGAAACTATTGATCGCCTTTGATTATCGCGAGGGCCGGCTTCACGCCGAAGATGTCTGTCTGGTCCGTCTTTCGGACGAGGTCGGGACTCCGTTCTACTGCTACAGCGCTTCGGCGCTCGAGCACCGCGCCCGCCTGCTTCTGGATGCCGTTGGCTCCAGCAGCACCGGGATCGCCTATGCGGTGAAAGCCAACAGCAATCTTGCCGTGATCGAACTCCTCGGCCGGCTCGGCCTGGGAGCGGATGTGGTCTCGGAGGGGGAAATCCGCCGTGCGCTGGCGGCTGGAGTGCCTGCGGACCGGATCGTGTTCTCCGGCGTCGGCAAGACGGTTGACGAACTCGGCTTTGCCATCAGCGCCGGAATCCACCAGATCAACATCGAAACCGCCATCGAACTCGACCGCATTGGTGAGATCGCCGCAGCCCAGTCGCGCGAAATCCATGTCGTCTTCCGCATCAATCCCGATGTTGCCGCTGGTGGGCACGAGAAAATCTCGACCGGACGCAAGACCGACAAGTTCGGTCTGGCAGTTGATGAGGCACAGGCGCTGTTCCGCAAAGCCACCGCGCTGGACCACGTGGTCCCGATCGGGTTTGCGGTGCACATAGGCTCGCAGATCAAGGACGTGTCGGCTTTCGCCGCGGCCAATGACCGGTTGATCACCTTGACCGAGGCCATGCGGGCCGAGGGCCATGAGGTCAGCCGTCTTGATCTCGGTGGTGGCCTCGGCGTTGCCTACCATGAAGACGAACAGGAACTTCCTCTGAGCGAGTATGCGCGTCTGCTTGATGATGTCGCACGACGGTCCGGTGCCCAGCTCATGATTGAACCGGGGCGTTGGCTCGTGGCCGGGGCGGGTGTTCTGGTCACGCGAGTCAACGCCATAAAGCAGGCTGGTGACCGTCGCTTCGCGATTGTCGATGCGGCCATGAACGATCTCATCCGGCCCACGCTCTATGATGCCCATCATCCGGTTTGGCCGGTGAACCGCAGCGATGATGCTTTGGAACCCACCACGGTGGCCGGCCCGGTTTGCGAATCGGGCGATATTCTGGCTGTTGATGCCCAGTTGCCGCTCCTTCAGGCTGGCGATCTTGTGACCATAGGTCACGCCGGCGCCTATGGCGCTGTGATGTCCTCGGGCTACAATGGGCGTCTGTTGGTTCCGGAGTTGCTTGTCCGGGGTGATGCGTTCACCGTGGTACGCCGTCGGCCCAGCTACGACGAAGCGATGGCACTGGACTCCCTCCCGAACTGGAGTTCCGACGCCGACGCTGCATAACAGTCCGGTCAAACCTAGCCGGGTTCAAGGAGCCCTGCCATGGCGCCATCCATCAACCGCATCAAACGCCGGCCGGCAGCCGTGTCGCGCAGGCTGATGCTGGCCAAGGCCGCCATCTTTGCCGAAGACCTGCTGAAGCGGACCTGGCGTGGTGTCTCGCTGCTCCTGGTGTTTACTGGCCTGGTTCTGATGGGCTTGTGGTCATGGCTTCCCGGTGTTCTTCATGTGTTCACCCTGGCGGTTTTCGCCTTTGCGGTCCCCTTGGCGTTTTGGCGTGATCTGCGCGGCGTCACCTGGCCCGATGAGGACGCCGCCCTGCGCCGGCTGGAGAGCAAGAGCGGATTTGATCACCGTCCACTCCTCGCTATTGAGGATGAGTTTGCGGGTGACATGCGCGATCCCCAGAGTCAGGCACTGTTCGAGGCTCACCGCACGCGCATGGCGGAACGCATTCGTGCCATCCGTGTCGGCCGGCCCCAATCCCACGTGTCCTCGACTGATCGTCTGGCTCTGCGCTCGGTCGCCATCATGGTCTTTGCACTGGGCCTGATCGCGGGCTGGTCGCGGGCCGATGCTCATGTCGCGGCTCTGTTCGCACCGGACTTTTCATCGGTCGCGGCTCGCGGAGAAGCCGGCGAACTGACGTTGTGGATCACCCCGCCCGCATACACCGGCATTCCACCGCTTTGGCTCGATGCCCTGGATCAGGGTCCCGAGGGTGAACCGATTGCCATTCCTGCCGGCAGTGAACTGGTCGCCCAGGTTCGTGGCGGCGATGAAGCGCCGACCTTGAGCATCGACGAAGAAATCGTGGTCTTCGAGCCGGCCGGTCTTGGTAGTTATCAGATCGTTCATGTCTTCGATGGTGGCAGCCAGTTTTCCGTCGATCAGGCGGGCAACCAGATCGCCGCCTGGCCGATCGACGTGATTCAGGACGAAGCGCCGATGGTCACGCTGACCGCCGAGCCGACCGAGACCCTGCGCACCAGCCTGCGGCTCGACGTTCTGGCCCGTGACGATTACGGCCTCAGCGCCATTCACGGCACGATTCGCCGCACGGGAGAGGGAACAGACGATACCGAGGCCCTGGAGATTTCCGTTCCGCTGGCCCAGGTCGGGATCGCCGACATGCAGGCGCCGGCTTTCTACAACTTCATGTCTCACCCCTGGGCCGGCATGGATGTCTCACTGGTTCTCAGCGCCACCGACGTGACCGGACAGGAAACGCTGAGCCAGGAGTATTTTTTCAAGATGCCGGAGCGGTTCTTCATGCATCCGGTGGCACGCCAGATCAACGACCAGCGCAAGCTTCTGGTGATGAACCCGAACTTCGCCGAGCTCACGGCCAACATGCTGGAAGGGCTGACCCTGACCCCGGATGCCTATCTGGATGACGCCAGCGTGCATCTGGCTCTGGTTGCCGGGTCTAAGCGTTTGTTCTACGCCGAAGATGAGCCCGAGGTTGCGCGTCAGTCGGTGATCGAACTGATGTGGGATACCGCGCTGGCCATCGAGGAAGGGCCGTTGGCGTTTGCCGAGCAGCGTGTCCGTGACCTGCAGGATCAGTTACTCGGGGCCTTGACCGAAGGCGCATCCGAGCAGGAGATCGAACGCTTGCTTGAAGAACTGCGTCTGGCCATGGACGACTACATGCGGGCGTTGTCGAACCGCTTGCGCACCGATCCCGGTGATCTGTTTGATCCCACCGATGCATTGAAGGCGGTGGGCAGCCGGGAGCTGACTGATCTGGTCGAGCAGATTCGAGAACTGGTGCGCACGGGTTCGCATGATCAGGCGCAGACCCTGCTGACCCGGCTTGAGGAGATCATGGAGAACATCTCGGTCGGCAACCTGTCAGACCTCACCGGTAACATCTCGGCCCAGGCTGCGGAGGTGATCCACACAATCCGTCAGCTCATGAGCGAACAGCAGGAGCTGCTCGATGAGACCTTCGGCATGCTGCGGGAGAGCGAGAACGGCGAGTTTGAGACCGAAGACCAGTCCGCCACACAGGTTCAGCTGCAGGGCGTTCTGCAGAACCTGATGAGCCGCATGGACGAGTTCGGTTTTGAAAGTTCACGCGAGTTTTCACGCGCTGATCGGTCGATGGGTCGCGCCGTGCGCCAGCTCGACGCCGATCGGCCGGGCCAGGCGGTCGACCATCAGACCGAAACGCTTGAGTACCTGCGTTCGGGGGCCGATGGCCTTATGGAACAGATGATGGAGCAGGCCGGTGAGGATGCCACAGGCGACGGCCAGAACTTCTTTGCCGCGCCGCGCGATCCCATGGGGCGCAACATGGGCGGCGACGGGGATTCGAACACCTCCGACATCACCCTGCCGGATCAGGGTGCGATAATCCGTGCACGGGAGATTCTTGATGAACTCTACAAGCGCGCCGGTGAGCAACACCGTCCGCTGCAGGAACAGGAGTATCTGCAGCGACTATTGCGCCGTTTCTAGCTCACGGAGTTTATGACCGGTGGTGGTTCGCGATGCCGTAGACAGCGATGTCGCCGCCATCACGCCGATCTATGGCCATCACGTCAGATGGGGTCTTGAATCGTTTGAACTCGAACTGTCCGGTGAAACGGATATGCGCGATCGCTGGCGGCTGGTGGTCGAGGCAGGCCTGCCATGGTTTGTTGCCGTGGATCGAGGCGACGTGTTGGGGTATCCTATGCCGGTCCCTATCGCACGCGTCCGGCCTACGGGGCGACGGTGGAGAATTCCGTCTACGTTAATCCCGATCATATGGGGAAGGGTGCAGGCAGGGCCATGCTGGCGGAGCTGATCGCACGGTGCCGTCTGGCAGGCCGTCGCAAGATGGTCGCAATCATCGGTGATTCGGCCAATCACGCCTCGATCGGCCTGCACCGTTCCCTGGGATTCCGGGAGGTAGAGACACGGAGGAATGTCGGATTCAAGCACGAACGTTGGCTCGACAGCGTTCTGATGCAGCTTTCGGTGGTCGAAAGTCCGCTCTAGCGGACATCGTCGAAGGTCACCATCAGATAGTTCGCGTCGGTGCTGCGCGGCGGATCCGGATAGGTCGTTCGGAACCAGGTCTCGTAGCCTGGGCCAAGGCCAGAGGCGGTCGCCTTGAATCGCCAGTCGTGCAGCGTCATTTTGCTGCCGTCGAGTATCTCGATCCGCAACTCAGGCAGGCGTTGGAATTCGCTGCTGGTGTTCACCAGCCTTCCGTTGACCACCATCAACGAGTGGCCGTCTTCGATCTCCACGCTGAAACCGGCGTCGCGGATTTCGAGGCCGCTGGGGCTTGGTGGTCCGACAAGCCCGGTCAGCTCGTAGTAGTCCACGGTGGTCGGGACGACGCGCATGATGTCGGCGCGCCAGTGGTAGGCCGCCAGTGCTGCGGTGACCAGCAGGATCAGCAGCATCAGGAACAGCTTGCCACCGCTGCCCCTGCTCTTGGGCTTTGTCTTTTCGTCGGGTGCGGCGTCGGGCGCTACAACACGCGATATGTCATAGGCGGGCTCAGCCGTCTCGTCGGGCGATGCTTCGTTGCTGTCTGCCTCGCTGTGTTCGTCCTCGGCTTGCGGCGATACCGTGGCCTCGGCTGCCAACGCCGCGGAATAGGGCATGGCCCGGATGGGTGCCGCATCGGGCTCCGGCTTTTCCGTCGGCTCCGGTTCTTCGTCTATAGGGACCGGCCTGAAGCGCTCAGCAGGGACCTCCGGTTCGGGGGCGGTTTCATCAACCTCGTGTTGCGGAGCTTCGTGAGTTTCAGCCGTCGGCGCGGCCGGCTCGTGATGCTCGGCTTCGGCGGCAGGTTCGGGCGCAGGCGGTGTTGTTTCGGATGGAGTGCTGGCAGGGTCCGGCGGCAAGACAACATGTGTCTCCGGCGCCTGGAACCAGACATGTTTGCACGAAGCGCAGCGTAGCTTGCGCCCCTTGTCGCCCACGGCTCCATCGGGCAGACGGAACCTTGTTCCACATGACGGACAGGTAAGATTCATGTCCCTTCGCGTGGCGTCACGCGCCCTTACTGCTATGATCTATAGGCGGGGCTGGTGTGACTGGCAAGGGACGCCCGTCACGACGGCAACAGGCATGAAAGCGGAGATTGCGACGTGGTTCGCTTCGAAAACGTCGGGTTGCGCTATAGGAGTGGGCCGGAGGTTCTTCACGATATTGATCTTTCCTTGGCACCGGGCTCCTACCATTTCCTTGTGGGCCCCAGTGGTGCCGGAAAATCGTCTCTGTTGAGCTTGCTGTACCTCGCCCGTCGCTCAACCCGTGGCCTGATGACCATGTTCGGCCACGACATCAACAGCGCCCCGCGGTCGGTGTTTCCCGACCTGCGCCGCCGCATCGGCGTGGTTTTCCAGGATTATCACCTGCTCGACCATCTCACGGGGTTCGACAAGGTGGCCCTATCCCTTCGCGTTGCAGGGGCTGAAACGGCCCAGGTTCGCGGTCATGTCCTGCAGCTTCTGGAGTGGGTCGGCCTCGGCGACAAGATCGATGTGCAACCGCCCTATATTTCCGGCGGTGAAAAGCAGCGTGTGGCCGTGGCCCGTTCGGTGATCGGCCAGCCGGATCTGCTGCTGGCAGATGAGCCGACGGGCAATCTGGACGACGCCATGGCCGAGCGGCTGATGCACCTGTTCGAGCAGGGCACGACGCTGTTCATCGCGACCCATGACACCAACGTGCCGCAACGCTTCGTTCATCCCGTGCTGCGCCTCGACGATGGGCGGCTTGCTGCCGCGGCATCCTGATGCACCTTTGGCGCAGCGTTTCCGATGTTCCTCTTGCGTCCGATCCTTCGGCGCGATTCGTACTCTGGATCATCGGCACGATGGTGTTCCTTTCGGTACTGGTCCTGGCCGTTGCCCTGGTGCTTGACAGCGCAATCGAAGAGTGGCGGTTGAGCCACAGTGTACGCCTGACCATCGAAGTGCCGGCCGACCAGGTCGCCGACGATGGCGTGGCGCGCGCCGTCACGCGGCTTCAGGAACTTCCCGGTGTCGTCGCTGTCGCGCCGCTGGGCGATGAACGCATCGCTGCTCTTCTGGCGCCCTGGATCGGAGATGACCTCAATCTCTCGCTGCTACCCCTGCCGGCCCTGATCGACGTCGAGATCGTGGCCCCTGGAGCGCTTGATCCGGCTGCCGCTGAGCGACTCCTTGAGCCTGATCTGCCGGGGATCAGGGTTGATGACGGTCGCCGTTGGCTGGAACCCGTACGCGCCACGGCGGGCGCGCTGCAGTTGATTGCAGCCGTGATTCTGATTCTGATCGGCCTCGCCTCGGTCGCTACAGTCATCTTCATGACCCGCACCGGGCTCGCGATGCACCACAACACCATTGCCGTGATGCACCAGGTCGGCGCGCGCGACAGTTATGTTGCGCGTCTGTTCCAGAATCAGGCCCTACTGCTGGCTGTTGTCGGCGGCGCGCCGGGCCTGGGCCTTGCGGCGCTCTGCCTCATGATTGTGCGATCCCTCGCGGTGCGCCTTGATGCCCCCCTGCTGCCCCAGGTGGCCCTGGGCGCTTCGGACTGGTTTGCCCTGATGGCGGTTCCGCTGGTGGCCGCGATGATCGCCATGATTACGGCTCGGGTCACCGTGCAGCTCACGCTGGTGCGCATGCCATGAGGCGGCGCCGGACACCCCGTGCCTGGCGTTTTCTGGCTCTTCTTGCCTTTCTGCTTCTGGCGTGGACGGGTGGCTTCATCTGGTTCGTCGACCATGTGCCGCGTGGTGTCGACGATAGGACCACGGCAACTGATGCGATTGTTGTACTGACAGGCGGCAGCGAGCGCCTTCCGGTCGGCCTGGCGTTGCTGGAGAACGGACTGGGCGAACGCCTGTTCGTGTCCGGTGTCTACTCGGGCGTCGATGTCGCGACGATTCTCGATCTCAACGATCAGGCGCCGACCACACTGGCCTGTTGCATCGACCTCGGCCACGACGCTGATCATACGGTGGGCAATGCGCGTGAGACCGCAGCCTGGATGGCCACAGGTGGCCGTATGTCGCTGCGTCTGGTGACGGCGAACTATCACATGCCGCGCAGTCTCGACCTCTTCAGGCGTGTTATGCCCGGCATTACCATCGTGCCGCACCCGGTATTCCCCGATTCAGTGAGGATCGAAACCTGGTGGCGTCATCCGCGGACACTGATCCTGCTTGCCGACGAGTACACCAAGTATCTCGTCAGTCTGGTTTGGCCCCCCGCATGACATGGCTTCGGTCCCTGGTGTTTCTGGCCGTCACGGTGATTGCCATGCTCGTTGTGGGTATCGTGGCGTCCCCGTTACTTGCGTTCGACCGTCCCCGTGCGGTCCGAGTGACCCGTTGGTTTTCCAGATTCGAGGTCGCCGTCTTGCGCGTGATCGCGGACCTGGATCTGGAGATGCGCGGGCTCGACATGCTGCCGGACGGTCCCTTCCTGTTCGCAGCAAAGCACCAGTCCGCCATGGAAACCTATGCCTTGACCGCGTGCCTGCCGCAGGCCTGCTTTGTCCTGAAGCAGGAAATTCTCCAGGTGCCCGTTGTCGGCTGGTTTGTTGCGGCCATGGATGTGATCGCTGTAGACCGCAGTGGCGGAACCTCAGCCCTTAAGTCCATGGTGACGCAAGCTCGCGCCGTGGTGGCGCAGGGCCGGTCGGTGGTGATCTTCCCTGAAGGCACCCGTGTCGCTCCGGGCGAATTGCAGCGCTACCATCCGGGTGTTGCAGCGCTTTACACCGGGCTGGACATTCCGGTCGTGCCGGTGGCACTCAACACGGGCCTGTTCTGGCGCCGTCGAGGATTCTTGAAGCATCCCGGTCGTGCGGTGATCGCGTTTCTTGACCCCATTCCCCCTGGACTCGAGCGCAAGGCCTTCATGGCCGAGCTCGAAACAAGGATTGAAGGCGGCACACGGACACTGCTCGACGAGGCCGGCGGCGCATGAAGAACGGGGAAAACGGGCATCACTGTAAAAAGATCGCCGGGAACGGGTCGTGAACATCGCTTTGAGAAGGGAACATCCTGGGTTAGACTGGTGCTTTCCTGACATCAGATAACTGGACGACGTCCATGACCGACGCGCCTTCTCCGATCGCCCTGCAGATCTGGGACATGAAATACCGCCTGAAAGCCTCCGACGGTTCCGCCGTCGACGGCGATGTGGAGGCGAGCTGGCGCCGCGTGGCGCAGGCGCTTGCTGCAGCCGAGGGCGAGGATTGCCGTGGCGACCATGAAGAGGCGTTCTACGACGCGATGGCAGACTACAAGTTCCTGCCCGCCGGGCGCATCCTGGCCGGGGCGGGCACAGAGCGGAACGTCACGCTCTTCAACTGCTTTGTCATGGGCACGATTCCCGACGACATGGCCGGAATCTTCGATCACCTGAAGGAAGCCGCGCTCACCATGCAGGCCGGTGGCGGTATCGGCTACGACTTCTCGACCCTGCGGCCCAAGGGCGCGCGGGTGAAGGGGGTTGGTGCTGATGCTTCGGGTCCGCTGACCTTCATGGATGTGTGGGACGCCATGTGCCGGACCATCATGAGCGCTGGGCACCGCCGTGGCGCAATGATGGCCACGATGCGTTGCGATCACCCCGACATCGAAGCCTTCATCGGGGCCAAACAGGAGGCCGGCCGCCTGCGCATGTTCAACCTGTCGGTTCTGGTGACCGATGCCTTCATGGCGGCCGTGAAGGCCGATGACGCCTGGGAGCTGAAGTTCGACGGCATGGTCCACAAGACCGTCGGCGCGCGCGAACTCTGGGATCAGATCATGCGCGCGACCTATGCCTATGCCGAGCCCGGCGTGATCTTCATCGATCGGATAAACCGGCGGAACAACCTGAACTATTGTGAATCGATCGCGGCCACCAACCCGTGTGGCGAGCAGCCGCTGCCGCCCTATGGCGCCTGCCTGCTGGGGTCGGTCAACCTGTCGCGTTTCATCACCGAGCCTTTCCGCGATGATGCCGCGCTCGACACCGAAGCGTTCGACCGTACCGTAGCCGCGGCCGTGCGTATGATGGACAATGTGGTCGATGTCTCCCGCTTTCCGCTGAAAGCGCAGCGCCACGAGGCCCAGGCCAAGCGGCGCATCGGCCTCGGGGTCACTGGCCTGGCCGATGCCCTGATCATGATGAAGGCCCGCTACGGCAGCCCGCGTGCGCTGGAGCTCACCGAGACCTGGATGAAGCGGCTGCAGCGACAGGCCTATCTGGCGTCGGCAAAACTGGCCGAGGAGAAGGGGCCGTTCCCGCTGTTCGAGCGAGATGCCTACCTCGCCGGTGAAAGCGTGATGGAACTCGATGATGATGTGCGTGAGGCCATTGCAGAGCACGGTATCCGCAATGCCCTGGTCACCTCGATCGCGCCCACGGGAACGATCTCGCTCTTTGCCGACAACGTCAGCTCGGGCCTGGAGCCGGTCTTTGCTTTCTCATACACACGCAACGTTCTGATGCCCGACGGCAGCCGCCGCAGCGAGGAGGTCGCCGACTATGCCGTGCGCCTCTACCGTCGCATGCGGGGTGACGACGCACCGCTGCCCGACTACTTCGTCGATGCCCAGACCCTGCATCCGGAAGACCACGTGAAGATGCAGGCGGCGGTGCAGAAGTATGTCGACAGCTCGATCTCCAAGACCATCAACGTGCCCGAGGACATCGCCTTCGAGGACTTCAAGTCAGTCTACCTGATGGCCTACGAATCAGGCTGCAAAGGTTGCACGACCTACCGTCCGAACGATGTCACTGGCGCCGTTCTGGAGGCACCGGCCAAGGAGAGTGCCCAGTCGAGCCTGCCGTTGGATGAACCGGCCTCAACCACCCCGGCTGATGCTTATGAGACCGGTGGTGTGGTCTACATGACGGCACCGCTCGACCGGCCCGAGGTGCTGCCCGGCCAGACCTACAAGCTGCGCTGGCCCGAGAGCGATCACGCGATCTATCTTACGGTGAACGACACCGTGCGTGACGGCCGCCGCCGCCCGTTCGAGGTCTTCATTAACTCCAAGAACATGGACCACTATGCCTGGACCCTGGGCCTCACGCGCATGATCTCGGCGGTGTTCCGCCGGGGCGGTGATGTCAGCTTCGTGGTCGAGGAGCTCAAGGCCGTGTTCGACCCGCGTGGTGGCCAGTGGATGGGCGGGCGTTATGTGCCGTCCCTGCTGGCGGCGATCGGCGAGGTGCTGGAAACCCACATGATCAACATCGGCTTCATCCAGCCCGAAGGCGGCAATGTCGAGATCCTCGCCCGCGCCGCCGGCCGGCCCGCCGGCCGCCTGCCCGACACTTGCCCCCGCTGCAGCCAGCCCAGCCTGATCCACCAGGAAGGCTGCAATCTCTGCACCTCCTGTGGCTTCTCGAAATGCGCGTGAGGTGCTGAGTGGAGGTTAACGCCTTATCTCCCGTACCCGGTCTCTGAGATCGATCAGGTACGGGTCGCGGATGCCTTCGTCGATCAGGTGGGCGACGGTGTTTTCGAGGTATTCCCAGCCCGGGCCCGAATTGCCGACGCCATGGGCTAGCAGGTCGGCGGCCTTGGCCGCGTCGATCTTGCCGGCGTACTGGATGTGGCCGCGCGGACCCGGCACATAGGTGATGGCGGTGACGGTGCCGTTGTCGGTGTGGGCGCTGACCCAGCGGGGGTTGTAGACATCGGTGACCCGTTCCCGGGCGTCGAGATAGTCGACGGCGGCGCGGGCGTTGTCGGCGGCCACACGGTAGGCCGCGCCCCTGCATGAACCGCCCGGCGCCAGGCCCATCACGAGGCCGGGTTTCTCCGGACTGCCCCGATGCCAGTGGCTGTAAACACAAAAGGTGCGGTGGTAGCCGAGGATCAGCGCGCTGCGCCGCTCCAGCACGTCAAACCCCGGCTTCCACATCAGCGAGCCGTAACCGAAGACCCAGATGTCGCCATTGGGTTCGGTGTGGAGGATCGGGGAGGGAGGACCGACAGCTTTCATGGCCCGTGATTTAGGCGAGTCCTCGCGCGCTGGCAATCACTGTCGGCGGTGCTTTGGTCCCAGGGCCAAAGGGCCTATAACGCGGGGATCATGCGTCGTCTCTTCGTTGTCTTTCTGGCCCTTCTGGTCCTCGTCTGCGTTGCCTACACGGTCTACTGGAACGTCATGGCCTCGCGTTCGGGCGAGTGGGTCGCCTATTGGGCGGCACCGATACCGGGCAAGGCCTGGAGCGGGACCTATTCCGCCACCGAGGCCTCGGGCTTTCCTTTCTCGCTCGACATCACGATCAGTGATCCCGCCGTCAGCTGGCAGGGCAGTGGTGGAGAGGCGATCTGGCAGGGGCCGGAGCTGATCGCGAAGTTCAAACCGTGGACACTCGCTAGCTTCTCCTTCGACCTGCCCAGCCAGCAGACGGTCATCATCGACGACGGATATCTCCTGCGCATGATCCGCATCATGATGGAAAGCGGCACCGCACGCATCGCAATGACCGATGACCGGGCGACTGCTCTGATGGCCCGGTTTGAGGGTGTCAGCGCGATCCACCAGCAGAACCAGGTCCCCCTGACCGCCGATCTCCTGGAGATCGACGTGCGTGAAGCGGAAGGCGGTGCGGCTCATGATGCCTACCTCTTGGCGACAGGTGTGGGCCTTCCCGTCGGGCTGATGCCGCCGTTCTTCCAGTCTGAGGTGCCTTCGGCCGCAGCGACTCTGCGCCTGTGGGGTGAGTTGTCGGGCCATGGCTCCCTGGCGAGCCAGCTTGAGGCCTGGCGTGTGGCCGGCGGCATCATCGAGATTCAGGCGTTGGATGTCGACTGGCCGCCGCTCGACATTGAGGCGGAGGGGACAGCGTCGCTCGACACCCAACTGCGTCCCATCGGGGCCTTCCGGGCCGATGTCGTGGGCTATCGCGAACTGCTCAACGCCATGGAAGAGATGGGTGAGCTGGAACGCGGTCAGGCCATGGTGGCGGGCACCGCGCTCGACATCATGGCAGCAACAGGAGACGACGGGTCCAAACGCCTGGCCGTCGATATCTCGATCCAGCACGGCCTGCTCTCTGTTGGACCCATCCGGGTGATGGAGGTGCCGCCTGTGATCACGCCCGAAGTAGGGTTCTAGGTTTCTAGAGGGCTCAGGCCTGTCCGGCGTCGATGATGTTGCGGCGGATTTCGCGGCTGCGTTTGAACAGGTCTTCCAGCTCTTCGCCTTCACCCCAGCGGATCGACCGCTGCAGGCGCGAAAGGTCTTCGCTGAAACGCTGTAGCATTTCCAGAACCGCCTCGCGGTTGTGGAGATAGACATCGCGCCACATCACGGGGTCCTGTGCCGCGATACGGGTAAAATCGCGGAATCCAGTGGCGGAATACTTGATCACTTCCTGCTTCGTGCTGGTCTCCAGATCGGCCACCGTACCGACGATGTTGAAGGCGATCAGGGTCGGAAGATGCGAGGTGATCGCAAGCACCCAGTCATGATGGGCGGCATCGAGCACGTCGACGTTCGATCCGGCACACTCCCACATCGTCTTGACCTTCGCGACGGCTCCATCATCGGTGCCGTCAGGCGGTGTGAGCACGACCCAGCGGCCCTCGAACAGCGTGTCGAACCCATTTTCCGGACCTGAGTTTTCCGTCCCGGCCAGCGGATGACCGGGCACGAAATGAACGCCCTCGGGCATATGTGGCGAGACGGCGTCGATCACGGCCTGTTTGACCGAGCCCACGTCCGTGACGATCTGGCCGGGTTTGAGAACCGGTGCGATGGCTTGGGCAATGGCGCCATTGGTTCCGATCGGCGTGCAGATCAGCACGATGTCGGCGCAATCGGCCGCTTCGGCCGGATCTTTGGTGACATGATCGGCAAGGCCGAGGTCCTGGGCCTTTTGCAGGGTCTCGTCGCGCCGGGCGCAGACAACGATACGCTCGGCCAGGCCGTCGCGGCGCATGACGCGTGCGAGGGACGATCCGATCAGGCCAATGCCGATGAAGGCGACGGTGTTGAAGAGTTTGCCGTCAGTCATGGCCTTGTCCCGTGAAGTCGGCGAGCGCTGCGGTCAGCGCCTCCATCTCGTGATCGAGGCCGATGTTGATGCGTAGTCCGTCGGCGATGCCGTAAGGATCGAGTCCGCGCACGAAGATGCGCCGCTCGGCCAGAAAGGCCTCAGCCGCGTGTGTCTGCTCTGCCCCGCCGGGAAACCTCACCAGCAGGAAGTTCACCACGCTGTCGTGCACGATCAGACCCATGCCGCGCAGGCTCTGGGTCAGGCGCGGCAACCAGCGGTCGTTGTGGTCGCGGGCGGCGATGACGTGGTCCTCATCGGTGATGGCGGCCGATGCGGCAGCCAGCGCCATGGCGTTCACGTTGAACGGCCCGCGAATGCGGTGCATGGCATCAACGACGTCGGCAGGCCCGTAGAGCCACCCGATGCGCAGGCCTGCCAGCGAATAGATCTTCGAAAACGTGCGCGTCATTACGGTGTTGTTGCTCTCATGAACCATCTCCGCGCTGTCTGTGTAGTCGTCGCGGCTGACGAACTCGGCATAGGCCGAATCAATCACGAGCAGAACATCGTCGCGCAGACCCTTGCGCAGGCGCCGGACTTCGGCGGCCGGGATGTAGCTTCCGGTCGGGTTGTTGGGATTGGCCAGAAACACGATCCGTGTGTTGTCGGTGACCGCGGCCAGCATCGCATCGACATCGGTCCGGTAGTCCGTTTCCGGTGCCGTGACGGGGGTCGCGCCCGCAGCCTTGGTGGCGATCGGATAGACCGCAAAACCGTACTGGCTGTAGAGCACTTCATCGCCCGGGCCGGCATAGCCACGCGGCAGCATTTCGAGCAGTTCGTCGGAGCCGTTGCCACAGATGATGCGCGCGGGATCGAGGCCCCAGCGTTCGCCGATCGCCTCACGCAGGCCGGTCGCGCCGCCATCGGGATAACGCACCATGGTCTCGGCAGCAGCCTTGGCGGCCTCGACCGCAAGCGGGCTGGGGCCCAGGGCCGACTCATTCGACGACAGCTTGATCACCGGACGTGTATCGCCATCGGCGCCGCCGCTTTTGCCGGGCACATAGGGCTTGATATCGAGAATCCCCGGGCGGGGTTGCGGTGCTGTCATGGTTTCAGCCGATCAGAGGGAAAGCGGGGCGGGATAGGCCCCCAGCACGGTCGCCGTCAAGCTGCCGCACGAAAAACGGCGATCTTCACCGCCGTCATGATAACCCTCGATCTCCACGCACCACACGCCCGGCCAGCGTCGCCAGGTGGCCACATCGAGGGCAGTATCGCCCAGCGCATCAGTGGGATCGGCGTCAAAAACAAGCACGGTCCGATCTTCACCGCTTTCCTCGGGGCGATGACGTGACAGAACAAATGCCGGGCACCGCTGGCCGGTTTCCGGGCGCATGGCGACGAATGGCAGGAACGCGACGATGCTAATGGGTTGTTCCGACGGCGCCATGAGGGCACGGATCAGTATTTCGTCGTCCGCGGCGACAACCGCTACCTCGTTCTCACCGTCCCTGACGGCGGCCATGGCGGCCACGCCGTCCGCGACCGAGTGCATCCGGGTGTCGGAACCGTAGAAATCGCGCGCTGTGTCCCACAGCGGGATGGTGTCATCCCCCACGACCACGGAAAATGGCCCCTGGACTGGCAGCATGGCGCAGAGCAGCTCACGCCACAGCCGGATCAGGGCCGGGGTCGGGAAGGAACTGGTGTTGGCCCGGGCCAGGCGACGCAGAATCACGGCTTCACGGCCCGGCCGCAGGTAGCGTCCGATCGTTCTGGCTGCACGCTTCGCAGCCACGACACCATTGACCAGCTCCACACGGCGCATGACGTGGTCCAGAAGCGCATCGTCGAGAGCGTCGATTTCCTGACGCAACCGGGCGAGCTGATCGTCGGTGGCTGACACGATTGAACGTTGTCCCGATGACCCAAGGGCACGGATGTTTATGAGACAGGGGCGGGAATGGCAAAGAAAACATTGACATAACTCGTGCCGCTGCATACCCACGGAACACGCTCCGCCAGACCATAGTCCGTATCAACAGCCCGCATGCAACGGGGCGAGATCATCATGACCCAGGCGGCCACGTCCGTTCACGAAATCCAGGAAAACCTGCCCGGCCCGCGCGTCTTGCTGGCCGATGGCGCGCCGATCACACTTGAATCCGGCGCAGAGCTGGGTCCGGTCGCCGTGGCTTATCAGACCTGGGGGACTCTCAATGCCGAGCGCAGCAATGCCATTCTGATCTGTCATGCGCTGACCGGTGACCAGTTTGCGGTCGGGATTCATCCGATCACCGGCAAGGAAGGCTGGTGGGAGCGTATGGTGGGCCCCGGAAAGCCGATCGATACCGACCGGTTCTATGTCATCTGCCCGAACTGCCTGGGTGGTTGCATGGGCACCACCGGACCGGCTGCGATCAATCCGGAGACCGGCGAGCTCTACGGCACCTCGTTCCCTCTCATCACTATTCGGGACATGGTCAACGTCCAGGCGATGCTGATGGATCAGCTCGGGATCGAGAAGATCATGTCCGTCGTGGGCGGCTCGATGGGCGGTATGCAGGTCCTGGAATGGGCGGCGCGTCACGGCGACCGTGTCGTGAGTGCGGTGCCGATTGCCGGTGCGGCGCGCCACTCTGCTCAGAACATCGCCTTCCACGAAGTCGGGCGCCAGGCGATCATGGCCGATCCCGACTGGTGTGACGGATTCTACTACAAGGAAGGCAAGCGGCCGGAGGCGGGGCTGTCGGTCGCGCGCATGGCCGCACACATCACCTACCTTTCCGAGCCGGCCCTTTGGCGCAAGTTCGGTCGCGCCCTGCAGGACCGCTACACCAAGTCCTATGGCTTCGATGCCGACTTCCAGGTCGAAAGCTATCTGCGCCATCAGGGCGCCAGCTTCGTCCAGCGCTTTGATGCCAACGCCTATCTCTACATCACACGGGCGATGGATTACTTCGATCTGGAATCGGAGTTTGGCGGCGATCTCGCCAATGCCTGGCGTAATCTCTCGGCCCGTTTCCTGCTGGTCAGCTTCACCAGCGACTGGCTGTTTCCGACCTCCGAAAGCAAGGAGGTCGTGCGGTCGCTGAACCGTGCGGGGCGTAACGTCAGCTTCGTCGAGGTCGAGAGCGACAAGGGGCATGATGCCTTCCTGCTCGAGGAGCCTGATCTTTTTGCGACCACACGCGGTTTCCTCGACAGCGTTGCCCGTGATCTGGGAGTCTGAACGATGAGTCTGCTCTCCAGTTCGCGCGACCGCTTCAACATCGGTGACAATCAGTTCGGCCTGCGACCGGACCTGGCGCTGGTCGCCAGCATGATCGAACCAGAGTCCTGTCTGCTCGATGTCGGCTGCGACAACGGCGCTTTGCTCGAGTATCTCGTGAAAGAGCAGGGCTGTGACGGCCGGGGCATGGAGCTCAGCCAGACTGGCGTGAATGCCTGTGTCGTGCGCGGCCTTCCTGTGGTTCAGGGTGATGCTGATAAGCACCTCGTCGACTATCCCGATGACAGCTTCGACTATGCCATCCTGAGCCACACCATGCAGGCAGTGCACAATCCCCGTGAGGTGTTGGGCCAGCTCCTGCGCATTGCCGACACGGCTGTTGTCTCGATCCTAAACTACGGCCACTGGCGTGCACGGTGGTCGATGGTGAGTCGGGGCCGCATGCCGCACACCCGCACACTTTCGAGTCCGTGGTTCGAAACGGCGAACATCCGCCCCTGCACCGTGCGCGACTTCCTCGACCTCATCCGCATCAGCGGCATCCGGGTTGGTCGAGCCTATGGCATCGCCAAGGAACGCGAGGTCGCTGCAATCAAGGCTGGCTTCGAATGGCAGTCGAATCTTTTTGCCGAACAGGCCGTGTTCGAACTGCACCGCCCAGCCAGACCGAAGAGCAAATCGAGACGCAAGGCAGCCTAGTCTCGCGTGGTGCTAGGCTGGGTAGTCGCGTTTCCGGGCACCATGATGCGCTGGCGCAAGCTGCGCCGTCTGGCAGTGGGTAAGGCGCCATACATCTGCTTGGTCGCCTCCACCATCACCACGCCCGGCAGCGGCAGACCCCACTTTCGGCCGATCCGTTCCCATGCAGGCGCGGACCAAACCGAAAGACCGCGCTGTGAGGGTGGAACATAGAGTGCAAATTCGGTCGCCAGCGGTGTGAACATGCTGGAACGCAGGAGCTGATCGATCTGGGATTCGTTGAACGGGTAGCCATGCCCGAACGGCGTATGGTCGGCGCGTGACCAGAGTCCCCGGCGGTTGCCCACGACCACCAGCAGGCGGCCTCCCGGGGTCAGAACACGCCAGATCTCCCGCATCATGGCGGTGCGCGCCTCGCTGTATTCGAGCGCATGAATCATCAGGACACGGTCGAAGGAGTCATCGGGAAGAGGCAAAGCGAAGTCGTCGGTCAGGCAGACCTGCGTCTGTCCCGACAGCGGCCAGCGGATCACGCCTTGCGGCGCCGGCGCAAAGCTGGCCACCCGTTCGGCCTCCTCCTGGAAGAGACGCATGTAGGGTGTGGCGTAGCCCAGACCCATCAGACGCATGCCGTTCAGATCAGGCCACAGCGCCCGCATCCGGGCCAGAAGAAGCCTGCGCGAGACCTGACCCAACGGAGCGCGATAAAACGCATTGAGATCGGCGACATCCTGGTACATCAATCGCACCCTAACATGACGCGGAATGTACCAAAGCCGCCGCTGGAGGATGATCCATGACGATGACTCTTTTCTACAGCCCGACCTCGCCCTTTGCGCGCAAGGCGCTGGCCGCCGCCCACGAACGCGGCCTGGCCGACAAGGTGGCCATTGAGATGGTCACGCCGGCCGGGCACGACGGGCTCGTTGGAGCCAATCCGCTGGAAAAGGTCCCGGCGCTTGTCCTCGCCGATGGCACAGCGGTCTACGACAGCATCGTCATTGTCAGCCATTTCGACGGTATGGGATCGGGTCCGCGGCTGATCCCTGACGACCAGGCCGAACGCACCCGTATCCTGCGCCGTCATGCGCTGGCCGACGGCATCATGGAGGCTGGCGTGGCCTCGGTGATGGAAGGCCGCCGTCCCGAGGAGCGTATCTGGAGCGACTTTATCGCTCGCCAGAAGGGCAAGATCATGCGAGCGGTCGACACCCTGGAAGGCGAGACCGCGGACATGGGTGATGTCGTTGATGTTGCCAACCTTTCGGTGATCTGTGCGCTGGAGTATGTCGACTTCCGCTTGGGCGACATGGGATGGCGGGACGATCATCTGGCTCTGGCTGCCTGGGTCCAGAGCTTCGGTCAACGCCCCTCGCTGGCTGTCACCCGGCCGCAGAACACGCCGGCGTGACCACGGTGCATTACAACAGGATCACCGAGGCGTTGGTGCCCAAGGGTCTGCTGGCACGTGGCGGCTTTGCACCGGAAGCTGGTGATGGTCTGGGAGAAGACGCCCGTTGTGTTGTGATGGTGGGCAATGCCGGGCCGATGATGTGGCCGGTGTTCGCTCAGGAACGCCAGGACGAACCTGATGCCATGAACGCCTGGGCCCGTCGCACCTTGGCGCCTGTCGCGGAACAGCTGGGTGCCGCTCCGGTCTATCCGTTCGACGGACCGCCCTGGCTACCGTTCCAACGCTGGGCGCAGCGGGCCGAACCGGTGTTTCCTTCACCGATCGGCATGCTGATTCACCCCGAACACGGCCTCTGGCATGCCTATCGCGGTGCGCTGATCTTCGCCGAAGATGTCGAGGGCCTGCCCGAGTACGACGAGATCAGCAGCCCCTGCGAGAGTTGCGCGGACAAACCGTGCCTGACGACGTGTCTGGTCGGGGCTTTCACGACGGACGGTTACGATGTTCCCGCCTGCGCTGATCACATGCGCAAGCCGGACGGTGCTGATTGCCTGAATCTGGGCTGCCGCGCTCGCCGTGCCTGCCCGGTCGGACAACGCGCGACCTACCTGCCCGATCAGGCAGCCTATCACATGGCCGCCTTTCTGGCGTCGCACTAGGGCCTTTCGCGATTCGATCTAGACGGGGGTGGCCGGAGAGCTGTTATCGGGCTCGGTGCCACCGGAAGCTGTGGCGACTTTCCGGTGGCCGCCGTCGTGGATTTCCAGGCGGTCGCACCAGCCATTGGTCCAGGTGACCAATGCGTGGTCGCCGCCATCAGACCACGAACCTTCCTCGCCATCCTGCCAGGTGCTGGTGGCGCTGCCGTTGCCGTTGAGTGTGATTGTAAAGGTGGAACCGTCCCCGTCGGTGACGCGCCACTGCTCTGCCCATGTCTCGGCATGATGTCTCCCCTCGTTGTTCCCTGCCGGTTACGGCACTGGCCGGCGCCTGACAGACCGTCCGGCGCCACCTGCGACGGACTAGATACGTCGGCTGTCCCGGCCATCATCGATCATCTGATCAAGAACCCAGTTGTTGAGACGATGAACGGCTTGTTCACGATCCGAAAACCGCCCCTGGCGATGAAGTAAGGAACTCAGGCCAGCCTGTTGGGCTTCGCAGATCAGGTTGTCCTCGTTGATTCCGGTGTCCCAGCGGTGGAAGTAGGGTGCGGCACCCTGCTCAAAGTCATCGCGCTCCGCTGTCCAACGGGGAAAACACTGCCCGACCTCCAGCACCGTGTGATCCTCGGCCAGCGGCCTCCAGGTGCTCCACCACATGCTGTCCTGGACACAGGCGAACTGGGTGTTGGGATGCAGCGTGGTGAAGAACGTGCCGGCCACCGCCTCGTCACTCAGGCCCGGCACCTGGGCAAATGGTGCCTGCTCACCCGGAAGAACACCGATCGATTCTTCGCCCAGCACCTGAATAGAGTCCCAATGTCCGGATGTTGTTAGCTCCCGGGCCTCCTGCTGGCCGAGCGATGCGCCGTGGACCGTACCGGTGTGATAGGCTTCCATCGCGTTTTCGGCGATCAGCTTCCAGTTCGCGCCAACCTCGTACGTTCGCCGGCGCACACAAACAAAATCCTCAAGCCGATGGCTCGCCAGGCGCTCCGGCAGGTCGCCCAGATAGGTCTTCAGAGCGGGTGTTTCGGCGCTGTAGCAGACAAAGATGAATCCGGCCCAGGTCTCCATCCGGACTGGGGTCAAGCCGTGCTCGTTCTCCTTGAAGCCGCGTGTGTTCTTCATGCCGGGCGCTCTGGCCAACGAACCGTCGAGCCTGTAACTCCAGGCGTGATAGGGGCAGACAATGCGGGGACCGGTGTCTGTCCCGCGTACGAGCCGTGCACCCCGGTGCCGACAGGTGTTGGCAAAGGCGCGCAGCGCCTTGTCGCGCTCGCGGATCAGGAGCACTGGACCACCCATGGTTTCGACACTGAAGTAGCCGCCCTCGGGAACCTCATCGACACGGCCCACGAACTGCCAGGCCTTCGCGAATACACGCTCGCGCTCTCTCTGGAACCACGTGCGATCAGTGTAGCACCACGATGGCAGGGTTCGCGCCTTCATTACAGGGCGGCGAACGTCGATGTAGTGCCGGGGGTCAAAAAGGTCGTCGGCCATGGCGCGCAGGTGACCTGAACCCGAGCGCCTTGGCAAGACTCACGCCATGTAGGCGCCGCCGTTGACTGAGATCGTGGAGCCGGTGATGAAACCGGCGTTGTCATCGGCCAGGAAGGTGACGCAGCGGGCGATCTCTTCAGGTTCGCCGATGCGGCCCACGGGAATACCCTTGATGATACCGTCCATGACCTCGTCGCTGACGTGAGCAATCAGGTCGGTCTTCACGTAACCGGGGCAGATCGCGTTCACGGTGAGACCCTTGACGGCGTTTTCCAGCGCCAGCGCCTTGGTGAAGCCCAGCATGCCGGCCTTGGCGGCAGCATAATTCACCACGCCCATCATGCCGCACTGACCGTTGATCGAGCTGATGCTGATGATCCGGCCGAATCCGGCGCCGCGCATGCCATTCAGCACGGCGTGGCTCATGTGGTAGCAGGAGTTGAGATCGACATCGATCACCCGGTCCCAGTTCTCTTCGGGCATCTTGTGCAGGAAACCGTCGCGGCTGATGCCTGCATTGTTGACCAGAACTTCGACCGTGCCGAGCTGTTCGGCGACCTGAGCGACGCCGGCGGCGCAGGCGTCGTGGTCGGCGACATCCCATTTGAAGATCGGAATGCCGGTTTCGGCACTGAATTCGCGTGCGGCGTCGTCATTGCCAGCATAGTTCGCGGCAACCTGATATCCCGTGTCCTTGAGAGCAATGGAAATGGCGGCGCCGATACCACGGCTGCCTCCGGTCACAAGGGCGACACGACCCATGGTCGAAACTCCGGTCTGAACGTTGGGAGAAATGGCAGGCTGCTCCCTCGGGACAGCCTGTGAGAGGCATGTAGAGATTTGCCCTGAACGAGTCCAGACGGTTTGAGCGATTTCGCTCAAATTTCGCATCTGGAGTCACGATTTCGACAGCTTTGGGGCCAGTTTTGCTGCTTTTAGCGACGCCCTCCGGCCAGCCGGGTGCTGTCGGGATGGGCGCGCAAGCGCGTCATGGCCAGAACACCGACGGCCGGACCTAATGCCAGGACCGTAAAGGTGTAGGTCCAGCCCACAGCGTCGGTCAGCAGCGGCATCAGGTGAATCGTGACCAGGGTCAGCAGAAAGCCCAGGCATGTCTGGAGAGTGAGCATGGTGCCCACACCCTCCTTGTCCGAAAGCTCGGTGATGCTGGCCGAAAACTGCGCTGAATCGGCAATCACACTGATGCCCCAGATCAGGCAGACCAGCAGGAGCAGCCACGGTGCCCCGCCGAACAGAAAACCGACTATGACGGCGCAGCCACCCGAGACCGTCATGGCGGCGATGGTAAGAGTCGTGCGGCCCATCCTGTCGGCGAGCAGGCCACCGACAAGGCAACCCAAAAAGCCGCCCAGACCCATGGTGACGAAGGTTCCGAAGCGGGCCCAGGTCGCGGCTGTGTCGTCAGCCATGGACAGGCGGAAGCTTGCGTCGAGGAACACTCCGAGCCAGGCCCACATGGCATAAAGTTCCCACATGTGGCCGAGGTATCCCAGATTGGCGAGGCGAAGGGGTTTGTACGTCCAGGCCCGCAGCGCCACAACGGGATCGAACTTTGCCGCCCGGCCATGTTGCGGCCCGATCTGGACCAGGTTGATCAGCAGGGCGGCCGCCAGCGCCGCGCCGGAGGCGGCTGCGATCGTGAACCGCCAGTCGATGCCGCCTAGGGCGTTGAAGAGATGTGGTGCCGCCGACCCCAGCGTGAGAGCACCCACCAGAAGCCCGACCAGAAGCCCGAGGTCCTTCTCCGCCCAGCTCGCCGCCATCTTTATGCCTACGGGATAGATCCCGGCCATGCAGGCGCCGGTGAGGAGCCGTAGGGCGGGCGTGGCGATGGAATCCGGCGGCACTGCCAGCAGTGCAAGGTTCGCCGCCGCGGCGACCAGGGTTGAAATCATGAAGAATCGGCGTGGGTCAAGCCGGTCGGCGAGTCCGAGAAGGACGCTGGCAAGCGTGCCCACGACAAAGCCGATCTGGACGCTGCTTGTCAGCAGGGACGCCGCATGCCCGCTCAGCCCGTATTCGAGCACCAAGGATGGCACCACAGCAGAAGCGGAAAACCACAGCGCCATTGCTGCCAACTCGCAAAAGACAAGCAGCAGGATCGCGCGCCACTTGGACGAACGTACAGAACTCACGGGTGCTCCGGGGTTGGCGGCGGAACGGAATGTCCCGGTAGCTTAACCCTACACTCCATGTCTGTGGCCGCCCGAACCGCTCAGGCGGTGGACAACCTTGATGTGAGGCTTAACGCTCCACGCACATGGCGACACCCATGCCGCCGCCGATGCAGAGCGTGGCGAGGCCCTTCTTGGCATCGCGCTTCTGCATCTCGAACAGCAGGGTGTTGAGCACACGGGCGCCCGAGGCACCGATCGGATGGCCGATGGCAATGGCGCCGCCATTGACGTTGACCTTCTCCGGATCAAGGCCGAGGTCCTTGTTGACGGCACAAGCCTGCGCAGCGAAGGCCTCGTTGGCCTCCACGAGGTCGAGGTCGTCGATCGACCAGCCGGCCTTTTTCAGCGCCTTGCGGCTCGCCGGGATCGGGCCCGAGCCCATGATCGCGGGATCGACGCCGGCGTGCGCCCAGCTCACGATCCGCGCCATTGGCGTTATGCCGCGCTTGGCGGCTTCGTCGGACGTCATCAGGACCACGGCCGCAGCGCCGTCGTTGATTCCACTGGCGTTGCCGGCCGTGACCGTGCCGCCCTTCTCGAAGGCCGGGCGCAGCTTGGCGAGCGAGTCGTACTCGACACCGTGGCGAATATACTCGTCGTCTTCGACGACTGTTTCACCCTTGCGGGTCTTGATCGTGACCGGGACAATCTCGTCCTTGAACTTGCCGGCCTTCTGGGCCGCTTCGGCGCGGTTCTGGCTGGTCACGGCGAAGTTGTCCTGATCCTCGCGGGTGATCTGCCACTGCTTGGCTACGTTCTCGGCAGTGTTGCCCATGTGATAGCCGTTGAAAGCGTCCCACAGGCCGTCTTTGATCATGGTGTCGACCATCTCGGCCGGGCCCATCTTGGTGCCGTTGCGCATGTGCACGCAGTGCGGCGCTTGGCTCATGCTTTCCTGGCCGCCGGCGACCACGACAGAGGCATCGCCCTGGCTGATCTGCTGCGCGCCCACGGCGACCGCACGAAGGCCGGAGCCGCAAAGCTGGTTCAGGCTCCAGGCCGGGCTTTCGACCGGAATGCCCGCGCCGATTGAGGCCTGCCGGGCCGGATTCTGGCCTTCGCCGGCCTGCAGAATCTGACCCATGATGACCTCATCGACATCGCCAGGCTGGATTCCGGCACGTTCGATGGCACCGGTGATGGCGATCGCGCCCAGGTCATGGGCAGCCAGGCTCGAAAGCCCGCCACTGAACGAACCCACTGGCGTCCGCGCGGCACGGGCAATGACGATATCGGTCATGGTGATCTCTCCTGATCGAGCGTGAATCTGTTGCATTCAAATATAGGGCACGAATCTCTATTTCGCTGGTGCAAAATTTCTTGTGCAAGTGCGAAGGCTTAGCCGCGGTGCAACCCGGTCAACCAATCGCCTAACGGCACCCACAGGTCCATTTCAGCGCGGCTGCCAACCATCATGCCGATGTGGCCTGCGCGAGGTTCGATCACGGTGGGACCGGGCAGGGAATCGGCCAGAGCGCTGGCGGAGGCGGGAGGCACGATGCGGTCGCGGGTCGGTAGGGCGACAAAGGCTGGGCAGGTCAGCCTTGAGGGGTTGATCGGTTCACCTGCCACGCACCAGCCGCCTTTGCCGGGTGTGTTGTCGCGGTACCAGCCGATCAGGCAGTCACGGGCGGCCGGGGCCGCGAGTTCCACGCCGTCGTTGAGCCAGTCCTCGAGAGCGACAAAGGCCTCGGCGTCGGGGCTGGCAGGATCCATAGTGGCAAAGCGGCGAAACTTGGCCTGGAGCAGGTTGGGCTGCAGGAAGGTGAAAAGGGCCTGGATCAGATCGACGGGCAGGGGTGGCGTGCCGGGACCTGAGGGTGGGGCCGCTGCGGTGGCGAGGATGCCTGTCCGGCTGGCCCGTTCCGCGTGGAAATCCCAGGGCGTTGCCAGAAGTGCGAGGCCGCTGACATCGCTGGGTTGCCGCAGGGCGGCCGCCAGGGCCAGCAGTCCGCCCATGCAATAGCCGATCAACGGCACCGGTCCATCGGCGAGCGCCGAGGCGGCATTGAGCGCCGGACCCAGCCGAGTTGTGATGTAGGCGTCGAGATTGAATTCCAGCTCTTCGTCGCCGGGGGGACCCCAATCGAGCAGGAGGGGGCGGTGGCCGTTCGCTTTGAGCCAGGCGCAGAAACTGGCGCCGGGCAGCAGATCGAGGATCGTCGAGCGGTTGATCAGCGAGGGTGTGAGCAGCACGAGCCGCCCGTCTCCACCGTAGTCGAGCAGGCTGGAGGAGCCGTCCTGCCAGAGGGTCGCTGCCTCCGGACGGGGTCGGACATAGGGGTGGTCGCGGTAGGCGCGGATGCCGGCGACGAAGTCAGCCAGACGCGTCGTGGCCTCGCTTGCAACGGCAGCCGTCAGGACTTCAGCGTCGGCCGCTGCGATCGCCGTCTGGATCCGGTCCGCCTCGCTTGCGCTGGTTGGTCGGTTTGCGTTTGCGTTCCAGCTTATCAAGCCGCTCTTCGCAGACGGCAAGGCGGCGAGCGAACTCATCAAGACGCTGGCCGACGTCGCCAGATGCAGTGGAAGCGGGCGAGGTCCCATCCGTTGTGTCATGGCTGGTCCCTCCCGTCGGCATGGCCGCAATCCAAGTCTGTGCCCAGCGCGCCAACGCCGGATCGGCCGCCTCTTGCGCCAGATGATCCTGCCAGAGATCAATAAAATCCTTGGCGAGTTTTTCCAGGTCATCGTTGGCTGTCATGGTATGTACTATAGCGGGTTCGGCACGCGTTGTGCCCATTGCGATCCAAACAAAATACCGCAATGCAACAAACTCTGTTCGCAATGCAGCATTGGCGTCATAATAGCAGCCAATCATGCTGCGGAGTGGGCCGGAATGGCACGCAAGAACGACAAGCAGGACGACGATACCGTCGTCATCAAGAAGTACGCGAACCGTCGTCTCTACAACACGGCGACGAGCAGCTACGTCACGCTCGATCACCTTGCCGAAATGGTGAAAGAAGGCGTGGAGTTCGCTGTCTATGACGCCAAGTCCGGTGACGACATCACCCGCTCGGTTCTGACGCAGATCATCGTCGAGCAAGAGGCCAGGGGTGCCAACCTTCTGCCGATCAGCTTCCTGCGCCAGCTCATCGGGTTCTACGGCGACAGCCTGCAGAACTTCGTGCCGCGTTATCTCGAGATGAGCATGGAGAACCTGGCGCGCAATCAGGAGCAAATGCGCGACAACATGTCGAAGACTTTCGGCCAGATGTTCCCCTTCCCGGGGCAGGACAATGGTGCGGCCGTTGAGGACATGGTCAAGAACAACATGGCGATGTTCCAGCGTGCCATGGAGATGTGGCAGCCGCCGGCCCCCGACGGGAACGGCAGTGGCAAGCCGAATGGCGCATCCGACGGTGACGATGGCGCCAGTCGCGGCGATCTCGATGCCCTGAAGGGACAGATCGACGCGCTGCAGAAACAGTTGGACGCCATCGCCAAGGGTCGCTGACACCGGCCTTGGGTCTCTTTTTCTTCAAGCTTGTCGCGACGCCGCTCGTCATCGGCATCGCGGGTTGGGCCTCGCGCTGATGGGGTGCGGCGGCCGGTGGCTGGATGGCCGGCATGCCGGTCAACTCCGACCCCATCTCGTTTTTTTGCCCTGGTGTTCGGCCCTGCCTTCGAATCGGAAGCTGCGTTGGGCACGTTTTATGCGATGCCCGCGATCGCGGCCTGTGCCATCGGCTACATGGCTGCGGCCTGCCGCAACGCGGACTGGCTCCTGAGCATGCTGGCGTGCCAAGGCAGCTATCTTGCCGTCATGGCTGTGCTGCTGCCGTTCGCACCCAGCGAATGGTTGACCCTGCTGTTCTGTGCTGCAGCGCTCGGCGCTGGTTTGGCGGCCACCGGCCTGCCTGGTACCGGGTTTCGTTGGAAACCCGGTACCGGCTCAATCAGTCGACGGTCTTGAGGACGCTGCCGATGGTGTCGAAGATCTGATCAATATGTGTCTTCTCCACGATCAGCGGCGGCGACAGTGCAATGATGTCGCCGGTCACGCGGACCAGAAGGCCCTCGTCGAAGCACTTGTGGAAGGCCTCCATGGCGCGTGCTGTCGGCACGCCGGGACGGGGTTCCAGCTCGATCCCGGCGATGATGCCGAGATTGCGCAGGTCGATGACATGATCGCCGCCCTTCAGCGACCACAGGCCGTCTTCCCAATAGCTCGAAAGCTCGGCTGCCCGTTCGAACAGGCCCTCTTCCTTGTAGATGTCGAGCGTCGCAATGCCTGCCACAGCGGCCAGCGGGTGGCCCGAATAGGTGTAACCATGGAAGAGTTCGATGCCTGCGGCTGTGTTGTCCATGAAGGCGTCGTAAATCTTCTTCTGCGTGAAGACTGCGCCCATGGGCACGGCAGCATTGGTCAGGCCCTTGGCTGTGGTCACGATATCGGGCTCGACACCGAAATGCTCGACCGCAAAGCTCGAACCCAGTCGGCCGAAGCCGGTGATGACCTCATCAAATATGAGCAGGATGTCGTGCTTGTCGCATATCTCGCGCAGGCGCTGCAGGTAACCCTTGGGCGGAACCAGCACGCCAGTCGATCCAGCGACTGGTTCAACGATCACAGCGGCAATGGTTGAAGCGTCGTGGAGCTGCACCAGACGCTCAAGATCGTCGGCCAGGTGGGCGCCCCATTCGGGCTGTCCCTTCGAAAACGCGTTGTGTTCGATATCGTGGGTGTGACGGATGTGGTCCACGCCCGAAATCAGGCCGCCATAGAACTGCCGGTTCTTGACGATGCCGCCGACCGACGTGCCGCCGAAATTAGTGCCATGGTAACCGCGCTCGCGCCCGATCAGGCGTGTCTTGGATCCCTTACCCCGAACGTAGTGGTAACCCAGTGCGATCTTCAGGGCCGTGTCGGCCGATTCCGAACCGGAATTGGTGAAGAACACATGGTCCAGATTGCCCGGCATTATTTCGACCAGCCGGTTGGCAAACTCAAATGCTGCGGGGTGCCCCATGTTGAAGGTCGGCGCGAAATCCATGCGGTCGGCCTGGTCCTTGATGGCTTCGGCAATCTTCTCCCTGCCGTGGCCCGCGTTGCAGCACCACAGGCCGGCCGTGCCATCTAGAATTTGGCGTCCGTCGGGGGTCTGGTAGTGCATGTCCTTGGCGCTTGAAAGCAGGCGCGGGGCCTGCTTGAAGCCCTTGTTCGTGGTGAACGGCATCCAGAAGGATTCGAGATCGTTGGGCCGATCGGGATAGTTGTAGGAATTGTCGTCCATGGTGGACCCCTTCGAAGAATCGCGGTGTAAGGCAGCCAGCGAACCTATCATGGCGTTTTGGCCGGGAACAGGGTATCGACCGCCCGATGGCGTTGTCGGTTGCCGTCTCGGCGTGACACACTTTTGCCATCGCAGTGGCCCCATGAGGGGGTTCGCCGAGCCGTTGATCCGGCCTGGGAGTGCCTCGATGCGTTTTGTAGTGTTCCTTTGTTGTCTTGGCCTTGCGGTGTTCACCGCTCGCCCACTGTGGGCGCAGGATCCCTCGCAGACCCTGCGGGAAACCCATGGCGATTGGGAAGTCCATTGCGGCATCGGCCCGTCCGGCGCCGAAGAATGCTTCATGTTCCAGGCGGTCAACATGCAGAGCAGTCTCGAGCGGGTGATGTCGGCTGTGGTTGCCAAACCGCCCGGTGAAGATCCGCTTCTGAGACTGACGGTTCCACTCGGCGTGCTCCTTCCCAATGGACTCAACCTGGCAATCGATCAGGTCGATATGGGAACGGTCGGGTATCTCACCTGTTTTGCCGATGGCTGCATGACACAGGTCGATATGACCGCAGATGTCGTTGCCTCTCTCAAGGGTGGCAATCAGGGCGTGGTCACGGTCGTTGACACCTTCGGCCAGCCTGCCCAGCTTCCGCTGTCACTCACCGGGTTTACCGCGGCTTACGACTCGTTCTGACTCGTCCTTGCGTCGACCCGCACCGGGCGTCATCCTGACGGCCACGGAGCGGGGGATGAACCGGTGATGGCCGGTCGCGTTGTGTCATGGGTTGCTTTGCTGAGTTGTCTGGTCGTGGCAACACCGTCCCTTGCCGACTACGACCTCGCCCTGGCGGCCTTTGAAGCTGCACTAAAACAGGGCGATGTGCGTGCGGCCCTACCGCTGGGCGAAATGTACGCCATGGGCCAGGGCACCTATGAGAAAACCCAGAAGGCCTGTGAACTCTATCTAACGGCTGCTGAGATTGAGGGCCCCGAAGGGCTTTTGGGGACCGAAATCGAAGCCGGGTGACTACGTCGAGGCTGAAGCGCTGATGGATTGCCTGATGGCCTTCTCCGCCTATCCTGATGACGTCTATACGATCAACGGAGAAGACGGTGCGCCACGCGATGTGGAGATCGTGCTGGATTGACGACGCGGCGGGCGCGGTCCAATACTCATCTCGCAAGTGCGAAGTGAATGTTGAGGACCCGTTCGATGCGTGATGTGCCCCAGAATTGGCGTGATCTGGCTGAAAAAGAGCTGAAAGGCCGGTCTGCAGACGATCTGGTGTGGCAGACGCCTGAGGGAATTGCTGTGAAGCCGCTTTACACGGCAGACGATCTAGAGGCTCTGCAGGACATCGAAAGCCTGCCGGGGTTCGGTCCCTATCTGCGTGGTGTGCGCGGCACGATGTACACCAACCGGCCCTGGACGATCCGCCAGTACGCCGGGTTCTCGACCGCCGAGGAATCAAACATCTTCTACCGGCAGGCGCTTGCCGGTGGCCAGAAGGGGCTTTCGGTTGCTTTCGATCTCGCGACTCACCGCGGTTATGACAGCGATCATCCGCGTGTGGTGGGCGATGTCGGCAAGGCCGGCGTGGCGATCGACAGCGTGGAAGACATGAAGATCCTGTTCGACGGTATCCCGCTGGATCAGATGTCGGTCTCGATGACCATGAACGGTGCGGTGCTGCCTGTGCTTGCCATGTTTGTAGTGGCTGGTGAAGAGCAGGGCACCAGCCAGGATCAGCTCTCGGGCACGATCCAGAACGACATCCTCAAGGAGTTCATGGTCCGCAATACCTACATCTATCCACCTGAACCCAGTATGCGGATCGTGGCTGACATCATCGCGCATACGGCGGGCAACATGCCGCGCTTCAACTCGATTTCGATCAGCGGCTACCACATGCAGGAAGCTGGTGCGACGGCGGTGCAGGAGCTCGCCTTCACCCTGGCCGACGGGGTCGACTATGTCCGTGCGGCGCTCTCGCGCGGGCTCGATATCGATGCCTTCGCACCGCGCCTCAGCTTCTTCTTTGCCATCGGCATGAACTTCTTCATGGAGGTCGCCAAGCTGCGCGCCGCACGGCTTCTGTGGTCGCGCCTGATGGAGCCGTTCAACCCGCAGAAGCCGCAGTCGTCGATGCTGCGGACACATTGCCAGACCTCGGGCGTCTCGCTCACCGAGCAGGACCCCTACAACAACGTCGTCCGCACGGCCTATGAAGCCATGGCGGCGGTGCTGGGCGGAACCCAGAGCCTGCACACCAATAGCTTCGATGAGGCGCTGGCCCTGCCTAGCGACTTTGCCGCTCGGATCGCGCGCAACACCCAACTCATTCTGAGTGAGGAAACCGGTGTCACCCACGTCGTTGATCCCCTGGGCGGTAGCTACTACGTCGAGGCGCTGACCGCTTCGCTGGTCAACGAGGCGCAGGGCCTGATCGATGAGGTCGAGGCGATGGGCGGTATGACCAAGGCGATCGAGGCCGGCATGCCGAAGCTCCGCATCGAGGAGAGTGCGGCCCGCCGTCAGGCCCGGGTTGACCGGGGCGAAGAGGTCATTGTTGGTGTGAACAAGTACCAGGCCGATGACCCTCAGCAGGTCGATGTCCGCGATATCGACAACACGGCTGTCCGCGAATCGCAGATCGCGCGCTTGGAGGCGATTCGCGCCAGTCGTGACGAAACCACCTGTCAGGCAGCCCTCAGCGCGCTGACCGAAGGGGCCAAGGGCGAAGGCAACCTGCTGGCGCTTTCCATTGAGGCCGCCCGCGCCCGCGCGACTGTGGGCGAGATCTCCGACGCCATGGAAAGCGTCTTTACCCGTCATCGTGCCGTAACCCGCTCGATCTCGGGCGTCTATGGCGCGGCCTGGGAAGGTGATGAGGACTTCCAGGCGATCCGCGCCGATGTCGAAGCCTTCGCCAGCGAGCAGGGCCGCCGCCCGCGCATGCTGGTGGTGAAGCTGGGCCAGGACGGCCATGACCGCGGTGCCAAGGTGATCGCCACTGCCTTTGCCGACATCGGCTTCGATGTCGATGTCGGTCCGCTCTTCCAGACGCCGGAGGAAGCTGCCCGTCAGGCCATCGAGAACGATGTCCACATCATTGGTGTGTCGACCCAGGCCGCCGGCCACAAGACGCTTGTTCCACAGCTCATTGCGGCCCTGGCCGATCAGGGTGCAACCGATATCCGTGTTGTCGTCGGCGGTGTCGTGCCACCCCAGGACTACGCCATGCTGAACGAAGCCGGTGTCTCCGCCGTCTACGGCCCCGGCACCAACATTCCCAAGGCCGCCGCCGAAATCCTGGACCTTGTCCGGGGTGAGCAACAGGCTGCGTGACGGTGCTGTCTTGAGCGGGGCCACTGCCGACGCCATCCGATCAGGTGACCGCCGCGCTCTCGCGCGTGCGATCACTCTGGTCGAGTCATCACGTTCAGAAGACGAGGACCGAGCTGCCGAACTGCTTGAGTCACTCGTCACGCCAGAGGCCCCAAGCTGGCGGCTGGGAATCTCTGGTGCTCCGGGGGTTGGCAAGTCGACCTTCATCGAAGCCTTCGGTTTGCATGCCCTGGAGAAAGGTCGTCGCGTCGCCGTGTTGGCGGTTGATCCGTCCTCGCGCTTGGGCGGGGGTTCGATCCTGGGCGACAAGACACGCATGGAACGGCTGGCGGCCGACACCCGCGCCTTTATCAGGCCGTCGCCCTCGGGGGGAGAGCTGGGCGGTGTCGCACGACGCACCCGCGACGTGATCCGGGTGGTCGAGGCGGCTGGGTACGATCTCGTGATTGTGGAAACCGTCGGCGTGGGGCAGTCCGAAACGACCGTGGCGGCCATGACCGACATTTTCCTCCTGCTGCTGGCGCCGGGGGCCGGGGACAGCCTGCAGGGCGTCAAGCGCGGTATTATGGAGCTGGCAGACCTAATCTGTGTGAACAAGGCCGATGGCGCCCTGGCCGATGCGGCGCGCCACGTTGTGTCCGACCACCGGGCCGCTCTGTCTCTGGTGCGACCGCACGAAACGTTCTGGACGCCGAAGGTCGAAGCCTGCTCGGCCCTCACTGGGGACGGCCTTTATGCTGTCTGGGCTGTGGTGGATGAGTATTTTGCAGCAAGCCAAGCCCATCTTGAGGATAAACGTCGTTCGCAGGCTTCTGCGGCGCTTTGGGACGAGGTCGTGCGTCTGGCAACCGCCCGTCTGGCTGCCGATTCGGAGCGCAAGGTGCTGCGCGAAACGCTGGAAACCGAGGTGGCCTCGGGCGCCATGCCCTTGCGCCGGGCCGCCCAGCGATTGCTGGACGACCGATAGGTCCGGAAACGCGCCGGGATGTTGACCTGACCCAGACTACAGCGTATAGAGCCCGCCGGATTGATGGGCGCGCCTGAAGGGCAGCGCCGCCTTGACGTATTCTAAGGAGCATTCCCATGTCGCGCACCTGCGAGCTGACGGGCAAGACCGTCATGGTTGGCAACAACCGCAGCCACGCCGAGAACAAGTCCAAGCGCGTGTTCCGCCCGAATCTGATCCAGGCGAGTCTGTTTTCGGAGGCACTGGGCCACACCGTGCGTGTGCGTGTTTCGACCAATGCCCTGCGCACGGTCGAAAAGCGTGGCGGTATTGATGCCTTCCTCACCAGCGGGCGCGATGCCAAGCTGCCCGCCAGTGCGCTGCGCCTGAAGCGCCGTGTCGAGAAGGCACTGGAGCGCAAGGCCGCCGCTGCGGCCTGAGCCTGCCCCTGACAATCTGAACCGGAGCCGACTGGCCATGGCCCGTCCGATGACACTCGCCCTTCCGATTGCTGCCATGTCCTTCGTGGTGGTGATCTCCAACGTTCTGGTTCATTTCCCGATCAACGACTGGCTGACCTGGGGTGCGTTTACGTTCCCGGTGGCCTTTCTGGTGACTGATCTTTCGAATCGAGCCTTCGGCCCCGCCCGTGCGGCAAAGGTCGTGTTCGTCGGCTTTGTTGTCGGCGTCCTTATGTCGGCGGTGTTCTCGGACTGGGTGCCTTTCGAAGCGCCCAACATCCTCTCCCAGGTCGCCATCCTGACGGCCGTGGCCTCCGGCTCCGCCTTCCTGACCGGCCAGCTTCTCGACATCGCGATCTTCCAGCGCTTGCGCAAAGGCGCCTGGTGGCATGCACCGCTGGTCTCGTCGGCCGTGGCCTCAGCCGTTGATACGCTGATCTTCTTCTACCTGCTATTCTGGGTCTTTTTCCCGGAGTGGGGGCTGGTCTGGTACCAGCTCGGCATCGGCGATTACGCCGTGAAGGCCGTCATGGCCATGAGCCTGCTCGTGCCCTATCGCGCCCTGATGGCAACCTTCGCCCCGCAGTTCCTGGCCGGCCCGAACGGCGCCGCCTCAACGTAACCGGTCATCGCCCCACTTGATGGGGCAATCCAACCCGGATCCTTGACACGTCGTCCGTTGGTGCGTGGGGTCTAGGCAGGCAGATGGATGGCCCGGTCAAGCCGTGTCATGACGGAACGTGATGTGAGCCGCCAGCTGCCGGCCTATGTTTTGCCCCACATGGTGCGGGCATGGACGGTCAGACCTGAAGCCTCAAACGCTGCACGTGCTGCTTCGTTAAAGCTCCACACTTCCAGACCGATGTCGGCAATGCCGTGTCGCGCCGCGACTTCGCGGACCAGGGCGATCAATGCCTGGCTGATACCCTTCCTCCGCAACTGCGGCACGACCCCGATGGATTCGATCCAGACCATGGGGTGGTCAATCAGATAGACCCCTGTGGGGTCCAGGCTGGAGAACTCGTAGTGCACGGCGCCGACCGGCTCGTCACCCAGCCAGGCAATCACGATTTCCTTGTGATTCTGCTTCACCGCATCGGCGAAGTGATGGCGAAAGGCGTCGGTCAACTCTGCCGGCTGAAACAGGTCCGGCCGTTCGGCGACATGCAGTTCCTGTACCTCGCGAAAGATCGTGAAATAGGCATCGAGATCATCCTCACGTGCGGCACGCAGCGTGAGCCTAGCCGATCCCTTGCTCATGGATCGAGGCGGAACTGATAGAGATAGGTCGCCTGCAGGGCTTCGAAGTTGTCGTCGGAGATCATGTAGAGATAGATCGTCCCGTCGGGCCCGACGCGGTGGTCGAGGCCTTCGAAGTTGTCGATGATCAGGTTCTGCTTCAACAACACGATCGGTTCGCCGTCTAGCGGAGTGTTGGCGTCGAGCATCTCCGGCGACAGCTCGCGTATGCGGATGCGCAGCGAGGCGGGCGCGGCATACCAGCGCTCCAACACTAGCACCCGGCCATCGGGCAGAGCGGTGGCGTCGGTGACCTGGAAGCCGTCGCGCTGAATATAGCCGATACAGCGCCAGCGCAGGTCCTTGTCCAGAATCCAGGCATCGATGGTGATGCCGGTGCCCACCGGCTCCTCAGCAATCATCAGAAGGCGACCGTCGGACAGGAACTCGATGGTCTCGATGCCCCCGTTGCCCGGCAGGCGCACGATGGTATCGGGAAGTTCGAGCTCCAGCGGCTCCTCGATCGAGGCCAGGTCGTCATAGACCCAGACCCTGTGACGCCGCTCGAAGGAGACCATCACGCGGCCGTCGGGCATCACCGTGAGCCCTTCGGCGTCACGTTCCTGGGGCTCGAGAATGGTGTCGATGGCCTCGCCGTCGAGCCCGATCAGCGGGCTCATTGTCATCGTTCCCACGCCCGTCAGCCGGCCCTCGGAATCGTGACTGAGTGGCGCAGAAATCCAGTCACCGTGATCGGTCACGGCGACCATGCGATTGCCGTTGTCGTCGATGAAAAGGCCTGAGAGGCCGCCGAAAAACCGGGTGTCGAACTCCAGCTTATAGCCGGCCATGAACACCAGTTCGCCGATGCGCACCTCGCCGGGATTGCGCGGATCGATGTCGACAGCGGTGATGTCCTGCTCGCCGGTGTCGCGGGTGAAGGTGTTGCAGGCCGCCATTGCGCCGGTCAGCACCAGCACGGCACACAGGCTTGTGACCGCGGTCAGCTTCATCGTGGTCTGGTGAGTGGGTGGCCTGACCGCAGAGACAACCGTTTTGGAGCGTATGACCATGTTTGCCCGACGTGAGGTTCTTGGACACTTGATGACGGCGCCAGTTGCGGGCGGCAGCCTGGCTGCGGTCTTGGCCGATCCCAACGCGGCGCGTGCGGCGGCATCCTCGCTCGAAACGGTCGAAATTTCCACCGATTCAGGGCTCACTGTCTGGGCCGCCTGGGGTGCCCCGGCCACAGCGCCGGCGTCCAGCGTGCTTCTGATCCACGAGTGGCGGGGCCTCAAAGTCAGCATCAAGGCCGTCGCCGTCGATTTCGTGGCACAGGGTTACGGAGCGCTGGCCGTTGATCTCTATGAAGGCAAGGTCACGAGCAACGCCGATCAGGCCAACCGCTAAATGAACCAGATTGACGACGACGAGGCGACCGAGATTCTGGCTGCCTGGATCGACTGGCTGCGCGCCCGCGACGATGCCACCGGCACAGTCGGCACTGTGGGCTTGTGTTTCGGTGGTGGCTGGTCTCTCAATGCCTCAATGGCACGAGCGGTCGAGGGCGCCGTGATCTACTACGGCAATGTCGACCTCACGCCCGACGAGCTCGCGGTATTGCAGGGCCCGGTCCTCGGTCACTTTGCGACCCGCGACCGCTGGATCACTGAGACCATGGTCGAAGGGTTCGAGGCAGCGATGACGGAGGCCGGTCGGCCCTACACGGTCCACTGGTATGAAGCCGACCACGCCTTCGCCAACCCCTCCAGCGCCCGCTACGACGCGGCCGACGCCGCCCTGTCGTGGAAACGCACGGTGGCGTTCTTCAACGAAACGTTGGGCTAGACAACGCGGATGGCTTCAGATCGTCCGCGCTACGTCCCTGGCGACGCTCTGGCCTGACTTGAGCGCTCCGGCCACGGTGGCCCACAAATCGGGACTGCAGGCCTCGCCGGCAAAGAAGATGCGGTCGCCCACCTCCGCGCGCAGATCGCGACGCCTGGAGGCGCTGCCCGGGATTGCCGAGGCGTAAGAGCCCAGGGTGAGGGGGTTCTGCCCCCATGATGTGGCGTCGCCCTTCACAAAGGCGCTGTCGACGCCGCTGCCCAAGAGGTCGCGGAGCTTGGAGAGGGCGTAGTCGACCCGGGCTTCGACGGACTGGCGCTCCAGCTCTTCCGCCCACGAACCGCCGACGTCGCAATAAGCGAGGCCGTGGCCGCCGGCATTGGTCAGCGTGCCGAAGCCTTTGCCGTCATCGCCGATTTGGTAAAACAGATAGCCGTCCTCGCCCAACTCGAAGACATCGCGGGAGAACTGCAGGGCAATATGGTTGTAGAGCCCCATCGAGATGTCCTGGAAGGACTCCAGCTTGGCGGCCGGCAGGGTCGGGGTGAAGGAGATGGCGCCACTTGCCAGAACCCCGGTCGAGACCGTTACGATCACGGCTTTGGCGCGCAGCGTGCCCTTGTTGGTCTCGACCGAGACACCATCGCCGCTCCAGTCGATGGCCGTTGCGGTGGTTCCAAGTGACACGGGAATGCCGGCGCCATAGTGCGCCACCAGCGTGCCGAAGCCTTCGCGGCAGTAGTAGTCCGAGCCGTCGGCGCCGCTCCACCAGTCGGTGATCGAGAAGTCTTCCAGATCCTTGGCCATGCTCCAGGGGCCGATCGCGAAGGCTGCGGTGGCAGCCCAGTCGCCGCTGACGTTTTCAGTCGCTTTGGCGGCCGAGATGTCGAAGCCGCGTTCGGCCTTGTCGCCGATAGCGTCGTACATCTGATCCCAGGTGCGCCAGAGACCGTCACCGTCGACCTCTCGTGTTTCGACAAACACACGCCATTCGTCCGGCGCGCGGTAGATGTCGAAGCCGTTTTCGCGGCCATACTCGTTGAAGGGGTTGCGGGAATCGGTGTGAAGCCAATGGGCGCCGATGTCATAGGGCACACCAAAGGTGGTCATGTCGGTATGGGCCCGACCGCCGATTCTGTCGGCCGCCTCGATCAGGGTAACCTCGTGCCCCTCATCGATCAACTTGCGTGCGGCACCCAGGCCTGCTGCGCCGGCGCCGATCACGATCACATCCGGATTGGCCGAAAGCTGGGCACGGGCAAGTGCCGGTGTCATCACGCTGGCGGTGAGACCGCCCATAAAGGCGCGGCGGCTGATTATCGATGTCTTGAAAGGCGTCATGGCGGTCTCGCTGTTTTCTACAATGTAGAATAATTTCTGCGTCGTAGAATGTCAAGCGACATATGGAGGCGACCATCGCACAGCGCACCAACCTTTCCCACGCACGGATTGTCGATGCAGCGGTGCGTCTGCTCGATACGGAGCCGGGCCGTGACCTCACCATGCGCCGTCTGGCCGGCGAATTGGGTGTCGATCCCATGGCGATCTACCACTACGTGCCGAGCAAAAAGGCCCTGCTGCACGCGGTGGTCGGGCGTTTTCTGGGGGTCTGTGATCTGCCGGCTGCCGGCGTTACCTGGCAGGAGCGTGCCGAGGCCCTGTGCCGTGCCTTTCGCGCGTTGGCCCATCGCCACCCCGGGCCGTTTCTGATCTACGTGATGCACCCCGAGTACGCCGACAACGAGATCGCTCTGCACGAGGCCGCCCACGCGATTCTGCACGACGCCGGCTTCAAGGCCGCGCAGACGGTCTATGCCGCGCGGCAACTTCTGGCATACCCCGAGACCTTTGCCTGGTCCGAGCTCACCGGCCGGACGGGCGACTATGATGATGAAGAACGTGCCGACCTCGAGGCTGCACTCACCACGGGGAATTTTCCGATCACGCGGTCTTTGGTCGGCGAGATTACACAGCCTGACGTCGAGGACGAGTTCGCGTTCGGTCTTGAGACGATGATCCTAGGCCTCGAGGCCCAGCTCGCCAAGACGCCCTAGGCTGCGCGGCGCCCCTTGGCCGATGCCTCACGCATCGCAGGCGTCTCTTCATCGAAGAGGGACGCCAGCTCGCCCAGCACGGCGCCGCCGAGTTGCTCCACATCCACCAGCGTCACCGCCCGGCGGTAATAGCGGGTGACGTCGTGCCCGATGCCGATGGCGATCAGTTCGACGGGTGACAGCCCTTCGATGTAGCCGATCACATCGCGAAGATGTCGCTCAAGATAGTTGCCGGAGTTGACCGACAGTGTCGAATCATCAACTGGAGCGCCGTCGGAGATCACCATCAGTATCTTGCGCTGTTCGGGCCGGCCGATCAGGCGGTCATGGGCCCACAGCAGGGCCTCACCGTCGATGTTCTCTTTCAGCAGGCCTTCGCGCAGCATCAGGCCCAGGCTCTTGCGTGCGCGGCGCCATGGTGCGTCGGCGGCCTTGTAAATGATGTGGCGTAGATCGTTCAGACGGCCCGGTGCGGTGGGCTTGCTTTCGGACAGCCACTTCTCACGGCTACGCCCCCCCTTCCACGTACGTGTCGTGAAGCCCAGGATTTCGACCTTCACGCCGCAGCGCTCCAGCGTCTGGGCCAGGATGTCGGCGCTCATCGCGGCGATGCCGATCGGCCGGCCGCGCATCGAACCGGAGTTGTCGATCAGAAGCGACACCACGGTGTCGCGGAATTCGGTCTCGTGCTCGATCTTGAAGCTGAGTGGGACCAGCGGGTCGACCACGATGCGCGAGAGGCGTGCGGAATCGAGTAGGCCTTCTTCCAGATCGAACTCCCAGGCCCTGTTCTGCTGAGCCATCAGCTTGCGCTGCAGCCGATTGGCCAGTTTCGACGTCACGCCCTTCAGATGCATGATCTGCTGGTCGAGCTGTGTCCTCAGGCGGGTTAGCTCTTCGGGATCGCACAGGTCCTGGGCATCGATGATTTCGTCGAACTCCTGGGTGTAGGCCTTGTAGGTCGGCTCGCGCCGATTGCCGTACATGTCCTCGGGCCGGCGCATCTGGCCGCTGGGATCGGTGTCATCGGCACCCGACGGCACCATCTGGTCATCGTCGGCCTCTTCCGAATCAGCCGCCATGGCGTCGTCGTCGGCGGCCTGTTCATCGAAGCTGTCGGCGTCGCTCTGGTCCTCGCTGCCGCTTTCGCCGGTCTCGCCTTCGGCTTCGCCCTCGGCCTGATCGGGATCGCTCTGGTCGTCGGCCCCATCGGGATCAGTCTGCTCGGAGGTCTGGTCGGTTTCCTCATCGGGAAGCTCAAGATGGGAGATCAGCTTGCGCAGGCTCTGGGCAAACGCCTCCTGGTCCTTGATCACCTCGTGGAGGTTCTCAAGGTCGTCACCGATTTTCTCTTCCAGCCAGGCGCGCGACATCTCGACCGCTTTGGCGGCCGAGGGCGGCGGCGCTTCACCGGTCAGCTTCTCACGCACGACAAGTCCGATGACATCGGCCAGCGGCGCCTCGTCCTGATCAGTGATACGATGCAGGCCCTTGTTGCGGCAACGCTCTTCCAGCACGACAGAAAGGTTGTCGGCGACGCCTTTCATACGGTTGGCGCCCAGGCTCTCACAGCGGGCGTCTTCCACGGCGTCATAAATCGCACGACCGATCTCACCCAGCGGACGGCGTCGGGCGTGGGTCTTGGCGTCATGGTGGCGTAACTTCAGGGCCAGGGCGTCGGCTTCGCCGCGTGTCATCGACGCCGTGTGTTGGTCAAGATCGCGGGGCGGCTGGGTCAGTTGCGCGGCGTGGCCGCTGACCGAGGGGTCCTGCACGCCGAAGTTCACCTCGAGCTCATCGTCACGCGACATCGCCCGCATCGTGCCGATCACGGCACGCTTGAACGGCTCCACGATGTTCTCGTCGCGGCTCACGGCTCTGGTATCAGCGGGCGGCCGACTGCATGACGACCGATTCCGGCAGCTCGGCGTTGAACGAGCGCTGGTAGAACTCGGCGATCTGCTGGCGTTCGGTCTCGTCGCACTTGTTCAGGAAGGTCACCCGGAAGGCAAAGCCGACATCACCGAAGATCTCGGCATTCTCGGCCCAGGTGATCACCGTACGCGGCGACATGACGGTCGAGACATCACCGGTCATGAAGGCACCACGGGTCAGGTCGGCCACGGCAACCATCTGCTTGATGGTGTCCTTGCCCTTCTTGTTGTCGTAACCCGGCATTTTCGAGAGCACGATCTTCTCTTCTTCCTCGTGCTCCAGATAGTTCAGGGTCGAGACGACGGACCAGCGGTCCATCTGACCCTGGTTAATCTGCTGGGTACCGTGATAGAGGCCTGTCGTGTCGCCCAGGCCCACCGTGTTGGCGGTCGAGAACAGACGGAAGGACCGGTGGGGATGGATCACCTTGTTCTGGTCGAGCAGGGTCATCTTGCCCTGTACCTCCAGAACGCGCTGGATCACGAACATCACGTCGGGCCTGCCGGCGTCATACTCGTCGAACACCAGGGCAATGGGGTGCTGGATTGCCCAGGGCAGGATGCCCTCGCGGTACTCCGTCACCTGCTTGCCGTCACGCAGAACGATGGCGTCCTTGCCGATCAGATCGATACGGCTGATGTGACTGTCGAGGTTCACGCGGATACACGGCCAGTTCAGGCGTGCGGCGACCTGCTCGATATGGGTCGATTTACCGGTGCCGTGATAGCCCTGGATCATCACCCGGCGGTTGTGGGCAAAGCCGGCCAGAATGGCCCGCGTTGTCTGCGGGTCGAAGACATAGGCCTCGTCCACTTCGGGCACGTGTTCGGTGCGTTCCGAATAGGCCGGCACCTCCATGCTGGTTTCGACGCCAAAAACCTTGGCGGCGTTCACCGTTGTATCGGGGTCACCTTCCGGAAGCAGGCCGATTTCGCTGGGTTCTTTCACCATCTCTCGCACGTCGTCGTCTGAATGTCTGGGAGCGTTCCCGGATCGGAGATCCGGAGCGCCTGTTTCGCTCGCTTGTGGACGTTTCTGCGGGGCAAAACCAGCCGCTTCGAGCGGGCCGTACCTTGGCACGGCGCCCCTGTGGGATACAAGCCTAGAGGGGGCTAAGAAAGCGGGGCGCAAATGCAGGGAAATCCCGCAGGCATGGCCGTCTAGGCAGGCACCGAACGGGTCAGCCTCTGATAGGCCCAGATCACGTCGCGCAGGCGCTCCTCGGCTTCCTTGTCGCCGCCGTTCAGATCGGGGTGACAGGCCTTCACCTCATCCTTGAATCGTTGTTTGATCGTGGTCTTCGATGCGTCGGGTTTGAGCTTAAGAAGCTGGAACGCACGCCGCTCCTCGGCCATTGTGCCGGCATCCTCGCGCGATGCACTCCGGTCCTGTTTACTGCCGCCGCCCTCGGCCTCGTCGTTCATAAAACCGAACGGGTCCTTGAAGTCGTCGTTCAGGAAGGCCTCTCTGAACGAACGGCTGCGGATCAGCCGTTCGTCGGGTTTCCAGGTTTGGCGATGCCAGGTCAGATCGGCATGCTGGTACGCCTCGATTTCTTCCTGGTCCCAGCCCTCGAAGTAGTTCCAGGACTGGTTGAAGACGCGGACATGATCAATGCAGAGGTATTGGAACTCTCCGATCTGATGACGTGACAGCGGGGCCCGGTGTTCGCCGGGCTGGTTGCAGCCCTCCCAGGCGCACAGCCGTTCGGATGGGCCGTCGTCTTCCAGGGCGCGTTGAGAGCGTGATCGTGCCATCGTGAGAGTATGGGAAGGCCGCACGACCCTTGCAAGTTAAGGCGCGCAGCCACATTTACGCTGTTGCAATCAGGGAACACGGACCATGCGCGTGGCATCAGCCATCCAGACGAAACTTACCGAAGCCCTGGCGCCCGAGGTGCTGGACGTGGTCGATGAGTCCCATCTTCACGCCGGCCATGCCGGCGCCCGGCCCGAAGGCGAGAGCCACTTTCGCGTCCGTGTTGTCTCTGCAGCCTTCGACGGCCTCAATCGTGTGGCCCGCCAGCGCCTGGTCTACAAAACCCTGGCTGATGAGATGAAGACCGACATTCACGCGCTGGCCATCGATGCCAAAGCGCCGTCGGAGGTCTAACGAGCAGCGCTCAGAGCAGCGCCGGTGCGTTCGCCTAAGAGGCCCGGCACCCGGCCGGGCAGGCCCAGCCGCTTGATTGCGATGTAAATCATGGCCTGATTGCTGGTGACGACCGGCTTGCTGATTCTGGCTTCTAGGTCTTCGATCACCTCGACCGCCCGCATGTCGGTGCAGGACATTACCACGGCATCGGCCTGGTTGTGATTGGCCTCCAGGCCCAGCTGCAGAACTCGGTCTGGCGTCAATGCGTTCTGGCCGTCGTTGCCCAGATCCTCGCCGACATAGGCGGACTGGATCACCTGGTGGCCGCCCGCGCCCAGAAAGGCGGCGGCCTCGCGGTTGAGCTCTTCGGTGTAGGGTGAGCAGAATCCGATGGTTCCCGCGCCCAGATCGTCGAGGGCTTCGACAATGGCTCCGGCCGCTGTCACAGCCGGCACACCGATCTTCTCCTCGATCATGGTACAGAACTCGCGGTCGTACTCCGGGCCCATCGAGAGCGTCGCCGAGGTGCAGCCGTAGAGAATGATGTCGGTCCGGGCAGGGACCAACATGGCCAGCACGTCGTCGAGACCCGATAGCGCAAACTGACGCATCTGATCGGAATCCGGCACCTCGTCGATGTCGTAGCCGCCGGCGCGTGTGACGTGGTATGACGCACCGTCGGAGCGCAGAATCGCGAGATCAGCTTCGAGATTCGTGTTGGTGAAGGGCGTGATCACACCGATGCGGGCACGGCCGCGTGACGGGCTGATCGCAGCGATCTGGCTGGCCGGAACGTTCATGGTGCCGCTTCCCCGAAGTTGCCTATTTGGCAGCATCCTCCGAAACCGGTCCGGTGTACCAGTCCGGATATTCCATCTTCACCACGGGACTGTCGGATGACCAGGTATGGCAGCCGTCGATCACCCAGGGCTTCTGGTCGGGGGGGCTGTCGATCTCCTCGCCGCTGCGGCGACGTCGGCCATAGACGGCCTGAAACGCCACAGTGGCCATGCGGCCCAGCATCTCCCGCAGATGGGTGCAGCCGTGGGTGCCGCCCAGGTGTTCACGCACCTTGCGGTTCCAGCCCGCGCCGATCTGCGCACCGACCAGCTTCTGGTGGTCCGGCTCGATCCGGGTGCAGAAGTTGTAGGGTGTGTGATCCATCTTCGCCTCGACGGCCTGGATCACGAAATCGGCGTTGATCGTCAGGCGCAGCCACATGCAGTGGATCGGCTCTCCGGCTTCGATGTGGCCACGGTCCCGGTTGTCGAAGCCATAGGTCTTCACATCGGTCAGATGGGCGTCGAGATCGAACAGACCGTCCCCACGCTCATAGGCGTGGCAGATGATCTCGCGGGTGTGGATGTGCTCGCGGGCGACAGGCTCGGAAAGGGGCATCGTCACGTCCGGTGTCTATTGTGCGGCGCAACATAATGCGTGCTCACCAAGTCGCGCAAGCCGTGAGGGTCGTCATCCGGCAGCCCCAGGCGGGTGAAACCGCTCCTCCGGGGCAACTGCCACGGCTGTCAGTTCGGTCAGAAAGTCGGGGTCGCCCAGACCGGCCACAATCACCGACGTGCTTACCGGCGGGTGGTCGCCTGCCAGCCGCGCGGCGTGCACAGCCTGGATCAAGGGCAGATGCTCGTGGTCGATAAACCAGGTTGTCACCGAGACCAGATCGTCCAGCGTACCGCCCACGTCACGCAACAGACGTTCGATGTTGTCGAAGCACATCTCGGTCTGACGGCTCACATCACCGTCGCCCAAGATGGTTTCGTTGGCATCTCAGGCGACCTG
>CEUN01152893.1_pt1 | contig 64652 bp, 66 predicted proteins | sample 361501 | NCBI WGS metagenome assembly CEUN01 (sample SAMEA2622801, study PRJEB7988) | marine metagenome | biome: marine biome (ENVO:00000447); feature: marine epipelagic mixed layer (ENVO:xxxxxxxxx); material: "saline water (ENVO:00002010), including plankton (ENVO:xxxxxxxx)" | depth 120 m | reverse complement strand
TGGGGCAGAGTCTTCCGATACCGCTTCGACGTTTTCGTTTTCACGGTCATCGCGACGGCTTCTTTCGTCACGGGAACTTTTGTTTTTCATCATTACGGAAGGTTCGTCGCTAAGTTCGTCGACCCGGATTGTCATCAGCCGCAGGACGTCTTCGTGCAAACGTAAATTACGTTCGAATTCCTTGACGGCTGCAGCAGGAGCATCCAAGGCCAGCATTACGTAGTGGCCTTTTCGGTTCTTTTTAATTCGATAAGCAAGACTCTTCAGGCCCCAATATTCAGTCTGTGCAACTTTACCGCCGCCTTCGGTGACGAACTCCGACATGCTCTCTGCCAGCGCCTCAACTTGAGACGCTGAAATATCAGGTCGTGCGATGAACACGCTCTCGTAGTAAGGCACGTTCGAAAACTCCTCGTTTATGCCAAATAGCCAATGCGAAGACCGGCTAAAAAGTACTTAAAAATCAGCCATTTAGAAAATGACATCCCAAAATATCGCTTAAATCGAATATTTGGGTATTTCAGGGCGCGCATATATACACGATTGGGGCCTATACGCAAGCATATGAAATGCCTTTCGGTCGCTTGACAGTTCGGTGCTCTCCGCTATCACTCTCCTTAGTTCCGCGACCGGTTTGAAGGAGAAATAGATATATGACAATCGCATTGGTATTCCCGGGCCAAGGGTCCCAGGCTGTAGGTATGGGGACGGATTTGGCCGAAGCATTCCCGGTCGCGCGCGAGACTTTTGAAGAGGTCGACGAGGCACTCAAACAAAATTTATTTAAGATCATGTCTGAAGGCCCCGAAGAAACCTTAACGCTTACTGAAAATGCCCAGCCGGCGCTAATGTCGGTTAGCATTGCTGTTATGAGGGTTCTCGAAAAAGAGGGCGGCTTTGATATTTCAGCGGCTGCATCTTGCGTTGCGGGACATTCTCTCGGGGAATATTCGGCGTTGTCAGCGGCCGGAAGTTTCACTCTCGCAGATACAGCCCGATTATTAAAAACCCGTGGTCAGGCAATGCAGGAAGCTGTACCGGTCGGTGAGGGCGGTATGGCGGCGCTATTAGGGGCGGATTTACAGACTGCAACAAAATTGGCTGATGCTGCGGCAGAAGGCGATGTTTGTTCGCCGGCAAATGATAATGCTTCAGATCAGGTCGTGATTTCGGGTGCGGCGGCAGCTATAGATCGCGCGGTCGCTTTGGCGCCAGATCACAACATCAAACGTGCAATTCCTTTGCAGGTAAGCGCGCCGTTTCATTGCAGTATGATGGCGCCGGCCGCCGATGTTATGCAGGGCGCGTTAGCCGAAGTTGATGTCGCACCACCCATTGTGCCATTGATTGCTAACGTAACCGCGAAAGCCGTGCAGGAGCCCGATACAATCTGTCGTCAGCTGGTAGAGCAGGTTACGGGTTTGGTGAGGTGGCGTGAATCGGTTTTGCAAATGAAGGAAGACGGTGTCGACAAGCTGGTTGAGATCGGATCGGGAAAAGTCCTCGCCGGTCTCGTCCGACGGATCGATCGAGAAATTTCGGCTGTTTCAGTTTCCGACCCCGAAAGCGTCGAGAGTTTTCTCGCTTCCCAATAGCAGTTTTGAAAGGGATTTAGCACATGTTCGATCTAACGGGACGTTCTGCACTGGTCACTGGCGCTAGTGGTGGAATTGGTGGCGCAGTTGCATCCGCTCTGCACAAGCAAGGTGCATCCGTTGCATTGACCGGGCGTAACGAAGAGGCGCTCAATGCGCTGGCGAGCAGTTTAGGCGAACGCGCGTACGTTTTGGTTGCAGATCTATCGGATAACGCGGCGGTCGATGGCCTTATTGGCGACGCTTGCGAATTGATGGGTGGTCTGGACATTCTTGTTAATAATGCTGGCCTTACGCGCGACGGTCTTACCATGCGTATGAAGGATGACGATTGGAATCAGGTGCTTGAAGTCAATCTCACGGCTGGTTTCCGCCTCGCGCGAGCAGCATTGCGTGGCATGATGAAGGCGCGATATGGCCGTATCATCAATATCACGTCTGTAGTCGGCCAAATGGGAAATCCAGGGCAGGTAAATTATGTAGCCTCCAAGGCAGGAATGACGGGGATGAGCAAAGCTCTTGCCGCAGAAGTGGCCTCCCGAGGGATAACTGTAAACTGCGTTGCACCCGGATTTATTTCTACCGCAATGACCGAAGCGTTGAGTGATGACCAGAAACAAGTCATGTTGGATAGAATTCCCGTGGGACGTTTTGGCGACCCTTCTGACGTCGCCAACAGCGTTACTTTTCTGGCCAGCGAAGAAGGTGGTTACTTGACAGGACAAACTCTGCATGTAAATGGGGGCATGGCGATGGTATAGGCCAGTATCGCGGTCCATTCCGGACTGTGCTGAAGGGCCCGATTCGACTTAAAATTACGGATTATTATTTGCCTTAAAGGTTCATCAATTTAACGAGGGAAAGCTGGAATGAGTGATATCGCGGAACGCGTCAAAAAAATCGTCGTAGAACATCTGGGAGCAGATGAAGATAAGGTTACGGATAGTGCCAGCTTTATCGAGGACTTGGGAGCGGACAGTCTCGATACCGTTGAATTGGTTATGGCATTCGAAGAAGAATTTGACTGTGAAATTCCGGATGATGCCGCTGAGAATATTCTGACGGTTAAGGACGCAATTTCATTTATCAGTGAAAACTCAGACGGTTAAGTCGCTAGCATAAAATTGTGGACCGCTTGGGAGCCGTCGGGTGTGTTTAGGTAAAACAACTGTATGTACTGAATGAGACGTGTCGTAATCACCGGCATTGGTATGGTCAGTCCTCTGGGCTCTGGTGCAGAGACCAGTTGGCAACGACTGGTGAACGGTGAATGTGGGATTGATAAGGTCGAATCCTTTGACGTCTCAGACCTGCCTGTCAAAATTGGCGCTGAGGTACCACTGGGTGAAGAATCTGATGGGTGCTTTAATTTCGACAACTGGGTTGACGCCAAAGACCGCCGCAAAAACGATAATTTTATAATTTTTGGCATCGGTGCGGCTTCGCAGGCAATTGCGGATTCTGGCTGGCAGCCTAAAGACGAAGAGGAGTGCGCCCGAACGGGCGTAATGATCGGGTCGGGGATAGGGGGGTTGCCGGGCATTTATGACGCCTCTGTTGCCTTATTCGAGAAAGGGCCGAGGCGCGTTTCTCCATTCTTCATTCCTTCTACATTAATCAACCTGGTTTCAGGCCAGGTTTCCATCCGTTATGGCCTCACTGGGCCCAACCACGCAGTTGCGACAGCGTGTTCCACCGGCGCGCATTCAATCGGCGATGCTGCCCGGCTTATTCAGTTCGACGATGCCGATGTCATGATCGCAGGTGGTGCTGAAGCAGCCATTTGTCGTATTGGAATCGCAGGTTTCGCTGCTGCACGTGCCCTTGCAAACAAATTTAACGACAGTCCCAAGGAAGCTTCACGACCATGGGATCAGGACCGTGATGGATTTGTCATGGGTGAAGGCGCAGGTGTGGTTGTGCTTGAGGAGCTTGAACACGCCAAGAAACGCGGCGCAAAAATTTATGCGGAAATTGTGGGGTATGGCCTTTCAGGCGATGCCCATCATGTTACTGCACCGGCTGAAGATGGTGCCGGGGCAACACGGGCGATGAAGATGGCCATCAAAAGAGCCGGGGCCAATCCAGAGGATATCGACTACATCAATGCCCATGGCACGTCGACGCCACTTGGGGACGAAATTGAACTCGGAGCCGTAAAACGCTTATTTGGCGAGCATGCATATTCATTGTCGATGTCATCAACCAAATCCGCAATTGGCCACCTGCTTGGCGCAGCAGGTGCGGTAGAAGCTGTTTTCTCAATCCTGGCTATTCGCGATGGTGTGGCGCCCCCGACTTTGAATTTGCATAATCCTTCCGAAGGGTGTGATATCGACCTTGTGGCACACTCCGCGAAGGAACGCCCAATTAAGGTCGCGATGTCGAATTCTTTCGGGTTTGGCGGTACCAACGCGACTCTCATTTTCAAAGCAGTATCCTGAAGATGATGCGGCGGACCGTCGTCCGCATGCTCCTCGTTCTGAGCGCAATTTTTTTAATCTTCGGGACGGCGACTTTTTTGATCGCCAAAGATCATTTTTTGCGTCCGGGGCCTCTCCAGACCTCAATGACCATCATCATCGAGAGGGGGGGAGGTGTTGGCAAAATCGCCGCATATCTCAAAGATGCGGGGGTTATCGAGAACGCAGTGCTGTTTCGTCTCGGCGTGCGTTATGAGGGTTTAGCCTCGAAACTCAAAGCCGGTGAGTATGTTTTTCCTGCGCATGCAAGCATGCGTTCCGTGGCAGCGATAATTGCTTCAGGCAAAACAGTTAAGCGACGTCTCACTATCGCTGAGGGCTTGCTTGCAGTTCAAATTAAAAAAATTGTACTGGCCGTGCCTGGCCTAACGGGAGAGGTTCCTGAATCATATTGGCAGGATGGTACGCTTTTGCCAGAAACCTATTTCTATTCGTATGGCGATAGCCGTCTTTCCGTAATTAAACGGATGCAGGAGCAGCTAAAGAAAGTGCTCTCTCGTACCTGGGCGCAGCGTTCGACCTCGGTACAGCTGAAATCGCCAGAAGAGGCATTGATACTCGCTTCTATTATTGAAAAAGAAACGGGTAAAGCATCTGAACGTGCTCATATTTCAGGCGTGTTTCACAATCGGCTTCGACGACGAATGCCGTTGCAATCTGATCCCACGGTGGTTTATGGCGTCACGAATGGGAAGAGGGTTCTCAATCGTCCCCTTACGAAAGCGGATTTGCGTACGCCTTCGCCATACAACACTTACCTGAACAATGGATTGCCACCCGCGCCAATCGCAAACGCCGGATTGGCGGCAATTCGCGCTGCGGTAATGCCAATAACAACAACCGATCTCTATTTTGTTGCCGATGGCAAAGGTGGGCATGCTTTTGCGCGAACGCACAGAGAACACAATCGAAATGTTGCGAAATGGCGTAAAATTCAACGGAAAGTCCGCGACAGAAAATAGTGCAAATTGACAAAAGAGATTTCGCCCATTAAGGGCAATACCGAGGCGGCCCGTGGACAATATCCACCTATGGCCGCGATTTCGATTAACTTGAGGAAATCATTAAAAAAGAAGCTGAAGCCGCGACGGAGCAAGTTATGGAGATAGCGACAACATACGGCATGGATGTTATCGCCGCGCTCGCCATTTTAATTGTCGGTTGAATGATTGCCGGTTGGGCCGGTCGCAAAACTAGGTCTCTTCTGTCGAAGTCCGGGAAGGTTGACGAAACACTTATACCTTTCTTGAGCAGTATCGTCCGTTACATCATTTTGATTTTCATGATCATCGCGGTACTCGGGAAATTCGGTGTCCAGACTGCAAGTATCATTGCCGTCCTCGGTACGGTTGGTTTGGCTGTCGGGTTGGCCCTGCAGGGGACGTTGTCGCACTTTGCTGCTGGGGTAGTTCTTCTGATTTTGCGTCCCTTTAAAATAGGCGAAGTTATTGATGCTGGAGGAAAGGTCGGTGCAGTAGAAGAAATTGGCCTGTTTGCAACAAACCTCAAAACCGCAGATGGCATATTTGTTTACGTTCCAAATGGCTCTTTGCTCGGCGCTGCAATTACTAATTTTTCGCGCAATGCCACACGCCGTATCGATATAACTGTTGGGATTTCCTATACCGACGATATTCCGAAATCGCTCTCTGCAGCGCAGGCATTAATGGACTCTGACAGCCGAATATTAAAAGATCCAGAGTCGCAAACGATGGTGATGTCGCTTGGCGATAGCGCGGTCAACATTCATATGCGTTGTTGGACGACTGGTGACGATTACTGGGATGTCCTGTTTGATCTTAACAAGGGTATCAAAGAACGATACGACGCAGAGGGTATATCGATCCCGTTTCCGCAACGCGACATTCATATTGTCGAACATAAGAAAGACTAAACGGTATATACTCCTTGGTCGCGGCGGGATTATTCCTTTTCCGCGACCTTTGGCATCAGCCGATCTGAAATGGAAGGCGGCAGGCTGCCAAAAAGCCATGCCAGAAAATACATTCGCCACGGAAATGCGATGCGGGCGGCGTTCTTTTCCAATCCGCGTTGTATGATTTTTGCTGCTCTTTTGCCCGACATCATAAGGGGCATCGGGAATGGATTGTTTGCCGTCATACGGCTTTCAACGAAACCGGGGCAGATTACGGACACCTTGACCCCCTTTGGTGCGTAACGTCCCCGCAATCCTTCTCCCCAAATGCGAACCGCGGCCTTGGATGCCGCGTAGGCTGGGGTGCCGGCAAATCCTCGAAAAGACGCCAGGGAACTCATAATTGCAACCTGACCGGATCCACGTTTTTCCATAAATTCCAGCGCTGGCAAAACTGTGTGAAGAACGCCGTTGATGTTGGTTTCGAAAATTTTATATGCCGCTTCCGAACCTTGACCCGCGCCGTCCGCTCCACCAGCTATGCCGGCATTTGCGATGACGAGATCGAGTGGCATTCGCCCGCTAATGTCAGAAATCCAATTCGAGACGGCAACTCTTTCGGTCACATCGATAATTTTTGTTTCTACTTTCGCACCGTGTCCCTCGCATTTGATGGCAATTTTTTGGAGCCGTTCAGCATCTCGGCCAGATAGAGCCAAGAAGGTGCGGGGCTTCGCATAAGCAATAGCAAGCGCGGCTCCAATCCCACTTGATGCTCCCGTGATAAGAACTGATTTGTCTATTTCCATTTACGCCTCGGTTGCTGGCCTTGTTGGCTAGGGCACCCGCGATTATAGTGCGCGCTCAAAACCGAATTCTACGTTACGGGGTATTTGTGACCGTATCCAGTATGACGGGGTTTGCCCGGGTCGAAGGTACAGAGGACGGCTATAGCTGGGCCTGGGAAGTTCGCAGTGTGAACGCCCGATCACTCGATGTAAGGATTCGACTTCCATCGGGTATGGACCGGCTGGAAGCTGGAATAAGGAAAAAAGTTTCCGACAAATTAAATCGTGGAAATATATCCGCGACGCTAGTGATTGCCCGCCCCCCACGAAAACAAGAAGTCGTCATAAATTCTGAAATACTTGAACAAGTCCTTTCCATTTCTAACCAGATGAGTGAATCCGATGATATCGCACGACCCCGCGTTGACGGGTTGTTGTCTGTACGCGGCGTTATTGAACTTCAGGAAGAGGAAGAAACCGACGAAGAAAAGACAAAGCTTGATGCAGAAGTAGAAAAAGCATTTGAGGCCGCACTCGACGGCCTTGTCGAGAACAGAGAGTCTGAAGGTAAACGGTTATTGGACTCTATCATCAGTCACCTGGACGAAATAGCCGGTTACGTTGACGATGCCGCCAATATTGATGCTGCACAACCTAAAGCGATTGCAAATAAATTGCGTGAACAGGTACGCGATCTTGCAGGTGAGGTTTCGGGAGTCACCGAAGACAGGTTGGCCCAGGAGGTCGCTTTGCTGGCAACCAAGGCAGATATTCGCGAGGAATTGGATCGATTGTCTGCCCATGTCGCGGGCGCACGGGATTTGTTGGCGGCGGGTTCACCGGTTGGCAGAAAACTGGATTTTCTTTGTCAGGAGTTTAACCGCGAGGCAAATACCGTTTGTTCGAAGTCCTCCGATTTGGATTTGACCCGTGTCGGCCTCGAGTTGAAGGCGGTTATCGAACGTCTCCGTGAACAAATTCAAAATATAGAGTAGAGCAGGGGTTAAATGGCTTCCAACAAAATAGCACGGCGTGGTTTGATGTTGGTGCTTTCTTCGCCTTCGGGCGCAGGAAAGACAACGATTTCCCGAATGCTTCTGGAACGCGATCCCAATCTATCGATGTCGATTTCAACGACGACGCGCCCTATACGGCCGGGTGAAGAAGACGGGCGGGACTATTTTTTCGTTGATCCAACCGAATTCAATTTGATGGTCAACCGGCAGGAATTCTTGGAGCATGCAAAGGTGTTCGGGAATTATTATGGAACTCCGCGGGCGGCTGTAGAATCAGCTCTTTCATCTGGTTCGGACGTTATATTCGACATCGACTGGCAAGGCGCACAACAACTCGGACAGGCGGCAAGAGAAGACCTTGTAAGCGTTTTTATTTTACCGCCCTCTACCGAAGAACTTGATCGACGGCTACACAGTCGAGCGCAGGATACCGACGATGTTGTAGCGGCTCGGATGGCGAAAGCTCCGGATGAGATGAGTCATTGGGCGGAATATGATTTTATTGTCGTCAACGAGGATATCGAGAAGAGTGTTGCGCAAGTTCAGGCGATACTTGCAGCTGAACGATTGCGACGGCAAAGGCAAATAGGGCTAACTGAATTCGTCAAACGTTTACAGGAAGGTTATTAGCAGTGGTCTGCATCGATGGTCGATCGATAGACTTCAGAAATTTTACAAAAATCTTCCACCGCTAATGTTTCCGCCCGGGCCTTGGGATTGATACCGGCGCTTTCCAATAAACCATCCGGATCTGAATGAAGAGATTTGAATGCACTGCGAAGCATTTTTCGACGCTGTCCGAAAGCAGCTGCAGTCACTTTCTCCAGTGTCTCAAAAGACGCAGGCGAAAGAGGTTTCGACCGTGGTGTTAGTCTGACAACAGATGACATGACATTTGGTGGCGGGACGAATGCGCGTGGCGGGACAGAAAACGTAACTTCGACGTCGCATAACCACTGAGTTATGACGCTAATCCGGCCATATTCTTTTGATCCGGGGATAGCTTTGAGTCTGTCAGCGACTTCTTTCTGGAACATGAGTGTCATCGAATCGATGACGCGGGCCTGACGAAGCCAGCCGATTAGTAGCGGAACAGAAATATTATAAGGCAGGTTTGCAACGATCGTAATTGTATCGTTCGTCGGCAATCGATTGAGATCAAACTTTAAAGCGTCTTCTTCAAGAACGGTGAGTCGGTCAGAATGAAGCTCACCAAGACTTTTGAGCGCCGCTACGCATCTTTTGTCACGTTCTATTGCGTAAACATGTTGTACATCAGTTCCGAGAAGTGCACGCGTTAATCCACCCGGACCAGGACCAACTTCGATTACGGTTTTATTCGACAAATCTCCGGCTGATCGCGCTATTCGGTCAGTCAAATTGAGGTCGAGAAGAAAATGTTGCCCTAGTGACCGGCGGGCTCCTAAGCCGAATTCGGCGATAATGTCGCGCAACGGCGGTAAATTTTCATATTTCTTAGTGTCTCTGGTCACGTTGTTTTTACGCTATTATGCCGGTGTGCCGCCATTTCATGGGCAAGGTTTAGCGCAGCGATAAAACTTCCCGGGCTTGCCTTGCCGGTACCCGCAATATCAAAAGCGGTACCATGATCTGGCGATGTTCTGACAATCGGCAAACCGAGTGTAGTGTTGACACCACTGTCAAAGTCCAGGGTCTTTGAAGGTATAAGTGCCTGGTCATGATACATGCACACTACTGCATGGTAATTTTTCCGATTAGTTTCATGAAACAGTGTGTCAGCTGGGTATGGTCCGCTAACATTGAGACTGGCGTTACAGAGTTTTTCTATTGCAGGGGAAATAATCTCGATCTCTTCGGTGCCAAGGTGGCCATCTTCGCCCGCATGAGGGTTAAGACCGGCAACTGCAATATGTGGATGGTCGATTCCAAAACCATTGCGGAGTGACGTCACTGTTGTTTCGATACATTCGACCAACGAGGTAACGGACAGCGCGTCAATCGCGTCTCGGAGAGAAAGATGAATTGTCGCTGGTACAACGCGTAAGTTGGGCGACACAATCATCATAACCGGTGACCTCTCCGCTTTGGTCTGTGCAGCGAGATATTCGGTATGACCGGGATACGCGAAACCGGCATCATAAAGTGTCGGTTTGTGGATCGGGTTTGTTAGCATTGCGCATGCTTCACCTCCCAAGACGGCTTCGATAGCCCGGTCAATCGAACGAACAACCGATGGCGCTGACAAAGGGTTTGGCTCCCCGGGAGCAACGTCGGTGTCCAATTTTTCCTCGAGAACAGGAAGCGCCTCGGTGAATTTGTCCTTGGTCTGCTGAGGGTCAGTAATACTGTGAATGTCGATGTTCAGATTGAGCTGCCGGGCAATCCGCCGAATTCTGTCTGAGTCGTCGATCAGAAAAAACGAACGGCTTGGTTTGTCGTGGAGTTCGTCCCAAGCTTTTAAAACGATTTCGCCGCCGATACCGGCTGGATCACCCATGGTAACAGCAACGGGCAGGTTCTCAATTGTCATGCCGAGAAGTCCGGCGGTTAAACGCGAAGATCGACAACCGCAGCGCTACGGAGATCGCGCATATAGCGGCGGACAAGTACCGCGAGGCGTTCCTGGGTCAGACGGTCTTTGATCTGTTCAGCCGTAGGTAGGTTTGCCTCAGGTAATTTCTTGTCACAGATCATGAATATCGAAATTCCGCTTGGTGTTCTCACCGGAGCACTTGCCTTACCAACTTCTAGCGCCTGTACAACGCCGCGTATTGGTTTCCCCAGCCGGCTAATCTGCATATTGCCCAACAAAATCTTACCACTGGCATTGGCCTGCTTGCCCATAGGGACCATGTCTTCACAGCCGACGACAGTCTCACTTAAAAGTTTTGCCAAGTTCGTTTGAACCTGAACATCCTCCTGGGAACTGTTTTGCGGTAGCGGGAGTTTTATTCGTCTGAGGTCTACTGTGGCCTGATCGGGTGATGGCTCTAGAACTTTTCGCTTTGCCCGCAACCAATAAATTTGAAAACCCGAAATAGTTCGAACAGGGCCGACAACATCGCCCTCTTTCATTGTCGGAACGATGCGCGCCAGATTCTCGTTTAAAACGCTTTCCTGAAGCCAACCCAAATCACCACCTGTTGATGCTGTTGGCGCCGCCGAAAATTGCCGAGCGACCGCCGCAAAACGGGCGCCGCCTTTTAACTCATCGGATAATCTCTTAGCTGTTTTTCTAACCGTGGATTCTTGATCAGGGTTATCTACCGGAAGAAAGAGTTCGGAAACTCTGTATTCCGTTTGGCCTTTACGCTCTTTTAGTCTTTGTAATACCTCCGCCACTTCTTCATCGCTAATCGTGATTCGCGGCAAAAGCCTGCGGCGGACCAGTTTCGACCATGCGATCTGGGCTCGAATACGGAAAAAAACGGCCGATTGCGGAAGTCCTTTCTGGCGAATAAATGAGGTGAAGGTGCCGGGTTTAAGTTTGTTCTGTTTTTCTATGTTCGACATTGCTGATTGCATGTTTCGTTTGGAAATCGAAACATTGCGCTTCTTTGCTTCCTGCAATTGCAAGCGTTCATCTATCAACGTCCGCAATACCTGCCTCCGCAATCTTCGCTGCAACCGGCGTGTTGGGCGGAGACCAGATGATGCAATCACGACATGCAATCGTGCTTGCAGGTCAAAAATTGATACCACGTCGTCATTAACAATTGCCGCAATGCGCTGCACGCCTTGAGCATGGCTGGGGGTTACCGAAAATGCTAACCACAAAGCCAGGCATACAGGTGTCAATGCGAATGTCTTGATGGCGCGCATCAAGGGTTTTGGTATTTTGTTCATCTCGCAGAATTTAACGGCGATGGACGGTTTTGAACAGAGTATATCAGTTACTGGTTTCGACCTCGCCCAGATTCTTGAATATCAATCTAATGAAAATTGCATCGGATGGACGGACGTCGCGATCCTGCGTGAAAGTCCTGGTAAAACTCACTTTCATCGTAAAACAGTCGTCGCATTCATAAGTTAGGCCGATGTTGTGATTTAGCGTACTTGAAAGCTGCATGTCGCGGCGTGTGGAGGCATTGATTGACCATGATTTCGTGATTTGCGAAGAGAATCCGTAAGTTAGCTCTTCTCGGTCAGCGAATTCGCCCGAACCGGAACCTTCGTCAAAGAATGTATAATTTGCGCTTAGGGTTAGCGCCTGAGGACCGGCGCGGAGTGATACTTCGTTACGACGGGCCGAAAAATCGTCCTTATCCAACCGAAACCGATATTGAAGCTTTACTGGCGTAGAGGGCTGAATAGAAATTCTGCCAACGATATCGGAGAAGTAATCATTCAGCCCTGAGTTCGCTGAAAAATCACTGTTTCGTCTCAGTCGATAACTCTGCCCAATAAATCCGTCGGAATAGCCCTTTTGGCCAAATATTCCCAATCTCAGACCATAGTAAATTCGCTGCCCGCCTTCGACCCTATCTAAACCGGTGAACCTGTCACGGCTCAGCAAATTTGTATCGTCGAACTCGATATCTTGGCTGTCTTCATTCGAAATTTGACCGGGGTTACCGCCATTGGGTGCGATCTGAAACCCTGCAACAGGTTCAACAATTTGTGTGATTTTTCCAGCAGAACGGGAAAACGGAAACCGCCAATCCATACCCAACCGCGGAAAGATACGGCCGGTAAAATCCGTTGATGTGACGCCGGTAGCTTTGCCCTGTTCTTGAACGTCGCTGGTATAATAGGCGTCAGTTTGGAGAGAGGCATAAAGATGATAAATTTCTCCCGTCCGAGCTACATGCGGTAGCTCCCAGGAATTTATCAGCGACAATCGCCTGCTATCCGCGCCATCGCTTCTTGTCAGAGATAGTAAGTTGGCGTCGAAAATCCATCTTGCGTCGCCTTTGCCGAGCGGCGTTATGGCATTAAAATCCAAAAGCGGAGCGACCAAGGGTGTCGTTCCTGGGTCATCGTCACTTCTCAGCCCTCGCCAATGATATGCCTTGGCTGAAGCATAGTTCTGGCCACGAAAGCCTTCGACAAAGGCATGGTTGGTCAAGGTATCGACGCCGGAAAAATCATACCTTTGGAGATAGGTATCATCAGAGGTTAGTTGGGTCTCCACTCCCGCACGCCAGGTATTACTCAGATCGGCCCTGAAATCAGAAAAGAAATGGCCGCGAAACCCTTCGTCACCAGATTGTTTGGTTCCATAAGTTCCGCTGCCTGTAACTTTTAATTCGGCGTCCACAAACCTTTGTCTATATTCGCCTGCCAGGACCACGCCTTCGTCGGTGGTGAATTTCGGACTGAAAGTCGCATCTTTGTCGGGCGCAATGTTGAAGTAATATGGGGTCTCCAGTACTGCGCCCAATGTAGACTCTGAGCCGTAGCGGGGAGCAAGAAAACCGCTCCTGCGTTTAACTGTTGGATCTGGGTGGACAAAATAAGGAGTGTATAAAACGGGAATACCAAAAAACTCCATAAAGGCATCCCGATATTCAATACTTTGCTCCGTCTTATTGTGAACAACGTTAACTGCTTTTATTTGCCAAAGCGGAGTTTGGGATTTCGTCCCACAGCTTCTGCAAGGTGAGTAAACTGCTTTGCGGAGCTCCGTGCGGTCTCCGCCGACCCGGCGTCCTCCCACCGCTGCCATGCGAGCTTCGTCGATCATCAGGATACGAATGTTTTTGACAATGCCGTCTTTGAAATCACCGGTAAGCTCAACATGATCGGCGAAGACGACGTCGCCGCTCGATTCCATTAGGACGACGTTCCCGGATGCGGTAACAATATCCTGTCTTTGATTATAAGTGACGGAGTCTGCGCGTAGGACCCGTTCTCCCTCCACCATTTCTACTGAGCCAGTCGCAATCACCAAGCCCAGTTCTCGCTCGTGCCGCAAGCGGTCGGCCTTAAAAAGTTTGTTCCCCATATTCTCTGTTTTTGTCGGTGTCTGCGGTTGCACAAATTGTGCGCCCGTTGGTACGCTGGGCACTAAAAACAGAAGACTGCAGAAAATAGCTGTCGAAAAAATGCGCACTGAGCTATCCGTCTTCCAAGTGAAATAACAAGCCCGCGCCTAACAGGCATCCGACCGTAGCGGGGCTCCATGCAGCTAAAAATACGGGCAACCGTGACGAAAGGCCAAGCGCATACGCCACGTCAGTTGTGAAATAAATCAGTACTCCTGTTGCGACACCAACGATGACGATGCCTGTAGCACCACCGCGACGCGCCGGCCTCATGGTAAATCCAGCCGCAAATAAGATCATAGCGCAAAGCAATGCAGGGTCTGCCAGTTGAGAATGCCAATACAACCGGTGACGTAGTCCCGAAAATCCCGCTTTCTCCAATATTTCTATAAAGCCAGGTAATGCCCAAAAAGACATTGTTTCGGGTTTCGCGAAGCTGTCCTGGATGTTTTCCAGAGTTAAGTTCGTTGGGATAGATAAATTAGAAACCGTCTTAAGCGGCTTTTCAGGCGCTGTAACGCGTACATTCTCTAAATGCCACTGGTTGATTCCCAGTGTCGCAGCATCTGCATCCAGCCGTGAAATGAAGTTTTCTGTGCCACGAAATTGAAAAATGATAACTTTCTGCAGCGACATTGTTGAAGGGGTGATTTTTGACGCGTGAAGAATGTAATTGCCGCCGGGCATGGGTTGACGTAGCCAGAGACCCTTTCCAGAGATGGCCGCGAGGCTGTGATCACCTTTAAAGTATCTAGCTTCCAACTGCTCGTATTTAAACATCATTGCCGATGCGAATGGGCTGTACACTGTTATTTTAACGACGCCAATCAATGCTGCGACAACGAGAACGGGTGTTAAGAACTCCCAGGCAGAAACGCCCGACGAACGTGCTACGACTAATTCATGATGCCGATTCAATCGCCAGAACGTCATCATGCCGCCGAACAAAATTGTAAAGGGAATTGCCTTTTGTGCGAGGTGAGGAAGTTTGAATAACACCATCGCCATTACGTCTGTTATTGCGACGTTTTTCAAACTGGCGGTTCGTCGCGTAATTTCTATCGTGTCAAACAAACCAATTAGGGCAACGAGAATTAGGAAAATCCCAAACCACCATGTCAAAAATTGCCTGCTGATATACGCAGCAAAGGTCGGATGAACACGCATTACGAAACGCCGGTTTCTGCGCCTGCAGCATCATGCGGCGGGCCGCGTTTTATTTTGCTGCGAATTCCGAGATCGCTCAAAAACCAAGTGCTGATAATGATAGGAAGGATAGGAATGACATACATCAAAAAAGCGAATTGAGGGGCTTTCACGCCCAGGTTCTTAACGCCCAAATGGCTTGTTTCGATAATTATAACAAATCCCACGGCCGCAAGAATTCGCCACAGTTGGCCTCGACGATTAAAACTTCCACCCAGTAATAATGCGAGTCCTATCAGCGTGAACGCCAGCGGAAATAGCGGCGCTGTCAGTCTGTGATGACCCTCCATAATCAGTTTGTTATAGACCCATTTGTCATTGGGGTTTGGTTTGAACAAAGTCGTCAAATAGCGCTCACGCGGTTCTCGCCAACGCGTAATAGAGTCTTTTGCGATGGTCCCTATATCGAAAGAGTACCGGTCAAAATAGAGTAATGACAGGCGACCGTCAGTTTCGTCGACATGCTGTCGGTTACCGTTAACCATTACGACACGAGGCCCTTTTTCGCTTGCAACGATAACGCCACGTTCGGCCATCATGGTGACCGGGCTCTTTGGTGACCGGGCATCGTGAATAACGATCCCTGAAAGTTCCCCTTCACTTGTTTTGTCACGTATATAAACAGTGACACCTTTCATTACCGGATTAAAAACCCTTTCTTGAAGAAGGATTGTCGGCAATGAGTTCCGCAGCGAAAACTGTAAATCCTTAAATTCGCGATATGACGCCGGAATCAAATAGGTGGTTAGCGCATAACAAAAAAGGGTTACCAGCGTGGCCAAAATTATTGCCGGTCTCGCAATCATAAACTGGCTGCAGCCGCCGGCGCGAAGAACGACAAGTTCGCCGTCTACCAGAAGGCGGTTGTAGGTAAACATTATCGACGCAAAAACCGCGATTGGCAGGATTACGGCGAAGAACGTCGGCAAAAGTAACAGGGTAAAGTATACAAACAGCGGTATCGACAAGCCCCTGTTCACAATCATTTCTATAAATCGTAGAGACTGCGTTAGCCAGACCACGCACGTGAGTGTGGTGGCAACAAAAATCGTTGCTACGAAGAGCTGACGAAATATATACCGGACAATTCTTTTCACAGCTTAACTATAGTCCAGTAGCAAACACAGTGTCATAAGAAAGCGCACCGAAATTCGCCTCTGTTGAACAATATTGCGGCTTTGTTATGGCTCAGGTAGCGCCAGGTAATACATTCTTTTTGTCTCACGCCGCCCTCGACAAACTGAATCCAGTATAATTCCGCAAACCATAGATATAAATGCAAGGACCATTATTCCCGTGGTGAGAATGGCCGTTGGCAAGCGTGGTACAAGTCCCGTCTCAAAAAATGTCACCAGAAGCGGGTATGCCAGCAGAAGCGATACGGCTGCAAGTATGACGAAGATCGCGCCAAAAAACTTGAATGGCCTTACTTCCTTAAATAAGAAAATAATCGTCGCCATGATTCGCATGCCATCACGCCAGGTATTCAATTTGCTTGTCGAGCCCTCGGGCCTGGCTTGGTATGGCGCTTCAACTTCGCCAACAGGCATTTTCATCTCAAGTGCGTGAATTGTAAGTTCGGTTTCAATCTCAAAACCGGAAGCCAAGGCTGGAAATGATTTTACAAATCTTCGAGAGAATGCCCGATATCCCGATAGGATATCTGTAAACCGGTGACCAAATAGCCAGCCCACGAAACCGGTAAGTGTTTTATTGCCGGCACGATGGCCACGACGATATGCATCACCTTGTTCTTCTTCCAAACGCGTTGCTACGACCATATCGAGATTATCGCGTTTGATGAGGTCCACCATTTCAGGCGCTTTTTTGGGGTCATACGTAGCGTCACCGTCAACCATAATATAGATATCGGCGTTCACGTCAGAGAACATGCGACGGACGACGTTTCCCTTTCCGGGCATAATCTCGCACCTGACAATAGCGCCAGCTTCTGCAGCTATCTTACTGGTTTGATCGGTAGAATTGTTGTCATAAACGTAAACCTGGCAGTCAGGGATTGCCGCGTGGAAGCCTTCTACGACTTCGGCAACGGTTGCTTCCTCATTTCTGCAGGGAACAAGTATAGCGATACGATCTGACATAGCCGGTTATTTACTCTCTTTTTTTGATTTTGCCGAATTCATTTTCGATTTTAATCTCTAGGAGGATGTGGCCAGGAACGTTTAATCGCCCAACCGTCTGAATGCCGCTCCAAAAGATACGACTGATTGGGCCGAACGGGAGCTGCGACAAGTTTGGTAATTTCCGGCGTTAAATCGTAAATCCAAATATGTGTCGGCTTTGTTTGGTTCAAACGTTTAATTAGATTTTTGTAGAATGGTTTGTCGCGTGCCGTCATTTCAGCGACGATAGGGGCAGACCGATATAGACCGTAGCGCATTATCATCTGATACCGACCATCCGTATCGAATTCAGCCAATAGTAATTTGTCGTTAGGCGATAGGCTTGCCCGTAAATTCTCTGCAATCATCCGGGCATAAATAATTCGGGGCTCCCGATCGAACCGGAATTTTTTTGCCAATACAATTGGTGCTGCAAAAACCAATACGATGGCTAGTCCCGCTACTGCACTCGGAATTCGGCAGCGCTCACAACGGCGCCAGCCATGGGCGAGAACGCACGCCGCGAATACCAGACAGACGCCGCCAAGGTGGGTGTTATATCTCCAGTAGGAAGCTGCCCTCAGGCCTTCCCCTTCAGTGAACGCACCCAAATAGGAAGAGAACAGAAAGCCGTTGTAACACAGAAACATCGTCGCACAGATAATGGTCAATCGATGAAACGCGGTTCGGGGGTGCCTTAAAAAGACAAGTGCTGAAATTGTTGCCACCGTCATCACGCCAAAATACCCGCCTTTTTTCGACGCTATCAAAGACATCCGGGTAAGGATTTCGTCAGCCTTGTCCCACACCCAAGCTTCAAGGGGACGAAACGCGTGTTCGCCGCCACTAATATTGAAGGAAACGTATAGCCTCCAAATCACGTAAACAGCGAAGGGTAGGATGATTAGTCGAGGACAAATCCGCAGGACGGCTCGAAAGGATATCGTCCGATCCAATATGGCCAATATCCCTATGGATATGAGGAGCGACAACAGGAAAACGAGATTTACCTGTTTGAGTGTAATTGCCGCTGTTATCGCGAGGCTCGCCTGCCAAGCGTAGTTGTTTGCTGATTGATCGTCATTTCCTGACATCGCGTTCAGCATCAACCACACCATGATGCTTGCAACACCAACGGTAATAGTCGTTGGGAGGTCTGCATAAGAACTCAGGACCAATCGCGTCACATAAGTTGGGCTGAACGCGGTGGCGATAAGTATGGCGAGAGCGCAAAAAGCCCAACCGGTTTTGACGGCTTTGAGTTGATCCGGTGACGGGCAGATTCCGACAGGGTCTGTTTTGCACTGCGCAATCGCAACAGCGATACGGGCAACGAGCAAACCAAAACTCATTACCAGAAGGATATTGAATAGCGATGTGGCATTCTCGACGATGCTGCCGGCGATTTTACTGGTCAGGTAGGTGATTAAAGCGACGCCATATGGGTAAGCGGGAAATGTTGAGTGGCTTTTTGGTAATGACGCGTTTGGAAAGGCATCGTGTTCAATAAGGAATCGTGCGTTAGGGAGCCAATGCGTTAGATCGTCCCATTGAGACGGAATCATAGCGGCCGCAAGAAACATCATTGGCAAAATTAGAAGTATCGCACGCCAAGCTCCGGGTGCCCCTATTCGGCCAGCACGTTTCACTATGAAAATCAACGCAACGATCGACAGACCGGCAAATCCGATCGCGATAATCGTGAAAGGCAGGATCTGGAGGGATCCGATGATCGTAAATAGGGAGGAAACTGCCGCCCAGCCATAAATGAGGTCGGCCTCGGGCATGCGTTTTTTTCCGCCTGTTACCGCGCCAACAGCGGCAATTGCCAATGCTAGACACAGAAGGGCAGCAAACCCGATCAGCTGAGCGGGTGATGCGGAAAAACTATTTATTATAGCTGTCATCTGTGAAGGAAAGTCCGCCTAACTGTGTAGTTACGTGTCATGCAAAATTTCGCCGGACACCAAGACAATTTATCAAATCGCGTCGAATCGGGCCAAAACGGGTTTTCTTTGACGTCCCCCTTGGTAGAGTGCAGAAAGCGGATATCTGCTGACACAATTTAATAAAGTTCGGAGAACAAAAATGCGCGTGACCTTTGCAAGCCCCGACCAAAAACGTACTGGAGCCTACGTTGTTTTTGCGATGGATGGCGGAAAATTATCGGCGAGCGCCGGTGATCTCGATAAAGCCACTGGGGGCGGTCTGAAGCGCGCTCTGAAGAACAGTAAATTTAAGGGACGTCGTGGGCAAACATTAACGGTTTTGGGACCGCGAGGCGTCAAAGCAAGCAGAATTGTGATATTGGGGATTGGTAAGCCCAATAAACTTGACACTTTGGCTGCCCAATCTTTGGGCGGGGCGATATATCGCATCCTCGGTGGTTCAGGCGATAAGTCTGCGTCCGTTCTTCTCGATACGATAAAAGGCGTGAAATTAGGTGGTGCGGAGTTTGCGGCCAATCTTGCTTTTGGTTGTCATCTCCGAAGCTATCGTTTTGACAAATACCGGACGAAAGAAAAGGACGACGATAAGCCGTCTTTGAAATCCGTGGCGGTTATGCTGCGTGATGTGGCGGGCGCCAGACGCAGATTTTCTCCACTGCGAAATATCGCCGATGGAGTGTTTTTCACCCGTGATTTAGTGTCTGAACCCGCGAATGTAATCTATCCGATTAGTTTCGTTTCGCGCCTGCGGGCGCTCACCAAGTTGGGTGTGAAACTTCAGGTTTTAGACGAAAAACAGATGAAGAAACTTGGTATGGGCGCGCTTTTGGGTGTAGCGCAGGGTAGCGCCAATGCGCCGCGCCTAGTCGCAATGCGTTGGAACGGAGCTCCAAGAGCCAAGGACAAAAGGCCCATTGCTTTCGTTGGCAAAGGCGTGACGTTTGATACCGGCGGCATTTCCATCAAACCGGCAGGTGGTATGGAGGACATGAAGTGGGACATGGGCGGTGCAGGCGTCGTATCCGGGGTTATGCATGCTCTTGCTGCCCGAAAAGCCAAGGTAAACGCTGTTGGTATTGTAGGTCTCGTGGAGAACATGCCATCAAGCACCGCGCAGCGACCAGGAGACGTGGTGAAGACTATGTCCGGCCAGACCATTGAAGTAATCAATACCGATGCAGAAGGTCGACTGGTTTTGGCAGATGCCATGTGGTGGTGCCAAAAGATGTTCAAACCTCATACGATTATCGATTTGGCGACCTTGACCGGGGCTATCATAATTTCCCTCGGGTATCATCACGCGGGATTGTTTGCGAATAATGACAAATTGGCGGAACAACTTACTGAAGCCGGTAAGGATACTAACGAAGCTGTCTGGCGGATGCCCTTGGGAGACGCATATGACAAACAGGTACGTTCACAAATTGCAGACATGAAGAATGTTGGAGGACGGGACGCTGGTAGCATTACGGCTGCGCAAATTCTGCAACGCTTTATTCAAAAAGATGTTGCCTGGGCCCATCTGGACATTGCCGGGGTAACTTGGTCAAATTCCGATTCTGCAACGGTACCGAGGGGAGGAACCGGTTTTGGTGTTCGTCTCCTGGATACACTTGTTTCGAAGCACTACGAAGGCAAGTAATTACCGCCCAGAATGACCGAAATCGGGTTTTATCATCTAACAAGAACGCCACTTGAACATGCCTTGCTAAAGCTGTTGGAGAAAGCGACCGCGGCTGGGAAACGGGTCGTTGTACGAACCAGTTCCGACGAAAGACTCTCCTTTCTCAACGGCGCGCTGTGGACTGTTGATGCGGCATCTTTTCTGCCGCACGGCTCTGAGAAAGAGGGCAATCCATCACAACAACCAGTTTGGTTGACGACAGATACGAATAATCCCAACGACGCTGAAGTGCTCATTCTCACCGACAGCGCAGAATCCACCTCCTATGAAACCTACGAGCGATGTTTGGAGATTTTTGACGGCAATAACGAGGTTGCGGTAACGGCTGCTCGGGAGCGCTGGAAGAATTATAGTGCAGTGGACTGCAACCTTACCTATTGGCAGCAAACCGAAAGTGGCGGCTGGAAAAAGAAAACAGAACAATAAGTAGCAGAACGGTTTATAGAACCATATTTCGATTGCGATGTACGAGATGGTTGCGGATAGGATTTTGAGAGTATATAAGGCCGCCGCCGTCAAAAATTTGAAAGTGTCAGCCCAATGGCTATTCAAAGAACCTTATCGATCATTAAACCCGACGCCACGCGTCGAAACCTGACCGGACAAATCAATGCCAGGTTCGAGGAGAACGACCTTAGAATTGTCGCGCAAAAGCGCATACATATGACCCGAAGTCAGGCCGAGGGATTTTACGCCGTCCATGCAGAACGGGCATTCTTTGGCGACTTATGTGATTTTATGTGCTCCGGCCCAGTTGTGGTCCAGGTTCTGGAAGGCGAAAACGCCGTAACGGCCAATAGGGACATTATGGGTGCTACGAATCCTGCGAATGCTGACGAAGGCACAATCCGCAAGGATTTTGGTGAATCGATTGAGGCAAACTCAGTGCATGGATCGGATTCTCCCGAAAATGCTGCTATTGAGATTGCTTTTTTCTTTAGCCAGACGGAATTAGTCGGCTGAGGTTTTGATCCTGCGGTTTATCTAACCGCAGTTTGCATCTCTAAATCAGAGTAGGAACAACGCCATCAGTGCAACGATGGCCAGGACAGCTACTGTTCCTATGAACATAAATATTGAAAATCCTTTCCATCCCTGTTTGGCTTGTTCAGAAACGATTTCGTTTACATCTGACATTATTTTCACTCCGGCGATCACACTCTGAATTTTTCTCTAACGCCAAATTATCGCCGCTACAAGAGTTTGAAAAGTCTCTAATCAACGTCGTCAGTTGGATTAAGAAAAGCGACTCCTGGTGCTTCGGCGCCCTCTATCAATACCCTTTCACCCACAATTTCGATTTTGCCTTGGGCGATTAATGACAAGGCCAACGGATAGCAACGGTGTTCTGCAATTAGAACACGCATGGCAAGGCTTTCAGGATCGTCATCTGATAATATCGGCACAGCAGCCTGAACTATGATCGGGCCAGAATCCATTTCGGCGCGGACAAAGTGAACAGTGCAACCAGTAAATCGAACACCTTCTGCAAGCGCGCGTTCATGCGTATCAAGACCTTTAAAAGCAGGAAGCAGGGACGGGTGAATGTTGATGAGCCTGTCCTGCCAGTGGTCGACAAATGATTTTGTAAGGAGACGCATAAAACCGGCGAGGCATATCATCTCAACCTGATGGTTCTCGAGGGTTTGAGTGATCTCTTTTTCAAACGATTCTCGATCGGCGAACTTTTTGTGATCGATTGTCGTTGTAGGGATACTGGCTTCCGCTGCGCGGTCCAGGCCTGCGGCGCCCGGAACGTTCGAGATTACCAGGACAATTTCCGCTGCGGCAGCATCTGTTTTGCAATAATCGATCAGGGCCTGCATGTTTGAGCCACGCCCCGAAATGAGGACAGCGGCTTTTAGCTTCGCCATGCTGTTTCCCAGTTCGAAATCAATACCTGCTCCTTGCTGTCTTTTTCGGTAACAGTTCCGATTTGATAGACATTTTCACCGGCCTCCGAAAAGACCTGTGCGGCGGCTTGGCTGTTTTCAGGGTCTACAATGGCTATCATCCCGATTCCGCAATTGAAGGTCTGGGCCATTTCGTCGGGGGCAACGTTGCCAGCCTGGGAAAGCCACTGGAATAGTTCGCCAATCGGCCAGCTCGCCCCATCGAGATGAACGCCAAGGCCGTTCGGTAAGACTCGCGGAATATTTTCTGTAAACCCGCCACCGGTAATGTGAGCAAGCCCCTTTAGAAGACCGGCTTTGTGGCAAGCCAGACAGGATTTTACATAGATTTTTGTGGGGGTAAGCAATGCAGAGCCTAATGTCACGTCATCGAATGGAGCTCTGTCACCGTAATCAAGTCCGAGCTCGTCCACGATATGTCTGACAAGAGAGTAGCCGTTCGAATGAATTCCGCTTGATCCCAGGCCCAAGACGATATCGCCTGCTGCGATTTTTCTGCCATCAAGAATTTCGTTGCGCTCGACGGCACCGACAGAAAAGCCAGCGAGGTCGTAATCATCGCCATGATACATTCCCGGCATTTCAGCCGTTTCGCCGCCAATGAGTGCACAACCGGCTAATTTGCAGCCTTCCGCAATACCCTTGATTACTATCTCTGCATGATCAGGGCGCAGGGTAGCCGTCGCAAAATAATCAAGAAAAAATAACGGTTCAGCACCTTGAACGATGAGATCGTTGACGCACATTGCAACGAGATCGATGCCAACGCCGCTGTGGTCGTCGGCAAGAAGAGCGACCCTCAATTTAGTCCCGACGCCATCGGTTGCTGCAACAAGTATCGGGTCCTTATACTGGGTTGCAGCTATATCAAACATTCCGCCGAAGCCGCCTATTTCTACGTCCGCGCCGCTGCGCGCGGTTGCACGAACATGAGGTTTGATGGCGTCGACCAGTGCTGCACCGGCGTCCACATTGACTCCGGCATCTTTGTAACTACGGCTGTTAATAGCTTTCTCGCATACTTAAAAACAGATAGTCTAAGACTATGACATTGCCTCGGTGTTACGTGAAGATACTTGATCCCATGTCGTTTGCAACGTCTGCACTCCGAGGAATAATAACAGTCCTTGGTATAGCGTTTGTCGCGGTTTATGCGGGCTTCGCGGCGGCTCAAACTGGTTCCGTTTATGCTGTTGGGTCGGTTGCCGTTGATGAAACAGCCGAATCAGCTGCGACCGCTCGCGACATCGCCTTAAAAAAAGGACAGGTATTGGCATATCAACGCTTGTTGGACCGGATCGTTCCGGCAAACGATAGGTCCAAGTTGTCTCCTTTACCTGAAGCGCAACTCCTGCAGCTGGTCTCGGGTATCGAAGTCACTAAAGAAAAAACGTCATCTGTGCGCTATCTCGCAAAACTCGTCGTACGATTTAATCCGTCTGCTGTCAGAAGTTACTTGCGAAATGCCGGTATTCAATTTGCTGAAACCGAGAGTAAGCCGTTAATCGTTTTGCCGGTTTTTCGTTCTCAAGCCACCCAACAGCTTTGGGATGCGAGTAATCTATGGCTCAGGGTTTGGCGCGAATTACCACTTAGCGATGGCTTGATTAATCTGATTGTTCCTGAGGGGGCGACTGCGGATATCGCCGAAATAAGTGCTGAACAAGCCGTTGAGGGGAATGACGAGAGAATAAAGTCCATATCCCAGCGGTATGGCGCAGCGGTTGCCCTGCTTACGATTGCAACCGTTAAACAAAGCCACGGTGAAAAAATTGTGGAAGTTTCCACGAGCAGGCTCGATCCGGGTGGAGCTGACCAAACATCTGTTCAAAGCTTCGTGAGCAATAAGGAGATCAGTCTGCAAGAAGTTTTAGCAGGTGCTGCGGCAAATCTGCGTCGGGAAATTGAAGAAAACTGGAAGCTGGATAATTTGATTCGATTTGACGACCGTCGTGAGCTTCTGGCCGAGGCAAGTTTGCGCGGTCTTCCGGAACTAATCTCGTTACAGAAAAAACTTGAAGAAGTTTCGCTGATAAAAAAAGCGGAACTTGTCAGGCTATCGCTAAGCGCTGCGCTAATCCGCCTTCGATATCTTGGCAGCCCCGAGCAATTAAAGTTGGCATTGGCACAACACGATATGGCGTTGACGCAGGGCTCAGTCTATTGGAAGTTGCAAGCATCAAATCAATGAGATGACCACCAACCCGGTCGTTTTTGTTTGGTTAAATTGAGTACGCGCGGCAGATAAATAGAAGTTCCAAAAGATGAGTCTTCCCAATCTCATTTCACTTGCACGGCTCTTGGCTGTGCCGGTTATGATTTATCTGATTTTGAACGGATACTATTTGGCGGCGTTCGGTCTTTTTGTCGCGGCAGGAGTCTCGGATGCCGTTGACGGCTATATCGCGAAAAAAATGGGGCAGGCGACTGTCTTAGGGAGTTATCTGGACCCGTTGGCGGATAAGGCCCTGCTCGTCGGTGTGTATGTCACATTGGGACACGCCGAATTGCTGCCGACCTGGCTTGTTATCCTAGTCGTGTTTCGGGACATTTTGATAGTCGGAGGCGTCGTATTGCTTCATATCTCGACCAACAATGTGAAAATGCATCCGCTTATCGTGAGTAAAATTAATACGGTGGCGCAGATTGTGTTGGTGGTAGTTGTCCTGGCAGACCTAGCGTTTCCGCAACTCTCATGGTCGTTGCTCGTGATGCTCATGATATATTTTGTTACCGCTACGACTTTGGCGTCCGGCGGCGCCTATATTGTTAGCTGGGGTAAGAATGTGGACAGTAAAAACGGAAACGACTTGCAATGACACCGGAAAAGCAGACTAGGTTTTGGCTGATCGGATTCGCGGTATTCTTTGCGGTAATATGGCTTTTAAGCGAAATATTGTTTCCCTTTGTTGCTGGGATCGCCCTTGCCTATTTATTGGATCCGCTTGCAGACAAACTTGAAAATTGGAAATGGCCTCGCTGGGTTGCCGCCGGGGTTCTGACGCTTTTGGCGGTTTTGTCCGTTGTGGCGCTTATGTTGTTGGTCATCCCCCTGTTACAAAACCAGCTTGTTGAACTGTCCGGTCGCATTCCGCAATATCTTGAAACGCTCAGAGGCCAGGCCGCTGATTTGCTTGCAACCATCCAGTCTCAGCTTTCGGATGCAGACATGGGTGCACTGAAACAGAAAGTTAGCGGCGCAGCCGGCCCCGACATTATTGCCTGGGTTGGTGGTGTCCTTGCTAAAATCTGGGGCGGCGGCGTTGCGCTTCTGAACCTTTTATCTCTCTTGGTTATTACGCCGATCGTTATGTTTTATCTCCTGCGGGATTGGGACCGGATCGTTGGAACCGTCGATGGTTGGCTGCCACTCCGCCACGCTGAAACGATAAGACAACAGGTTTCGCAGATAGACGAAGTATTGGCGGCTTTTGTTCGCGGCCAGATGACAGTTTGCATCCTATTGGGTGTGTTTTATGCGGTGGCGCTGACTCTCGTTGGCCTGGATTTTGGGTTTATAATCGGCTTCGGTACAGGCCTTATCTCTTTCGTTCCCTATTTTGGAATGCTTGTGGGGTTTGTTGCGGGCATCGGTGTTGCAATCGCCCAATTCGGCGAACTAACTCCCATACTGCTGGTTGCGGCAGTCTTTGTAATTGGTCAGTTCCTCGAGGGAAATTTCATCACACCAAAACTGGTGGGTGATAAAATTGGATTACACCCTGTATGGATAATATTTGCTCTACTCGCAGGTGGTGCCCTTTTTGGATTTACAGGAATGCTCCTCGCAATACCTGTTGCCGCTGTCATAGGCGTTGTTGGCCGATTTGGAATTTCAAAATATAAATCCAGCTCAGCTTATCTCGAAGAAACTAAGACAGAGAATTCCGGTGATGGCTGATCGCCGTCAGCTAACGCTTGATTTACCATTTCGACCGGCATTTGGTCGCGAAGACTTTTTTGTAGCGGATTGTAACCGCGAAGCACTGGCATTCCTGGATCTGTGGCCAAATTGGCCTACGCCGATGGCATTTCTATGTGGGCCCACTGGGTGCGGTAAGAGTCACCTGGCAGCGGTGTGGCAAAAACAGTCTGGGAGTGCGGTTCAGGACCAGGTGAAATTTTCTGAAGCAATTTCCTTGGTCGATAACGACAGACGACATTTCGTCGTAGAGTTTGAGAACGCCGTTGCCGACGAACAAAGTCTGTTTCACTTTTATAACCGGGTGGCGGAGGTTAACGGGTCCATTCTTGCGACCGCGACCATCGCGCCTGCGCGATGGAATATCAGTCTTCCCGACCTTGCGTCACGATTGCGCACCGCGCCGGTTCTTAATATCGGAATGCCTGACGACGCCCTTCTGGAGGCTGTTTTGATCAAGTTGTTTAGTGATCGTCAGCTTCGTGTTGAGCCGGATGTCGTGGGGTATTTGCTTAAACGTATGGACCGCAGCCTTGGGGCAGCAAGAAAACTGGTTGAATTGCTGGATGATATGGCTTTGGCACAACATCGAACAATTTCAGTCCCATTTGCGCGCAAGATTCTTGAAGCAGGTCTCTCACAAAATGAGAGTCCCTAAATTATTCAATTTCAACGACCTGAAGCGTCTTTCCTGCAACGGTTAAACTAATTTTTCCATTTTTTAACGCGATCGCGTCTTCACCAAAAATTTTACGTCGCCAACCCTGAAGTGCTGGAATATCCGCATTGTCGTTTCGGGCCAACTCCTCGATATCATCCGAATTGGCAATCAACTTTTGTGCGACGGAGTGTTCTTCACATTTCATCTTTAAAAGCACCTTCAGCAGATCTGCTGTAGGCCCCGCCTTAGGCAAGTTGTTACGCTGTTTAGGAGCCGGCGGACAATCTTCTTTGGGGATCGACAAGCCTCGTGCAACAGCGGACAGTATTTTCTCGGCGGTTTCGCCTTTGGTCTGGCCACCATGCAGACCGCGCATGTTTTTTAAATCTTCGATTGATTGGGGTTTTTGAATTGCGAGTTCTATAAGTGCATCGTCTCGCGCAATTCTGTTACGCGGAACGTCTCGGCTCTGAGCTTCTTTTTCACGCCAGGCTGCTATTTCCCTGAGGATTGCAAGCAACCGGGGTTTTGGATTTCGGACTTTTAAACGCTTCCATGCGTTTTGAGGTTCGAAGCTGTAGAGCGCTGGGTCGAGGAGAGCGGCAAGCTCTTCGGCAACCCATTCTTCTCGGTCATTTTTTTGAAGTAATTCAACTAGTTTTTCATACACGATCCGAAGGTGGGTAACGTCTGCGAGTGCATAGTCCAATTGCTTTTGCGACAGCGGTCGTCTTTGCCAGTCCGTAAAACGCATGGACTTATCGATTCTTTGGCCGGCAAGCTGGGAGACAAGGGTTTCGTACCCAACAGAATCACCGAATCCACACACCATTGCCGAAATTTGAGTATCAAAAACCGGCGCGGGCAATTCTCCCATAAGACGAAAAAGTATTTCAAAATCCTGCCGAGCCGCGTGAAAAACCTTCAACAAATCCGGTTTGCGCATCAAATCCAGCAACGGTCCCAATTCAAGGCCATCTGCCAGAACATCTATTGCCGCTTCTTCTTCCGGTCCGCCCACCTGGATAAGACAAAGGCGTGGCCAATAGGTCTTGTCCCGCAGAAATTCTGTATCAACTGTGACGAAATTTGTATTGGCCAGACGATCGCAAAAGCCCGCCAAAGCTTCATTATCTGAAATTAGAGACATTGGAGTGCTATACACAAAATTCGGGACCGGTGAAAGAATTGGCTGCGATTAATTTGCATAAATCCTTGACAAGACACATCATTCTGTGGCCATTCCCCGCAGATTCGGCGTTTATCGGCCTGGCGGGGAACTAAATGCATCGATACAGGACACACAAGTGCGACGCGCTACGGATGGCGGATTCGGGAAATACGGCCCGGCTTTCCGGTTGGATTCATCGTAAACGTGACCACGGGAATCTTCTTTTTGTGGACGTGCGCGACCATTTTGGCATTACGCAGTGCGTCGTTGATGTTTCGAGTCCTGTATTTCCCGAAATCGAAGCGTTGCGTCTGGAATCCGTAATCTGTGTGACAGGAGAAGTCGTTCGGCGAAGTGATGACACAATTAACCCTAGCCTACCGACAGGCGAGGTTGAACTTGTCATTGCCGAATTAGAATTGTTGGGGCCAGCGGCGCAACTACCGCTTCAGGTAAATTCTGATCAAGACTATGGCGAAGAGACTCGGCTCCGTTACCGGTTTTTGGACCTTCGTCGAGAACGTCTACACCGTAACATTAAACTTCGTTCCGACGTTATTTCCAGTATTCGGCGCCGTATGACGGATCAGGGCTTTACCGAATTTCAGACCCCGATTTTGACATCAACCTCACCTGAGGGCGCGCGTGACTTTCTGGTGCCCAGCCGCCTGCATCCAGGAGATTTCTATGCGCTGCCGCAAGCACCGCAGCAGTTTAAACAGCTCATTATGGTCGCGGGGTTTGACAGGTACTTTCAGATTGCTCCCTGCTTCCGGGATGAGGATGCTCGGGCAGACCGATCACCTGGCGAATTTTATCAACTCGACATCGAGATGTCGTTCGTTACCCAAGACGATGTTTTTGATGCAATCGAACCGGTGCTGCATGGCGTTTTTGAAGAGTTTGGCGATGGCAAACCTGTAACGCCTTTGCCGTTTCCCCGAATTCCATTTGCTGAGTCCATGCTGAAGTATGGCAATGATAAGCCCGATCTGCGGAATCCTATCGTAATGACAGATGTAACGGATATTTGGGCAGGAACCGATTTCAAGATTTTTGCGTCCGCGATCGAAAAAGGGTCAGTGGTAAGAGCGATTCCGGCACCCGGTGCGGCTGAAATGCCACGCAGCTTTTTTGACAAGCTCAATGATTGGGCGAGGGCCGAAGGCGCGGGTGGATTAGGTTACATCATCTTTGGTGACGGCGAGGGAAAAGGACCGATCGCAAAGTTTCTCGACGGTGACCGCACGGGGCGTCTCAAAGAGATCGCCGGTGTTGGCGATGGAGATGCCGTATTCTTTGCATGCGGACCAGAAGCCGAAGCGTCAAGATTTGCAGGCATAGCGCGGGATCGCATTGGCTCGGAACTGGGCATCGTTGATGAAGATCGTTTCGATTTCTGTTGGATCGTTGATTATCCGATGTACGAATTGGATGAACGAACCCGGAAAATCGAATTCAGTCACAATCCATTTTCGATGCCGCAGGGTGGTCTGGAGGCGCTCGAAAACCAGGACCCCTTGGATGTCAAAGCTTATCAATACGACATCGTTTGCAACGGTATCGAGCTGTCGAGTGGTGCAATTCGAAATCATTTACCTGACATTATGTACAAGGCCTTTTCGATCGCGGGTTATGACCAGAACGAAGTAGAAACCCGCTTTGCCGGTATGCTTAACGCCCTTAAATTTGGTGCCCCGCCTCACGGCGGCTCCGCGCCCGGTATAGATCGGATCGTAATGTTGTTGGCGGGCGAGCAGAATATTCGCGAAGTGACCATGTTCCCCATGACCCAACAGGCACAGGATCTCATGATGGGGGCGCCCGCATCAGTGGATGAGGAGCGTTTGGAGGAGTTGCATATAAGGGTCGTATTGCCTCCTGAGAAAGATGGCTAAGTCTGAATTTCCTTACAATTTGTCAATAAAATCAAACCTTTGTTGATGGTTTGTTGTTGTTTTTAAAATAGTAATTTTGTCAAATGGGGTTGAAAGCATGAATTCGAAGACGACTGCTCTAAGAATTTTATCCATATTTTCATTGCTCTCTTTTCTGGCGGGTTGTGCCGTGCCGTCCACGCTCAATCTTGCTGGTTATGCAGTAGAAGGGGCAACTTTCCTGCAAACGGGAAAATCGGTTTCTGATCATGCCGTGTCGGCGGTCACCGGCCAAGATTGCCGATTAATACGTGGCGTTACCAAGGGGACTCTGTGTAAGAAAAGTGAAGATGCTCTTGAAAACCAAGTCACTAAAGAAAACAGCAAGTCAGGAAATGACCGGCAAGCGAAAAATGGCTCCCGAAATGATAAGAAGCATCAGCAATCGGCAAAGCTCAATCAGAAAGTTACGTCTTCGAAATGGATTGTCGTCGTCGGTACGTTTCCCGATTTACTGATGGCAAAAAAATCTGCCACCGCATTTGCACCGCTAAAGACCCTTATCGTAACCGCTGTTGATGACGGCGAGGTTATTTATAGGGTTACGTCGATGCCGTTTGACATTGCTGACGCCGAAGACATGAAAGATAAATTTGTCGGCAACGAAAACCCACACGTTTCGCTGGCACCCGTTTGCCCGCAGTGGATGCAAGATGACAAATGTATCGTGATTGACCACGAAGTAGGTTGATGACTGCCGGGTGACGAATCATTTCAAACCTCTATTCTGCAGCGGATTTGGTTGATTGAAAGCCTGACTGCTTGCGGCGTTTATTGTAGTACATCGCCATGTCGGCCCGATGGATAAGATCTTCTACGGTGTCATGTGGGCCATACGGCTCGACACCGATACTTACTTCCAGACTAATATCCTTGCCGCGATAAACGGTTCCTGCACTGTCCAGCATCCACTGGATTGTACGCATCCTGCGGGCGCCATCTTTCCACGACGTGTTTACAAGAACGACGCCAAATTCATCGCCGCCAAGGCGGCCAATAACATCAATTTCGCGAACTGAGTTTTTAAGTGCCTGAGCCGCACATCTCAATAGATCGTCTCCGGCCGTATGACCAAACTCGTCATTAACGGCTTTCAGATTGTCGAGGTCACAATACCCAACGACACCTGTTTCTCCATAGCGGCGTGCTCTGGCGATGACACGATCAAATTGATTTTCAAAAACCCGGCGGTTTGGCAGCTTTGTTAGAGGTTCAGTAGAAGACAGATTTTCGAGTTCTGCAATTCGCTCCCGTTGAGCAGCAATTCTTTGCTCGCTCTCCGCTGCGTATTGGAGCGCGCGTTCAACAATTGTTTGCTCGCGCTGGTCTTCATTATTCGGTAGATCCCGAACCAGCTCTTCTGAAAGAACGCCGATCTTCTTCAAGAGTACCGAATCGCTCGCTAGATGAGGCGTCATGAATGTATCCATTAAAATAGCCCGTATTTCGCGAAATAGTCATATACACAAGTAGCTTGGGCTATATATATGCAAGTAACATGCCATAACTAAATCATGTAAAATCAATAGCTTATAATATTTTTGGTGGTGTTAAGATTGCCTTGTCGGCAATTTTTTCCGCCGGCGCTGCAGAATTAGCAGTGATGCTTTGCGCCGTTAATTAGCACATGAGATACTAGGGCAATTACAGCAGAGCACCGACGTGCCCAATCAAAATTCAGGGTGTTATCGTTGTATCGGAAAACTCTTAATGTCGCCCTCATCAGCATCTTTATCGCTTGGTCTTCAGGCGCTTGGGCTGTTGAATTCGCGGCGCATAGAGCGCTTTACCGGCTCACCTTGGCTTCGGCTCCGGCATCTGGAGGCATCGTTGGCGTTAATGGCGAAATGGCGGTTGATTGGCAAAACGCCTGCAGCGGCTGGACTTTCGATTATCGGTCCATCATCGATATTCTAAAGACTGAAGAAGATAATGTTCGGCTAGCGACATCTGCGACAACCTGGGAGTCAGCCGACGGACGTCAGTACAATTTTGATGTTCGACATACGACGAATGATACCGAGAAAGAGCAAATTTCCGGAATTGCCCGTATGCCAAAAACGGGGCAACCCGGGCAGGTGGAATTTGTAAAACCCAAAAAGAAACAATTGAAACTACCAAAAGGTACATTGTTTCCGATCGCTCATTCATTGGCGATTATGCGGGCAATGGTTAAAGAGAATTCACCGGCAATTGTTTCGCGAAATGTTTTTGACGGTATGGACGCAACAGGCCTCTATTTGGTCAATGCAGTAATCGGGAAAGCCCGCGCCGCTGGTGGCTCAAAAATAAAGTTGCCAGGCGCGATGCGGGGAAAAAAGCACTGGCCTGTCGGATTGGCGTATTTTCAGCATGGGAGTGGCAAATCCTTGCCTGACCATGAAATGAAAATGGCGGTTTATGAAAACGGTGTTGCCGATAAATTTCTAATGGATTTTCAGGAATTCGTTTTACGTGCGGATTTGGTACGGATTGAGCTTTCTAAGAAAATACACTGCAAGGAGTAGGGTGGTGTCAGCAGTCCGGTGGCCAAAGCCAGGCAGCGCCCCTTACACCACTGGAATCTCCGTGTTTGGGTGGTTCAAGGGAAGTACTGACTTGGTCGGAAAAACACCAGTGCTGCCATAACTTTGGAACCGTCTCGTATAGCCTGAAGACATTTGACAGACCGCCACCGAGGACGACGACATCTGGGTCAACAATGTTGATGACACCTGCCAGCGCGCGTGCAAGATGACCCTCATAAGACGACAAAACTGAATCCGCCGCTTTGTCATCGCAGGTGAGACGCTCAATAATTTCAGGTGGGTCTATTTGGACCCCACTTTGTTCGAAATAGCTTTTTGCAAACCCGGGGCCAGACAAATACGTTTCGATACAATTTAATTTCCCGCAATAACAGGTTCTTCCTGTCCGGGCAGGATCGTTTTGCTTCGAATTTTCATCGAGATATTCTAGCGGTAGCGGCGAATGCCCCCATTCACCTGTTATTCCGTTCAAACCCTCGATCAGTTCGCCGTTTACACATAAACCTCCGCCTACACCGGTCCCAATGATGACCCCAAAGACAATATTGTGTCCTGCACCTGAACCATCTGTTGCCTCTGAAAGTGTGAAGCAGTTTGCATCGTTGGCGATCCGCACCGGACGTCCGAGCAATTCTTCTAGATCCTGTTTAATAGGGTTGCCTATAAGCCAGGTCGAGTTTGCTCCTTTTACAAGCCCTGTATGTGGAGAAATGGTTCCGGGAATTCCGATCCCGATTGTCCCCTTTTTACCCAAGCTCAATTCGAGGGCGTCGACACCCTCCTTGAGTGCCACCAAAGTATTCCGATAACTGTTTTGCGGAGAGGATATACGGTTGCTGGCGAGGTTGGTTCCATCGTCTTCAAATGCCGCAAATTCGATTTTTGTCCCGCCTAGATCAACGCCTATCCGCATTTGTGCCGCATTCTATTGAATATTTGCTCTATTGCGCCCCAATTGTTAACAAGGAACGAGTTGGCGCACCGACGATCACAGGTTGTTAACCTTTTTACATCAAACTTCGGTTTGTAAATGTATGCCTTTAAGCCTAATGGGTCGAAGTATTAGTTGACGAAATGAGCACAGAAAATAAAAAAATTCTCATAGTTGAGGACAACGAGCTAAACATGAAACTTTTTCATGATTTGCTTGAAGTCCATGGTTATGAGACCTATCAGACCAAAGATGGTCGAGAGGCTCTTGATCTAGCGCGTGCTCACCGACCGGACCTGATCTTAATGGATATCCAGCTGCCCGAGGTATCGGGGCTGGAGGTCACAAAGTGGATTAAAGAGGACGATGATCTTCGGGACATTCCCGTCATTGCCGTTACAGCATTTGCAATGAAAGGCGACGAAGAGAAAATTCGAAATGGTGGCTGCGAGGCTTATATCGCAAAGCCGATTTCTGTTTCGACATTTCTTGAGACGATTGAAAAAGTTATCGACTGAGAAAATTGCCGGAGCTCTGACAAAAGATGTCCGCACGTGTCCTCGTCGTTGATGATACCCCTGTAAATGTCAAACTTCTCGAAGCGAAGCTGCTTGTTGAATATTACGAAGTCCTGACCGCCTGCGACGGTCCCTCTGCTCTCGTCATCGCCGAAGATACCATTCCAGATATTGTTCTGCTTGATGTCATGATGCCGGGGATGGACGGTTTTGAGGTTTGTAGCCGATTAAAAAGCAATCCTGTGACGGCGCATGTACCGGTGGTTATGGTCACGGCGCTAAACGAGGTTAAGGATCGTGTCCGTGGGCTTGAAGTCGGCGCAGACGATTTTCTGACAAAACCCGTAAACGATGTTGCGCTCTTTGCGCGCATTCGCTCGCTGGTACGCCTTAAACGCGCCAGTGACGAATGGCGGGCCCGTGAAGCCACGGCAGTTGAGCTTGGCGTTACGAGCGCTGCGGACACCGAAGTGGACCAAGATGCGCCGGGCTCGATCTTGATCGTCTCCGAAGGCATGTATGATTGCGCGTTGGTAGAATCTACGTTATCGGAACAAGGACATCGTGTGGAAGTGGCTCAAACCGATGAGCAAGCGCTTTCAATGGCAGGATACGGAAAATACGACCTGGTCTTGGTAAGTGACGGTAATCGAGAAGGTGACGCGCTCCGGCTTTGTTCCCAAATGCGTTCTGAACCCGAGACACGGCATCGCCCAATTCTGATAGTTGTACCGGATAATTCCGATGATCGGCTTGCGAAGGCGTTGGAGCTCGGCGTCAACGATTATCTTGTGCGTCCGGTCGAACGCGACGAGTTAATCTCTCGATCCAGAACACAAATTCGCCGGCGACGCTATGAGGAGAGGCTGCGTGAGAACTATACAACAAGTGTAAATGCTGCGGTAACGGATAGCCTGACCGGGATGTATAATCGGCGGTATCTGGAATCCCATTTCGAACGGATCAGAAGCCGGCTCAAAGATGCGGGAAAACCAATATCCGCATTAGTGCTCGACATTGACCACTTCAAAAAAGTCAATGATACCCATGGTCATGAGGCAGGAGACGAAATCCTTCAGGTTGTTGCGCAACGTATCCAGAGTGATTTGCGCGGTTTTGATACTGCGGTTCGATTTGGCGGAGAGGAATTCGTTGTCCTGTTACCAGATTCTTCCCTTGCTTCGGCGGAGGCAGCGGCGGAAAGATTGTGTTTGCTGGTCTCAGCGGAACCTATTGCCGTATCTGGTATCGAAACCAAACTCGACGTCACCGTAAGTATCGGCGTCGCGAGTATGGTTGCTGGAGATGGCGACCTGGAGGAATTGCTTCGTTGTGCCGATGCAGCACTCTACGAAGCAAAACGGACGGGGAGGAACAAGGTTGTGACGTCGTCGGAGAAATCTCCTTCATCAGCTGACAGGGCCGGACAAAAATCCCTATACGCTGTCCCGACACAGCAATCCGCTGAGAACGCCGTACGCTAAATTCATTTCCTTCCTGGTCAGCTGGAAAAAGAAAAGCCGCCTCAATTTCTTGGGCGGCTCGGTATCTCCATTATCGGAAATCTATTTAATTTTAGCTTCCTTAAACATCACGTGTTTCCGTACAACCGGATCGTATTTGCGCATTTCCACCTTATCCGTAAGGGTTCGCGGATTCTTACGTGTTACATAGTAGAAACCGGTATCTGCGCTGCTAACCAGTTTAATTTGTATCGAGTTTGCTTTAGCCATCGGTTGCGGCTCCATACGCTAAAATTTGCAGCGCGCACCATAGTGCACAATTGCGACCTGTCAAGCTGTGAGAACACCCTAACAGCATCGTTGCATCAGTGTTTCGCCAAATTCGTCGGCGGGTGCGCGATCGCGCTAAGGTATAATTCGTTATTCTTTAACAATAACTTAGCGGTTTCTAGGTCGTCTGTCGGCCGAACCGAAGAGGGTGGGCAGTCCAACTTGCGTTCTTTTGAATAATGCGGAGTGGCGCTATTGGGCTGATATCCACTTTGGACGGCCATTAACTTTCTGGTGCCAGTGGTCAGAGCCGACTTCAAATCTTCAATTCGTTCGCGTGTAATATTCGTACAAATGACCGGGACAATACCCTGTCTGTCGAGTGTTTGGCCTGATGGTGCCAATATGCGTGCCCACGTTAAGTGATATTCAGCGGCATTGGGCAGTCGTACTATGGTTTGAACAGTTCCCTTTCCATAGGAAGTCGAGCCAATTACCGCAGCACGACCTGAATCCCTTAGAGCGACGGCGACTATTTCTGCTGCAGATGCAGAACGTCCATTGATCAGTACGACGACCGGTAATCCCTTGAGGACTTCACCTGGCGTTGCATCGAAAATTTGATTACTTTCGGGATGCCGCCCTTTGGTAGAAATAATTCGGCCGTCGACCAAGAATAAATCGGCTACTGCAATTGCTTGATCAAGAAGGCCACCGGGATTGCTGCGAAGATCCAGGACAAGACCCTTGAGATCTCTTCCCATTTCACGGGCGGCTGACACAACAGATTTACGAAGCGCACCGATCGTACCCTGATTGAACGATTTTATTCTAATGATCGCGGTGCCGTCCTCATAACGGGCTGATACGCTTTCTCTAATTACGTGGTCGCGTACGACTTCCAAATCCAATGGCTTTTCAACGCCTAGCCGCTCTATGCGAATTTGCACCGGTTCGTATACTTTTCCGCGCAATAATTTTGCGACGCGGCTGATCGACAATCCAAGTATAGATTTCTCATCAACATGTGTGATGCGGTCGCCTTCAAGCAATCCCGCTTTAGCCGCCGGATTATTGGGCGAAACGCTTTGAATGAGCACGTGTTCACCAATAAGTTCGATAACAATGCCGATCCCGCCGAATCCATCTCGGGTCGCGCGGCTGCGGCCGGCGGCTTCTGACGGAAGATAACGCGAATACTGGTCGGCATTCTTTATAATCCCTGCGAGTAAAAGATTGTGTGTCTCTTTGTCAGACAAATTTCCGATGGAAGGAGAGCTTTCCCGTGCCTGGTTCACTAGTTTTATCGTGACATCCGCCCAACCATTGATGTCATCTTTTTCAGGAATTTCTTCACGGGATACAACTGTGCCATCGACGGTCAAGGAGATAACACCGCCTTCCTGTCTTAGATTGGATGAATTATCGGTGGCAACCAGATTGTGTAACCCTTTCATCGACATCTTGTTGGGCGTAAGTGGTGAAATATAACGGTCGGCAAGATTCTCGTAGGCAACCACAAGCAAGTTACCAAAATCCAACTGCTTTTGAGTTTCGACTTCACTCGCGCAGCCCGTAAGAAGGAGAAAGGCGGTCACCAGAAGAGGTATCCCTCTCTTTCGCGAATTATATCTCGTTCCGATGATCGACATCCGTTTCCTCAAAAAGCCGTACGAACGTTTAAAGACTTTGATACCACATGATTTTAGCACAAATTTGCTAACGCCGCCTTTTCCTCTTGATTTTCATCTTAACGGATTTTTTACGTCCACGCCCAGATCTGTTCTTCGATCCGTTCTCCGTATTTTGTGCCACAGGTTCTGCGAGAAGCCCCCCGGTTGCCAAATTGGCCTCGAGCAGTCGAACCATCATGGATTGTCCTAGGTAAAATCCCTTTGTTGACCCATCCAAGAACAGGCCTCTACGATTTGAATCAAAGCGATAATAGCCATCTCCCAAAGACGAAACGGGTACAAGGGCGCTGGCACCGGTTTCAACAAATTCAACAAATAGCCCAAATCGTTCAACACCGGTAATCCGGGCACTGAAAAGTGCGCCTTCCTGATTCGCCAGAAATGTTGTCGCCAACCTATCGAAAGCGTTCCGTTCGGCAGACATTGCCCGTCTTTCGGTCATCGAAATATGATCTGCTAGTTCAGGAAAATTATCGGCGGCTTCACGATTAATGCCGTCATCGCCGAGCTTTAGCGCGCCGATCAGTGCTCGATGAACCAGAAGATCTGAGTATCGCCGGATCGGTGATGTGAAATGGGCATAACGGCGCAGCGCCAGTCCAAAATGGCCGGTATTATCGAGGCTGTATCTGGCCTGAGCCTGGCATCGTAAGATTGCGTCTTGGATACCCAAACTGTCCGGCCGGTTCTGCGCTTTTCGCAAAAGGCTGGCGAAATGTCGTGGCCGAACAGCCTGACCTCCCGCCAGATTCAAACCCAAAGTTTTAAGATATTTCCGAAGTGCCACTAAACGATCGGCCGCTGGCTCATCATGTATGCGATACATACAGGGCATATTCATAGATTCCAGCGTTTCAGCGGCGCAAACATTAGCGAGAATCATGAATTCTTCGATGAGACGGTGGCTATCCAATCGCACGCGTTTCTCAATTCCCGATATTTGCCCCTGATCGGACACTGAAATCTTGCGTTCGGGTAAGTCGAGATCGAGCACGCCGCGATTTATTCTCGCGCGCTCCAAAGTATCAAAAGCACCGTAAAGGGCTCCTACCAAATCCGGTTCAATTGGCAGTTCCTTGTTATAGGTTTCATCGCGTATGGCTTGTAGCTGGTTGTATGAAAGGCGTGCCGCCGACCTCATCATACTGCGGTGAAATTTATGACTTAGCTTTTCTCCCCGGTCATTGATCAAAATCTCAACCGAGAGGCACGCCCGGTCTTCATCTGGCACAAGAGAACACCAACCATTTGACAGAGCCTCGGGTAACATCGGCACAACGGCGTTCGGAAAATAGACAGAATTACCGCGTTCTCGTGCACTTTTGTCTAAATCATCTTCGGGTCGAACGTAGGCGGAGACATCGGCGATTGCGACGATAATGTGCCAACCGTCATCTTTTTCGTTTCTTTCCGCCCACACGGCATCATCAAAATCGCGGGCCGTTTCATCATCTACGGTGACAAGAGGGATGTCCCGCAGATCCAAACGGTCTTCGAGTGCAATGGGTCCTGATTCTTCTGCTTGCCGCAGCGCATCTTTCGGAAAACCTGTCGGAATATCATGTTGAGCAATAATTGCATGAATAATTGCAGACGGTACCGTAGATCTGCCAAAGCTCTTGATGACCCTGGCAAGGGGCAGTCCGTGTTCTCTGCCAGTAAGTAGCTCGCATTCGACAACGTCGCCATCTTCAGCACCCGCGGTATCACGACTGTTGATCAATAAATTGGATTTGAAATGTCGGTCTCCAGGCTCAACGATCCCGCTATCGGGTTGACGTCGAAAGATACCAATTACATTAGATCGCCTTTTTTCAAGCCTTTTGATCACCCGCGCTTTATAGCCGTCCCGTATTGTCTCCAGGCGAGCCAGAACACGGTCTCCGATGCCGGGTGCCGGACCTTTTAAATCTCGCATATTTAGATGAATACGGATCGAAGAGTTCGCAAATTTTCTATCGACTGGACGCAAAACCGGGTCGCCATCCTCATCGATGCCTTTGACTTCGAGTACTGAAACAGATGGGAGGCGGTCGTTGGCCATATAGCGTCTATTGCGCCCGCGCTGAATTTTTCCAGCGCCTGCCAATGTCTCTAACATTGCGCCAAGCGCTCGACGGTCGGATGTTGCCAATTTGAAATGTCTGGCCAACTCCCGCCGTCCCAGGGGTCGATTACTTTTTTCAATGAGTTCAAAAAGAGCTTCCTCTGTAGGAAGCGCGCCACTCTTTTTTCTGTCCGCCACGTTGCTGGCAGATCAGGAGTCGGCTTTGGCCTTTGCGGCCTTTTTACGAGAAGATTTTTTCTTGGCTTTTTTCTTAGCCTTTTTCTTGCCCTTCTTTCCTTTTGCAGCGCGCGCGGCTAGAAGCTCCACAGCCTGTTCAAGGCTAATAGACTCTTCTGTCTCGGATTTGGGAATTGAGGCGTTAACGCTGCCATGCTTGACGTAAGGCCCATAGCGCCCCTTAAACACGCCGACTGGTTTCCCATCATCGGGGTGAGCACCGAGGTCGCGTAAGGCGGTTGCTGCGCCGCGCCGCTTTGCGGGCTTTTCCTTAATGATGGTGACAGCGCGATTGAGTCCAATGGACAAAACGTCCTCATCCGGCCCGAGCGATGTGTAGCCGGGGCCCATTTTTAAATATGGCCCATATCGTCCAATACCCGCCTGAATCATTTCACCAGACTCCGGGTGCGGCCCGATATCCCTGGGCAACGCGAGAAGTGCGAGGGCTATCTCTAACGTTACCTCCGTTGGAGAAAAATTCTTGAGAAGCGTCGCGCGCTTTGGTTTCTGTTTGCCTTCCGGTTCGCCGAGCTGGATGTAGAATCCAAAAGGCCCCTTGCGAAGGGTCACATCCTTTGCTGTTTCGGGATCAATACCAAGTAACTTTGGCAACGACATGCCGGCGATTTCGTCATCTTCGGCACTCGCGACCGAAAGTGGTCTTGTATAGTTGCATTCGGGGTAATTGCTGCAGCCAATAAAAGGACCGCCTTTGCCAAGTTTTAGTCCGAGGCGACCATCGTCACAGGAAGGGCACACGCGAGTGTCCGAGCCATCTTCGCGGGGTGGGAAAAAGTGAGGACCTAAATCAGCATCCAGCGTGTCTATGACGTCTGAAATTTTAAGATTTTCGGTTCCTTTTACTGCTTCGTAAAAAGCATCCCAGAAGTCGCGAAGGACCTGCTTCCAGTTCGTATCGCCGCTGGCGATACGGTCGAGGCGATCTTCGAGATCAGCCGTAAAATTGTATTCGACATACCTTTCAAAATAACCGGATAAAAATGCAGTAACCACTCGGCCGCGATTTTCCGGTTCGAACCGCTTGTTTTCCAATCGAACATAATTTCGGTCCTGCAGAACTGAAATTATGGAAGCGTATGTCGACGGTCGGCCAATCCCCAACTCTTCCATTTTGCGAACCAGGCTTGCTTCGGTGAAGCGTGGCGGTGGCTTGGTAAAATGTTGTTCCGGCCTGACTTCGCCGGTGGTCAGGGGTTCCCCCTCTGTTACCCGGGGTAGAATCTTCTGCGATCCATCATCATCATCCGATGGGTCGTCGCGGTCCTCTTGGTAGAGCGTCAGGAAACCGTCAAACACAATGACCGAGCCTGTAGAACGGAGGACCGTTCTGCGATCCGCTGTCGAAGAGTCGATTGCAACTTGTTCTAGGGCTGCTTTTTGCATCGAGCTTGCCATTGCCCGTTTCCAGATAAGTTCATACAAGCGGCGCCCGTCATCGTCCAAATAAGACGACATCTCCTTTGGCAAGCGGGAAAAATCGGTCGGACGAACAGCTTCGTGGGCTTCTTGTGCGTTTTTCGAGCGGTTGCGGAAGACATTGGGTGTATCTGGCACATATTCAGCGCCAAATTGTTGTCGAATGAGATTGCGACTTGCGGTAATGGCTTCTTGCGCCATCTGATTACTATCTGTCCGCATGTACGTGATCAAACCGACTGTTTCACCACCAATATCAACGCCTTCATAAAGACGTTGTGCGATACGCATGGTTCTTGCTGTGCCAAAGCCCAGTTTTCTGGAAGCTTCCTGTTGCAGCGTCGAGGTGGTGAATGGTGGTTGTGGATTTCGAAATACCGATTTTCGTTCAATCGATGTTACCCGGAAGTCACCGGATTTAACGGCATCCGCACCACGCTCTGCCGCGGCCGCATTGGCCAACGAGAACCGGTCAAGTTTCTCGCCATCAAGGTGTGTCATTCGCGATGTCATGACGCCGCCTTGCCTGGTGGTAAAATCTGCTTCGATCGACCAGTATTCCTGCGGGACAAATTTCTCTATTTCGCTCTCGCGTTCGCTAATGAGTCGCAACGCAACGGATTGAACCCGACCAGCGGAACGGCTACCGGGTAGCTTGCGCCATAGGACAGGGGACAATGTAAAGCCAACCAAATAATCAAGCGCACGTCGCGCGAGATACGCTTCGATCAGACCGTGATCCAGTCCACGAGGTTCCTTGAGCGCCTGGAGAACGGCATCTTTCGTGATTTCATGAAAGACAATTCGCTTTACGTTTACGCCGTCGAGTGCGTTTCGGCTTTCAAGAACTTCTTGCACATGCCAGGAGATCGCTTCGCCTTCCCGGTCAGGGTCGGTGGCGAGATAGAGATGATCTGCGCCCTGCGCCGCGTCGATAATCGCTTTTAGATGTTTCTCTGAATCATCGCCGACCTGCCACAACATATTGAAATCCTGATCAGGATCGACAGAGCCGTTCTTGGGCGGCAGGTCCCGTACATGTCCGTAGCTTGCCAGCACGGTGAAATCGCTGCCCAAATACTTGTTTATGGTCTTTGCCTTGGCCGGCGATTCTACTACGACAACGTTCATGGCAACTCAGTTTCTTGCAAAATTTACTGTCACGTCTCCCGTGAGCTGACGGATGCTATCTCCAATTTGGTTGCCGGATCGTTTACGAAATTAACGAAACCAGGTTCCCAGGATGGCGTTCCAATCGCCCTGCGAGTTCCAACTCGAGGAGAACCGTCAGCACGACGGCGGGTGACAATTGGCACTCGCGAAGCAGTTCGTCAATACTTACCGCAACCGGTCCCAACATTCCGTAAACATGATCTCGGGCCTCAGACGTCTCATTTTCTGGGAGTTCTTTTGGCACGGTTGGCAGCGGTTTCACGAAATTCAGCGATGCCTGTACCGTCTTCAACATAGGAGAAATCTGCGAAATTATGTCCTGCGTTGTTTCCGTCAATGTTGCGCCATCACGCAAAAGACCATTGGTTCCTTTGTGGCGGGGGTCGCGCGGCGAACCGGGGACAGAAAAAACTTCCCGCCCCTGTTCCAAAGCCATACGTGCGGTAATCAGTGAGCCTGAACGCAATGCTGCTTCTACCACTAGAACGCCGAACGATAGCCCTGAAATCAATCTATTACGCGGCGGAAAGTGGCGCGCAGTAGGCGTCGTACCGAACGGCTGTTCACTGATTATTGCGCCGGACTGGACAATATTTTCGTATAACGGCTCATTCTCTCGCGGGTATACGATATCGATTCCTCCAGCAACGACCGCAATTGTTCCGCTTTCAAGAGCGCCTTCATGGGCGGCGGTATCTATTCCCCGCGCGAGGCCTGACGCGACAATCAATCCCTCTTTTCCGAGTGCGCCTGCGATTTCGCGGGCGAAAACCCGTCCCGCCGCTGAAGCATTTCGTGCGCCGACGATCCCGATGGAAGGTTTGTTCAGCAGGCTTGTGTCACCCAACACCTGAACTATTGGCGGGGGGTCATGAATTGTGGATAGGGACTGCGGGTAGTCCGGCTCGCAAAGCGCGATCAATGTGCCGCCGTGTTCCTCAACTATGGAAATCTCATCCTCAGCTTCGAATTCAGGGATAATATGGATAGCGCGTTTTTTACCGCCACGGCGTGATAACTCCGGTGCCGCATCAATTGCTTTGGCAGCAGATCCATATCGTTCGATTAGGGAACGAAAAGTGGCAGGGCCCACATTTTCGCTGCGAATCAGTCTGAGCCAATCTCGGCGTTCTTCGCGTGAAAGTGTACGGGATTCGTTATCCATTGGCCCAATACATTATATGAGCCCAGCTAACATCCGCCGTCATTGGCGGAGTAAGTATCGGCTTTGGCACCAATTTTACTTTCCTGACCTGTTAACAGCCGTTTGATGTTTTGGTAGTGCTTTATCCAGATAAGGATCGATATCACGGCGTATAGTTCAACCAGCTGTGGCGTTGCGAACCACCAGGCGGCGAGGGGAGCAGCGACAGCGCCCAAGAGCGCTGCGAGCGATGAGTATCGAAGTAACGCTGCTGCGAGTAACCATACAGCAAGCGCGATTAGCCCTACCTGCCAAGATAGTGCGAGGATTATGCCGACTGCAGTTGCGACGCCTTTGCCACCTCTAAATTTGAGCCAAATCGGAAATAGATGACCAAGAAATGCGCCTAACGCCGCGACGACGGCAATGTCAGGGCCAAACTGCATGCCAATGAGTGCAGCGCACGCACCTTTTAATATGTCAGCCGTCAAAGTGGCTGCAGCGATTCCTTTTTTTCCGGTTCTAAGGACATTTGTTGCACCGATATTGCCTGATCCGATATCCCGAATGTCGCCAATACCCGACATTTGGGTGAAGATAAGACCAAAGGGGACTGAGCCAATCGAATAGCCGCCAATAAACGCCGTTAGTATGTAAGGCCAGGAAAACTCCCAACTTATTGGATCGATCACGTCAATTTCCTTTGGTCAGTCATCTGGATTCATCCGTAAAATGGAGCATTCCTTTCTAAAGGGCTCCACGTTGAGCAGCAAGCTTATCGCTTTCAGAGAAAATTCGCATTTTTGAGACAGAATCCGATAAAAAAACTACACATCTGCGCACGGGTCGACTAAGATATCTCTGTAACTAATCGTCGACCTAAAATGGTCGGCAAAAGATAAATAACAGGCCTCAACTGCAATGGTTGGGGTTATGGGGGGACATAAGGATGAATTTCGATCCGAGTAATCGGGAGATGACGAATATCGCCACTGTTGCTGGCGAAGTTACCCTGTTCCGTGCGGTGATTGCCCGCGCTTTTCACGATGCCCTTAATCGCAGGGGGATTAACGGCGAAACTGCTGATAGTGAAGCGCGCGAAGCCAGAATTTTGCGGGAAGAAGCACGCGAATGGCTGCTGACAGATAGCGTTGATTTTCGGCGAATTTGTCAGTGGGCTCTGTTGGAGCCTGAGGCGGTCAGAGATTCCGCCGTAAGAGCGATTGACTCTTGCGACGCTGGTGCAAACAGGGTCGCGGCGTAAGATCAAGATAAAAAAGCGGGCCTTTGAGCCCGCTTTTTTATCGTCCTGCTTTGAGGATAGAAATCAGTCGGGAGAGTTCGGCGGCAATTTGCCGATCTTGACTGGACGGTGTGCGCGGTGCCAATGCGGCACGTCGTAATTTCTCCAGTTTGAAAACGGTTGCGGAAACATCTCCGCGAATTAGCGACGCATCAAATTTTACAATTCCCGATACTGCGAATTGGCGGTTTAACGGCCCTCGTACATAATAATATTGTGGAAATGAAGCATATGGCTGGCCGGTCCTGAAATGATCCATTTCATGCCTCGTCACCTCTCGGTGACGTCGCTGCAATTGCTCCATTAAAGCGATCTCGCGGGCGGTCAGCCCTCTCGTATCAACGGCGGCCCCAGATTTTTTTGCCCGCGCTTCATCTCTCAATATTGAATCAATCTCGATTTGTTGGCGGTGAGCGCGAGATTGGTGGTCTGCCCCATTCTGTAAATGGTCGAGCAAATGTGTATTGTATCCGTGATGTTTGGAAAGTCGCGGTGTGATGCTCTTTGGACGTTTTGCCTCGATGTTAGGCGAAGGCGAAGGTGGAGTGGTAATAACACTTTTCGGGATATCCACCTTTTCAGTATCCGCGGGACCAATTTGGATTATCTTGCCGTCGCTACCGCGTTTCAATCTTCCAATTTCCGCGGGAGACGGCGGCAATCCCTGTTTTTGCAGTTCGTTTGCTTGCTCCTGGCCCAAAGCCGGCAAAGTTGGCGCAATACAGATTAGTAAATAGATAATTATTGAAGGGACGACGCGCGCAGCCCAATCGGTCAGGTGCAATTGCGAAGGATATCTATTCAGCGGCTTGCGTATTGTTTGTTGGAAGGTAGTTATCCTCGATGGTTCTTTTATTCATTGAGAATACGCTTTCCACGGTTGTGTAATCTTTATACCCAAGTCGAGCAATTACCTTCATTTTAAGCGTATCAACCAACCCGTCATCGGTGATGTAGTCGTCATTGATATGTACGCCGACGACCCGGCCAAACACGACATGGTGGACTGACTCTGGCGCATGGCCGGGTAGAACCACCGTTTGATGGTATACACATTCGAAATGTGCCGGAGATTCGGCCACGCGCGGCGGTTTGACCTGTACAGAAGGGGCCGGCGTTAACCCAACCTCGGCAAGCTCATCAACATCTGGGTCTGTAATCCAGCTGGAATCATTCATCTTATCTTTCGTGTCATAAGTCGCGATGTTGAAGACGAATTCTCCCGTTTCCTCTGCATTGATTACTGAGTCCTTCTTCGTGCCGTCTTCCCGGGACCCACCCGAAAACAAAACGAATGGCGGGTTATAGGATAAGCCGTTGAAGTAACTAAACGGTGCAAGATTTCCAACGCCGTCTTTGCTGATTGTGCTTATCCATCCAATTGGTCGCGGTACTGTCAGGGCTTTGATGGGATTGAAGGGAAGACCGTGATCGTTTTTATCTGCGTCGAAATACATTTATTTGCCCGGTTGATTGAACTTGGCTGTATTAGACAGCGCGGCAGCCGGTTTGAAAAGGTGGAATGCTATTGCGCGACAAGAGGCGCGATATAGGCAAGAACCGGTGGGAGCGTTATAGCCGCCAATATCGTTTGAACCGACAAAATGGCAGCCATTAACGGTGCGTCACCGCCCATTTGACGGGCCAGTATATAAGAAGCCGGAGATGCCGGGGCACCGCCATACAGGACGACAATTGCTAGCGGAAGCCCGGTTATTCCAAATTGATGGCAAAGAACGATGGCGACAATTGGCATGACGCAAAGCTTCAGAAGAACAGATGTACTTATTGCTACTATGCGGGACCGATCGAGCACGATTACCAGTCCGGCACCGATGCATAATAAGGCAATCGGTAAGGTTCCCCGATCAAGTATCGAGAGGAAAGTCATCAGCCAATCCGGCATCGGAATAGAAAGTGTGTTGATTGCCCAGCCAATCGCGCAGCCGATGATTATCGGATTCTGAATGAGTTGCACTGGAACGCGCGCCCAATTGGGTTTTCCCGAACCGGCATAGGCGGAAATAAAAGGAACCAGGGACGTGTTGATAAAGGGCATCATGACCGCAAGAAAATAAGCACATAGGGCGACACTTTGTGGTCCATACAAAGCATCGCCTATAGCAAAGCAGATATAGGCATTGATGCGCGTTGCCCCTTGTAAAACTGAAGTGTAGGCAGGGCCGTCTATTCGTAATATTGGCTTAATAATAAGCGCGAGAACGATCATACAGGTGCCAAGAGAGAGAATCGTCAGCGCCATTGGCCCGACGGGCATTGTTGAAAGGTCGGATTCGGTGATGCTCCGGATGATAAGCGCCGGCAAAAGTACGTAATAGGTAAGCTTTTCCGCAGGCGCCCAAAACGCATCTCCGGGGAACCCTGTTCTCTTAAATACGTAGCCAGCCACGATAAGCAAAAAAATCGGCAAAATCGTAGTAGCTATCGCAAGCATGGAGACAGGAACTTTCCTAGCTATTTAGTTTCAAGCGATTTGATTTATGCCCTTGTTATCGCCCGGCTGGCGATGGTGCAAGTTTCGTCAGTAACCCGCTTCGCGATCAACAAGCTGAAGGATAGGTTCTCCTGCCCGAAGCCGTCGGACATTTTCAGCGATTTGCGGAGCAATACTGGCAGGCCGCGTCTTGCGTGCGGTATGTGGCATCAATGTGATTTTTGGATGTGACCAGAATGGATGTTCGCTAGGCAACGGTTCTTGCCGATAGACATCAAGGGTAGCGCCATTGAGATAACCCGTGTCGAGCGCCTCAATTAAATCGGCATCGACGACGTGTTGGCCACGGCCAATATTGATGAAGTTGGCCCCCTTCGGCAGCATCGAAAATGTTTTTGCACAAAGAATGTCTTCTGTTTCTGCTGTCACCGGCAGGACATTGATCAGAATTTCGGTTCTTGCGAGAAATTTGCTAAGCGCATCGGTGCCGTGAAAGTTCTCAATTCCCTCGGTGGAATTTGGCGTGCGAGTCCAGCTCGCAAGTTGAAACCCAATGTCGCGAAGTAGAGTAGCGCAAGGCGTCGCAATAAGACCCATACCCATAATCCCGACACGACGCTCACACGCCTCCAAAACTTCGGGTTTCTCCCAGACACCCTTGCGTTGATTTTCGACAAAAAAGGGCATGTTGCGATGATGCCGCAGGACGTGCAGCAGCACATACTCGGCAATCATACGATCGCCATTGAGATCGCCCGCGCGAGCAACGGGAATGTCCGCCGGCAATTCGGGATCAGCCAACAAACTATCAACCCCGGCCTGTAGTCCTATTATAAGCTTTAAATTTGGTAGACGGGCAAAAACGCCAGGCACCTTATGTGCGAACAGCGCAACATCAACCTTTGAAAGGTCATCGGCTTCGATATTGGTTTTCAGATCTTCGTTCGGCAGGGCGTCTTTTATTGGTGTAATCCACCTGTCAGGTGGGCCTATTGTGGACGCCAGCAGAATACTCATTTTTACTGTTCGTACGGCGCCTTCATAGAGGTCCGATACCTTTCCCACGCGACATCCAGTGCTGCCAAGCATTCCGGATCCATATGTTCTTTGGCTTCAATGTCCGGTGCCCAATGTCCGAAATTATCCTCTCCGCGAACCAGCGTGCCCGTGGCTCCCTCAAATTGAGTCTGCCGGACATGTGGTGCACAGATGTGAATTGCATATCCTATACGAGGCATATTCGAAGGGTTAGGCATCGAACTATGGACGGTCTTATTGTGATGAACCGACATTTCCCCGGCACGCAATTCCAAATCGACGACCTCATTTTCATCCACACCTTCGATCGTTTGACCGCGTGCGAGGAGATTATCAGGATCGAAAGTTTCAACATGCTTCATTACGGCATCGCCTTCATGTGAGCCAGGGATAATGCGAACGCAACCGGTTTCGCGGGTGCTGTCGGAGAAGGCCACCCATGCCGTAATCGATTCCGCCGGATCGAATCCGTAATATGTGGAGTCCTGATGCCAGGATACAAACCGGTGGTCGTTAGCCTTCTTTGTAAAGAAGCTCGAGCCCCAAACAACAATGTCCGGGCCGATCAAATCTTCGATGGCATCGAGGATTTTGCTGTTTCGGGTAAGCTTGGTCAGCCAGGGAAACGGAAGGTGCGCTTTGATACGAAACTTACTTTGCGCTTCACACCCAATCTCCTGTTCAAGGTCTTCAAACTTTCTACGGAAGTCATCAGCCTCTTCGGCTTCGATTACCTTGATAGGTGCAATCGCCCCTTGTGTATGATAGCGATCAACTTGTTCATCTGTGAGCAGCTTTGGCATATTTTCCTCCGCAATTTTTCTTCGATGATTTTTTTAAAGAATGACAGCGAATCCACTTTCCGCCAAGACAAGTGTTTAATAGGTTCGCAATAAAATTTCGGCGTATGCTGCATCCGGGGAGGCAAAATTGGCTGACGACAAAAAGTCTAAAAAGGGGTCCCTGCGAGTAAAATTGATCTCGCTTGGCGCAGTCGTATGTGCGTTGGTCGTCCCGATGGTGGTTTATCTCGCCTACGACCTTATAAAGACAAAGATGTCACCATGCGGTGAAATTTTTCAACAGACCGCCAACACTTTCGAAAGTGAAATTGAATTTCTTAAATCAAAGGGAAAAATTGTACTCGGAAGTAATAAGGTAGCGGAACTCACAGAACGCGCTCAGATGACAGCGATCAATATGGAAACCTGCTGCATTGTATTTGGCGCAGGCAAACGTGATCCTGAGAAATTTCTGCAATGCAAGGCATCAGCCCGAGAATATGATTCCAATTTAAAGAAGGTCGTCTCCGCCGTTAAACAGGCGGTTGCGGCAGAATCGGAGAAAGCCTCATCAGCGATCAGCAAAGCGCGCCGTGAACTGGACGCCGTGGTCAAAGAAACGCAAAAAGTTTCGAAAGATTTCAACAAGCAACTGATTCAGGCGAAGAAAAACCAAGTTTTGGAAGAGCTAAAAAATACCCCGCCTGCGGAAATCAAAATTGAGGCCCAAGAGAAAGAACCCAACAGCGATTTATTAAATACAAATGCGATCAACCTGGGCAAATGGGTGACTGCGGCAATCAACGCAAATAACGATGCGGACTTTTACGCGTTTGTGACTCCGAAGGAACATCGTGATTGGATCGCTGTCGAATTGGAAAACCGATCTACGTCTTTACGACCAAAGCTACAGCTTTTTAATTCTGAAAAGAAATACTTGGACGAGCGATACAATGGTACAAATGGCGCAAATCTTTCGTATCGTTTTGTTGCCGCGCCCAACACCAAATACCTTCTAAAAGTTGCCAACTACAACAATCGTTCGCGCGGTGCCTACTTGGTTCGTGTGGTGCCAACGCAATTGTACGATAGATTTGAACCCAACGAGACAATTCTCCTCGCAAAGCCAATCTCACTTGCAACACCGATACAAGCCAACTTAATGGATCGGGGTGATATTGATTATTTCAAGATTTCCACCGGAACCAAATCGGGGACGCTGACGGCAAGGCTTGAAAACCGTTCGACCACCTTGCGTCCAAAACTGCAGATATTTGATGCTGATAAAATTTACCGGGCCGAAATTTATAACGGCACGCGGGGTGCCAACCTGTCGCTCATCCGGAAAAACGTCAAAGCAGGTCAGTCCTATTTCATCCGGGTTGATAATTATAATAATAGGTCTGCAGGAGATTATACGCTGACAGTTTTTGTGAAGTGATTTTTTATCTAGTCCCAACTATCCGGATTTTGCCCGTCTGATTGACCAGCTTTGTTGGCAAGGAAGTCCAGTGCACCTTGCAAAATATATGCTGCCGCCATCTTGTCGACATTCTCCGCCCTCTTGGCACGCGACATATCTGCTTCGAGCATTGTCTTCGTTACAGCGACTGTAGACAGCCGCTCGTCCCAAAAGGCCATCTCCATATCAAAATGCGCTTCAAGATTTCGACCGAACTGGCGAACAGACTGACATCGCGGACCCTCCGTGCCATCCATATTCACCGGAAGACCGATAATCAAGGCGGCGACTTCGTGCTCAACGCAGATATCCAGAAGCTCCGTCGCCGTATTCGAAAACTTTTTCAGGATTAATGTTTCCATCGGTGTGGCGACAGTTCGCGAAAGATCAGACAGGGCCAACCCCACAGTTTTTTCTCCAACATCGAGTCCAAGCAATCGCCGGTTGGGCGGCAGGAGATTTGTAAAGTCTATAAGCTTGCGAACCGTCATGACCGGTGCTACCTTCCGCGCGCTCAAATTTGGGTGAATTTCGGCAAAAAGCTGCGGCTTTTCATCGAATGACCTCGGTAAAAGAGACACCCCTGAACCATTTGCTTTGAGACGAATACGCCATGTCGGTTGACAAATCCACCGTGGCTCGCATTGCACAGCTAGCCCGTATTAAGGTTCCTGAAGAAGATCTCGACGCGCTTGCCGACGAATTGTCAAAAATTGTCGGTTGGGTCGAGCAGCTCGATGAGGTTGATACCGAAGGTGTTGCGCCAATGGCGTCGACTGCGGAGGGCACCGTTTTGCGGCAGCGCGATGACGTCGTTACAGATGGTGATTGTCGTGATGACGTCCTTTCGAACGCTCCCGAGAGCGAAAAAGGGTATTTCGTTGTGCCGAAGGTGATCGAGTAATGGCCTCGCTTACCGATCTAACTTTGACAGAGGCACAAACCGGTCTCGCTTCCGGTGACTTTTCATCAAAGGAATTGACCGAAGCACACATAACGGCGATCGAGGGTGCGCGCGATCTTAATGCGTTTGTCATCGAGACGCCGGAACGCGCCATCGAAGATGCCGAAAGGTCAGATAAACGTCGTGCCTCCGGAGAGGTTGGTGGCATTGAAGGGTTACCGATTGCAATTAAAGATTTGTTTTGCACCAAAGGCGTTCAGAGTACGGCTGCGTCGAAAATGCTTGAGGGCTTCGTACCACCCTATGAATCCACGGTAACGGCGCAAATGGTTGAAGCAGGCATGGTGATGCTTGGAAAAACCAATCTCGATGAGTTCGCGATGGGCTCGTCGAACGAGACCAGCTATTTCGGTCCGGTGGTAAATCCCTGGAAGCGGAACTCCGATGACCAACCGCTCGTGCCGGGCGGATCATCAGGCGGTTCAGCGGCGGCAGTTGCGGCCCGGCTTTGTCTTGCAGCGACGGGAACGGATACGGGTGGATCAATCCGGCAACCGGCATCTTTTTGCGGCATCGTCGGAATGAAGCCGACTTATGGACGATGCTCGCGCTGGGGTATCGTCGCATTTGCATCGTCGTTGGATCAGGCAGGGCCGATGACCCGTACGGTAAGAGATTCAGCGCTGCTCTTGCAGTCGATGGTCGGGTTTGACCCGAAAGACACCACGTCGGCCGACGTTCCTGTCCCTGATTTTCAGGCCGCGCTGGGTCAGGATATCAAGGGCTTGAAAATTGGTATCCCCAGCGAATATCGCCTCGACGGAACTGATCCCGAAATTTTGGGGCTCTGGGATCAGGGAATTAAGTGGCTTGAAGAGGCCGGTGCAGAAACAGTCGAGGTCAGCCTGCCCAGAACAAAATATGCGCTGCCTGTCTATTACATTATCGCACCTGCGGAAGCGTCATCGAACCTCGCTCGCTATGACGGCATGCGTTACGGGCTGCGTGTGGAGGGGGACACCCTCACAGACGTTTATGAGAATACGCGCGGTGAAGGATTTGGTGCCGAGGTACGCCGCCGGATTCTGATGGGGACCTATGTCCTTTCCGCAGGATATTACGACGCTTATTACATCAAAGCCCAGAAAGTCCGAAAACTGATTGCCGACGAGTTTTCGGTAGCGTTTGAACAGGTCGATGCGATCCTGACGCCAACGGTTCCGAGCGCCGCTTTTGCCCATGGTGAGAAAAGCGATGATTTGCTGGCAATGTATCTCAACGATGTCCTGACAGTGCCGGCAAGCCTCGCCGGTCTTCCGGGAATCTCCGTCCCGGCCGGGTTGTCGTCCGATGGACTGCCATTGGGATTGCAGCTGATCACCAAGGCGTTCGATGAGGAAACGCTGTTCCGCGTAGCTGATGTTATCGAGCAATCGGCCAAATTTACCGGGCGGCCGGATATGAAAGCGTAGGCCCGTCATGCGTTATCATTTTTGGTATGTCCTCATTCATATCGGCCTTGGCGTTGTCGGGTATCAGTATTTCACCTTCACCAATATTGGCGGAATTTACGCGTTCGGCGCGGCGCTAATCGTTCAGGCCTATGCTATTTACGAAATTCATCGCGATGCCAAACCGAAGTTCGATGCCTCGCTCCAGTCTGCGGAGAGTTTTAGGGCTGCTGAGGAGATGAAAACGGATTACCGCAAGCGCTTGGGACGCCTGTGGCTCACACGGTCTTGCATGTATGCGCTGTTAACATTGCTATCGACGATGGCGGTGCGCGGAGGCGTAGAACAATGAGTGAAAAAAATCTGATAAAGGGACAGACGGGCGATTGGGAGGTCGTAATCGGGCTTGAAGTCCATGCGCAGGTGATCGCCGAAGCAAAACTGTTCTCGGGCGCCGACACATCATTTGGTGCGGAACCGAACGAACAGGTCTCGCTGGTTGATGCGGCGATGCCTGGAATGCTGCCGGTCATCAACAAAAAGGCCCTAGAGCAGGCCGTTCGCACCGGTCTCGGCATCAAGGCTCAGATCAACCGGTTTTCCGTTTTTGACCGGAAAAACTATTTCTATCCCGACTTACCGCAGGGTTATCAGATTTCTCAATTCAGCGATCCTATCGTAGGTAAGGGCGAGATCGTCATCGATATGGAAGACGGTGAAAGTCGCACGGTAGGAATTACACGTATTCATCTTGAACAGGACGCTGGCAAAAGCGTCCATGATATGGACCCCATCAGCACTTATGTCGATCTGAACCGTTCCGGTGTACCACTAATGGAGATTGTCTCTGAGCCTGATCTCCGGTCAGCAGACGAAGCGGCGGCCTATCTTACGAAGCTGCGGGCAATCCTCCGCTATCTCGGGACCTGTGACGGTAATATGGAGCAGGGCAGTATGCGATGCGATGCCAATGTGTCTGTTCGTAAGCCCGGTGACGACCTTGGCACACGTTGCGAGATTAAGAATGTAAACTCGATCCGATTTGCCGCACAGGCCATCGAATATGAAGCGCGCCGTCAGATCGAAGTGATTGAGGGTGGTGGCACGATAGATCAGGAAACACGACTTTTTGATGCCAATAAAGGTGTGACGCGGTCGATGCGTTCCAAGGAAGAGGCGCATGACTATCGTTACTTCCCCGATCCGGACCTCTTGCCGGTTAATCTCTCGGAAGAGTTCGTTGAAGAAATTCGCGCGAGCCTGCCCGAACTTCCTGACGAGAAAAAAGATCGTTTTGTTTCTGAGTTCGGTCTGTCGGCCTATGACGCAGATGTTCTTGTCGCCGAAAAGGCGATAGCCGAGTACTTCGAAGAAGCGGCCAAAGGTCAGGATGCCAAGACCGTCGCCAACTGGGTGACCAGCGATCTGTTCGGTTATCTGAATAAAGAAGGGCTGGAAATTTCAGAATCGCCTGTTTCCGCCAAACAATTGGGTGCATTGGTTGGTCTGATATCCGATAGCACGATCTCCGGCCGAATTGCGCGGGATGTGTTTGCCGAGATGTGCGCCAGTGGCAAAGACCCCGGCGATATTGTTGAGGAAAAAGGTCTGAAGCAGGTCTCGGACTCGGGCGAGCTGGAAGGCATTGTCGATGAGGTGATCGCGAAAGGTACAGCTCAGGTCGAGCAATACAAATCTGGCAATGAAAAAATTATAGGCTGGTTTGTCGGACAAGTGATGCAGGCGACAAAAGGCCAGGCCAACCCGCAAATGGTCAACGAGATTCTACGCAAGAAGCTCACCGATTAATCTCCGGTCTTAGGTTTTTCACCCTTCACTTCATCGAAAATCCGCTTAGCTGCACGGCCAGCAAACCGTCCGGGCTCATTTGTCGGTCGGGTTTCATCGGCAATTTTCTTAATATCGTCGCGGGTGTTTTCAATGCGTGGCTTCGCTGCCGACCAGGCAGCTTCGGCACGCGGTTTGATTTCCTCGCGATAGGTTTGTGCTGCCTTTTTCTGCACACGTTCATCCGACGCTATTCGACGCGCGGCATGAAACAGAAGAGTGCGTAATATGGGCATGGTGAATCTAGTTTAACGCAACAAAATTCTAATCGTTAGGAATTTCCCGCCAGAATCCCGTTGAGTTCGACAATTTCTCGTCTCATCATGATGATCAACAAGCCAGTTGGTTAAACAATTCGCAGGGGAAAATCATGATCGATCTCTACACGTGGGGCACGCCGAACGGCCATAAAATCCACATCATGCTTGAGGAGACAGGTCTCGACTACACAGTTCATCCTGTAAATATCCGGGCCGGCGAGCAATTTGAAGAGGACTTTCTTTCTTTTAGCCCCAACAACCGGATCCCGGCAATGATCGACCGCGATGGCGAGGGTGGCAACGAAATTTCTGTCTTCGAATCTGGCGCTATGCTGATCTATCTTGCCGACAAGACCGGCCAGTTTATGCCGTCTCTCGCTGACGACCCCGTCGGACATTATGACGTACTGCAGTGGCTAATGTTCCAAATGGGAGGGGTGGGGCCGATGTTTGGCCAGGCAGGTCATTTCCGTAACTACGCCCGCGAACGGGCTTCGGAGGAAGAGCTTCAATACGGGATTGATCGATATACGAACGAAGCCCATCGGCTTTACGGAGTTCTCGATCGGCAACTTGCAAAGCGCGATTACCTGGCGGGCGATTATTCGATCGCCGATATGGCGGTTTGGCCTTGGTGCATGGCACCTGATCGGCGCGGCGTCGATCCTGCCGATTTTCCCAATGTTTTGCGCTGGTTTGATACCATTAATGCGCGGCCAGCGGTTCAAAAGGCTGTGCAGGTCCTCGAAGTGGAATCCCAGCGCCCTGCTGTTCATGACGAAAAATCATGGTCGATCATGTTCGGCGACCGTCAGTTTGGAAAGGCTTGATCGTACGACCATATCTCATTGGTGGGCAGCCTACGTTAGGGACGGTCACAAATGTCGGATGATCAATCTGGTTTCAAAGAGCTATTTTATTTTGCGACGTTCGCAGTTGCTTTTGCGATCACTTATATCTACGAGACGGCGCTTATCTTTAATGTGTGGGCTTTAGCATGGCTTGTGGTGAGCTTTTTTAAGGAAATCAATATTCCGTTGCCCAATAAATCGAGATCTTCTTCTCTTGTAGTTTTGACAATTATTGTTGCCGAAATTTCTTGGTTTTATTTAGAATTTTCGAGCGCGCAATATATACACAATATCGGCGTTTTGGGCCTTGTTGGGATGCTGACCATTATCGTCATGTATGTCCTTGTCAGGTTCTTGAAATTTGAATCGCATCGAGGGCCTCTATCGGTGGATTCAGATCAGGATACCGTTGCATGGGGCGTGATGGCTGTTTTCATTTTTGCCTTTAGTGTTGAAGAGGTCGCAGGTGCCATTCAAAACAGTCAGCCATTCAATTTTTCTGATTCCATTTCGATTTGCGCTTTACACGCATGCATCCTAATGGTTGTCGGAAATCTTTCTATGCTAGTGTATCTGACGCCTGAGCGGTAATTTCCAGCCCGCCCTCTTGGCATTACTCGTGACGATAGCATTCTTGATTGTGGCTGGTAGCGCCGCCCGCAATTCGCGGGGTTGGAGATGGTTGACCAAAGGTCGGAGCTTCCCAATCTGTTCCTGCGATAAAAATGTGGTAATCTCAGCTTGATACATAGCGAGCCAACCGTCTTGAGGTTCTCATGGCAACAATAATGGACAGCATGACCGTAAAGCCGCTCTCGGACGCGCTTGGCGTTGAGGTGTCGGGTGTGAATGCCGCAGACCTCGGCGAAGCGACCTTCAAAGAATTACGCGAAATATTTCACGAGAATCTGGTCGTCGTTGTGAAGGATCAGGATTTGTCACCGGCTGAGCAAACAGAATTTGCCCAACGGTTTGGCGAAATCCAATATCACATTTCGCCGGAATATTTGATGGATGGTCAGCCCGAGGTGATGATCCTGTCCAATGAAAAGGAAGACGGGAAGTTTATTGGCCTCCCCGATGGCGGTAGCGAATGGCATTCCGACCATTCCTATGTCGATCAGCCGACGGGCTACACCATGTTGCACGCGATCAAGGTTCCTAAAGACGGTGGCGACACTGAATGGACCAATATGGTTAAAGCCTATGAGACACTGTCCGACGAGATGAAAGAACGGCTTGAAGGTGTCATAGGCATACACAGCTTCAACCGACTGAAAAACCAACGGCTGACGGTGCCGGTACGCCATATGAACGATCCTGACTATTACAAGCGCTCGCCACCGGATGCGTTCCATCCGATTGCGCGCACCCACCCTCATACCGGCAAGAAAGCGCTTTATATTTCGCCGCGCTTTACCATCGGCATCAAGGATATGGATGATACAGAGGCGCAGCCGCTTCTCGACAAATTGTTTGCCCATATTAAAAACCGTGATTTCATCTATCGTCATCGCTGGACAGAGGGTGATTTGTTGATGTGGGACAACCGGACGACTCTCCATCTCGCATTGCTTGGTGTACCGGAAGGCCAGGCGCGGCGGATGCACCGCACGACAGTTTTGGGGGAAATCCCTTTTTAGGCTGAATTAGGCCTAATCGCCGGTTTCCTGTTCTCTAATGCTCGGCGAGAAATAGACCCAGATCGCCAACAATCCGAGAGCGAGCACGCCCACGATACCCACTATGTAAAACGCGTTGGCCAGCCCGCCGACAGACTCCATTTGCGACAAAGCCCCCATGCCAGGTGGCACGAGGACGCCCCCAAAACGGTTGAATGATATGCGCAGGGCCGTGACACGTCCCTGTAAATGCGGGGCGACATTTCGCGCCAGGATAACCATCATGAGCGGCAGGTTTAAACCTTGTGCAAAGCCGCGAACGCAAATACCGCCGAGGAGTGCAAGGAACAGCAAGGTTCCGAAGTTTGTTCCGAAAATCGGTGTTATGGCGATTGCCGCGACGGATATAGCCACCATGAGAATAAGCAGCCAATGGGCAGCATATTTTTTCATCAGTGGCCCAGTGCAAAGGGCGGCTATTGCAGAAGCCCCGTTTGCGGAACCAATAAGCCATCCAATTGTGCTGCCGTCGATACCGACCTGTTTATCGAGCCACACAACATAAAACGACGTTTGGACGCCGGAACCGGTTTGGCGCATCACCGTTGCCATAATCACCATGGCCACAGCCGGTATGAGGAGCAGACGGAGCGTTTCCCCATAGCTCGATTGTTTTTTCGGTGTCGCCTGTTCCTTGAGAATTTCTTCGGATTGTTTTAGTTCTTCACTGGCCTTCCGAGTGGCTTCCCTTGTGTCCGGCAGAAACGACGCTGCGATCATGCCACCGCAAATCCAAATGGCGAGAAATATGAACCCGCCCCAAGGACCCCAAATATCCCACGCATAACCAATTGATGGTGGTCCGAAAAAACCGCCGAGCCGGGCGGTGAAGGTCATACGGCCAGCATAAACCGGTTGCCCTCTCATTAATTGCCCGACGAGGGTTTGGCTTCCTATCCAAGCCGTTGCCTCTGCCCAGCCGGAAATCATCTGCACGAGAATGATGGCGAGGATTAAATTCAGCCCTGGGTTTTTGAGACCCGCTCCCATTTCGATGCCGAAGTATGGTGCAATTGCGGGATAGGCGATCGCCGACAATATACCGGCAAATCCAAAGCCAATTATGACCCGTTTGGTGCCAAAATTATCCATCATCGATCCCGCATAGACCGACATGGAAATGGTCAGGAATTGCCGCGACGCGAGTATAATTCCGACCAACAGCCCCAGATTTTCATCAATGAGAGAAACCACCAAAAGGGCGACAATGGTTGTCCCCATTGACTGTACATTGCCGTTGAAAAATGCCGTGCCGTATACCGCGGCCTGCATTTTGGTCGAATATTTTTGCGTGGCGTCTGTGCTCATTAACTCCGGCCGATGGAACCGATCACGATTTGAAAGCGTTGGATCGTACCATCCAGAGCACTGTTAGCGCCAATCCGGTTAAGCCAATAACGCCGACAATGTAAAAACTTTCTTCAGGTCCCAGCAATTCCCACATGGCACCCATAAAAAGCGGGATTAAACCCGAGGCTATCCGATTGGTTGTTATCCGAAGAGCAACGACTTTCCCCCTTTCGCCGGCCGATACGGCCTGCATGCCGATCGACATCATAAGCGGCATGTTCCAGCCCTGGGTCAGCCCGCGCAGGCAGATGACACCGAACAGAATGAAATAGATCTTCCCTACAACTGGCAGTGAAACAAAATCGTTTCCGAATAGGGGCGTGCCCGCCATGATGACAACCGAAAGCCCAATCGTAATGACAAGAAGCCAGGGCGGGCTTATCCAGCGTGTGACCCACCCGATGGTCAGTGATGAAGAGGCGGCAACGACATGGCTGCATCCCAGCATAAAACCGATTTCGGCCGCGGTAATACCAATCTGGTTCAACCAAACCGGATAAAACGACAGCTGAATTCCCGAACCGGTTTGTCGGACCAGCGTAACAACGGCAATGAGCAGAACCGCGGGTATCGCCAGCATTCTAAAAGTGGCAGCGTAGTCACTCCAGCGCGGCAGCACAGTCCAAAGGCTGGTTTTTTCACTTTGGGTGGCAGGTTCTTCAGGCTCGGCTTCCGGGACGAACCAACCCGCCAACCAACCGCACGCAACCCACAAAGCCATAAAATAAAATCCCGCTTCCGGGCCATACTGATGCCAGGCAATACCAGCCAGCCAGGGACCCAAAAATCCTCCCACCCTCAGCGAGAAACTCAAACGCCCAGTGTATACAGTATGGCCTTTCATCAGTTTTCCGACGAGCGTCTGACTGCCGACCCAGCCAAGAGATTCCGCGAGACCGCTGAGCATTTGCAAAGCGATCATCATCGATAGAAGCGGAAACGATGGAAATGCGGCCATTGAGGCAATGCCAATCGCGCCGAAGATCAGCATAATGCGCCGCGGGCCAAACCGATCCATCAACGCCCCGCCATGTATAGACAAAAGAACAGGCAGGCATTGTCGCGACGCAACGACCAAACCAACCAAAAACCCCTTGTCTTGACCAAATACGATAACGGCCCACAACGGCATGAGGATGCCGGTCAAAAGATAGACATTGCCGTTGAAAAACCCTGTGGCATAGATCGGCAATTGCAGCCGCCAGGGATAGGTTTCTGGGGTAGTCATTTGGCGTCTTCGCGGAAGGCGGGAGATTTGTTGAGCCAATAGATGATGGCAATCGAAGTAAAAGCCGCAATCGTAATACACACCATCTCTGAATGTTGGTCGCCCAAACCTAGTAATACGCTTGCTTTAAACCCGTAAACTGCTCCAACGAATAGATTGACAAACAGATATTGGATGGCGAACGCCCGCCCCATTTGACTTTCATCCACAATTCGAGAAATCAAAGAAAGAATGACGACGACAACTAGGTATGGAAACAATCCTACCACAGCGTTGCCAATTAGAAATTCAATCCATCCTTCGGAAAGAGAATACCGAATTGCTACCATTGATAAAATAAGCGCTAAACAAATGTAACCGGTCTGTTTCGGAGAAAAATTGAATTTCCATACGCAAATTAATAATAAACCGATGCAGGCGACCCCCCGACCCTGAGAACCCAATGAGAAATGAATTCAACAGTGGAGAATCAACAAACGAATTCATAAAATCGCTCGGAAACAAATTTATCCGTGACGCGATGTCAGTGGCTATCGACTTGAGCGTCAAAATCGTAATGACGAAGACAAGGGGACCCAATGCCAGTAATTTTATGGCGTCCAAATGTTCGCTGAACGTCGGCAAAAAATTCCACCATTTTTCTAATCTTTTGGGCTTCGTTTCTAAGGAATCAGTTGGCTTACCCAGCAGAATTTTTTGTGCGGAAACTATCAATCCGAGCGCTGAAATCAAAACGCAAGCTGATACGCGAATATCGCTATTACCAAATACGAGCGAACTATGAGCGATTTTTAGGAACAAAATATTACCAAGCAATAACGCGATGAAACAACGCGCGAAATAGTAGGTATTTCCGGCGAGTATGCGGGCAATGAGGTAATACAACGACAACGTGATTCCAACTATTGCAACTGCGTAAAGACCCGAAAGTGTTGCGATCAGCCAAAAATCATCGGCTACAACAATAGCAGGTGCAGTCACAATCGAAACGAGTGAAAGACAGTTTAAAATTTTGCGCGCATCGGTTCGGTCCAGGCAAACGCCAATTTGTATTACAAAAAAGAGCGGTATCCAGGCCGTCGCAATTATTAGTCCAACAGATTCAATGGGAGAAAAAAATCCTGCTTAATTCTTAAAACAGAAAACATAAAATTCGGAAACACTGAGAGCCCGCCCGCAAAAAATGCACAGGCGTAGATCGGCAATTGCAGCCGCCAGGAATAGGTTTCTGGCACGGATTGTTTGTCGGTTTCTGACATCAGCCAAAGAAGTAATGGCGCCGGAGCGCGAAGCTGTCAGCATGATCCTGAGCAGCCGGACTCGCAAGTGGGGCTGGACGATTTCCGCTCATAGGCTTATGTCGGACGGACGTACCAGCAAGGGCGGGGGGAAATGATCACATTATATAGCAAGGCGACATCGAATGGCCGCAAGGCATCGATCATGCTCGAGGAAACTGGGTTGGAATACACGGTTCGGCCGATGGCGCTGGAGAAAAAAGAACAAAAGGAAGACTGGTATCTCGCGATCAATCCAAACGGGCGTGTGCCGTGTATTGTCGATGATGACGGGGCGGGTGGCGATGAGGTTTCTGTTTTTGAGTCAGGGGCGATCCTGCAATATCTCGCAGAAAAGTCTGGCAAATTTCTGCCCAAGGAAGGCGCTGCAAGGATAGAGACCCTCAACTGGCTCTATTTTGCTGCCGGACATATCACGCATACGGGATTGTGCGTTCATTGGCAGGTACGGAACAGGGACGCAGGAGAGGAACACGCACATCTGGATATGTGGCAGGAGGAAAACAATCGGGTCTACGGTGTCCTCAATCGCGGGCTTGAAGGGCGAGGCTATCTCGCTGGCGACATTTCCATCGCCGACTTTGCCGCTTACCCGTGGATTTACAGATACGATATGCAGGAGATTGAATTGGATCGCTACCCGAATGTGAGAGATTGGCTGGCAAGGGTAGGGGAAAGACCCGCTGTGCAGCGCGGGCTCCAAATCCCGCCGCGGGATGATGGGTTTTAATCGGGCCTGGCAATGATTGATCTATATACAACCAGCACGCCAAACGGACGAAAAGTCTCGATCCTGCTTGAGGAATGCGGTTTCGAGTACACGACTCATGTCATCAACATTCGCGACGGCGATCAACACGACCCCGCCTACAGAGCAATCAACCCGAATGAGAAAATTCCGGCCATTATCGATCAGGATGGTCCCGGGGGAAAACCGATACGTGTCTTCGAGACCGCCGCTATCATGCAATATCTTGCGGGTAAGTCGGGCCGTTTTATGGGCAACGATGAGATAACCAGAACAGAATGCCAGCAGTGGCTGTCGCTTGTAACAACCGGATTGGCGCCAACATTTGTCCAGGTGTTTTACTGGACAGAGTTCGCCCCCAACGCGACGACGGAAGAAGTAACCGCCTTTGGAAAGCAGCGATACCGCAATGAAATGCAGCGTCTCATCGGTGTGCTCGATTTTCGCCTTCGCGAATATGAGTATCTCGCAAAGACCTACACGATTGCCGATATGGCGGCATACCCATGGATCGACAGGCATGAGTTTTTTGAGTTCTCACTCGATGATTTCGTTGGCGTCCGCAACTGGTATAATCGTCTATCGAAACGTGCCGCGATCCAACGTGGTATAAAGGTACCAAGCTAAACCGGCACACGAAGTGCCAGAACAAGGAAACAGAATGTACGATATCTATAACTGGCCCACTTCAAATGGCCGCAAAATCAACATCGCGGTCGAGGAACTGGAAGTCGAATATAAAATTCATCCCATCGCCATCGGCAAAGACGATCAGTTCACGCCAGAATTTACCGCCCTTAATCCCAATCAGAAAATTCCGGCTGTGATCGATCAGGACGGACCGGACGGGAAGCCGTATGTCATGTTCGAGTCGGGCGCGATCCTGATGTATATGGCGGAGAAGCACGGCAAGTTGCTGCCCACTGATATGGCAAAGCGATATGAAGTCATTCAATGGCTGATGTTTCAGATGGGTGGGGTCGGGCCGATGTTTGGACAAACGCATCATTTTCGCCGGGCCGCGCCGGAAAAGGTGCCCTACGGCATCGAACGCTACACCAAAGAATGCCGCAGGCTATGGGGCGTTATGGATGGGCGGTTGGCTGACAATGAATGGTTGGCAGCGGGAGAGTTTTCAATCGCCGATATCGCGGTTTTCCCTTGGACCCTGCGTTATGAATGGCAAGGCGTTTCACTGGATGAATTTCCAAATGTAAAACGCTGGTATGAAGCCATTGATGCTCGGCCCGGTGTGCAACGCGGGCTGGCGGCGCAGGTGCCCGGCTAAACTGGATGAGCCGCCCTATAACGGCGGGCGGCATCGCCCGAAAATAAATTAGTGGTGGGTTGGTGTGGCCTGAACGTCGTTAGCAGCGGCGCGCGGGCGGCCGCGTTTGCGAAGTGGCTTCGCTGTACCCTGCATATCCATTAGTTCGCCACGGCAGTTTTCGAGATATTTCATTTCGCGTGCGTCTTCGCGATCCAAAACCTGAAGTGTACTGATTTTGATCTCCACAAGATCGATCAGGTTTTCAATGGATTGCTTGGAAAGTGACATCATGCTTCTCCCTTAATGTGGCAAAATTCCCATGGAGAAAATTTCAGCCCTTTATGATTAACAATTGGTTTAGCGCATCCGATTTTTTGCTTAACGGAATATAAACGCGCGCGTCTCATTATTGAGAGACAAACGCATTTTATAAGGAAAGCGCTATGAGCCCGCTCGACAATTTCAACTATGACGATGCCATGGCGGCGAACGGCCAACGGTCGGAAGCATGCCGTCGGCTATGCGATAAAATCCTGGTGGCCTTTACCCACGCCTACGTTGTCGGTGAGCAAGATGTCGCCAAAAAGTTGAGAACCGCACTTGCTGCAAACGAAAAGTCAGCCGGCGCGCAAAAAAAATCGACGCGCCGGAAACGGTGCCGTCGGACAGGCCGAGCTATGGATAAAATTTGTCGACGCTCGAGATGGCTACAAAAAGGCCTGCGACAGGAAGGGCACAAAACCTTCAGTAATAGAGACTGCCCTGGAAGATATGAAAGACGCCTATCGTCAATGGTCGATGGGATAGCGGTTCCAACCCTTCAAACCTGTTTGAAGTGCGACTGAATTTCATTTTTACATGAAGCCGCCCGCGTCGTTGACAGGGGAGTGAGCCTGTCATAGATAGGCCGTGCATACAGCGTGAAACATCACCACTCCACGGCGGAGGGGTGGCCGAGTGGCTGAAGGCGCTGGTTTGCTAAAT
>CEUN01182290.1_pt1 | contig 64813 bp, 57 predicted proteins | sample 361501 | NCBI WGS metagenome assembly CEUN01 (sample SAMEA2622801, study PRJEB7988) | marine metagenome | biome: marine biome (ENVO:00000447); feature: marine epipelagic mixed layer (ENVO:xxxxxxxxx); material: "saline water (ENVO:00002010), including plankton (ENVO:xxxxxxxx)" | depth 120 m | reverse complement strand
GGGTGTTGAGCCTCCTCGCGGGTTCGAATCCCGCACCCTCCGCCATTTTTTTATAAGAATTGCACCGTTGGTTCAGGCTAACCCGGTATCACCGCTCTGGTGGCGGTTACTTCTTAAGTGCCGATTCGTAAGCTAGGCTCGCAAATTGATCTCAACGTTTCGACTGCTGCCAACACTGCCAGAAAGCTCGTCTTGGGGTTTGTCTCATGCGGTATATTCTCGAATCGGAATGAAAATTTTCCGGCGCGGCTCGATGCGTTGATTTCATGAACGTTTCCCGGAGAGTCGGGGTCTGCAACCACTCTCACGCGAGTTCGATCAGGGCCCAGTCCCGCCATGCTCACCGTAGCCGCCACGTTCACGTTTGCCGGAAATAGTGGCACCGCCTCGCTGGCGCATCCCTCAAAGATCACAGTGGATTCGCTAATTTCTTTGTTTTCCCACTCAGCGAATCCAGGTGCCCCGGTTAATGAAATGGGCTTCTTGGTCGAAACTATCGTGACCTCTTCGAGAAGTGATTTTGAAGCCCGCAGCGCGTCTATCCCGCCAACCGCACCTGATGGGATGTAAATCGAAGCACGGTTGCGATCTGCCGCAGCGGATATGGAACGCATGAATTCGGGATCAATCATTGCTCCCGAGCTCATTACCAGCATCGAAATACCTGCATCAATAACTGATTCAATGTGAGCAGCAGCTGCAACCTGCGACGCGCATTCGATCACTAGATCCAAGGAGTCAATATTGATCAAGTCAGCGACTGTGTCTGTTTCTGTCGGCCGCGGATGCGCATCTGACGTTAACTCGTCAGCCAGTGCTGCTCGCCCTGGAACGTACTCGTCGAACAGTCCGACAATTCGCGCGTTTCCGGCATTGCCACGGGATACAGTACGCGCCAGTTCGGAGCCCATCGAACCACAGCCGATTAGGCCTACGTTGACTGGTGATCTACTACTCAAATTGTTCCGACCTCCGACTTTCGGTATCCGACGTGATTTGTGCTTTCATCGAGGGTAGCGCAATTGCGACTGATATTCGATTGCAATTCGGGTATGACCGACAATGTCGTTTGTGTAGTTACGGGGCAGTGGTCTAGTTCGCTTTTGAGCGATATCCTTATAGGCCATCTCAGCGATTACTAGTTAATAAATCTGAGAATCACTTGCCCGAAACAGCGCGGGCTCGTAATTTTCTCGATCACAAAGTTTCAAAATTGCCTACTTATCACGTGTGGACCGTCGGCTGTCAGATGAACGTGTCTGACTCGGAACGACTCGCCAGCGGCTTCACGAAAATGGGATTTGAATCGACCGACGATATGGCTAATGCTGACGTCGTCGTCCTGAATACGTGCGTCGTTCGCCAGTCGGCGGAAGACACTGCAACGGGCTTAATTGGACGACTCGGCAAGCGAATGAAAGGCAATGACGATCGGATGATTGCGGTGATGGGATGTATGGTCGGTCCCGTGCAATCAGATCTGCGTCGTAGATTTCCATATGTTGATGTCTGGGCGCGGCCACAAGAATTCGATCCCATTCTGGAAACGGCTGGAATACGGCATGGTCTCAACCCAGAGGGGTGTCTTGCAGGAGCCGTTGCCGAAAACCCACACGTTGCATCGTTCATTCCAATCGTCCACGGCTGCGACAAGTTCTGTACTTTCTGCATCATCCCTTACCGACGAGGGCGGGAATCCAGTCGTACAGCTTTCGAAATCATTCACGAAGCCGAAATGATGGTCGCCAGAGGAGTGAAAGACATCACGCTTCTTGGGCAAAATGTCGACTCGTATGGCCATGACCTACGACCACGGATCGATCTTGCCGACCTTCTGGAACAGGTTCACGAAATCGAAGGGCTTGAGCGTCTCAGGTTCCTAACATCCCACCCGAACGACATGTCAATCCGCATTCTTGAAGCTGTACGAGATCTACCGAAAGTTTGCGAGATGATAAATCTGCCATTTCAGGCAGGGGATGACACGATACTTGCGAACATGCGTAGGGGTTATACAAGGGGGCAATTCCTAGACAAAATCGACCAAATAAGAAATGTGATTCCTGGCGTTACTCTGACTACCGACTTGATCGTGGGGTTCTGCGGCGAAACTGATGCTCAGTTCGATAAGTCAATGGATGTACTTCGAGCTGTGGAGTTCTCTAAAGTTCACACTTCCGAATATTCTTACCGGGAAGGGACATACGCATCACGCATAATGCATGATGGTATACCTCGGTCAGTAAAAAAGGAACGTAAGCTAATCGTGGATACTTTCCAGAACGAAATACAGGCAAAAAACAACCAGAAACTCGTTGGTGAGCACTTTGACGTACTCGTCGAAGGATACAAGCGAGGTAGACTCCACGGTCGCAATAGAGGAGATAAGCTTATCTACTTTAGTGTTCCCGACGGTGCAGAAGTTACGGAGATACCTCCCGGTCAAACTGTAGAGGTAGAGATAACTGACAGTTCACCGTGGTCGCTAGAAGCCAAACCAGCCAATGCTAAGGCGAAGGTGAAGAAGGAAAAGGTACCGGTCGGATGACGACTGCGTTCACAAAACAGACAACGATTCCAATCACCGAATTGGAACAGTCGGCGTTTTGCCAGACAGACGGAAACCTGCGCACAAAAACTCTAGAGGAAGAGTTCAAGGCCGGGGTTCGATGGCAGAAAGTCCCAATTCGTTATCTCAAGTTGACTCCCGAAGAGATTGAAGCGGGTATCAAGTTCGCCCGGCAGGAAATTGGCGAGAAAGCTGTGCTACTAGGTCACCACTACCAGCGCGCCGACGTTATCCAGTATGCTGACTTCACTGGGGACTCCTACAAGCTGTCCAAAATAGCGGCGGAAACCAAGGACGCTAAGTGGATTATCTTCTGTGGTGTCCATTTCATGGCAGAAACGGCCGATATTCTCACCGCACCAGATCAGAACGTACTGCTTCCAAACATGGCGGCAGGCTGCTCGATGGCCGATATGGCGAAGACTGGCGATGTCAGCGATTGCTGGAACGATATTGAATCGGTTCTCGGGTCTACCAAGAGTGTTGTTCCGATCACATATATGAACTCGGCCGCTGCAATCAAAGCGCACTGTGGCAAGAACGGTGGTCTTGTATGCACTTCCTCAAACGCCGATAGGGCGTTTGACTGGGCGCTGGAACGAGGAGAAAAGATACTTTTCCTTCCGGATCAACACCTAGGTCGTAACACGGCGCTGGCAAAAGGCATTTCGGAAAAAGAAATGGCCGTTTGGAATCCGTTCCTACCTCTTGGTGGACTAAGTGAAGACGAGATCATCAACGCTAAAATCCTGCTCTGGCAGGGGCATTGCTCTGTTCACACTCGATTTACTGTCGACCAAATAGACGCAGCTCGAGAGCGAAATACAGAAACCACTATCATCGTTCACCCTGAGTGCACGCGTGAAGTGGTGGACGCCGCTGACATGTACGGCTCAACCGAACTGATTCTCGATACGATTTCGAACGCTCCGGCAGGAACTTCCTGGGGTGTCGGAACCGAGATAAGCATGGTTCATCGGTTGGCTGCTGACAACCCTGACAAAGATATTTTCTGTCTCGACCCGGTTGTGTGCCCTTGTGCCACTATGTACCGAATTCACCCGGCATACGTGCTTTGGGTCCTCGAAGGCATTATGGCTGGTCTCGCAATAAACCGGGTCGAAGTTGAACCGGAAACCCAGCGAAACGCTCGAATCGCTCTTGAGCGGATGCTTGAAATCGCTGGCTAGTCAACACTCTAATTAAAGGCTCCAATAACTCAAATGCGCCCATCGGCTCGTGAACTAGAAGTACTCATTGATCGGGCGTTGGAGGAAGATTCGGTTGGGGCGGATGTGACAACGTCAGCGCTTATTCCACCTCATCTCGAAGCGCGTGCCTTGTTAGTACCGCAAGAGCCAGGAATTCTCGCCGGCTTAGATGTTGCAGCAAGCACGTTCAAGCGAATTGATCCTGAACTACAGATAACTCTAAAGCTGCTGGATGGTGACAGGGTTGAAGGTGGTGAAATTGTCGCGAAGATTGACGGCTCGATGGCGTCGATTCTTACTGCCGAAAGAACTGCTTTGAATTTTCTACAACGCATGAGCGGTATTGCCACGCTCACCGCTGAATACGTGAAGGAAGTTCAAGGCACGAACGCCGCTATTTCTGACACCAGAAAAACTGTCCCCGGCCTGAGAGTCCTCGACAAGTACGCTGTTTCAATTGGTGGTGGTCGAAACCACCGTATGAACCTGACAGATGGTGTGCTTATCAAGGACAACCACCTTGCGGCACTTCAGAAGGAAGGTTTCGATCTTGTCCAAACGATCAAGAGAGCTCGTTCAAAAGCCCCTCACACAGTGAAAATCGAGGTTGAGGTGGAAACTATTGAAGCGGCAGTCGTCGCGGCGAATGTCGGAGCAGATATCGTGATGCTCGACAATATGTCTCCAGAAGATATGGCTACCGCTGTCGACAAAATTGCAACCAATTGTGTCGTCGAGGCATCAGGCGGAATAACTCTCGAAAACGTTGCTTCGGTCGCACAAAGCGGAGTGGACATTATTTCGATTGGCGCATTGACGCATTCGGCACGGGCGATGGATATCTCGCTCGACTACGAACCGAACGTGAATTAGTCGTATCCATTTCTGGCCGAGCAGTTTCGACAAGATTTTTAGAACCATATAGCTAGTACCCCCGTATAATTGTTCGTGGTTCTCAATTCCGAAACGCCAAGCTCGTTGAGGTATTTCGAGATCAAACTCAGAAGCCTCGCCATTACCGGATTTGCCGCACTTTTAATGTTGTCGCTGGCATGTGATGCAAACTCTGCCAGAGCCATCGATGATCCGACTCCGACGTTCTGACCTGCAGATGCAACCGCAACCTGGGTAGCGTTCGAGCCTGAACGCGAACGCATGACCGCGGAGATCTTGGGGAAACAGTCTGAATCGGCGACCGTTGTCGCCGCTACTCAGTTGGCAATGGCTCAAGACTCTGGCAGTGCTGCCACCCCTGATCCTACGGCCACGACCACGCCGAAAATTCCCGAACGAGCAATAGCGTCTGGTCCTGTGAATCGTATTGCATTTGAAGATGGTGAAGGCTCGGTATTCACAGTCGACCCAAATGGTGAAAATAACGTAAAAATCTCCGAAGGCTCAACCGAATCGGGAGATTTCAAGTTCGCTTTTCCAGTTTGGTCACCGGATGGTGGCACGGTTCTTTTTTCTTGATTCATCAACGTCAATGACTCCGCTAGTCAAAGTGCACTTCACAGAGCAAACGCAGACGGAACTGGTGAAATCATCACTCTTGCTGTCGATCCGACTTCGCAAAGTGGCATCGGGCCCGGAATTCCGCACTTTTCAAGATGGTCTTCAAACGGAGACCGAATTGCCCTCAGCACGAGTGGCGATTTTGGGATCGGTTCGATGTTGCTCGGTTCCTATTCAGGTGAATCCCCTAAAGGACTCGCCGTTGGAGCGCCGTTGTATCTCAACTGGGCACCTGATGGTTCATCACTGCTTGTGCACCAGGACGCAAATCTATATTTGATCCGGGTAAAAAAGGCTGAAAGCAGCCCACCGGCAACAGTCGGAAATGGGTCTAGTACATATAACTCAGTTTCCTGGTCACCAGATTCGAAATCTTTCGCTCATGTTGAAACCATCGATGGCGCGCACGCTATTGTCATTACGCAAGCTGACGATCTTGGATCTCAGGAAATTCTTGCATAGGGCGACGAAAGAGTCGCAGTTGGATAGTCTCCAACGGGGGAAAGTATTGCTATTGCTAGAGCATCAGGAGAAGCGTTTCATACGCGTTCTATTTACGATCTCGAAGATCGCGAGGAGAGCATCATTCACGAGGGCGAAACGCGTGCGTTCTGGTGGTCTCCCGATGGATCAAGACTCGCCGTAATGGACGATTCAAGTGAGATCGAACTCGCGCATAAGTGGTACGTAATTGATGTCGAATCTGGCGAAGTGACACCTCTTGTAACGCAGGTTGCTTACGATCAATTCCTATTTGTACAGGTGTTCTTTGACCAGTACGTCGAATCCCATAACATCTGGTCACCAGATAGTACGAAGATCCTGATCAGTGGCGCATTTCTCGATATGGACGCAGTTATTAAACCGGACGGAAGCATCGTACTACCGGATGAATTCGATACACGAATCTGGGTGATCGATATCACAGGTGAAAGTGAACCTTTGAGTGTCGGAACTGGGACTGTAGCGAGCTGGTCGCCACAGTAATATGCCTACCGGCGTTATCCTCGACGTGGAGTCTTTCGATCCGTCGAATCAAGGATGATCGTCACCGGTCCGGCGTTTTCGATATCGACTTTCATCGATGCCCCAAATACTCCCGTTTCAACCGGCAAACCACTGTTCAGTCGGAATGCGTCGATGACTTCTTTAAACATGGGTTCCGCCTGTTCCGGTCGGGCAGCATCAGTGAATCCAGGTCGACGTCCTTTCCGGGTTGAAGCGTAAAGCGTGAATTGGCTCACCAGCAGCAATTCGCCACCGACATCCACCACAGACTGATCAAAACCAGAATCCCCCGATTCCTCAGGGAAGATTCGCATGTTCAAGGTTTTGTCGACGATGTATTTGAGATCGTCTTGAGTATCGTCGTGAGTTATGCCGATAAAAAGGCATAGACCACGCCCGATTCCGCGCGTCAATTCGCCAGCAACACTGACTGACGCACGGTTGACTCGCTGGATGATGGCTCGCAATGCCAGAAATCTCGTTGAATGTTAGTGGGTGTGGCTGCCTGCGCCGTGCGAGTGGGAATGCTCGCCGCTACCGCTGTCCGAAGAAGAATCAGATGCCGATTTGTTCGACGTCGAATTAGAGCTAGATTCAGAACTCGACGAACTAATCGCTGACGAACCATTGGATTTAGTACCTGGTGCTGATCCGGAGCCGTAGTCGGTAGTATAGAAGCCCGAACCCTTGTAAATGACCGTTGGAGCAGAGATCTGGCGGTTAGAGGCGCTGCCGCATGTCGGGCAGTCCGCTTCCGGCTCATCGCTGAACTTCTGGACCATCTCGAAGATATGACTGTTTTCGGCGCACTTATATACGTAAGTTGGCATCGTTATCTGGGCTGATTCGTGACACGTAAACTCGAGCGTCTCAGCACTCGCGTGAATAACTTTTTGGGTCTTACTACTGATTTTATACGAGTGAGTGAAGGATGTACTGCGGCGTAAGTGTCTGATCGACGTTGTTGAACTCATTCCCCTTGGTTCGGCGGTTAATTCCCGTCGTCACTACCGCCGAAGGGATTCCTATTCGGTTGGCGCCGAGGATGTCGGTTTCCAGCTGATCGCCGATCATTACTACGTTTCTTGTAGCAGCGCGCTTTATCGCCGATTCAAATATTTGCGCAAACGGCTTGCCGAGTCGCGTCGCTTTCAAAGAATCGTCTGAGCCATGCAATCGTTCCAGCGCTTGCTCCAGCAGATTTACAAATGCTGCAGCACCGAAGCCGAAAATTCCAGGACCGTTTGGGTATATTAAGTCTGGATTCGGCAGGACCAACTTCACGGGTGCGCCTTCTCGATATCTCCGGCTAAATAGCGCCAGAAGCTCCTCGAGAGTCGTTTCCCAATCGTGCGGACCACTATGCCCAACAACGACGACGTCGGGTTCTATCTCGTCTTCTAGCTCGACAAGAATCGCCCCCCCGGCGGTTGTGTAGTCACGGGCATCGTCCGTGCCCAACACTAGCGCTGGCGATCCAGAAAGACCAGAGTCGATTATGCAGTCAGCGATCAGCGATCCAGAATTCACGATTCGCTTAGCGGGAATATCGAATCCTTTCGAGGCGAACCTCTTCACCCTCGATTGAATAGACACTGACGCGTCGTTGGTGACAACAGAATAGTTGGTGCCATCACGGTTCATTCGATCCACCAGATCGACCGCTCCGGGCAAGGCGTCAATACCGTCGATTAGAACCCCGAACGAGTCGAAAAAGAGAGCTTCGTAACTCTCGATGAGATACGATATGTCGACAACTTGCGGGCTGCTCACTGGTTAACCTGCTGTCGCCCGGCTGAAGCCGTTCTGCCAGGCATCGTCGGCTGCATCAAGCGTCAACGAAACGGCACCTGATCCGAAATCGATTGAATCGCCACCGACTGAACCGATCACCTTCATAGGCACTTCACCGGCTTCGGCAAGTTCTTGCAAGTCTTCTAGATCGTCAGTCGAAATGCTGATCACGATACGTGATTGAGACTCACCGAACATTGCAGCGTCCCAACGGTCAGCTGGAGCTTCGGTGATGGATACCCCGATATGGCCGATCACCGCGGCTTCGGTGACTGAGATCGCTATTCCGCCGTCAGAAACATCGTGTGCCGATGCCACGAGACCATTTTCGATTGCCTCTCGACAGACTGCCTGTGTGCGAATTTCGAGATCAATATCGATTTTCGGCTGGCCAATCACCTTGTCGTGGATCAGATCAAGATACTCGCTACCGGCGAGTCCATCAATGTCGTCCCACGTGGAATTGCTGCCAAGCAGTACGACGAGATCACCTTCTTTTTTGAATCCGGCTGTAGCGTGCTTCTCGACATCCTCTAGAAGCCCCAGTGATCCGATGATCGGGGTAGGGAAGATATCGGTGCCGTTTGACTGGTTGTAGAGACTTGCATTCCCGCTGACGATCGGAATGCCGAATGCATCCGCCGCTCGACCCATCCCCGCGATTGATTGCGTGAGTTGGTATTGAACATCTGAAGTTTCCGGGTTACCAAAATTCAATCCGTCAGTAAGTGCGACAGGTTCAGCACCGGTCACTGAGAGATTTCTGCACGCCTCAGCAACGGCGATTACGGTACCAACTTCTGGGTCGAGGTAGCAAATGCGACCGTTGCAGTCGGTGGAGACTGCGATTCCTCGCTTCGAACCCTTCAGGCGTAGTACAGCGGCATCACCGCCAGGTTCGACCACCGTGTTTGTCTGCACGTGGTAGTCGTATTGGCGATAGATCGGGAATCGTGAAGCGATATTCGGCGCCGCCAGGATTTTCAAAAGAGTTTCTTCAGGCGAGGTCGAAGGAAGGGGCACTGCTGAAAGATCAGCGTTTTGTAGACCTCTGAGCCACTCAGGTTTCTTGCCGGTGAACTTGTACTCAGGCGCATCAGTTAGCGTCACAACTGGTGTTGAACTTACCTGTTCGTCGTTATCGAATATCCGAACATTCTCACCAAGCTCGAACTCGCCAATTACGGTTGCGTAGAGATCCCATTTTTCGAACAACTCAAATACAGGTGCTTCCTGTCCGGGTGTTACCGCGAGCAGCATTCTCTCCTGCGACTCTGAAAGCATGACTTCATAGGGGGTCATGCCCTCTTCACGCCGTGGTACACGATCGATCATGAGCTTCAAGCCCATGCCTGAACGTTCTGCCATTTCTATTGCAGCAGATGTGATACCCGCAGCTCCACAATCTTGCAGGCCTACTACACCGGGCAGGCTCAACGATTCGAGACAGGCTTCGATCAGCACTTTTTCAAGGAACGGGTTTCCAACCTGAACTGCCGACCGCATTTCAGCCTGTTCTTCAAAAGAGCGTGATGCGAGTCCCGAAGCACCGTGAATGCCGTCTCGTCCGGTGTCAGCGCCGACAAGCAATAGCAGGTCGCCAGGCTGTTTCGCTGACGCAGTCGCAACGTCGCCACCCTCGATCAACCCAACACACATGGCGTTAACTAGCGGGTTGCCTTTGTAACTATTGGAGAAGAAGATCTCTCCGCCGACATCGGGGATGCCAATGCAGTTCCCGTAGGAAGATATTCCACCAATAACTCCGTTTAGCAGGTATCGAGTCCGTGCATCATCTGGCTGTCCAAACCGCAAAGAGTTTAGAAGTGCTATCGGTCGGGCGCCCATCGCAAAAATGTCGCGAATGATTCCGCCAACGCCTGTCGCCGCACCCTCGAAAGGTTCGACCGCAGAGGGATGATTGTGGGACTCGATCTTGAAACACACAGCGAGACCGTCGCCAAGATCGACCACTCCGGCGTTCTCGGCGCCGGGCGCAACAAGAAGTCGATCTGAAGACGAAGGCAATGTGCGGAGGAGGGCTTTCGTGTGCTTATATCCGCAGTGTTCCGACCACAGTGCGCCGAAAAGACCGAGTTCGAGCGGTTCGGGCTCTCGGCCGAGACGGTCGATTATCGCCGCGTACTCATTGCGACTGAGTGCTATTTCATCGAGTGTTTCCTGGCTTACCGGCATTTGGGAGTGTGGTTCCGTTTCTTGTTGGACTGGGCGAATTAAAAGGGAGCCTTACGCTAAACTTCCGGCTATGTTTGTGATCATCGATTTGAAAATCACGTTGCCGTCGTCACCACCAATTAACTTCTCTGAAGCCTTTTCAGGGTGAGGCATCATTCCCATCACGTTACCGCGCTCGTTGATGATCCCGGCAATGTTGTTGATTGATCCGTTGGGGTTGATATCTGGCGTTACATTGCCGTCGGCATCTGCGTAACGGAAGACAATTTGACCGTTACCTTCGAGCAGCTCAATTGTCGCCTCGTCAGCCTGGTAATTGCCCTCACCGTGGGACATGGGAATGTGGAGTGTTTGACCAGCAGTTGCGCCAGACGTGAACATTGTCGAATCATTCTCGATCTTGAGGTTGGTCCAGATACAACGGAACTCCAGATGGTTGTTGCGCATGAGAACGCCGGGGAGTAGACCGGACTCGCAGAGAACCTGGAATCCGTTGCAAATACCGATTACTGGTCCACCTTTGTAGGCAAACGAGCTCACTGCTTCCATCACTGGTGAGAATCGAGCAATTGCACCGCACCGAAGAAAATCTCCGTATGAGAATCCGCCGGGTAGAACAATGGCGTCGAACTGATCCAGAGATTCGTCTCCGTGCCAGATGTATTCGGCATCCTGGCGGAGAACCCCCTTCACAGCGTGGTGGGTATCTTTCTCACTCCACGTGCCAGGGAATACAACGATCCCGAACTTCAATTTGATAGCTCCTATGAAGGCAACGATCAGCTTCAGATTGGAAGAAAATTCATATTCACGAAATACCAACTATTGTCGCCTCCCCCGAGCGCAAAGTCACAAAATCTCGGCAGTGTTTTGTTAACCGTCTGTGAAATTCGTTGTAAACAAAAACACCCCGAATGAATCGGGGTGAGATTTAGATTTCGCTGAAATCGAAGAAACGATTCCAATAGGCGACTACATGTTTTTGAGTGTCGCCTTTACGCTCTTGCGGCGCTTAGCAGCTGCAGTTTTCTTCCGAGTGATGCTGGGCGACTCGAAGTGCTGACGTCGTCGAGCTTCAGAGATGATTGATTCCTGCTGTACACGCTTAGTGAAGCGTCGGAGAAAGCCCTCGAAGCTCTCGCCTTCGTTGATTCGTAGTTCTACCAACGGTATTCCTGATTCGTAATGATTTTCGGTCGCAGTTGGTTACCGATCGATCGATAAATACATCTGAATTGCAGATGCGCTATCTACTAGTATAGGTAGTAGCCCAACTGCAGGTCAACGAAATCTTCGCAAACGAACTGCTAATCGGTTGGAGTTGATACAGCCGAACGCAGAGTGATTAAAGCGTTTTCTATCCGTTCCACGCATCGTTCTCGCCCAATAGCCGACATTGTGTCGAACAGCGGCGGAGCGAAAGTTTTGCCTGTGATCGCCACTCGAATCGGAGAGAACAACTGGCCTGGCTTCATCTCGATTTTATGCGCAAGAACTCTGTACTCAACTTCTAGATGCTCTGGTTCGAACGACGAAGCATCTTTGCAGAGATCAAGCGCAGCTTCAAGAGCCTGAACCGTCATTGCTTCATCCATCTTTCGGCCAGGGAGGTCTTCGACGGATGGATTCACATTGTCGTCGAAGAAGAAATCTAGAGTTTCTGAACCTTCAGTCAGAAGTTTGAGTCGTTCGTGCACCAGCGGGATCAACCTCTTCAAATAATCTCGGTCGATCGGTCGAGTTACCGAATCAGGTAGACCACCTTCAGCTTTGGGGCGTTCCATGAACGGGAGCATCTCGGAGATCAGATCATCTTCGTCCATATTGCGAATGTAAACACCATTCATCCATTCGAGCTTTTCAGCGTCGAATGTCGCAGGCGAATCGTTGATACGGTCAATACTGAATCGTCGAACAATCTCTTCGCGGGGCATTACCTCTGTGTCATCACCCGGCGACCAACCGAGTAGACAAATGAAGTTGAATACTGCTCCAGGGAGGAAACCCAACTCGCGGTATTCTAGGGCAGAGGTTGCTCCGTGACGCTTGCTTAGCTTTGCTTTGTCCTTGCCGAGAATTAGCGGGACGTGAACATACTCGGGCGGCTCAATCCCCAGCGCTTGGTGGATCAGCAAATGACGAGGTGTGCTCGATATCCATTCGTCACCGCGGATCACGTGAGTTACACCCATTGCCGCATCGTCCAGGATATGAGCGAGATGGTAGGTCGGCATTTCGTCCGACTTCAGGATCACGAAATCATCAAGCTCTTTTAGCTCGAACGTGATTTTGCCACGGACAGAGTCCACGAACGACACCGAACCGTGATCAGGCACCTTGAGTCGCACGGTGATTGGCAATCCCGCCTTGCGCGATTCTTCAATTTCCTCTGGACTTCGGTGTCGACCTCGTCCGTCGTAGCGTGGAGGCTGTTTCGCAGCGCGCTGTCGTTCGCGAAGCGCGTGTAATTGTTCAGGTGTGGTGTCGTCGTAATAAGCGTGGCCAGACTCGACAAGTCGATGAGCAGCTTCGATATAGGTTGGCTGACGCTGTGACTGGACGTACGGACCGTGATCTCCACCTTTTCCGGGACCTTCGTCAAATCCGAGTCCGAGCCATTCCAAAGACTCGAAAATCGCCTTTTCAGCTTCGGAGTCATATCGGCTTTGGTCTGTGTCTTCGATGCGAACGATGAACTGACCGTCGGTCTGCTGCGCAAGAACCCAGCAGAACAAAGCCGTGCGAATGTTACCGATGTGCGGGATGCCAGTAGGGCTGGGCGCGTAGCGAACCCGGACTGGTGAAGTTGGATTTGTCATGCAAAAACTTTAGCAGCGACACGCATCGATATAAACGTGTGCGGTGAGAAAAGGGGCTAGTTCAATGTGCGAAGAATTCGCTGAAGGTCTTCAGGGAGTTCCGAAGTAAATAAAATTGGTTTTTTGCTGATTGGATGTGCGAATTCAAGTCGTGATGCGTGTAAGAATTGCCTGTTCAAGCCAGGAATTTTCCTACTTTGTCCGTATGTTTGATCGCCGATCACAGGGTGTCCAATCGCTTCCATGTGAACTCGAATCTGGTGCATCCGCCCCGTTTCGAGTTCGATTTCCAGATATGCGAAGTCGCCCAGTTCGTAATCAACTCGGTAGTGCGTACGGGACGGTCGACCATCTTCTTTCACCGCCTGCTTGAGTCGATTGTGTTCGCTTCGTCCGATAGGCGCGTCGACAATTCCCTCGCGTTTGTCAGGTATGCCGTGCACAACAGCGGTGTAAATGCGAGTGATTTCTCGGTTCTTGATCATATTTAATAGGCGCTGGTGTGCGTAAGCCGACAACCCAAGAATCATTAGACCGCTGGTGTCTTTGTCGAGCCTGTGGATAATGCCGGGCCGGTCTGACTCACCAACATCTGCCAAATGCGGCCACCGTTTCACTGCGCCATTCACCAGGGTGTCGTCCACGTGGCCTGCGCCCGGGTGTACTGCAACACCAAACGGCTTGTCTATTACTGCAATGTGATCGTCTTCATAAACAACATCGAGGGGAATGTCGCGCGTCGCAACCATAGGTTGGTCATTAGAAGGCGCCGAGGTAATTGAAACTCGTTGCCCCTCATTAACTTTCGTAGAGCTTCGAGTTACGAGCTTGCCATCCACTTTAACATCGCCGTTCTGGATGGTTTTTTGCACCTGTGAACGAGATTCCGCTGCATCCCAACTGTAAGTAAGAAAAGAATCAAGTCGTTCGCCGGCCTGCTCGCTGGTTACAGTGAGTAAGGTCACATTCTCACCATAACACCACTAACCTTTGGATTCTGTCGAAGTCGTTCTGATCTCAGAATCAACGGTTTCGTTTCCGCCCGTGTTCGCTTTTGTAGATTGCTCTTTTTTGCCGTCAAGATTTCCGTTGAGGAACCAGAAATAGAACACCATAAGCCCGATTCCCACCACAATTGACGAGTCGGCAATGTTGAACACAGGCCACCAACCGACATCCAGAAAGTCAGTCACATGTCCGAGTCTGATGCGGTCGATTATGTTTCCGATCGCCCCGCCGAACTGCATCCCGAAAGCGACTTTCAAAACCCATGAACGGCTTTCGAGCGACCGATAGATCCAGGTCAAAACTCCCACGGCTCCGAGCGAAACCCAGGTCAAAATATCGCCCTGACCCTGAAAAAGTGAGAATGCCGTACCCGTGTTCCAGGCGTGCGTGAACCGTAACAATCCAGTTTCAGGCCATGATTCTCCAACCGCCAACGTTTCTATCACGATCCACTTCGTTAACTGGTCAAGCACGAGTGCCGTGACCATCACAATCCAGGGCAAAGGGTCTGAGAATTTCCCTCGTGCTTTTGACGAGTCTTCAGCTGGTATTTCCGGGATCTGGGTCATAGAGAGAGAAGTCGAGCGGTGTGCAGAGGTGGTATTTTTCTAACTACTGGAGCCAAACGGCCTATCTGAGTATACGTTCCGACCGTTTGCGCTGAGGGGTTGTGCGGATAAAATCTGCGGTCGATATCAAGTTCCGCATCACGAACTTAAACATAAAAGCACGTTGGAGACATTACGAGATGATCCGAGTTGATCTGCGCAGTGACACCGTCACGCATCCAAGTCCTGAGATGAGAAAGGCCATGTACGAGGCAGAGCTTGGCGATGACGTCTACGGCGACGATCCAACGGTGAACGAGCTACAGGACAAGGCTGCCGAAATGCTCGGCAAGGAAGCCGGACTATTCGTGTCTTCAGGAACGCAGGGAAACCTCGTTTCAGTTCTTGCGCAGGCTCAGCGCGGTGATGAGGTTCTCGTTGGTGATCAGTGCCACATCATGAACTCTGAGGCTGGGGGGACCATGGTGCTCGGGAGCGTGGTTCTGTATCCGATCAAAACAGACGATTTTGGGTTTCTCGAACCCGAATTAATTCAGGCCGCGGTCAAACCGAGAGACTACCACAAGCCACCTACAAGGTTGCTGACAATCGAGAATACCCACAACGCCTCGAGCGGACGGGCACTTAACCCGGATCAAATGAAGGCGATGGCCGATGCTGGTCATGAGAGAGGACTAAACGTTCATCTCGATGGCGCACGTATTTTCAACGCCGCAGTGGCATTGGATGTACCCGCTTCGGCTTTGACCGAACATGTCGACACGGCAACATTCTGCCTATCAAAAGGACTTTCGTGCCCAATTGGTTCGGTAGTGGTTGGATCAAAGGACTTTATCGAAGAAGCAGATCGTTGGAGAAAGATGCTTGGTTCGGGAATGCGACAGGTTGGAATTGTCGCGTCAGCCGGGTTGGTAGCATTAGATTCAATGATCGAGCGGATGCAGGAAGACCACGACGCCGCACGTCACATTGCGTCTTGTATGGCAGAAATGCCCGGAATATCTGTTGACCCAGAACACATACAGACCAACATCATCCGGTTTGGAGTCCCTGCTCACACCGGTCACAAGATCGCAGCTCTCATGAAAGAGGAAGGCGTCTACATAAACGGCGGTGATTCCGATTTGAGGATCGTAACGCACTATGGAGTGAGTAAAGACGATTACGAGTTGACTATTTCTGCTCTTGCCCGGGTAATGAATAAGATCGCCTAACCCGATTTTCGCGGCGAGCCCGATTCTAGGAACCCGTTAAGTCTGGCGTACTAACGTTAGACTACTTAGCGTCCGATGGGTTGCCGTATCGATCACCCCACCAACTCATCAATCGTTCTCGGATAGTGTTTTCCGCACCTAGTTCCCCTGGCTGATAGAAACGGGCCTTCTTGATATTTTCTGGCAGGTTTTCCGCTTGTGAAAAATGGCCTGGCTTGTCGTGTGGGTACACGTAACCCTCGCCATAGCCAAGGTCTTTCATGAGCCGCGTTGGGGCGTTTCTGAGGTGTTTTGGAACCGGTTCATCTCGGGAACTGCGGACGAACTCCAATGCTTTGTCGATTGCTTTGTATGTAGAATTCGATTTTGGTGCAGTCGCGAGGTAAATCGTCGCTTCGGCCAGAGGGATCCGACCTTCTGGCATGCCTACGAAACTTACTGCCTGTTGAGCTGCGATTGCCACCGCGAGGGCGTTTGGATTTGCCAGACCAATATCTTCGGCAGCCGAAATCACAAGCCGTCGAGCAATAAATACAGGATCTTCGCCAGCATCGATCATCCTAGCGAGATAGTAAAGCGCTGCATCGGGATCTGACGCACGAATCGTTTTTATAAACGCCGAAATCGTGTCGTAGTGCATATCGCCAAGTCGATCGTAACGAGATTGGCGTTGAACCGACTCTTCCATTGTTTCTACTTCAACCGAAATTGTTCCGTCTTCCGCGCGAGCAGTGGACTCGACCGCGAGTTCGAGAGTGTTTAGTGCAGATCTAGCGTCTCCGTTTGCAACTCGCAAGAGGAAGCGCATTGCGTCTTTAGAGAGCGAAACGCCGTCTCTACCGAGGCCGTGGTTCTCGTTGGAAATCGCCCGTTCGACAATCCCTTTTATGTCGTCGTCAGTTAGCGGTTCGAGTGTGTAGACGCGGGTTCGTGAGAGTAGAGGCGAAATAACTTCAAACGAGGGATTCTCTGTCGTTGCCCCGATCAGTGTGACTGTTCCATCTTCAACGTGAGGTAGGAGCGCATCTTGCTGAGATTTTGAGAATCGGTGAATCTCATCGATAAACAGAATCGTTCTCCGACCGGTCTGCCCAAGACGATCGTTTGCTGCAGCCATCACGGCCCGGACATCTTTCACCCCGGAAGTCACTGCGCTCAACTGTTCGAAGTATGAATTTGTTTCACCTGCGACCAGTCGTGCAAGCGTCGTCTTCCCGCTCCCCGGCGGCCCCCAAAGAATCATGGACGGCAGACGATCTTCATCAATCGCTCTACGTAACACCTTGCCGGGGCTAAGTATGTGTTTCTGACCGGCGTATTCATCGAGGTTTTGAGGGCGCATCCGTGTAGACAGCGGCGCAATCCGGTTTTGAAGTTCCTGTTTTCGGTGATCGAACAGAGTCATATTCGTTGAGGTGCTTCGCCCGTTCATTGGTCAACTGCTCAGTGGGTTGACCAGTTCAAACAACAGGTTACGTGAACCGGGTGCACAGCGCCCCTATCACTGACCTTTATAAGCTTTCACCGTTATTTATGCTGAAGTGCTTTTGGGATTATCGAGTTGTTGGCGCGTCGGTTGTACGGTCGATGTCCCCCATAGTCGAGCTCAGCAATAGTCACGCCATCACCTCCATCGCCGTACGGGGCAGGGTAATGCCTCGCTACCAAATCGCTTTTCGATAGAACATCCCGGGTAAGTTGCTTGAGAGCGCCAGTTCCGTGACCGTGGATGATCTTTGCGATGTGAAGTCGTGCGTTGTGGCACCGCTGAAGGTGGATTTTGATTTGAGTGTCAGCCTCGAGAGCTCGCATGCCATGGAGATCGATTTCAATCTCAACAGCCTCGAAGCCACTCAGAGGCTGAGTGCTCCAACTGTTTTTGGATTCCGGTCGTGGCCGTCTGCGTCGTCGAGGACTCATTTCTTAGAACGTTCCAAAGCGCTGATTACAGATTCGATCACCGCCGAGTCTTGATCCGGTAACACCGTTCGGGGATCGAGCAGCACGTGATCGTTCTCTATTCGACCTACAACCGATGTAGGGCAATTCCGCATCAACGACAGGAAATTATCTGGATTCCCCGGAGGATCGATTGCTAGGACCGTCGTTGGCAATGTTTGACCCGGTAGTGATCCGCCGCCAACAGCAGAGCGTGCGCGTTCTAGGGTGCCGACCCCGGTTTCATTTCGCCATTTTTCGGCTCTTACAGCGGTATCGGACTCACTCATCGAAATCATCTTCCAAATAGGAATGTCACTTTCATACGAGCCTTTGAGATACGCAACCAGAGTCGCAGCGACAGTGGATAACGTCATCTTGTCGATGCGAACCGCACGCGCAAGTGGGTGTTTCGAAACAAGATCTACCCACTTCTTTTTCCCGGCGATAAGACCAGCCTGGGGACCACCTAGTAACTTGTCCCCTGAGAACAGCGTTAGCGCGGCACCGTCGGTGACAGACGTTTGAGCCTGCGGTTCCTGATCGAGCCCGTACTTACGGGTGTCAACGAGACACCCCGAACCGAGATCGTTGATCACAGGAATTCCGTGCTTTTGCCCGACCGAGACCATGTCCGATAATTCCGGAACATGCGTGAAACCTTCGACAACAAAATTGCTCGGGTGCACCTTCAATATTGCGGCGGTTTTCGACGTAATCGCAGCTTCGTAGTCCCTTGCGTAGGTTCGGTTAGTTGTGCCGACTTCAACTAGCGTGGCACCAGACTGTCGCATCACATCAGGTATCCTGAATCCCCCTCCAATCTCGACGGCCTCACCTCGCGACACGATTACTTCGGATTTGCCAGAGTTTGAGCTGGAAACTGCGGCGAGTGTGAGGAGCACTGCGGATGCGTTGTTGTTGACTGCTAATCCCGCTTCTGAACCAGTGGTTTGGGAGACGAGTTCGGAAATGTGAGCGTTTCTTGAACCACGTTTCCCGGATCTCAGGTCGAACTCAAGATCGGAGTAGACCGATGCCGAGGACGCGGCGGCATTCGTAACTTCGGGACTCAGAGGTGATCGACCGAGATTTGTGTGTAAGACGACTCCGGTTGCGTTTACGATCACATTCGGCCACGTTCCCCAGGCGCGGTCAGCCCGATCAACAACTTGGGCGATCAATAAATCAACGGGTGGTGCTTTCCCAGACTCTTGAATCGAAACACGCGCTTTTCGCAGAACGTCTCGAGCGACGGCGGTCACCGCTTCTTGGGAAAACCGTTGCGTGAGTGCGAAGACATCGCCGGCTTGGATAAGCGCATCGACCGATGGGAGCGATCTGTATGCAGACGCGGTCAATTGATATCTCCTGAAACCTCAAAAACTGTTCGATGCGTAACCCGAAAATTAGGTGATTAAACCCGAAAAATTCGCTTTGGGTAACAATAATTACAAAAGTTTACTACTACTGAACTGAAACCTATTTGAGGAAAATCCACTCTTTCCGCGCCGCGGGCGCGAGCGTAAGATTAGCCGGTTCGCCACATACGTAACTGGCTCAGACGGGAGCTGAAGTGTTTGTCATCGGTCTAACCGGCGGTATTGGAACCGGAAAAACCGAAGTAGCGCGTGTTCTGAAAGAACTGGGAGCGGTGGTGATCGAGTCGGATCGAGTAGCGCATTTGTTGTATGAACCTGGAACCAAGGCTCACAGGGCGATTGTCGAAAGATTCGGTGGTGGTGTCCTTGACGATTCTGGTGTGATCAACCGGAAGAGTCTTGGTGAAATAGTTTTCGCTGACACTGTCAAGAGACTGGAGCTCGAGGAAATCGTTTGGCCTGCTGCGAAACAGTGGATCGCAGATCGGCTAGAAAATGAGGAGATACGCGGAACGCAGTTAGTCGTGATCGAGGTGCCAAAGCTTTATGACGCTGGCTGGGATGACCTTGTCGACACGGTATGGACTGTTGAATCACCAGGGGCAGTCATCTCTCAGCGAGTGGTAGCGCGATCGGGAATCGACGAGTCAGCTGTTGAAGCAATCGTAGCGGCGCAATTGACCAGAGAAGACCGTGAAGCGAAAGCTGACTTGGTGATTGAGAACGACAAAACAATCAAAGATTTGCGTAATCGAATATTAACTCTATGGGAAGCAATTCCCAGGTAACCGGTTATGGATCAGGATCCGAAATAGTTCACCGTGGATTCGGTGAGGAAACGCCTTTATGGCGCGAGTACTAATGGCCACAGAACAGAAATACATAGAGCGCGATATCGAAGAGTACTACGTAGCGGATGAGCCGTTTTACGTTCCAACTTCAGATGAGATCGAGATTTTCGAATCTGCATATCGACAACGAGTTCCGATCCTTCTAAAGGGACCGACGGGTACGGGTAAAACTCGATTTGTAGAGCACATGGCGTGGCGATTGAGCGAAGGACTCGTTCCTCGCAATCCCGGTGAAGAGGCTCTGAACGGTAACGGTGAAAAGCTTCCTCTCATTACGGTCGCTTGTCACGAAGACTTGACCGCGAGCGACCTTGTTGGTCGTTATCTTCTAGATGCCGATGGCACACGCTGGATTGACGGGCCTCTGACTCGTGCCGTGAAGTCCGGTGGTATTTGCTACCTCGACGAAATTGTTGAAGCTCGTAAAGACACCACGGTCATCATTCACCCGCTAACCGACCACCGTCGAAGTCTCACAATCGACAAACTAGGCTCAACCATTGATGCTGCTGACGGTTTCCTGCTGGTTGTTTCTTACAACCCTGGGTACCAGAATGCTCTGAAAGACCTAAAGCACTCGACCCGCCAGCGGTTCGTCGCTCTTGAATTCGATTTCCCGGATGAGGAACGAGAGGCGGCAATTATTGCTCATGAGTCTGGATGCGACAATGACACCGCAGAGCGTCTTGCTCGACTCGGTGTGAAGATCCGAAACCTTCGCGAGCACGGACTCGAAGAAGGAGCCAGTACACGAATGCTCATTTACGCTGGTCGACTGATCAAGGAGGGTGTGTCACAGCGACGTGCCTGCCAGGTATCAGTGACATGGGGTATTACTGACGATCCACAGATCCAACGGAGCATTGATGAGGTAGTGACTTCTATCTTCGCGTGAACACTTCGAGACTTACGATCCAGAGGCTTGAAACTACCCTGACGTCATACTCAGGAATGAAGCATGAAGCAAAGGGTAGTAGTCCTCCCGCGGCCGTAAGTGTGTTGTTCAATGTTACGAACGGAGAACCCTGCGTACTGATGATCAAACGCGCGGAGACGTTACGAAACCACAGTGGTCAATGGGCGTTTCCGGGCGGAATGATCGAAGAATCCGATGATTCGGCAATGCACGCGGCACTTCGCGAGACCAACGAAGAGCTAGGTATTCGTCCGAGCGACATCGATATTTGGTGCGAGATGCCACCTGTTGACACATCGACCGGATTTAAAGTGTGGCCATACGCTGGCCGATTGACGGACGAAGTGAACATCACTCCTCATGTTGCAGAAGTAGCAGATGTAGTTAACGTGCCAGTGCGGGTGTTCGTTGATCAGGTATCTCGGAGATCAATCACAGTGATTCGTAATGGCACAACGAGAAAATTCGATGCATACGCATACGAAGATCGAATCATCTGGGGAGCTTCTGCGAGGATCATTAACAACACGATCGACATCGTTATGAACCCAGCGTGAGAGAGTCTATAAAGGCAACCAATTGAACAGTCCTGACGACGCAAAAAAAACCGCAATCGAAATGACCCGCAAGGAGCTCGAACAGTTCCCAGCGCCGGTCCTAGAACGGTACGACGCGGCACTGGAAAAACTCTCAGGTCGACTCGCTGAAGATACTTGCAGTCTTTGGGCGATCGAAGGGTTGGAGATTGCTCGAAAAACCGTTCGTTCGTGGGAAGCCGCTGTCGAGTTCTTCGATGCATCTGTGCCAGTGCAACGTCAACTTCCTTCGGGGCAGTTCCTGAAGTGGGCTAAGACTGGTAGTTTACTGTGCGAAGACTCTCCGTCTTTGGCAGTTGCGTATTTCAAGTCCTCTCCTAAAGCAATGTTGAGATTACGCCCTCGTTACATCGACGATTGGGCGAACGTGTGCCGTTCACTCTACCGTGGCACTTGGAAGTCTTCCGCACTGGCTTGCCGACTATTTGAAGCCACTCCAGATCTTCTAGAAACACTTTCATTCGAAGAGTTCTGTCACTTCGGCGAGTTCCTCGAAATTTTGTCCCGTCGCTCATACGATCAGGCAGGTGATTCACTTGGAGCGGGAATCGAACTTTTCCCGAAGATCTCCGGCGATGTGGATCGCTTTATTAATCTTGCGCAAATCGTTGCTGAGAAGTCGTGGCGCGAAACCACGGTTCTGTTCGACGCCGCAACAGCTTCTTTGATTGAACTTGGAACGCCATATCGCGCACCCCTGATTTCTCTTGCACGCCGACTTGTAATCACCGGAGTAATCGACGCAGCGGGTGTTCTTAGAGACGCTGCCAACACCGTGAACAAAGTTCCCGCGGATACACGTGATCGCCTGCTGGAAATGACTGACGGTATCGCTGCGGTATCCGCTCCAGCCGCTCCTGAATTCCTGAAAATCGTCCCTGAAATTCTCGAGAGAGTGACATTCGAGCAAATGGGGCAATGGCAAGCGGAAGGTGTTCGATCTGCTCGTGAGAGCGATGAAGTGGCAGTTTCATACTTTAAACTCGAGTCTCCGGCTTCTCAGGAAATGCTTGACTCTCTATCTTCATCGATTGAGCTATCGCGAGTTCGCGAAGTGATTCAGATGTACTGCCTCGCGCTAACAGGTCACATCATTGATGTGCAGGCGGCTCAGGCTCTTGCGGATAAGAACATCGGCTGGTTTCAAGGGGAACTACCTACAACAGAAGGCACGACCATTTACATGCCCTCGGTAATTAATAGGTACACCAGCAAAGACGAAAACTTTGGATTCTTCAAGGTGATCTCCACCCACCAGATAGGTCACATCGAGTTCGGTTCGTTCGCGTTTGATTTCGACATTCCGTCGACAATGTTTGAGGACTTGCGACCTCGACTCCCCGGTGCGACCGAACTCAAGGCCGCAAAGGCGGCGGAAGAAGAGGCACGTAAACAATCGTCAAAGCTGCCCGAGGTAGTTATCTTCGGTCACGAGGCGCCCGCGCAGCTGGAGCCAACACCTACGACTACTGAGACAGAAGTCGAGAAACCTGAATTCCTCACCGATATGAGTCGGTTCTTTGACCTGTTTGGTGAAAGACGTCTGGCGCTCGATATTTTCACGATCATCGAAAGTTCCAGGATCGACGGTTACGTTGCCGAGCTCTACCCAGGCGTAATGACCGTGTACAACATGGTTCGTGACGCTGCGCTAGAATCACGCCCCGACGTGACCGATTTACCAGCACGCGAAGCGCTTGTCGAGTTCATGATCAGGGTTAGCCTTGGTCAGATCGACGAAATGATCGTGCCAGCCGACCACAAGGAAGCCGCGAAAAAGCTTCGCCGTTTGGTAAGACAGATCACGAACTCAGAAGCGACAGTGGAAGATGCAACCGAAGCCACAATTCGGGCTTATTCGATTCTGATTGATGTAATTAATGAAGAACTCGACGACGACGACTTCGAGCAATTAGAGCCTGAAGAGGAAGAAGACGACTTCGATTCCGAGGATGATGAGGACGTTGTCGACCCTGAAGAAGTGATCCAACAGTTCATGGGGATGGCTGGTCCTGACGGTGATGGTGAAGTCGATCCCGATCAGGATGGTACGCAAGAACAGGACCTCGAAGGTGAGGAAATTCTTGAAGAAGACTACTCATCCCCGCAGGAAGTCGACTACCGCGGTGAGTTCAAACCCGAGCTATCGCAACTTCTATCGCAAATGCAAATGATGGAAGGCGGCGATATGTCGGAGACCGGCGAAATGGAGCCGATCACCCAGGAACAACTTGAAGAAATGATGAAAAACGCTCCAGAAATGGAAATGGAGCAAACTCAGGGCGAAGAAGGCGGCGACGAACAGGTTTCGGAAATGATCGAAAACCTGATGAAAGAGCTGCAAAAACGTGACCCTGAGAACCAGCAATTCCAGCCCGGCCCCTCACAGCACGTCGATGAAGACGGAGGACCACTAACCGCCATAGAACCCGACACTTACACCTATCCGGAATGGGATTTCAGAGCCAACGAGTACAAGCCGGACTGGTGCATGGTCCACGAAAAGATCATGGCCGATGGTGAGCCACACTTCTTCCGAGAGACTCTCGCTGACAACGCAGGTCTGGTCGCTCAAATTAAGCGACAGTTCGAGCTTGTTATTCCGGAGATGTACCGCAAACAAAAGCGACTCGAAGACGGTGAAGAGCATGATCTCGACGCCGTTCTTGAAGCGCTGATAGACCTTAGTGTCGGCGTATCGCCTGACGAGAAGCTCTTCTGGCGCCGAAACAAGAACGAGCGTTCAGTGGCGGTGGCGTTCTTGCTCGACCTTTCTGCATCGACGGCGGAGGCGATTGATGAGGCCAAGAAGCCGTCAGATGACTGGGGCGCGCCCGACGACCCTGTGGAATACATGGTCTGGTTGCGCTCACGTCGCTCAGAGGGACTCCGCAGGACGTACAAGCGAATCGTGGACGTAGAGAAGGAAGGTATAACTCTTCTGGTCAACTCACTTGAAACGCTCGGCGACATGTACGGCATCTATGGCTTCTCGGGCTACGGTCGGGAAAACGTGGAGTTCTACACGATCAAGGATCTCGATGAGAACTTCTCCGAGATAGTTCCACGCCGAATCGACCGCATTGCTCCTCTCCACGCCACTCGCATGGGGCCAGCGATTCGTCACACGGTACAAAAGCTTTCGGAAGCTGAGGCACGATCACGCTTCTTGTTCTTGATCTCGGACGGACGACCGCAGGATCGCGGATACTCCCGAGAAGGAGTCGAGAAGGAATACGCCGTGCACGACACACGGCAATCCCTGATCGAGGCAAGACAGCTTGGAATCACCCCGTTCTGCCTCACCGTCGATAAGGCTGGGCACGACTACATGAAGACAATGATGGAAGACTTTAGTTACGAGGTCTTGCCGGATGTCAGCTTGTTGCCTAAGCGGCTGCCGCAGTTGTATCGAAACCTGACCACATAAAAAACGTTGCGCAGCGACGAGCGGCATTTTTGTTTTTGAATATTTGTATAAATCTCGGTGCTTTAACCTGCAGGATCTAGCTCTGTTCGACCAAGGCCTCTCCAAAGAACAACTCGAGGACTCGGTCTGCCCACTCAGCGTCGATCAAGATCACATCTGAGGTTTCGTTAGCTACTGCGTATCGTGACTCACCATCTTCTGTAAGGTCACCAATAGTCATCGTCAAACGAGTAACCTCAGTGACGCCTGTAGTCTCGTTCTTGTTCTCAATTCGAACGGCGATGTAAGGCGAGTCAACGAGGGTGCCGTACGGTTCGAATTCCTCGTCCTCACCGAGGTTGAGCGCTACAGCACCTCCAATAACCGGGTTACCGAAGTGCTCGAGCTCTGTATCAACCGCTGGTGTGTCCGCCTTAAGAGTTCCTGTGCAAGGGTCGGTTTCGAGAGGAACTGTGCATATGTACCAGGCTTCTTCTTCTCGGTTCCATCCGTAAGCCTGTACCACTTCGTTCTCGTAGAAGAGGATCATCTCACGAGGCTTGCCAACGAGAGTGTAGTGCCACTCCGGTAACGGTGGTTCTGTAACAAGACGCTCCAAAACACGACCCCATGAAGAGTCGACTAACACGAGTTGAGGGAATCCTTCAACTTGGGCGTAGTTGTTTCCGCCATCCGGCGTCAAGTCTCCCAGGAGCAGAGTCACGCTAGAACCATCACGCAAAGTTACCATGAACGTTCCGGTTGGATCGTCAAGGCCGTACTGAGAAGGATCTTCAATTTGTTGTGAAAGCACACGCTGAGTACGTGGTCCACCGAGCAACTGTGTAATACCACCCCACCGGAACAGATCGGCCGGGATATTGTTCATGTCGTCGAAGTACCAGCGGTTCACATCTTCCCGAAGTGACCAGCTGAGACGCTCCCCCCGCGTATCCAGGCTAATTTGCCTGATGTCAGTCGGGTCGAGAGTGTAGAAAAATGGAGGTTCGGGCTCTCGCTGCTCGACGGTTGGGTTGGTAACAAACCACACCACACCAATCGAGACGTACGAAGCAACCGAGATTAGGACGAGTAGGAGACGCAGATTCATTGCTTAGCGGCGTCTCCACCAAGTCCAGAAGCCAAAAAGACTGATTAGCGTGGGCATGAGCAACCATCCTGACCATCGAACGAAGTCACGTTCGTTCTTGGTAAGGAACAACTGGCGGTCTGATTCGATTTTTGTCCTAATCGAGATCAATTCGAAGTCTTTCGCTAGGTAGTTGATTGCGTTTACGAACAGATCGGCGTTGTTTGCTGAGCCGAAGTAATTGTTGCTTGCGAAGTCGGTGTCACCAATCATGATCATGTTCGATGAAACCAATTCTTCTCCGTCGGAGTAAACACCACCAGCGAGTTCACCGACCGCTTCGACAATAACTGCGAGTGGCAGCGGTCCTGGAGTTTCTTCGTCGATATCGAAGTTCAGGGTGTCAGGATCCGTTTCCGACCAGCTGCTGATGGTTGTCGAAGCAAGGATTCGCTGGCTGACTAGCGGAGTTAGTTCGTCAACAAGTGGGATTGAAAGAGGATCGATCGCCCAGCCGAAGTGGGTTGCACCTGGCATGTAGAGCACCTCAAATCCGTCAGTAACCGGGTGCGGTGGCAACTGGCTGTTGCTCTTTTTCACCTGGATAAAAGTAGGGCTTGGCGCAACGAAGCTGGCTATATCTGCTGCTTCACCTTCACCAACTACAACTGCGTATCGTGAAATGAACTGTTTGAAGCTGTCTGGAACGCTTCCCGGTTCAAACATAAACAAGGTGCTTCCACCAGAGCGAGTGTAGTTCAATAACGCCTGCTGGTCGATCGGTAGAAGATCCTGGCTTGGGTCTGCAAATACGATTACGGCCGGTACATCCTGCGGGTTTCCCGTTGCCATGCGTGTGCCGAGTTCCTGCAGAGTCTCGTTAAGAACAACGTAGTTCTCTCGGTTGAGAGCCAGACCTGCCAGACCGAAAGCCGTCGTTTCCGCGATATCGGTAACGTCCCGCTCCGAGTGACCGGTGATGAAAACGATTTGTTTCTGGACGATCTGGTTTATCACGAGCAATCCCGTTACGAGTTGCTGTTCAGTGATTACGTTCGAACCATCCCGCGGATCGGTGCCGACCACAACTTCTGTACGGCGACTCTCTACACCTTCGATCGCTAGCGCCGGGAATTGGGTTACACCAAGGCTGGTCGCGACGTTCGGGTTGAGTTCCGGGTCGATTCGCTCGTAGCTAAGTTCGTGGACTGAAGATCGGCGTCGGAACTCGCTCAGCATGTCCTCCGTGTCTCGCCACGCAGCTGCACCAGCGGCGGTGTCAGTTGCGAAGAACGCTGTGATCTTCACAGGCTCTTTCAGGTTTTCGAGCGTGTTAACCACTTGCTCCTCAAGCAAGAACTGCTTGGTCGCTGTGGTGTCGATACGTAGCCAACCAGCCGGGTTTGGTCGATCCACCGCCCAGTGAAGAGCAAAGTTGACCGTGACGGCAATTGCGACGAATACGATAAACACGATCGCTGTATTGAGGCCGTAACGACCCCTGCGGCCAAAAATCGCCTGTCGGACCGTCGCGAGAGAAATGATCGCATCGACAATTAGAAGGGCTACACCGACGCCAGCAACAACAAACGCAGGACCCTCAAGCCCTCTCAGGAAAATCCAAATTAGAACACCTAAGACGACGGCACTTACACCTACGAGGGCTAGCGCTTGTCGAATCGACTTTGTGTTGTTTTTTAGACTCTCAAGGATCGGAGTCTTCTGACGAACGGAATCGGGTGAAGGCCGAGTATCCGGCCTGTTTTGCTGTTCTGTGGACATCTATCGGCCTAGCGCCATCGCCTTGCTTCGAGCACGAGAACCGTGAGTAGCAAGAACACTGCTGTTATTGAAGCGTAGTACGCAATATCTGTGAGCGAGATAATGCCTCGTGCAAAATCTGCGAAGTGACCTCCTTCGGCGACACCGAAGCTGTCGAGGTCGAACACGGAGAAGGAAGCACCTAGTTGGAATGCGTCGAGTACTTCTGAAGCGACTCCGGAGAGACGTGCACTAACGAAATCGATAATCGTGAGAGCGGTAAGGATGCCAGATCCGACGACGAGCCCAACGATCTGGTTACTACTCAGCGAGGATGCAAATAGGCCGACCGCCAGGGTTGCAGCTGCGTAGAGCGAAAGTCCGAGCAGCCCGCTTAACAGCGGACCAATGTCTGGGTCGCCGTACACGAAGAGCACGATCACGAAGTACATCGACAACCCGATCATGAATAGCGTCGTAGCAAATGCGGCGATGAACTTCCCTATTACGATCTCAAATTCACGAAGCGGTGAAGTTAGCAACAGTTCCAGCGTACCGAGCTTTTGTTCTTCCGCGATCAAACGCATTGTTAGTGCTGGTGACATGAAAATCATAAAGAAGATCGCGCCTGCGAGGTAACCTCGAATGCTTGCTTCTGCGAATGCATCTGAAACTGATGCAACGAAGAAGAAGCCAGTGATCGCCAAAAACGCCGCTGAAACCACGTAGGCCATTGGCGAGGCGAAATATGTGCGAATCTCTTTGATCGCTATGACGGATATGAAACGCAATTCCTACTCGCCCAAATTCTCTACAGTTGTAAGTTCAAGGAAGATCTCTTCAAGGGTCATCGGGAGCGGTGTCAGGTTAGACAGTCCCCAACCGTTGTCGATGATCGATTTCGCAATTTGCTCGGCTGCCTGAACATTGGGCCGAGCGTCGACGATAAATGGTGAGAACTCTTCTCGCTCCGCCTTTTGAACCATTGATACACGCTGGTCAGATCGGGCATCTATGACAGCGGATATAGCACGCATCGCATTAATAAATGCTGGCGCCTCAGCTCCGCGAACGCTGACCTCAATACGCTCGGCGTGTTGCAGCTTTTCAGACAGATCATCCGGCTTGTCGTCTGCAACAATTCGTCCGTCGTTGATCACGAGTACTCGCTTACAGATAGCGCTAACTTCCGGAAGGATGTGCGAGCTGAGCAGCATCGTGTGGTTCTCACCCAGATCGCTGATCAACTCACGGGTTTCGACAACTTGGATCGGGTCAATACCAATTGTTGGCTCGTCCATTACGAGAACATCTGGTTCGTGGAGAATCGCCTGAGCGATTCCAGTTCGCTGTCGGTAACCCTTTGAGAGCCGCCCTACCAATGTTTTTCGATATTCGCCAAGGCGAACCATCTCAATCACTTTAGGCAGTCGCTCTTTTACCCATGAAGAGTTCATGCCTCGGATTTCACCCATGTAGGTGAGGTAATCCGTAACCGTCATGTCTAAGTAAAGGGGTACGGTCTCAGGCAAGTAACCAATGTGTCGGCGCACGTCGAGTGAGTGAGAAACGACGTCGTAACCACCTACGGTCACATCACCCTCGGTTGGCGGAGTGAACCCAGTTACGACACGCATTGTCGTGGTCTTACCTGCACCGTTGGGGCCTAGGAAGCCGACTATTTCACCCTTGAGCACTTCAAATGAGATGTCGATAACGGCCGGATACGGTCCGTAACTTTTCGACATGTGCTCAATCTTGATCAACTATTCACTCCGATTTTCTGTTCGATTGACGACATATTTGCGCCACGCCACGACTATTCTGCCAAAATTAAATGCGCCGTGGGGTCACGGCAAATGAATACGGCACTTTCGCTCGCGCGGATTTCAAACGCGAAGTATTTTATCCAAGGCATCTGGCAACGGCTACACGGTTTCGTTGTTACCGAACGTATAAACATTAGCGCCAAAAGTTATGACCATTAGCGATGAACGAATCAATTACCTGGATCACGCGTCGACCACTCCTATGCACCCCGATGTTTTGGAAAAAATGTTGCCGTATTTCACGGAGAAGTTCGGTAATCCTTCCAGTTTGTACTCACTGGCAGGTGAGGCGCGTTACGGTCTAGATGAAGCCCGGGAAACAACAGCATCCGTGCTTGGGACACGTGCTGGGGAAATAGTTTTCACTGGCGGAGGATCGGAGTCGAACAATCTTGCAATCAAAGGAAGCGCAGGGCTTCGAGACTCAGGCCACATCATCACTACAGTGATCGAACATCACGCCGTAATTCACCCGGTCGAGCAACTGGAGAAACTCGGATTCGATGCTACTTGTGTCGGAGTGGATAGCTCTGGACGTGTCGATCCGCAGGAAGTAGCGGACGCCATACGTGGCGACACATTCCTTGTTAGCGTAATGCTGGTGAACAACGAAGTCGGGACGATCCAGGACATAGCGGAAATAGGTCGATTAGCACGCAGTGCGTCGGAGAAGGTTGGCGGCAACATTCTGGTGCACACTGATGCTGTGCAGGGTGCTGGCAAGCTCTCTTTGAATGTTGACGAACTTGGTGTTGATCTGATGAGCCTGTCCGGTCACAAGATTTACGGACCAAAAGGTGTTGGTGCACTTTATGTCCGACGTGGCGTAGAGCTTGATCCACTAATCGCTGGTGGTGGGCAGGAACGACAACGGCGATCTGGAACCGAGAATGTCGCAAGTATTGTTGGTTTCGCGGAAGCACTGCGACTTGCCGAATCAGAGAGAGCCGATTCAAGAGAACGTATGCACGCTCTCTCCACAACTCTTATCGAAGGTGTTGCCGAAAGAATTCCCAGGTCATCTTTCAACGGTAGTAACACCGATAGAGTCCCAGAAATATCGAATTTTTCCTTCGAGGGAGTTGAAGGAGAGCCTGTATTGCTGGGTCTCGATTTCAAAGGTATCGCTGCATCCAGCGGAAGCGCGTGTAGCTCAGCTTCTCTAGAACCTTCCCACGTGCTAATAGCTATGGGAGTCGATCCGGCTTTAGCAGTTGGTAGCGTGCGAATTTCACTTGGCAGAGATACAACCGAAGCTGACATATCCGACGTACTTCAATCACTTCATGAAGTATTGGAGCAACTTGGCACATTTCCTTCGGCGAAGTGATGATGGAACTTTCGACATGGAATCATCACTGCGCGCTAGATATCCGGTTCAGGGAAATTTGATTCGCCCAAAACAGCGACTCTTGGCAATAATAGTCAGCTGAACATAAAAATGACGTGCGCCAGCCGACGCACATCATGTAATCTCGCTTGTCGGTCCGGGAATAAGCCTGACAGTGGAGCAATGGATGACTGAAGAGAACCGAACTGAACAAGAAGCTGTCGAGGAATCGAACGATTCACACGAATCATCTTCGACGCAAGGCTTTGCCTTTGGTGAAGACGCTGCGAACAAATATCCCGATCAGGTGAACGCGGCGATCGAATACGCTGCGGCCAACAAATATGAGTACGGACCTCGGATGCGTGAAGCCGAGTTGACCTGGGATGTAGTTTCCGCGGAACCAATGGCGAACGATATTGTTCGCGTTCGGCTTGAATATTCTCCAACTTCAGGTTTCCGGGGCGACCCCGGCTCCGAGTACATGGACATTGATGCTGGATGTGCTGTACTCGCTCGCAGACAGATCAATGTTCCAAAAGAGAACAGTCCTGTTCTTCTAATGGGTTTCACCGCTTTTTCAGTAGTTCTCGCGGTGGTCATGATCAGTCTCATGACCGTGTTCAAGGACGAGGGTGGCGACCCGCTTTACGTTGCAGGTCGAACACTCTGGATTCGAGCAGAGGAACCCAAGCAGCAGCAGTACATCACTTACACTGGCGCGGACGTGGACGGAACGGTGTACAACTGGGCAATGAAGCCTCTCGACGAGGCAAACAACGAGCTCACATACGTGAAAGTGACTTTGATTAACCAAACCTCTGGAACGGTGAACCTCGTTGTCGATGAGTCATCCGTCACTTTGTTGGATGGTGATCGGGCAGACTACGAACCACTCAACACGATTGAAAGCGTTTACACGGCGGAAAGTGCGCCGCAGTACAACGTTCCTGGATTCGTCCCGCTCTGGGGAACTGTGAAGTTGAACGGTGGTGAGCAAGTTTCCGGAATGATGGTGTTCGAAATGCCTCGTGGTAGCTCGTTCACGGAACTACGCTGGACAGCGTCGGACTCCGCCACGATCAAGTACCAGTAAGTTTTTTAGGCTGCTGATCCTGCTCCGATTTCGCTCCATAAAGCGCTAGAATCGCGGCAATATGGCAACCACTCCAAAATCGTCAACGGCATCGCGCCCGACTAAAGACGCGTCTAAGCCAAAGCAGTCAAGTAAGAAAAAGCCGTTTGCGGGCAAGAAGCTTTCTCCTGGTAGACGCCAGTTCCTGGAGCTCAGGGCTCAGTACCCCGACTCTCTGTTGCTAATTCGCATGGGCGACTTTTACGAGGCATTCGATGACGATGCACAGACGCTGTCGAAGGTACTCGGGATCGCGCTCACTTCTCGGGAATCGGGTGCCGGTGGTAAGGCTCCGTTAGCTGGAATCCCCCATCACTCCCTGGATAATCATCTCGGCACGCTAGTGGCTGCGGGGCTAAAAATTGCTATTGCCGAACAAACTAGCGACCCGGCTAAATCTCGAGGTCTCGTTGAGCGCGCCGTTGTTCGAGTCGTAACACCTGGAACTGTGATTGAACCTGCGCTTCTCAATCAATCTTCAAATAACTATCTTGCTGCGGCAGTTACAGACAACGGTCGTTCCGGTCTGGCTTATGTCGACATTTCCACCAGTGAGTTTGTAACCATTGAACTCGCTTCATCTGACCTGCCAGACGAGATTGCCCGTCTATCTCCCGCCGAGCTAATCACTGATTCTGAATCTCAAGACTTAATTTGTTCTGTGGAAGATTCGGCGATAACCGTTCGGGCGCTCGACGAATCGAGATTAGATACAGCTTTGTCCAAAGCACGCTTGAAAGAGCATTTCAAGGTCAAATCGCTCGAAGCTTTTGGTTGTGAAGAACTGCCACTCGCGTTGGTCGCTGCTTCATCTGTACTCGATTTCGTGGCAGACACGCAGTTCGGAGCGATCCCGCAACTCACATCGCTGAAAACTGAATCGACTAGTTCGTACATGAAGCTGGATCAGAAGGCTCTGCACGATCTAGAAGTTTTTACTTCCTCAACTGGAAAAGCGAACGCGCCAACTCTGTACCGCACGTTGAACTTTTCGAAAACTGCCATGGGTGCAAGGACACTCAGGGCTTGGCTAACACGTCCGCTTCTCGACGCTGATGTTATTCAACGGCGCCAGGAGATAGTTGCAGCGTTCTTTGAAGATCAAAGTGTCCGATCTCGTGTCCAGGGACTCTTGAACAATGTGTCCGACCTTGAGCGCCTCACGAATCGTGTTCGCACAAGCACCGCAACACCACGTGATCTCGCCTCACTTAGAACTGGTCTATCCGTAATTCCAGATTTGGTGAATTCACTCCCCGAATCAGTGAAGCCAGGTGGAGCTGTGATCGGTAGACTCTTTTCATCTTCTGAAGCGGTTGATCTACTCCGCGTAGCCATCCCAGATGAACCGTCGGTTACGGTGGGGGAAGGTTCAGCGATCCGAGAGGGATTCAATCAGGAACTCGACGAAGCCAGGTCGCTTTCCGGGGACGCTCGCTCAAGCATCGCTGCAATGGAAGCCTCGCATCGTGAGTCGACCGGAATAAAGAACCTGAAAATTGGCTACAACCGCGTGTTCGGGTACTACCTCGAAGTGAGCAAAGCGAACACGCATTTAATTCCTGATACGTTTGAGCGGCGACAAACCCTGGTGAACGGTGAACGGTTTATCACCCCTAAACTAAAAGAACTTGAATCAAAGATTCTCACGGCGCGAGACCGAATTAGTGAACTAGAACGAGACATTTTCAGACGAGTTTGCGCGGAAATATCACTTCACAGCGATCGCATCATGGAAACCGCCCGAGTGATTGGCGTCCTTGATGCTCTCGTGTCGATGTCGCAGGCTGCTGCTTGCCACGGATGGATTAGACCGCTCGTGGATGATGAGACTGAACTCGAAATTGAAGGTGGACGTCACCCGGTTGTCGAATCTTCTCTTGGTCCGGGTCGATTCGTCCCAAACGATCTCGCACTTTCGAACGAAAAACTACAAGTCATGATCATTACCGGACCAAACATGTCTGGTAAGTCGACTTATATCCGTCAGGCGGGCGTTCTGGTGTTATTGGCACAGGTTGGAAGCTTCATACCGGCCTCTAAGGCACGAATTGGTGTTGTGGATCGGATATTCACACGCGCGGGTCTATCTGACGATATCTCGGGCGGACAGTCGACATTTATGGTTGAAATGGTCGAGACTGCATCGATCCTCAACCAGGCAACGAGCCGCTCTCTCGCCGTTATGGACGAAATTGGAAGAGGGACGTCAACCTACGATGGTCTTGCGATTGCTCGGTCTGTAGCTGAGCATATTCACAATTCGCCAAAGTTAGGTTGCAAAACGCTATTCGCAACCCACTACCACGAGATGACCGAATTGGCGGATCAATTACCTCGAGCTCATAACTTGCAGGTCGCTGTCGCCGAAGAAAATGGCGAAGTTGTGTTCTTACACCAGATAGTTCCCGGTGGCGCGGATCGCTCTTATGGTGTTCATGTGGCTCGACTGGCTGGAATGCCCGTTTCTGTGATTAGCAGGGCATGGGATCTTCTTAATGAGCTGGAAAACGGCTTCAATCCCAGTTCGAAATCTTCTGGATTCCAACTGCAAATGTCTTTAAAGGAACCACAGGCGCACAGCGAAACGCTGGAAGAGCTAAAGGAGATAGATATCGCTAATATGACGCCAATTGAGGCGATGAACGCCCTTTTCCGGCTCCAGGAGAAGGCGAACAGCGTCGACGATTAACTCGCTCCACATATCGATCTCAGGTTCGCCCCTCTTGCTCTCGATTCCGTTGTACGATGCCCCGAAATTCGAAGTCTACTCGTTGGTGCACTTTCTGAGGCACCGTTTCGGAGGTCGGAATGGAACTGGGCTTTTTCACTATGCCCCTGCACCCGCCAGGGTCGAATCACGCTGATACGCTGGAGAGCGATCTGGAGCAGCTCGTTTATCTCGATCAACTCGGGTACTCCGAAGCATGGATTGGCGAGCACTACACGGCCGAATGGGAAAATATCCCCGCTCCCGATCTACTGATCGCACAAGCCCTCGGCGTGACCTCGCAAATCCGGTTGGGTACCGGTGTCACCTGCATGCCGAATCATGATCCGTTCTACGTTGCCCATCGAATTGCCCAACTCGATCAGATGTCGAGAGGACGAGTCAACTGGGGAGTTGGCTCAGGAGGTTTCCCGGGCGATCTCCATGTAAACGGCTTCGACCCTCGGTCGGGCGATAATCGAGAAATGACTCGACAGGCAATAGAACTTGTCCTCCAATTGTGGAAAGACCCCAAACCCGGAAACTACAAGAGTGAATGGTGGGATTTCAATATCCCGGAACCCGAAGACGATATTGCTCTACGAGTTCATCTGAAGCCGTATCAAGATCCACATCCTCCAATCGGTGTGGCGGGAGTTTCACCGAAGTCTGAAACGCTCCTGATGGCAGGGCGTCGCGGGTGGCTACCAATGAGCATCAATTTCGTGCCGGAACCAATGCTGCGTTCACACTGGGATGCCGTTGAAGATGGAGCGAAGGAAGAGGGTAAAACTGCGGATCGTCGCAATTGGAGAATCGCTCGGGAGATTATAGTCGCTGATTCAACTGCCGAATCTCGTAAACAGGCGTTGAACGGGACATTAGCCAGAGACATGGAAGGCTATTTCCTTCGTCTTCTGCCACGATCAAAAATGCTCGGGTTGTTGAAGATAGACCCGAACATGCCTGACTCTGACGTGACCGTTGAGTACCTTGTCGACAACATCTTCTTGATCGGTTCTCCTGAAGAAGTAGCTGAAAAAATCATGTCTCTCGAGGAATCGGTCGGTGGGTTCGGAACTATCATGGCAATGGGACACGAATGGGAGCCGGAGGGATTTTGGAAGTCTTCGATGGGGCTCCTAAAGAACGAGGTAATGCCTAAGGTGAACGGCTAAAATCCATGATGGCTTTGTATATGACCTCAGTCGAGAATAGCGGAATTAGCGCCTGGGGCGTTGGCGGGGGAGGCCGCTTGTCTACTAGGGTTGAATCGGAAATTTATACCGTATCTTGTGGCGAGGGGCATTATTTCGATTCTATATTTCACCTCTATCGCTGATTGGATCTCCACTCAGATCTCGCTGGTTACGTTTGGAGGAAGGCTAATCGCTCTTGAAAACTGAGGTTATTCAGGTCGGGGTTCTCGCTACTAACTGCTACATAGTGAGTGATGACACAACTAACGAGTGCGTAGTGATTGATCCAGGTGGCGAGTCTGCAAGAATCGAAGATCATCTAGAAAATGCTGCACTAACGCCGACTTTCGTTCTCGCCACACACGCCCACGGAGACCATACAGGTGCTGCCAAATCTCTTGTTGAGAAATACGGCGCCCAATTCTTGATCGGTATCCACGACGTTGCAGCCGTGAACCAGCAACTCGAATGGCTTGTGAGTATGCTCGGTGATTTCCAAGACCCGCCTGTACCGAATAGAGGTCTCGAACATGGAGATAAATTGACCGTCGGGCAAGTAGAGATTGAAGTCTTATCTACACCAGGGCATACACCCGGCAGTGTCTCATTTTACGTTGAAGGTCACGTTTACACCGGTGACACGCTGTTCAGGGAAACGATCGGTAGATTCGACCTTTCGGGCGGAGACGAGGACAAGGAAATTGCCAGTATCAAGAAAGTGCTGTTCGAACTTGATGATACGACACTAGTTTTGCCGGGGCATGGTCCGTCATCCACGATAGGTCACGAGAAAATAGCGAACATGTTTGTAAGGTAATCCTGTGCAAGAACAATGAAAAAGCCCTGATCAATTGATCAGGGCTTTTTCATTGTTCTTTTGTCGAAAGGTGGTCGTTTGGACCGTTCGAATTAGACGAACAGCGGACCGAAGATTAGTGAAACAACAGCCATGAGCTTCAAAAGAATGTTGATTGCCGGACCAGAGGTGTCTTTGAATGGGTCACCAACTGTGTCACCGGTGACTGCGGCCGCGTGAGTGTCTGATCCTTTACCGCCGAAATGGCCGAGTTCAACGTATTTCTTCGCGTTGTCCCAGGCACCGCCTGCGTTCGCCATGAAGATGGCGAGAAGGAATCCAGAAACAATCGATCCGGCAAGCATTCCGCCGAGTGCAGCTGCACCCATGAATGCACCAATAACCACAGGGGCAACGATTGCGATCAATCCTGGTGCGATCATTGCTTTCAACGAACCCTGAGTGCTAATGGCGACCGCTCGAGCAGCATCAGGCTTCACACCTTTTTTGCCTTCGCGCAGACCGGGGATCTCTCGGAACTGGCGTCTAACCTCTTCGATCATCGATCCTGCGGCCGTTCCAACAGCCTGCATTGTGAGACCTGAAAACAAGAAAGGCAGCAAGCCACCAATTACTGTTCCCATAAGTACTTTAGGGTTCAGAAGGTCAAGTTCGGTAATACCGGTCGCGAACGCGTATGCGACAAGAAGCGCCAAAGCCGTCAGCACAGCTGATCCGATAGCGAATCCCTTACCTGTAGCCGCTGTGGTATTTCCAAGGGCGTCTAGGGCATCTGTGCGCTCGCGAACCTGCGGGTCAAGATGTGCCTGCTCAGCAATCCCACCAGCATTGTCGGCTACTGGACCATATGCGTCGGTCGCGAGAGTGATTCCTAGGGTCGAAAGCATTCCCACAGCAGCAAGGCCAATTCCGTAAAGTCCTGCTAGGTCGTTGGCGATGAAAATACCGACAACTATTGCAATTGCTGGAATGACCGCCGAGTAGAACCCAATTGCCACACCGGCGATGATAGTGGATGGGTGTCCGGTTTCAGACTGCTGAGCAATCCAGCGAACTGGGTTGAACTCCCACGATCCAATCTTAAGACCCTCGTAAGATGTAAACCATTCTGTAGAAGTACCGATCACCTGTCCAACAACGATACCGGTAACAACAACCCAGAAGAGATCGAAGTCGAGACTATCGTTCATGTTGATGTACACGGCGGTACCAATAAGCGAGAGAACTCCAGCGCCAAAAATTCCGTAACGGAGAGTCCAAAGCAGTTTGCCCATGTCGGCGTCGTCACCGGTCCGGATCAGGAACGTTCCCAGAATCGATGAGATGATTCCGATACCCGCGATCACGAGCGGCAAAATCGCCTTTGAAGCATCGACGTCGAACGGTATTGCGGTTACCTCGGTTCCGACAACTACGAAGAATGCAAGCGATATCGTCGCTATAATCGAGCCAACGTAAGATTCGAACAGGTCAGCACCCATACCGGCAACATCACCAACGTTGTCGCCAACGTTGTCAGCTACTACAGCAGGGTTGCGTGGATCGTCTTCGTCCAAGCCGGCCTCGACTTTACCGACAAGGTCAGCTCCAACGTCAGCGGCCTTGGTGTAAATACCACCGCCAACACGAGCGAACAGGGCGATAGATGAAGCACCGAATCCAAATCCGGCAACCACGTTCGGGTTCTCGAACACGAGCCAGAGGGCTGAAACACCGAGAATTCCGATACCAACCACGGTAAGACCCATAACGGCTCCGGTGCTGAACGCAACCTGGAGCGCTTTGTTGAGTCCATTCTGGGCCGCAGTTGCAGTTCGGGTGTTACCTCGAACCGCAATACTCATACCAATGAATCCGGCAAGGGCTGATCCAACTGCACCAAGGATGTAGGAAATGGCAGTCCACGGTCCCTCTGACGTCATTGCGCCGCCTTCGCTCAGCGATTCGATACGGTCATTATCGAGGATGTTGTAATCGATGAACAGCGCCAGGATTACGAAAATCACCACAACGAACACTGCAAGGATTGAATACTCCTTGCGTAGGAACGCCGATGATCCTTCCTGGATAAGCTCACCGATCGCAACAACTTCATCGTTGCCCTGAGATTGCCTCAGTACTCGCATTGCAAGCAGGCCGGCGAACAATAGCCCAACACCACCTGCCGCAATAGCAAGGAAGATCGATTCCATGTAAATATCTCCGCAAAAATACCTTCCGACTTTCAGCATTAAAAATGCCCGGGAAGGTACGTATTAAAAGATGAGAAGCGAGCCGAAATCTGGAGTTCGGAAGAACCCGTTTAAATGGCACTCATCTATTTATTGACCTGTGAATGCTAGCGTCGGTGAATATGTCAGTCAACGAAATTCGTAATGTTTTAGAAGCATTGAAACATTTCATGAGTTAAGAGCTTAGAGACACTCCAGTGTACTGAGGTGCCTGAGAAACCGAGTCTTTAAACGTCGAATTGCTCGCTCTATCAACTGTCTACGGCTCAATCGTACTGCTGGGAAATGTTGTGAAGTCAGGTGTAAACAGCGTTCAAAATGTGATGCGTCGGACAGGGGAGAATCTCACGGATGCGAATGTAGCCGGTCGAGTCGAGACGCTCCCGAGTTTTGTCTCGTGACGCGCATCCGTTGCGATCAAGGCAATCACCATTTTTATTCTCGGGTCACAGAATGACCATCTGACCGGGAAGAGCGACAGTTACCTGATGCTTAAGCAATATCTATCACTCCTCTCAATTGCTCAGATGATCAAAGGAAAAGTCCGAAATAGCAACAAGTATCAGTTTTCTCCACTGTACTGAAATGAGAGTACTTCTTGAATACGTGATTGTACTGGCAAAGATTGGGCATCCATGACTAGCAACTTGTTTAAGGTAATGCTGGAGTACTCTGATCCTATAAGCTGCCGTTGTCGAGAAATTCGAGTACTCAATTACTGACCGGAGAACCACATGACCGTGAACTGGCCTAGCCAAAATGAGCTCCTCAAATGGTTAAAAACAGATCTCAGCAACTGGGGACGTTGGGGCGATGATGATCAAAAAGGCACCTTGAACCACCTCTCTCACGAGAAGACGTTCCAGGCGCTACAAATGGTTCAGGAAGGCGATCTAGTCAGCTGCGCCAGAGCAATTGAGTTTAAGGCGGCCGCCGATGTACCAAGTCCCCCGCAGCATTTCATGGTCTCTGCTGGTGACACGTACCGAACAGGCGAATCACACGAACGCCAGGTAGCTATGGATTATTTCGGATTGATCTTCCATGGTCACACGGTGACTCATATTGACAGCCTCGCTCATTTTTTCTGGGACGGTCAAACGTATAACGGGCGTCCTTCGAGTGTCGTGAGTACGAGAGAAGGTGCAACTGAGTTCGATGTGATGGCAGCGACAGGAGGAATAGTTACGAAGGGCGTTCTCGTAGACGCACCGCTTCTCAGAGGAGTCGAATACATCGAGCGTGGTGATGGGGTAGGGCTCTCGGATATAGAAGCTGCTGAGCGAGAACACGGGGTAAAGGTAGAACAGGGCGACGTTCTACTGCTTCGAACGGGTCAGCTTGGACGTCGGGAGGTTACCGGGCCTGTAGATGTTGCTGTCGGAGGCTCCTCAGGACCATCGCCTGAAATATTGCCTTTTCTCCAGAATAGGCGAGTAGCAGTGATGGGATCGGATACAGGTAACGATGTCGCTCCGAATCCGTATGAGTTGTTTACGAATCCAGTTCACCAGGTTGGCATTGTCGGATTGGGTATCTGGATCCTCGACAACGCATGGCTTGATGATCTCGCAGAGGCCTGCAAGAGGCGTGGTCGCTGGGAATTCACAATTTCGATACTGCCATTAAAGTTGCCTTACGTGACGGGCTCGCCAGTGAACCCCATGGCAATATTTTGATGCTCTGTCATTGCAAATAATGACTATAGTCTAGTATTTGGTGCTATGGCGTTACTGGCTTTTTTCTATTGCTTGTGGACTAGAGACGATTTGTTCAACGACTCCGCTCCTGCTCATCTCGACGCTGACCACGTGAAGTCTCCGATCAATCTCTTCTGGCGAGTCGAGAGTCTGAATAAATCGTTGGGCGGTGATTTAAAGACGGAGAGCCTTGCCACGTGATATCTGATCGTTTCCTACCCCAAAGTTCCTATTCGTTCTGTTTTGGCTTTAACGAACACGAACATGTTTGAATCACCGGCGACAAAATCGACCTCACCCTCTCGTGTTCAAAAATTCGTGTCAACTATCTCGTAACCGAGTTCCCTTACAACGAACGAATGCGCGGCCGCTTCGCCTCCCCAACATTTACCTGCAGGTAAATTCAACTCTCCTTTACCCGTATACGTCTGGCTAACCTAAAAAAACGAACTCGCGCCGCCCGGATATAAGAAAGAACGTTAGTCTAAGCCAATACGTCTTTCACAGGCTTGAAACTTCGTCTATGAATAGGTGAGGCGCCTTTTTCTTTCAAAACGCTCATATGAAATGCGGTTCCGTAGCCCTTGTGTGAAGCGAAACCGTAGCCCGGGTACTCCGATTCAAAAACTGTCGACATAAGTCGGTCACGAGTCACTTTGGCAATAATCGATGCCGCCGCCGTACTTTGACTCCGAGAATCAGCTCTAATAACTGATGTTTGAGGAATATTGAGAGAATCGAGCTCGATAGCGTCGATCAACAAGTGGTCTGGCTGCGGACTAAGTTCAGAAATAGCTCGAGCCATCGCGTGGCGGGTTGCAGGTACGATCCCAAGTGAATCGATTTCACATGCCGTGCAAGCGCCAACGCCATAACTCACGCACCATTCAATCAACCACTCGAAAGCTTGTTCTCGCTGAGAAGCTGAAAGTAACTTGCTGTCGTTGACGATCGACTGATATTGGCTAGGTACTGGTCCGGGAAGAATAGCGGCGGCGGCTACTACCGGTCCGGCAAGCGTTCCTCTGCCCACTTCGTCAACGCCAGCAATCAGTAATGAACTACCGTTCGCAATATCGGTCTCAATCGAAAAACTCGGTCCTGATTGAGAGGATTTTGGCAATCTGTTCCCGTTCTCTAGGTGAATTGCATATGTGTCGAAGAAAACCCGACCCAGCCAACCCTAATGCCAGGCTGAAACCCGCCTGAATGACTAACGCGCTCGAGCAAACACTATATAGCATAACTGTTTGCCGGGACGAGCCCTAAACCGTGATGACTGGAGGCAGTGCGCTCGAATCCAGGTCACGAGCTTGGGAAGTGAGAGGTTCACCGTCTTCCGGTTAAGGACGTCTCAATTAGTCCTCCACCAAGAACAACCTCATCCTGGTAGAACACAACTGCTTGCCCCGGAGTAATTGCTCGAACGGGACGTTCAAACTCGATCTCTGCACCGTTTGACAATCCGCTGACCGTCGCAGGTGTGTTTTTCCCGTTGTACCTGATCCGAGCCTCAACGCTAACCGCATTGGTGGGTGCTGAACCTGCTACCCAATTTACTCCCGACGCGTACAGCTTGGTCTTCATCAAATTTTCTGAAGGCCCGACTGTGACCGTTCCAGAATCAGCGTCGATATCAGTCACGTACATGGGCCGGGGAGTGCTGTTGAAGATTGGAATCCTCTTACGTTGGCCAATCGTGAAACCGTGAACGCCATCGTGGGCTCCAATTACGTTGCCTTCGGCATCGACGATGTCACCAGGAGCTTTTCGTTTCAGGCGAGGCTCGATAAATCGGTTGTAATCGCCATCAGGAATAAAGCAAATGTCCTGTGAGTCAGGTTTATCTGCTATTGCGAGACCGAGCTCTCTTGCGACTTCTCGAATTTCGACCTTAGAGTAGTCACCGATAGGCAAGGCGAGCTTGGCGAGTTGTTCCTGTCCGAGTGTGTAGAGCACATAAGACTGGTCTTTGAGGGGATCAACGCCGGCAAGTAACTCGTATTCACCGTTGGTTTGCCGGATTCGAGCGTAGTGACCAGTAGCGACCACGTCGGCGTCCATTAGTTCAGATCTCTTGATCAGAAACTCGAACTTCAGGCGGTCGTTGCACGCCAAACAGGGATGCGGTGTGCGACCTCGTTCGTATTCCGCCACGAAATAGTCGATCACATGCTTTTGAAATTCTTCTTCGAAATTCAAAAAGTAATGCTTTGCACCAATTTTGCGACAAACTGAGCGGGCATCTTCTACATCCTCGATGGAACAGCAAGATTTATTCAATCTCGCCACCTGTTCGTTTGGCGCGTTGAAAAGACGCATCGTAACGCCGATGACTTCGTAACCGTCACGTGCGAGGAGAGCAGCCGCCACTGATGAGTCGACACCGCCACTCATTGCAACAACAGCACGTTTATTCTTGTTTTCAAACTGCGCCATAGTTCTAGAGTACCAAAGGTGTTACAAATAACTGCTACCTAATGGCTAAACCTATTTTCGTGATCGACCAAGGTCCAATCCACTGATCAGTGCTGGCTATAATTAGCCTCATATGGTTGAGCCCACTAAAACTAAGAAAGTCGCAGACAACGAAGAAGTTGCCCGCGCAGCAGTTGATGAAGCGTCCGAGAAACTGGGATCCGAAATCGTTCTGCTCGATACCGAAGGAATCAGCAGTTTCGCCGACTATTTCGTGATCATCAGCGGTGAAACAGAACGCCACCTTGAATCAATGGCCGACGATATTGCTCGTCGGGTTCGAAAAATGGGCGTCCACGTTACCCACCGCGAAGGTTCGGGCAAAGGCGGTTGGTTGCTAGTGGACTTCACGGGAGTGGTAGTTCACCTTTTCACGAAGGAACAAAGAGATCACTATGGACTCGAAGATCTCTGGTCTCGTGCCACCGAGATCGTTCGCCTCCAATAGTCAAAGTAATTATTCCGATCCGGGCGTCCCTAGATAGACGGACCTATCCCGACTAACTCGGTATCGCTACTCGACAATCCAAGGCTGAGTTCCACGATCGTACGAAACCAGTTCGTCATTGCTGAAGAAAAGTGAAACCTCGCGCGCTGCGTCGTCTTCGTTTGCTGAGCCGTGAATCAGATTCCTACCCATATCCACTCCGAAATCTCCACGGATTGTCCCGGGCGCGGAATCCGCGGGGTTAGTCGCGCCCATGATCTTACGTGTGGTTGAGATCGCACTTGGACCTTCGAGGCAAATCGCTACCACTGGTGAGGATGTGATGAAACCGACGAGACCATCGTAAAACGGTTTGCCCTGATGCTCACCGTAGTGCGTCGATGCAAGTTCGTCGGAAACCTGCATGAGCTTCATACCGACGATCTGAAGACCAGTTTGCTCTAGTCGACCGATAATCTGGCCAGCGAGTCCGCGCTGAACGCCGTCAGGCTTTACCAGTACAAGTGTTCGTTCCGTTGCCATTTTGTCTCTCCGAAAGAGTATTAGGAATTTCGTTGGTATTCATTGTGCCGCGAATCAGCAGAAGTCGGGCGCTTACTTGTGGTGATTTCCCTACTTAGGCGTTTTCGGTTTGCTGATTGACGGCGGTCGTGCATAGATAGGTCGTAGTGATTCATATGCTGTCGATTCACCCGCCGCGAATTTACGTGTTGCAATATCGAGCAGCGAATTAGGATCACGCGTCGGAGCATCTGATCCTCTAAAAACCTTTGAGTCGACGTGTCCCACCATTAAATCGCATGCTTCGCCACAAATCACAGCGTTTGCCTCAAGGCGGTCTGCGAGGAATTCGGGAGAACTGACATCGAACTTAACTTTGTCGGATTTTGAGTGGCGCGTCCACGAAACCTCATTTCTCCCAGCCGGGAGCAAGGTGTAAACCACATGGTCCTTGCCGAGCAAGTCAGCATGTTTTTCCAGTTCGACATCGTGTGTTGTAACACCTAGAACGGGCAATTGAGATGAAACCGCAAGTCCTAGAGCAGCGCTAATCCCGACCCGGATGGCGCTGAATCCACCTGGACCGAGAGCGGCAGCAACGTGGGTAACATCCTTGGCTTCCAGATTCAAATCACCGAGAGAATCTACTACCGCCGACATCAACTCGCGACCGTGATTTTGACTCGAATGCCATGAGCGCGTGGTGCGTTTGCCTTCGAAATTCTGAACGCCGACCCCCGCAAAACGAGTTGAGGTGTCAATTACTACTAGATTCAAGCGTCTTGTTTACCTGTACTGGCGGACTCCGCGTCGGAAGAATCAGAAAGCCCAACGGCCGCATCAAGAGCTTCGTACACCGCCGCTGCACGACTCAAGAGGTTTGCAGATCGATCCCCGGTCGGGGTGAACCTGATCATGCGCTGGTCATCCGCATCTCCTCTATCGATTCTCAAATAAAGTGCGTCGGCAGGTAGCACTGAACCACCAATTTCGGGCCACTCGATTACCAGAGCGCCGCTTATTAATCGTTCTTCGAGTGCTAGTTCTTCGACTTCATCAATCGAGCCGACTCTGTATAAATCGCAGTGGTTCAAGTGAATTTTGCCCGGGTACTCGTTAACGATCACAAAAGTCGGGCTACGTGCCGAAATCGGACTGTGGATCGCCTCCGCCATACCGCGGACCATGCGAGTCTTCCCTGCACCAAGATCTCCCGAAAGAAGAACGGTGTCACCGGTCCGGATCGAGTGACCAATCGCCTGTCCAATCCTGACGGTGTCAGACTCTGAGTCAGATGTGAGTAGCAGGGCAGGGGTAGGAATATTCGCCGAGTCAATTTCAGCCATCTAGATGATCCCAACCCTTGTGGATCGGCTCGTAAGCATCGCCATTTTCATCTCTGACCGTCACATGGCCTGGATCGGAAGAAGAGTCACTGACCGTTCCGATTACCGTTATTGATTCCCTAGTTTCGTCCGAGAGTCGATCCAGCACCGACTGTGAAGCCGTGAACACCAGTTCGTAGTCTTCGCCGCCGTTCAATGCCAATTCGATTGCGCTGGTTCCAAACATAAATATTAGTTCGTTTGCGAGTGGGATTTCCAACATTTCTACGTCGATATTGACGTTACTTTGCTTTGCGATCTTGTCTAAATCACTAACCAGTCCGTCACTGATGTCCATTGCGCACTTTGCGCCGGCAGCAACTAGCGCCCTTCCTACGTTGATACGAGGGGTTGGTCGGAAATGACGATCGACTAAAATTTGTCCGCTCGGGTTTGTGTCGCCAGCGAGCATGACTTCGAGACCACCGGCTGAGCTTCCGATTGGTCCTGTTACGCAAACAAGATCTCCCGGCACCGCAGCGTCTCTAGATAGCCACGCTACTTTCCCGTCCGATTCTTTCGAAGCGTGACCCGTGAGCGCAAGGTTCACGAACATGGTCGGTGACGAAACAACGTCTCCACCTACGATTCGACCACCAAATTGTTCGAATGCGGCCGACATTCCCGAATAGAGTTCATCGAATGTTTCGGTATATGAACCTTGAGGAACACCAAGTGTTACGAGTGCGTGCTCTGGTGTGCCTCCCATGGCAGCAATGTCACTTAAGTTCGAAACGGCGCACTTCCATCCGATATCGAACCACCGCTCGTCTGAAGAACGGAAGTGGACGCCATCGACAATGGCGTCAGTCGTGAGAATGTATGTGCCAAAAGGTGACGAAACCACAGCTCCGTCATCGCCAATCCCTACCAGCACCGTCGATTCTCGTTCTGACTGGGACGACGACGTGAACTTAGCAATTCGACCGATTAGATCGAATTCTCCTTCCCCGTCGTTGATCTCTGGATTCGGTTTGGCGCTCATTCAAAGGATTATATTGCGCTGAGTGATTAACTACTAAATTGTTGTGCATTTGATGCGAGATAATGACCGCCCAGGGTCCTATAATTCCGGCTTTCAACGTACATCAGTGGAGTTACAGGAGAAAACGATGCCAGTAGTAAACGTTGCTATGTACGCGGGTCGGACCGATCAGCAGAAAGCTGATCTTGCAAAGGCGATCACAAAAGCGATTTCGGAAACCGCGGAAATTCCAGATTCAGCGACCACTGTTATTTTTCAGGAAGTGGAAAAAACGGCCTGGGCCGTTGGCGGTGTGATGGTCTCCGAAGACCAGTAACCGAGATTTTTTCCAATAACAACCGCCGCCCAACTTTAACTGTTCCAATACAGCCGGGAGTCTGCTAGATTCGGCGCAGTTTATGCAGGCGAACGAAGAGTTCAGGGTCTGGGTCTCTCCGCTTGGTGTTCTGCAGTGTGCGGTCACTTGGTGACGGTTTCCACGAGAACCACCGAAAGATCCATTGCCTTGAATTGGTGATTTGACAGGGAATGGAGCTAAATAGGTCTGATCCTGGTCACCTGGCGTGGATGCTCACTGTTTCTGCGCTGGTTCTATATTAAGGACGCCGACAAAGAAAAGATTATCGAAGCAATCCTTGGAACAGCGAAAAGCTCGGAAGAAGGTGCGATCAGAGACGGGAAGATTTTCATCTCCCCAATTGCCGAGGTAATTCGAGTCCGAACCGGTGAGCGAGATGAAGCGGCTCTTTAGTCCGTTCTAGTAATTCGTTGTCGGTCGAGTCAACGAATCCGACTGGACAGCAGGTTTTCGGCTTCAGTTCGCGCGTTCGCCGAGAGTAGAACACCTACAGTGTCGATTTTGCCGTTGACACTTTTGGGTGCCTCCGATTGAATTGTTAACAGTTACCGGACGGGCTAGCTCAATTGGCAGAGCAAGTGACTCTTAATCACTAGGTTCAGGGTTCGAGTCCCTGGCCCGTCACCATAGCTAAAACTGATCACCCTAATCGAAAAACTGAGGCCATTTTATAGCATAGGTAATTCGTTAGTAATACAACTTTGTCTCAGGATGTTTTCTGCGGTGGCTCACGGCTGTAACAAATATATTTAATGGAAACAAATACAACCGACATTCACTCAATAGTTGGCGCTCAAATCGCTGTTCTGAGAAAACAGCTGAATATTACTCAAGCTGAGTTAGCGTCCGGATTGCCCCAAAAGCGTACTCAGGCGTGGATGTCTGGCGTGGAGTCCGGTCGGCGTAAGCTTAACATTTCAGACTTGCATGACATCGCCAAAATATTTGGAGTTCCAGTCCAAAAACTATTCGGCATGGCCAAACACACCTACAGTGCACCTGAAGACTCGTTGCACAAAATGGTGGACGAACTTGCTGGGCGGCTTCCCTTAGAAGTACCCATATTTCTTCAAAGGGATATGTCGGATCCAAACGCCGAACGGATCGATTATGAATACTGGCCGGGTAATTCTCAGGGATCGGGCCTCAACAGTATTCAACGGGCCGCAGAACACGAAACATACAGAGCAATGGTGGTAGAACGCTACTACAGTGCTCCACAGTTGGATCCAACTGATGTTTTGGTGTTCGATAAGAGATCAGTACCACGAGCAGACGCAAATCGACGAGTTACCGACCGCGTCGTGTTCAAAATTTCTGAGCCACTCGACGGACTATTTGTTCATCCAGGAATCGTAATGCCATCTGGGGATCTGGAAACAACATTGTCTGGGCAGAAAACTCAGGTTTTTACCTCGGGAAATTTCGATGTACTTGGAGTGCTAATATCAAGGCGCACCCAATACCCGACATCCCGAGTTAGAGACTGGTTAAGACGAAAATTCGGTATACGGAAAGACGAGCGTATTTTCGATCAGCAATACGCAGACGAGCATTAATTGGTCGGACATGTATATGCTTGCTTGAGGATCGCCTGAGTACAGTTTAGGGTCCCCGCGATCATCGCTGTCATTAGCCATTATTGACTACCCAGGAGTAGTGTTGTAATTCGATATATGTCGTTAGTAGCCGTGGGTGTCTAATGAGCAGGTTACCGATAATAAGTAGTCTGATTACCGCTAATACTTCAGGGTCCGCCTCCGCATACGGAACCGTCTACCGCCTCTAAGGTTATTTCCAAACCATCATCAGACACAGACACAAGGATAGTTTTTGACGGGGTATCATGCTCGAACACATTAATTGCGGGGCCTAGTTCCATGCAGTAGATGTTTCCTGGAACTACTTCATCCCAACGACGATTTACAAATCGATCATCTGCGATTTCGTATCTATAGCCTTGATCAATATTTTCCAGACCGAATTGGAAATGCCCAGAAGTGGCTGCATGCAGGCCGCTATGACTAAAGCGAAAATCCTCATACAGCCAGATCGGATCCCATTCTGATTCATCGTGCGACAGTGCCAAGTTCGGAATGGTTTCAGGTGAACGACTCGGATGCCACAATCCCATAGCCGTACCAGGAACATCCTGATTAATCGGGCCGCAACTAAAATCGCCGAGCAAATCTAAATAATCGGATTTCATCGGTTCTTTAAACAGAAGTAGAGGGCAAATCGTTTTACCTGCGTCGGACCTCCAGGGATTTATGGAATATCCATAGGTTGGTAAATTTCTAAGTTCATTTTCATCAAGTCCGTAAATATCCAGACCAAAATCGAAATTTGCATAACCACTAGTTTTAAATAAAGGAGCTCCAGCAGGAACCAGCACTTCTCCATTGCTACTGGAAACATCCTCCCCATGTTCCCACATCACTATCCCGTTTTCTGATCGACTGAAGTTGAGTTCGCACGGATCTCTATCCAGATCGAATGGACAAACATCTTCCTTCAAATTAAGTATTTTTTTCAGTTCAATTGAAGGTTCCCCGATTTGCCCGAAGGTCACGCTATACCCGTCGCATGTATAAAAGTACGCTCCCCATTCTTCATAAACATTAGGTTCATCACCCCTGAAACCCTGACGAATGTCAGCGTAATAAAAATCGGTAGGTGCATAAATATGACGAGTCTGGTTGACCTGACCCTCAAATGTCGGTTCCCCTTCTAGGTAAGGAACACCCCAGTAGACCATATGGTTATGTGGTGAAGCTTTATTTGGACCCGTAGTCAAAGCCCACCCATAGGTATCTGATATCAACGGGTGAGTGAACGTCATCTCCGAGGCACAGTTCGGGGTTGCATCCCATCGCTGCAAAGGTTCATTCCAGAAACCGTTTTTTTATTATTTGGTTGGTCAGTGTTCGGTTGCCGCGGTTCATCACTGTTATTGGACGCTTCATAAATTTCTTTATCAGCACGTATTGCAGTATCAATAACTTCAACTGTCGCAGTCGGAATCAAGGTCACAGTAGATTCTGGATTTGGAATCAGCGCAGGAACAACTGTTTGAGCACGAATTACAGTTTGAATGCCCCGAGCGGTCTGAGTAGGTATGACGTTAACTGTCAACGTCCGAGATGGAACCAGCGTAGAAACAGCGTTTTGACCACGAGTTGATGTGGGTCGCGTGGCATTACTCGTAGCCATGGGAACCTGAGTTTCCTCAAGCTCAATTGATTTATCACTGAACTGTTCGGTCATATTGTTTTCTGCAACACAACCGATCAAAACCGTTACGACTATAAAAAAAGTTGAAAGATTCTGGGCAAGGAAATAGGGATTATGTTTAAACGAAGGTCAAATTCGCTCAAATTATAGATAGCAAACTTACACCCTTGTATAGATACAGATTTGCACTGAAATGAAAACTTGATTAGCGGGTACGTGGACTAAGAATATTCAGTTAGCAATCGGTCAATAGAGAAATGAGAAAGATCAAATTGTGATTTGCCCTGAGTGACGAGATCTGCAGCAATCTCTCCCATTACGGCTGCAAATTTGAATCCATGACCAGAACACGGACTCATTAGCAAAATATTTTTGTAATGGGGGTGGAAATCGACAAGAAAATGAAGGTCAGGTGTGTCTGTGTACATACACGCTAATCTTTTCAGTACCTTGCCATTGAGATCAGGGATATAACGCTCAATTTGTTCATGAAGTGCCTTTTCTTCTGATTCTTCAACCTTTCGATCAAGTTGATTAGGATTAGCCTGAGCACCATCGTGATGGAACGCTATTTTGACTCCTTCACCGTAATCTGGCTGTGCATACATTGAATGGCCTTGTTCGTACTCCCAGCTGTGGTTGCCCATATTTTGAGGTAGAAATGCCTCGGCATTTGCTTTGGGCTCGAACCAGAAAAGGACTTGTCGTTCGATCCAAATTGGCAAGTTCAGTTTTGAGACTAGTTCTGGTAACCATGCGCCAGCGGTAAAAACCAGTTGTTCCGCTTCATAAATTCCTGACTTACTTTCGACCCGAACATTACCGCCCTTTTGATCTGAGCTCCATTTGGAGATAGGTTCATCGAAATATAGGCTTGCTCCCGCCTTAATTGCTTCTTCGATTTGAGCCTGAACAGCCTCCTCAGGGAATATCGCTCCTGCACGAGGATCAAATGCACCAATCATGTGATCATGTGGGTGAAGCATTGGAAAACGCTGGGTGATTTGAGCGGGGGTAAGCACATCCAATGGGAGACTATGTTCCTCAGCACTTCGTTTAATCCCCGAAATACCTTTCCCGCGCCGGTCACCGATAGATATTCCACCAGTAATTCGCATTATTTTCCGGCCACTACGTTGTTCTAGATCCTCCCACAGATCGTACGCGCGTTGCATCAAGGGAACGTAAAACGGGCCCTCAGAATAAGCTTGGCGGATTATTCGAGTACTGCCGTGTGAAGATCCGAATGAGTGGGGAGGTCTGTACATGTCAAAGCCAATGACATTTAATCCCCGTCTAGCTAAATGGCTTGCGACCGAACTTCCATGAGCACCTAGGCCAACCACAATCACGTCTGCCCTAGTCTTCACATTCCGTCTCCTTAGAATTTCTTGTGTTTACGGGTTGAAAATATTCTTGTAGTTTGGCCTGTCGATCCCCTATTCAGTCATATCGGAGACCTAAAAATTACAGCGACAGCTAATCAGGTTCCGGATGCGAACTGACTTCAATTGCGGTCACGTAAGGGGCATGGATTCCAATAGACGCGGTGAGGAACTGTCTGACCATTTCATGTGTCGGAACGCACTCTGGGCACTCTTCGTTAACGCCAGGTATGTATTCAACTTTCAGGCTGGAACCATCGAGAACAAGGTGGCCGAGTGTTCCGCCTTCAGATGCGACCATCGTTTGAATTTGCTCAAGAACAAAATCTACGCTGGTGTCTGAAGTGGATTGGACCATACCGAATATTCTCGACTAGGGCTGCGGATCAGCTAATAAGTGTCTGCTTGTTAGTTTATATCCACTCAAAGAAACCTTTTGTGGTTCACTCAGTTTGCCGTACGAGAGCGATTGCTGCATCGATTTCTTTGACATCGAACCCGGATATCCACTGATCTCCGATCATAGCGACCGGAGTCGAATCGAATCCTTGCTCAGTCAACTCTGAACGACCTTTCTGGTCAGTCGTAACGTTCTTTTCAACGAAATTGACGTTATTTAACTTGAGATAGCCTTTCACCATCTCGCAAGGACCACACATATTCGACGAGTAAACGACTACTTCAGTCATGTGTCAGACCCTTTGCTGCGTTCAGCGTACACCGTCCTTAGGAGCGTAACCGAGAACTTCTTTAGCGTGAGAGTTATCTCTGAACAGCTTGCGGTTGTCAGAAGTCGCCCAAAAAATATCGAATTTGTGATTACGTGGAGCTTCAATGCACTTGATGGTCAGTTGCTGCAAATCTCGGTAACTCGACCAGTTTGCTTGACCTCGACCAGGACCTGCTTCATCGACCGGTCCGCAACTACTTATCCGCAGGTTGATGACTGACAATGGCGTGGTGAGAGCGTAGTACCTGCCAAGATCCTCACCGAATAGCTTGGTCACGCCGTAGAGACTCACCGGCTTGGGTTCCGAGAATTCGTCGACCATTGGCCATGAATCAGGAATTGGTACGTCCTCAACTGAAACGAGGGATTTATATGGTTCTTTTAACTCGTATCCGTTTGAGGTTGCACCGGAACTAGCGAGAATTACTCGTCTTACTCCCGCCTGTCGAGCGGTTTCGAGCACGTTGTAAGCACCGACGATATTGTTCTTCAACATCGAATCCCAGCCGGCGTTCATTCCTTCCGAGCTGCTCATTCCACCGTCAGCGGCGAGGTTCAAGACGACGTCTATGCCATCGAAAGCCGGGCGTAGTGAGTCGATATCGGAAATGTCCGCTTTGAACACTCGCTCATCGGGCAGCCCGTCAACGCCACTGCGTGAGAGCGCACTAATGTTGTATTTGTCTTCGAGCGCGGGGCGTAAGGCTCTGCCCACTACACCGTTGAGACCGGTAACCAGAAGATTTAACTTTTTCGATTCATTCAAACTTTGATTCCTAAATTACGATTACAGAGATTCGCTGATTATCAACTTCCTAAAGTAAGACAATCCCCCAAACGATTGCTGCTAGCACAAGCGCTAGAAACACCGCAGTTGATCCAAGATCTTTTGCTTTTTTCGATAGCTGATGCTGTTCTGGTCCAACTCGGTCGATTGTCGCCTCGATCGCCGAATTGATTGTTTCAACCACAAGCAAAACAATTAGCACACCGATCAACATAGTTCGTTCAAGTCGTGCTTCGACGAGTAAGAACGCACCAACGCTTCCTGCTATCAACAGGATCACTTCCTGCTGGAAGGCGCGCTCCGACTTGAGCATGTGAATGAGTCCGGACACGGAAACTCTAAGTGCCCTGAACAGTAACAGCGGATTTAAAACGGCGGCTAGCGTTTGCACTTCTACCTCAATATGCCCGTTGAATGCCGGACTATATGCAATCTAACGAAATTGCCATGATGTTGAACAAAGCTGATTAGCGAATAGTGTCGCCAATATCTGTGTGGCTCATCACTCCATCGGACCTATCCAGCCGGTAACTCCGCCGTCTGCGAGTAGCTCGCTGCCCGTCACGTACTTCGCCTCGTCAGATGCGAGGAACAAGATTGGTCCCGCAATATCGGATGCATCGGCAACTCTTCCCAGAGGTACTCGTTTGGCAAGCCGTTCCGACCATTCGTCGTCGAACGCGGAGGCGGTGAACGGAGTTAGCGTCCAGCCAGGTAGCACCGTGTTCACTCGAATTCCGTACCGCCCGTACTGAACGGCCGCGGATCGAGCGAAGTGCGTCATACCCGCTCTTGACGTGGCGTAAGCGTTCGCCTGGTCAGGAACTACTCTTGCCATCATTGACGAAATCAGGACTATCGATCCGCCACGGTTCTTTTTCATTGGCTTGACGACACTTCTTGTGCCTAGAAACATTCCCATATTGGTGACATCCATCACCCTCTGCCATTTTTCAACTTCGGCGGAATCGATAGTTTCCCCGCGATCAGGAATACCCGCCGCCATGATCATGATGTCGAGCTTGCCAAAGAAACCCAGCGTCTTCTCCACGGCGTTATTCCAATCGGATTCGGAAGTCACTTCCATGTGAACGAATTCGGCAAAAAGACCTGAATCTTGCATTTTCTTCACAGATCGCTGTCCAGCCTCATCGTCGATATCGGCAATTACGACTTTTCCGCCGTCGCGGGCTATCTCAAGTGCAGATAGACCGGCGAAGCCGAGGAGGTGATCTTCATCCGCGTTGGCACCCCCAACAACAAGAGCGACTTTTCCATTGAATCGACTGGCCATGCTTTCACCTATACGGGCGGATGTAGTTTGTGGAATTCGGTGGCACTTTCAAATATGGCTCCAAACCCGACCAAAAGCGGTTCGGAAAGGTGATGCCCTGCGAACTGTATTGACGTGGGTAAGCCATCGACGTCCAGTCCTGACGGGAGAGAAATCGTTGGTAGCCCCGAGAAATCGAAGGGAACCGTGAACCGACTGTCCCACGGATTACGGTCGATTGGTATAGGACCGTAAAGGACGTTGTGATCGACGGGATATGCGGTTTTAGACGTCGATGGACTGACGAGGACATCGACGCCCCTCATCGTTTTTCGTAGTGCGCCGTTCATGTCGACGCGTAGCCGGTGGGCGTTAGCGTATTCGATTGCGGTGTGTGACGTGCCGGTTTCGAGCCATTCACGGAAGAACGGACCGTACTCATCTGCCCTCGATGGATAAGTTTCGCGATGCGCCATAGCGGCTTCACTCGAACAAATCACAGGCCACGCTTCCATAGCGTCTCGCATGATCTCCGGCATTTTTACCGGAACAAGCACTGCGCCCAGAGATTCCATCACCTTTGCACCTTCGATAACGGCCTTAGCGAAAGACGGTTCTACATCAACGGTCACGTAGTCCTCATCCAATCCGATTTTGAGACCTTGGACCCCGCTTCCAACTTCAGATAGCATGTCCGGGACCTTGTGGGGCAGGGAAGTTGAATCTTGAGGGTCATGCCCCGAGATTGCCTCAAGCATTATTCCCGCGTCCGCAGCAGATCGCGTGAGCGGTCCTATGTGATCAAGTGAACCTGCAAGATCCATGACGCCGTGGCGAGATACTCGCCCCCATGTTGGCTTCAGACCCACGGTTCCGCACACAGCAGCCGGATGGCGAATAGATCCGCCTGTGTCGCTTCCCAGTGTTCCGTAAGCCAGTCCCGCAGCCGTTGCCGACCCTGAACCACTAGACGAAGCTCCTGGCCAGTGCGATTCGCGCCACGGGTTCTCCGGGATTTGGAGCTCAGGGTGGTATCCCCCCATCGCTCCTTCAGTCATATTCAACTTCCCGAGTAGAACACTTCCTGCGTCCCGGAGCTTCTCAACAACTGTCGCATCGTGTTCGGGCATATTGTCGCGGTAAACTCCAGAGCCACCCATCGTCCTGATGCCGTTCGTGTTGCACAAATCCTTCACAGCGATCGGAATTCCGTGAAGCTTCCCGCGATATCGTCCGTCCGAAATTTCCTGTTCTGCTTGCTTCGCCTGTTCCGTTGCCAGATCGGCAGTTACGGTCGCATAAGAACGGATCTTTGGGTCGAGTGCTTCAATACGTTCAAGTTGTGCCTCGGTCAAATCGACGGGAGATAGCTCTCCCGATTCGATTTGTGGAGCAAGTTCAGTAATGGTTCTGTAGTGCATTGGTTGAGTTCGAAGTAAGGGTTTTACTTTAGGGCTGGAAGGTCGATCAAGGAGACGGCAGTTGGCGACGGGGGCCGAGTCGAGCAGCTATCACTGGACCGCCTCCATGGTTGTGGCGTGTGATCGTTCGCAAGGTTGGTCTCAACGAAAATCCCGGGTTTTCCCAATCTTCAACCTCGCAGCGATCGGCCCATTCGTTGTAGAACTTGATCATCGCTGCAGCTCGCTCGGAATCACCGTTGATCAGGTCGTTGAGTTCAGTTCGGTCTTCCCGAATGTTGTACAACTCCCAAACTGCTTTTGAATCGGTAACTGCCGGGTCACCAATCTCACTCACCAGTTTCCAGTCACCCATGCGCACCGCGCGATTGCCTTCGTGTTCCCAGGCGATCGGCTTGTCTCGTTCCCACGGTTTGCCTGCCAGCACGTTGGCAAACGACTCACCTTCGTGCGGTTTGATGTCGTTGCCTTTGAACGTCGTGGGGTACTGCGCCCCAGCAATATCGAGCAGGGTCGCGTTGATATCAATGATGTGCGCCGGGTTTTCGCATATCGAACCTTTGTCCGCTATACCGTCAGGCCAACTGATGATGAACGGAGTCGAGATTCCTCCTTCGTGCGTGTAGTGCTTGAACAGGCGGAAAGGCGTGTTATTCACGTTCGCCCAGGCAATATCGACACTTGCGAACGTGTCGGGTGGTCCCGGATCGATCGAGGGCGAATTACCGGTGCGCACGACTCGTCCGTCCACCGTTGGGTAGTTGTATCGTAAAGGATCGGGGGCAGGGGAGTCTTCGGCAAGGAACTCCGCGCAACCGCCGTTATCCGCAAGGAAAACCACGACAGTGTTGTCCGCCTCACCAGAGTCTTCGATCTTTCCCATCAGTTGCCCAATACCGCGATCGACCTGTTCGACCTGCGCGGCATAAACCGACATTTGAAGATCACGCCATTCCTGGTGCGGTGAATCTTCCCACGGCAAAATCCCGGCATCGCGCGGTGAAAGCTTCCAGTCTTTATCCACCATCCCGAGACCACGTTGAGTTTCGTGACGATTCAACCGAGTTTCGTCCCAACCCTTCAGGTACTTACCGCGGTACTTCTCGATGTCTTCTTCCCAAGCATGAAGAGGCCAGTGAGGCGCTGTGAATGCCATGTACAGGAAGAACGGCTCGTCTCTGTGTACTGCATCATCGACGAACTGAGTTGCCTTCGATGCGATTGCGTCGGTGAAGTGATAGTCAGTGGTTTCGATACTGATTCGGGTCAGATCATCCATCAACATGTTCGGGTTGTAGTAGCTGCCTCCACCGGACAGGATTCCGTAGAAACGATCGAACCCGCGACCAATTGGTGATGGGTATCCGGGCATGTCTGGATGCCAACCATTGGGGAGGTTTCCCTGTTCACCACCCACGTGCCACTTGCCCGACATGAGAGTCCTGTACCCAGAGGATTTCAGAACTTCAGCGATCGTTACGCAATTCTCGTTTAGATAACCCTGGTACGCCGGAACACCGAGATCGTTGATCATGTGCCCGATTCCCGCCTGTTGCGGGTTCAGACCAGTTAGCAAAGCGGCTCGTGAAGGGCAGCACCTTGCAGAGTTGTACATCTGTGTGAATCGCACGCCCTTGCCAGCGAGTTTGTCGAGGTTCGGCGTGCTGATTTCGGATCCGTAACAGCCGAGATCGGCCCAACCAAGGTCATCGGCCATTATCAGCACAATGTTTGGGCGTTTGTCGGTTGATTGATCGGTACTGCTCTTTGAGCAGGTCATCTTTGACGAGTTCCTTCAGGTGATAATCTGTTAGGCATCATGCCCCCTCTTACCGCAGCGAACTTTACTACTGTTACCGACCTGCGAGTTGGTAGATAAGCTCGACCGATGTGTAAAGTTTTGGTAAATCGTCAGCGAATTCTCTTATCCCCCGGACGTTTCGGAATCGATCACAGCGGCAGTTCAGGCATTATGGAGGGATTGTTGTGGCTCAGCACTTCGATTGTGTAGTAATTGGCGTCGGCGGTATGGGCAGTTCAACCGTCTACAACATTGCCAAACGAGGGCAGAAAGTACTTGGACTCGAAAAGTTCGACATTCCGCACAGCGAAGGTTCGTCGCACGGTGTAAATCGAATTATCAGGCTCGCTTACTATGAAGATTCTTCGTACGTACCTCTGCTTCGTCGAGCCTACGAAATGTGGTCTGACATCGAAACGATTGCAGGTGAACAACTGCTTTTCAAAATCGGATCGATCGATACAGCACCCTCGGGTCACGAACTTTTCGAAGGATCTCTTCAATCGTGTCTTGATCACGACTTGCCCCACGAAGTGCTAAACCACGAAAAGATAAATGAGCGATTCCCCGGTTACCAAATGCCCCCTGGACAAATGGGGCTTTACCAGCGCGATGGAGGCTTCATTCTTTCGGAACGCGCGATTGTTGCTTACGTGAATGCAGGGGTCGCCGAAGGAGCAGAGATTCACGCCAGAGAATCGGTCGTCACATGGGAAAAAGAAGGTGATGGAGTCAGACTATTTTCTGATCGTGCCGAGTACACAGCCGATCGACTGGTAATCACCGCTGGCGCGTGGGTGGCAGGAATGGTGCCTTCACTGGAGGAACTGGCGATACCTGAACGACAGGTTCTGGCGTGGCTCCAACCTGATGATCCGAGTTTATTCACTCCTGAGAGGTTTCCGGTGTTCAACGCCTACTTTGAAGAAGGCCGTTACTACGGATTCCCTGTCTATGACATTCCGGGATTCAAGATTGGTCGGTACCACCACCTTGAAGAGGTCACCGACCCCGACAACGTCGAACGCGGTGTTACCGCCGAAGACGAAGAAATTTTGAGAGTTGCCGCCGAGCGCTACTTCCCGAAAGCCAACGGGACGCTGATGACGCTGAAAACGTGCTTGTTCACGAACACTCCCGATGAGCATTTCATCATTGATCTATTGCCAGATCATCCACAGGTTGCAGTAGCGGCGGGATTCTCAGGTCACGGATTCAAGTTCGCAAGCGTTGTTGGCGAAATACTAGGAGATCTCGTCCTGGATGGCAGAACACGGCACAACATCGATCTACTCAGGATCGATCGATTCTAGGAAAAGGGCATACGCCGATATCGTTCCCGGAAACTACTCCCATTGAACTTCAATAAGCTCTTCACCTTTTTGTTGGGCAGAGGTTCAGACTGTCGGCTGTTCGAACAAATTCGAATGATCAGTACTGAAGGGTTTTGTCCACGATGTTTATGAGGGGCTGACCACCCATGTAACGACGCAAATTCTCGGCAAAAATATCGACCGTCCGCTGATCGAGTTGTTCTTTCTCGGAGTTGCCGGCAATGTGTGGCGTAATGATTACGTTCGGCAGATCCCACAGCTCATTATCGGCGGGGAGAGGTTCTACGACAGTCGTATCAAGTCCCGCTCCTGCAATACGACCAGATTTAAGCGCTGTGACGAGAGCAGAGTGTTCCACAAGTCGACCTCTGGAAGTGACGACAAGGCGTGCACCAGGTTTCATGAGATCGATCTGCTCTGCGCCGATCATATTTTCATTTGCCGTGGTGTAAGGAGCGGTAACCACCACGTAGTCCGAAACTGTGAGCAAGCCGTTTAGTTTCGACACTCCCCACACATCTTCCACAATCGGGTCGCCGTCGACGGGTTGTTCATCTACCGCGAGGACGGTCATGCCGAGCGCTTTTGCCCGCCAGCCAATCTCTCGTCCTGACTTGCCGAAACCTATGATTCCGCAAGTCTTGTTACCGAGATATTCGACGACCTCAAGAGCACCATCCTGATCCCATTTATGCGCCGATTTATCTGCCCAGAACCGTGGTAGTTGCCGTGCAAGAGCGAGCATCAGCGTAACGCCGTGTTCTCCAATCATCGGGGCACCGGCACCACGGGCGTTAGTCACGACGATCCCGGTGTTCGCAACCTGAGGTACCGCGTTGAAAAGTCCTTCCATGCCTGCGTCGAGAGTTTGGATCCATTTCAGATTTTTCGCCGCATCGAACTGTGCCGAAGTGAGGTATCCAAACACAGCGTCAGCGTTCGGTATTTCACGAAGAAGTTCTTCATCGGATCCGGCTTCGACGAACTCGATGTCGGGATGTTCTTCTCGAATCGGTGGGTAGTAAGGATCGCCGAAATCGGCAAGCAGAAGTACTTTCATTTGGAATCTATTCGCGTCTGATTATTTGATCGATTTGAGAACGTTTATAGCGGTTTCGACAAGCGCCTCACCGGCTTCCGGCGCGTATGGACTCGTAGTCGTACCGTAGAAGCGCCGATATTTCTTCATGTCGACTATTTCTGTAACTGGAACGTGCTGGATGTCCTCATGCGGTTTACGGGTAGATATGTAGCCGATGTAGTCGTCACAGTAGCTCGCTACCCACGGGCGACGATCCGGGAACGCATCTTTGATCTGGGTTCCGATTTCGTTGAACAACTCACCCGCGTGTGCAGAAATAAGGGTTGTGCCGATTCTAAAACCTCTCACCGTTAGAGTTCGGCTTGGCAGCGATTGATTACGTGCCAGGTTGACCTCGTTGTTGCCCCATCCATACAACTCAGGATGACGCTCCGCAGCGTTCGCCGTTGTTGTTCCCGGTAGCCACGTCTCACCGGTGTATTCACCGAGTGAATCCGTGAGTCGTGCACGATTTACGATTGCCTCTTCGAGGGTCCAATTCACCTGATGTCTTGGTAGTGAAACCGGCTCGGCCGCAATTTTGAGAGGAATGTCCGGGGAAGTTTCGACATTGCTTAACAATTGTTTTGCTTCTCGCGCTAGGGTGGTTCCAAGAAGTGCAGTGTCTTCATGGGTATGGAGATGCTCGGAAGACGTATTTCCGAACCACCAATCAAACGGGTGGATATCGCCCGCGGCTCCCTGGACATAGATCGCCACGCTGCCGGCCTCTTCATCTTCGAGCCACGCCGACATCTCACCTGCGAAATCCCCAGTCCACTCAAGATACTGACCACCATCGGCGACCCCGTGGCAGGCAAAGTTAACCAATCGCGCGACCGGTTTGCCGTGATCGTCGTCGACCTTGATCACACTCAACTCGGTATCCACAGGCCTTTCTGGATACTGCCGATTCACGGTCCAGTCATCGAACGAACCGGATCCGCTACCAACGTTGACCTCCACCAGCCCACTTTGAGCGTCCAGTACACATCCGGCGACCTGATCAGCGAGCCAGGATGTCCAGGACATCCACTCAGAAGGAAGTGAAACGATCGTGTCCGGAGATGTGTGGTTGTGCGTGAAGTTGAGAAGAATCGCGTCGGTTGGAATACCTGTCGTGGTGAATATACGTGCCTTGATCGCTTCGACGGTCTCAGTTGTCAGCCCAGCTATTTCAAGAGAAATGACAACTATTGAAGTCGCGGCGTTCTCGAACACGACGCATCGTGCGTGGATATCCCTATATACGCCTTTGGCTACACCCTGCCTGAGACCCCAATTGCCCATCGGATAGCCGACCGGAGGCGTGATAACCGTCCTTGCTGCCCCTGCTTTAGTGCGTTGTTGTTCCGAAGTGCTCTTAGCGTCCACGCAAGCTATTCCCAGTTCTTGAACGTGCCCGGACCAGTCGGTCGGCACATCTGTATTTGAACGCCATCGGGATCGTAGCTGTTCGAAATAGTGCGTCCCGACTGCTGATTCTCGAACGGTTCGAACAGGAATTCGATTCCACCGAGAAATTCAATCTCCTTTTGCGCGTCAACGGGGTCTTCAACTAGGAAAGAGAGATGGTCGATTCCGACTTTTTGACCTTCTTGCTGCTTGTGAAGTTCGATGCGAACGGGATGCTCTTTGGCGCCATTCCACAGAAACACGGTCTCGCCGTTATCGACTGTGCCTTCAGGGTGCATACCGAATTTACGATAGAACTCGATCGATTTATCCAGATCGCTAACTATGATGTCGATGTGGTCGACTCCCAGAAATTTCATTGGAACCTCCTCTGATCAATGATTCAAACTGCCGAGAGTCTATTCCTGCTTCATCGCGTATGCCACAGGTGCTATGCTGCCGGCGTACTGATTCTTGAAGTCAGAATCACAACAGTGGATTCAGGATTAGCAAAAAATGCATGTTCTCGAAGTCAATAATCCAATAGCTATCCAGCCCTGTATTCACAACTATGGAAGACGAACTACACGTCGTTCGATGACATCGCCGGAAACGCTGACGATTACACCTGGGCACCTGCAAGCGCAACTTAGTCCTATGGATCGTTAACCAACGGCATGAGCAAGCGTGAAGGCATCTCAGAATCGTGGAAAACCGTCTGGTTTGCGACCCGAAGTTCGGTGTCGCTCCAGAAATCTTTTCCTGTGTTGTGATTGCGGTCGAAATTCGGGAAGTCTGAGCTCGACACATCAAGACGCAAACGTTGACCGGGTTGAATCTCGATCCCGACAGGATTGAGTTGAATCGTGTAATTTACCGGTACGCCAGGGTCGAGAGCCAGTTCCTCGTCGAAACCAGCGCGATAACGCGCTCTAACGATACCGTAGGTCAAATTTATAGCGAGTCCATTTCGATCGACTAGTACGAGTTTCGCCGTCCAATCAGTATCGGGGGCGTCGGATGCCGCCCAGAGCTCCAATTCAACCGAACCAACGAATCGCATGCAGGACTCGAACGGAGCGGTCTGGTAGACCAGCACATCTTGTCTACTATCGAGAGGTTTCTGATCCCTTGGCATCGCCTGTGCATCAATGTCCATCACGCTCATGACTGGATCGCGCGGGTCATATGAGTATTGGTCCGGTCGCTCCGAATCAGGAGTATTTATCGACATATATCCATCGCCGTGAGGTGTGTTCGCTGATCCATCGCTGTGAAGGTAGAACGGGACCGTCTCGGCTCGCTTCAACGGCCATTCGTGCTCATAAGTCCACTCGTTCGCACCAAGGATGAACAATTTCACACCAGGCTCAGTACCTATTCCGTCATCGATACCTTTGAACTGATAGTCGTACCACCGAAGGATCAGTTCCTCCCATGTTTCTTCGGCCTGTGGACCGTAATCGATTGGTCCGAGATCGCGATTAAGAGTCGTCATCATGTGTGACCAAGGTCCGACCACGAGTCGGTGCTGACCACGAAGATTTTCAGGACCGTTGGTTTCCAATCCGCTGAATTGCTTTACGGTACCTATCACACGATCCCACCAGCCTGTAAACATCCCTACCGGCACGTTCACTTTCTGATGAACTGCATCGAAATTCCACATTTCGACGTGTTGATGTTTGTAATACGCCTGAAGCTGTGGCGTTAGCGTTGAAAATGTCTCATCAGGAATGTCGGCTAATGGCAAATACCAGATCCACTTGCCACGCTCGATTGCTCGCCACTGGTCAACGGCTTCCACGGGGTAATGGGGACCGTGTTTCGCTCCGGAGCGACGACGCATGTCGGCCGCCATCATGTAACTCCACTCCAACCGGCGACCGGTCTCGAAAATCCCAAAGTTCATATCCAGCGATTTCGTTCCCATGCCGCTAGCGTGAATTGCTTTGAGCGAAGGGGGTTGTAGTTCGGCCATTCTCCACGAAGTCCACCCATCGTAAGAATGGCCCCATGTGCCCACGTGACCATCCGTCGATTTCAGGTTTGCAGCCCACTCAACCGTGTCGTAGCCGTCTTCCGAATCGCCAGTGAGCGAGTTGTCCATAAACTGCCACCTGAATTCGCCTTCTGAGTCGTATCGTCCTCGCATGTCCTGACAAATAACGGTGTAACCGCGTTCTGCAAGTCCTCTGGCAGTCTTGATGTATCTGGGATGCTGTTTCCAGTAGGGCGTACGCAATAACAGTGCAGGGTATCGCCCGTTATCGTTCGGACGATAAATATCCGCTCTAAGAACCGTTCCATCCCGCATTTCAACAGCAGCATTTTCTTCAGTGTTAAGCTGTGACAACGTTTATTCCTAATGTTCTGGAGTGTGAATAGAACGCGCTTAGTGTGTGATCACCAAGCAAGGGTTATTCGTCGGAAGAACCACGAAATCGTTCAACCAATGAAAGCGACTGAGTTGCCAGCAGACCACCGTCTACCGGCAAAGTTGCCCCCGTAATCCATCTTGAATCGTCACTCGCCAGGAACGCAGCAGCACTCGCCACGTCCCAGGCAGTTCCTTCTTGATTTAGCGGAGCGCCCATTCTTCGCAAGTCTCTTGTCTCTTGCGAAATGTGAGGAGCGATGAGAGGTGTGAAGATCATTCCGGGAGCAATGCAGTTGACCCGGATGTTGTCCTTGCCATGTTGGACTGCCATTGATTTGGTTAGTGTCACCGCAGCGCCCTTAGACGTCGAATATGCGACGAATGGGAGCCAGTCCTGTCCGCGTTGCCCTTCGTTGGATGAAATGTTGATGATGGAACCGCCACCGGAACGAATCATCTCGGGAATGCTGTACTTGCTCATGAGCATCATCGATTTCACGTTTACAGCAAACACCTTGTCCCAGTCTTCCTCTGTGACCTCGACTACGTTTCCAGGTTTGAGGATTGCAACGTTATTGACTAGAACGTGAAGTCCGCCGAATTGCTCGACAGCCGTGTTCGCCGCCTTTTCGCAGTCTTCCGCAACTGAAACATCTCCAACTACAACGGCGGCATTCCCACCCTCGGCGTTGATAGTGTCAAGTGTTCGATTCGCTCGTTCCGCGTCGATGTCGAACAAAACAACGTCTGCACCTTGTCGTGCGAAGAGGATCGACATGGCGTCGCCTGTGCCAGACCCGGAATCAACCGAACCGGCTCCGGTAACAATCGCCACTTTGCCTTCGAGACTGTTCACCCTTTGTTCCTTTCGCCATCGAGTCGGTATTCCGACGTCAGAGTAGAAAGCGCTATCGTAGCGCAACCGCAGCATCACCCCGCGGTTTTTGAGCGCAAAGAGTTAAAAGAAAAAGCCCTTCTCGCCGGGAGAGGAGGGCTTTCAAATTGTTCGGCCAGCCGCTCAATAAACCTGAGGGGGGGGG
>CEUN01003326.1_pt1 | contig 64873 bp, 57 predicted proteins | sample 361501 | NCBI WGS metagenome assembly CEUN01 (sample SAMEA2622801, study PRJEB7988) | marine metagenome | biome: marine biome (ENVO:00000447); feature: marine epipelagic mixed layer (ENVO:xxxxxxxxx); material: "saline water (ENVO:00002010), including plankton (ENVO:xxxxxxxx)" | depth 120 m | reverse complement strand
GGAAAGTGGATGTCATTTTTTCATTCCAAATTAATCAAAATCACTCCACATCTTAAAAGTATAATATTCTAAAGATAAAGAAAAAAATTTCTTATCATTCTAATTTTTCTATGCATAATGTAATTTTGAAGGAAATCGTTCTAAAATAATTGAGATATTTGGTATGGATGCTTTAGACAAAAAAATTCTTCATTTACTCCAAACAAAGGCGACACTTCCTCTTTCTGAAATTTCACGTCGTGTTGGAATATCGAAAACACCATGTTGGAACCGAATTAGGGCAATGGAAGAATCAGGCGTGATCAAAGAACGAATTACGGTCTTGGATAGAGAAAAAATTGGCCTTCCATTAGTTATATTTTTATCTATTTCTGTGGGTCGACACAGTCGCGACTGGACTGAAGATTTCATACATACGATTCAGAAATATGACCAAATTATCGAGGTGCACCGACTAACCGGCAGCGGAGCTGATTATATGATTAAAATTGTCGCAAGCAGCATCGATGAGTATGACAATTTTCAGCAGACGCTTATTGGAGATTTAGAATTCACTAAAATGTCATCTAGCGTATCGCTTCAAGAATTGAAATTTTCGCACAGCCTTCCGTTGGGCGCCATCGATTAGCTGCTCTTAATGACGAAACTTGAAGCTTTTAATACAAGCCTGCAAACCTCATTAACACATTAGCTTCTTAGTGTTAGTTTTGCGGGTTTCGGTTGGGTATTGTTGCCGTGCTAAAATGCACCAGGCTAAGCTTCTTATTTTATTTCTCGCTGAGCACTGGATGTATTGTATAAAACATTCAGATGGGTAGCGAATTTAGGAGAGCCTGCAAATGCTTGCAGAGTTCCAAACAGATATCTTCGTTTGCCGCGGCGTCCATTTTTAAAATTTGAATATTTTGTGCCGGTTGTGTCCATGAATTATTGGCGGTCACCCCTTATGTTTTGTTGAGGCTAATTTAATCACGGTTTAGAATTGAATTGGGGCGGTTAAATTTTTTCCTATCAGTGTTTGTAAAAATCCGTTGGAGGGTAAATATGTCCGAATTGCCTGAAACAGAGAATGCCTTTGAGATTGCTACAAGTTGGCTAAAGGCTTTTGAAAATGCGCTTGCAGCGAAAGATATGGCCGCTGTTGAGGGATTATTTACCTCAGATAGCCATTGGCGGGACCTGGTGGCTTTTACTTGGGGTCTGAGTACTTTTAACGGTCGCAGGGAAATAAATTCTGCGTTTCAAAAATTTTTTTTACCCGCGAATCCTAAAAATATTCATCTTTCATTGCACCGTACTCCACCGCGTTGGGTACAACGAGCGGGCGTGGATACAATTGAGGCAATTTTTTGTTTTGAAACAGATACTGGCAGAGGAAGCGGTGTGCTGCGCCTCCTGTCCAATCCAGATGCCGAAGGGTACGCTGCTTGGGTTTTGCTAACTACTCTGGATGAGATCAAAGGGCATGAAGAACAAATTGATGGACGTCGTCCGCGTGGCGAAGAGTGGTCAGGAGGTTTCGGAGCTGAAAATTGGACGGATTTCAGAACGAGACAGATTGCATATGAGGATAGGGAACCAGCAGTAGTCGTCGTCGGTGGCAGTCAGTGCGGCCTTGGAATAGCGGCAAGTTTAGGCGTGCTTGGTGTTGATACTTTGGTCATCGATAAACACGAACGCGTCGGCGACGCATGGCGAAAGCGATATCATAATCTTGTTCTCCACAATGAGGTCTTTGTGGATCACATGCCTTACATGCCATTCCCAACGAATTATCCCGTATACATTCCAAAGGATAAAATAGCGAACTGGCTCGAATTCTACGCCGACACAATGGAGCTCAACGTATGGTCCTCTGCTGAATTTACGGGGGCCAGTTACGACAAAAGGGACGAACGTTGGCGGTTAAATATACGTCGTGCAGATGGTAGCGAGCGGATACTACATCCACGCCACGTTGTTATGGCAACAGGCGTCAGTGCCTTACCTGTTATGCCAAATCTTTTGGGTCAAGAAGATTTCCAAGGCGAACTTATGCATTCTAGTGCCTACACGTCAGGTGCAAAGTGGGGTGGTGGCAAGGCGATTGTCTTAGGTACAGGCAACAGCGGACATGACGTCGCGCATGACCTTTGCGTGAGCGGTGTAGACACAAGGATTGTTCAACGTAGCTCGAGCCTAATTATAAGTCTTAAGGAAGCCCAACGTGTTTATGAGATTTATCAGCAGGGAGAGGCTGTGGAAGACTGTGACTTAGTGGCCACAGCATCACCATATCCATTGCTTGTAAAGGGTTATAAAATTACCGCCGAGGCATGTAAGAATGCCGATGCGAAACTGCTTGAAGGTTTGGTGGCACGCGGTTTTCGGCTGGATAATGGTGACCCCGACAATACTGGTTATCAAATGAAGTATCTGCGGCGCGGTGGGGGATATTACTTCAACGTGGGTGCGTCCGACTTAATTGTTGATGGCGAGATTGGACTGCTACACTACCAAGATATTGATAGGGTGGTTGCTAACGGCCTATTGATGAAAGATGGCCGTGTTGAGGAAGCGGATGTAATTGTTGCGGCAACCGGCTACAAAAATCAACAGGATGTTGTTCGTCATTTTATGGGTGATGCCATAGCCAATAAAATTGGTCAGGTCTGGGGTTTTGATAATACTGGAGAGCTTCGAAATATGTGGTGCCGCACGCCACAGCCCGGTCTTTGGTTTACAGGGGGAGGCTTACCGCATGTTCGCATTTACTCAAAGTATCTTGCTCAGCAAATAAAGGCTTGCGAGGTTGGTCTTATAGACAAAAATCTGGAAGCAAATGTTGCGCCGCCAATGGACTTAGTAGCCTGAGCGACACATGTGCAATAAAAAATATCTTAAACTTAAAGAATGAGGGTTCGATAAATTCTAAGGTCGATGGACGAAGGTTTATCTGGTTGCAGTTACCCAGAGATTCTCACTAGGAGAAATGGAAATCATAGGTGTTGACGATATCGGTAAAAATCTAAAAAGCCTAAGTAGTGGTTAGGACTAAGCTTGGCGACATCTAGTTGTTAACACCTCCAGTGGTTACAGTTTGCTTAAGAATGAAAGCTACATCCGTTTTTGGCTTCTTGTTTATACTTGCGCCACAATAAAGAGCCGGCGGAACGGAAAAAGCGTCTTGCCGTCACTTTGCGGCGGGTAGTGTACCAACACATTCTTTTTGTATTGGGCCTCGAAGGCAGATTTTTCAGGTTCATCCAGGGCGTCGAGAAATGGTTTTAACCAGCTGCCTTTGACATATTCCGGCACTGGGTTGTCGCCCTCGAGAATTTGTTGATATTCCGTTTCCCAAAAGTCGAGTGACTGCACCAATGGTTTAAGCAGGTCGTAATAAAATGTCGGTGGCTTCGTTGGCTCATCCCGGATTAGCGGTTCTAGTCGGTCGCGCCATTTGCCGTCACGGATGGTTTCATAGACCGTGGTATGGCTGCGAGCTTTGAAATTACGGGGCATTTGTATGGCGATGTAGCCACCGGGCTTTAGCCATTTAAGGAGGTCTGGGAACACAGTATCGTGGCCTTTAACCCATTGGAGTACTGCATTGGAATAAAGCAGGTCAAAAGGCTCGTCTGGCACCCATTCTTCGAGATCGGCTTTGATCCATTCTATATTGGGATGCGCGGCGCGTGCCTTTTCAAGCATTTCCGACGAGTTGTCGAGGCCGATAATCCGAGCCTCGGGCCAGCGACTTTTCAGGAATGGTGTTACGTTGCCAGGTCCACAACCAAGGTCCAGAATTGTATTTGGGGCCTCTAAAGGAACAGTCGAAAGAAGGTCGATCGCGGGGCGAATGCGATGTCCGCCAAAGGTAAGATATTGCGCGGGATCCCAGGTCATGAAACAGCCCTTTGTTCGTCATAAAATTGGCGAGGTTGTAAATTAAATGCCTCGGCGATCAGCTCATAGGATCGGACCCGGGCTGCAAATTCATAACAATTTGATAGAATAACAAATTCTTGGCAGTCGTACTTTGCCGCCATCTCCTCAATATTGGCCTTAACCTTGTCTGGCGTGCCGAAGATAAGACGCTCGCGGTTCTGTTGGATGCGCCGTTTTTCAATTTCTGAGAACGTATAAGAGGAGGCTGTCTCGGGGCTCGGCATTGGTCCATGGATGCCGCGGTCGGCGCGCAAACGGTGCAAGTCTCGGCTCGATACAATACGTTCCGCCTCTTCTTCGGTCTCGGCGCACAAGACGAAGATACCCATCGTTAATGCAGGTTCTTTTAGGTATTCTGATGGCTGAAAGGTCTTGCCATAAAGTTCTAGTAACGCGTCTGTGTCGGCTGGATTTATAAAGTGGGCATAGGAGAGACCCATGCCGAAGCGGGCGGCCAGTGTGGTACTGCCTTCGCTTGAGGCCAAAATCCAGATCTCAGGTACACTTTTGATCCGAGGCGTCGCGGTAACACCTGTCAGCGGATGATCCTTCGGTAGTGTATCATCTAGAAAGGCTGCCATGTCGCGGACCTTTGCTGGAAAATATTCAATTCCAACTTGTGAACCATAGGCGAGTGCTATTGCCGTGCGGTGGTCACTACCGGGCGCTCGACCGATACCGAGGTCAATGCGTCCTGGATACATATTCTCCAAGACTTTGAAATTTTCAGCGACTTTATAAGGGCTGTAATGACTAAGCATGACACCACCAGAACCAACACGCATCTCACGTGTGGCCGCGGCTACGCGTGTGACCATGATTTCGGGTGCGGGACCCGCCAGACCATCGGTCCCATGATGTTCCGCTAGCCAATAGCGGTGATAGCCTAATGTCTCCACACGCTGCGCCAGTTCAATTGTCTCCCTGATGGCATCGGCAGCTGTGCCACCTTCACGTATCGGCGATTGGTCGAGCACGCTGAGGCGGATTTTGTTGGCGGAATCAGTCATGAATTTAGCACAATAGCTCGGATGGTGAGGGTATAGAAAGAATGAACTTAGGACAGGAACGCGCCGAAATTTTGGCGCTGCAAGCATTAGCGTTTATCGCGTCAGATGAAGAATTACTGTCTCGGTTCATAGCATTGACGGGAATGAATGTCGATGGATTGAGGGCCGCCGCTGCCGAAACAGGTACACTTATCGCGGTTATGGATTTTATTATGTTCGATGACAGCCTAATTGTCCGGTTTGCGGAGTTTGTCAATCTGAGTCCTGATATTGCCGGTCAAATCCGTTATGCGCTGGCGGGCCCAGAGGTAGATCCACTTTAATTTGGAAACAAAAATAGCTGAAAAAATTATGTGAGTGCTGGCCTATTATTACGCTGGCGAAATTTACCATTCGACTTGATGCTCCCAATATTTCGATTAACAATGTTCGATCGGTTAACTTTGTTTGGCTACATAATTCTTATAGCTAATAATGATCATGTTTTTGTTCATACCTTTGTTCTCCTGGTGCCATTTGGACAATCATAGGTGGATCCGGGCTTCAGGGAATTCACTTTCGTTTTATAAACAGAATCCAATATTCATTTCTAGGCGGCGTGTGCATTATTCTTGTGGTACTATGGCAGTGCTTGCCCGTCGGCGGCGCCGTTATCTAAATTCGAGCTTCCGATGGGTTTGGGGACGGGATAAATCAGAGAAGGCCTCAACCAATAATCGATAATCGATCGAATTGAATCGTTTCAATGAGTATTCCTAAAATTCGTGCCGCCTTGGATGCCGGCGATCTCGAGACAGTGGAACGTTTGGCGCGTGAGTTAATTGATGCAAATTCGAAGGATGCCTTGGCGCATGCTTACCTAGCTTCTGTTCTTGTCGGTAAGGGTAACGCGAACGAGGCGCTAACGCACTACCGGGCGGCTGTTGCGATACAACCGAGCGAGGCAATCTTTCATAATGAGTTAGGAAATGCGCTCGCGCGTTTAGGCAAATTTGAAGAGGCTGAGTGGTCTTTGCGGGAAGCAGTCAGGCTGTCGGATGCCTCGCCAGAGATTAACAATAACCTTGGTAATATTTTACGTGGTCTTGGACGCCATCTGGAGGCAGTTGAACAATACCAAGAAGCGTTGCGTTTACGGCCAAATTATTCGGAGGCCCAGACGAATCTGGGTGTTGTTTTGCAAGAGGTGGATAATTTAACAGGTGCGCGTGTTGCTTACGAAGCGGCAATTGCTATGGATCCATCCAATGCATTTGCCTATTCGCACCTTGGTTTGATCGCAGCCGGTGAAGGAAGATTGTCGGAAGCAGAAACCTTGCATCGTAAAGCTCTTGAGATTGCCCCTTGTGCTGTTGTCGCGCAGGCCAATCTTGGTGTTTTGTTGAAGGACCAGGGACGTCTGAAGGATGCGCAAGCCGCCTATGTGCGCGCGATGGAACTCGATCCACACGATGCTGGGTTACATTCGAATTTGCTGCTTACCCAATGTTTCGATCCGACGATTGATGAGAAAATGCTTTATGCGGCGCATCGGGCTTACGGCGAACGCCAGGAGATCAATCGAGAAGGGTCATTTGTGGTTACCCCGCGCGAAGATCGGCGTCTTCGTATAGGATATGTATCGCCCGATCTTTATGCCCATTCGGTTGCTTCATTTATTGAGCCGGTTATTAAGGCCCATGATCGCGCGCGATTCTGTGTAATATGTTATTCAAATCTTTTGCGCGGCGACTATGTCACAGCCCGCATGAAATCCGCCGCCGAAGTTTGGCGGGACACTACAAGCAGCAGCGATGCCGATCTCGTTAATTTAATACGTGCCGATGAAATTGACATTCTTGTCGACCTCTCCGGCCACACAGCAAACAATAGACTGCCCGTGTTTGCGCGACGGGCGGCGCCGGTGCAAGTAAGTTGGATCGGTTATCCGGCGACGACGGGTTTGTCGCGTATGGATTACAGAATCACGGATGATTGGGCGGATCCGAAGGGTATGTCGGACCAGTGGCATAGTGAGGTATTGTTGCGTCTTGATAGTTGTTTCCTATGCTACCAGGCTCCTTCGGAGGCGCCGGACCCAGGCACCGACCGTGTGGGTCCAACAACATACGGCTCATTTAATAATTATTCAAAAATCAATGATGGTGTTGTCGATCTTTGGGCCGCCCTATTGGTTCGGGAACCCGAGGCGCGCCTTTTGTTGAAATCGCGCCAATTCGCAGACATCGAAGTGCGGGACAGACTGATTGCCGTGTTCGAAGCGAAAGGGGTAGCCAAAAGACGTTTAGAACTACATGCTCGAATCGAAGCCCGGGAAGATCATTTCGCCCATTACCGGACTATCGATGTGGCACTTGATACGTTCCCCTATAATGGAACTACGACCACATGTGAGGCCCTTTGGATGGGGGTTCCCGTAGTTGCGTTGCGGGGAGATCGACACGCAGCCCGTGTCGGTGCAAGCTTACTGAGTGCTGCTGGCAAAAACGATTGGATTGCTGAAACACAACTCGAATATTTGGAAATTGCGCGAAAGCTAAGTAAGTCCAGACCCTCGCGGGCAGAGCTACGGGCGTCGCTGGCCGCTTCTTCATTGATGAATGTCAGGTGTCATGTTTTGGCATTGGAGAACGCGTATTGCGACATTTGGGAAAGTTATAAAAAGCAAGGGTGATGACTGGCGTTTGCCGTCTTCCTGTCATTTGTCTTTCTGCCCTTTTATGAATTGAACAACCACTTTCTTTGGTTGGCATTTTTTTATTTTTCTAACTGTGCGTGGGGGCCTACTGGTAGCATTCTATCCGCGATTACAAAGGAGTTTAGAACGAATTGGAGTGTCTTAGAATTGCTACGGCTTCAGTTTCCACAGACCACGCGAATTGATCGATTGGTACCACAGATTTAACTAAATAGCCGCCGTCGACAAGAATGCGAAGGTCTCGCGCCAGTGTTGTTGGGTTGCATGACACGGCAACGATTGTGGGTACTTCTGATGCGGCCAGGTATTCAGCTTGTGCTTGCGCACCGGATCGCGGTGGATCAAAGATTACTGCATCAAACTTCCTGAGTTCCTTGTGCGTTAATGGATTGTGTGCCAAATCACGGCGCTCCGCGGTGTGTGACAATCCAGCCGCCGCGCGGCGCATCGCGGATACCATTTTGCCATCGATCTCGAACGCTGTTGCTTGTACTGTCTCCGCAAGTGGGAAGGATAAAGTTCCGCACCCTGCATACAGATCGGCGATACGTTTGGCGTCTTGAACCCCCCTGCGGACTAAATCAACAATCTTAATTTCACCTTCTCGGCTGGGCTGTAGGAAATAGCGTTCAGGTAATGCAACTACTGCACGCCCAAAACGCAATTTCGGTTGTTTAAGTTGAACTATCGGTTCGACGTATTCGCCATCCGCCCAAGAAATTCGAGAAATATTGTGCTCGGCTGCGAAATTAGCAAATCGTTGATAAAGCTGAGGACCCGGCGTGCTGTTAGGCATTGCAAGAATTAAACAATCAAATCCGTTGTCTGTCTCAGTGATCCTGATGTCGTTTGCTTTTACCGCTGCCCCGTTAGCTGAAATCAATTCCCGTAACGGCGTTAGCAGTTCGACAATTGACGGCAGAGCCACCGCGCATTCAGCAATGTCAATCACCTTACGGCTCATGGCGGCGTTGAACCCCAAAAAAACAGCGTGCTTTTGTTCGTCTATTGCGAATTCGACCCGGCGGCGAGTGCCAGGAGGGATGGAGATCGTGTCTTGGATTAAAATGTTATTTAAATTTTTATATGCCAGAGCGTCTTGGAGCGCCGATCTTTTGAATGCGGCAACTGCGCTTGGTGACAAATGTTGCAGGGCGCAACCGCCACAGTATCGAAAATGTTGGCAAACGGGAGGGATCCGCGCATCCCCTGGTTCAATAATCTCATCAATTAAACCACGGAAGTATTTACTTCGTGGGGCTTTATAAGAAATACGTAAATGATCGCCTGGTGCGCTGTGAGGTACGTAACAGGTTTCTCCCGAATTTAACTTGCAAACTCCATCTCCTTTTGCCCCCAATCGTTCGATTATAACGTCGTCAAATTTTCTGGGAGATTTATTGGATGATTTGTTTTTATTTTTGCGCAAGTAAAAAGTTTCCAGATAATGTGTATTGTTATGGGAAAATATAATAATATTCCTATAATATTATATATATTTCACAATAAAAATATATTACTGTAAAATATTATAAAATATTCACTATAAATTTTGTATATGCATTTATTGCCAATATACTTAAGTAATAGAACAAACAGCGCTCAAAAATTTTTAAATGGTAGGCACCTATAGTAATGAGCGTGTCCGTTAGGTTGCCCGCGTCTTTAACAGTCACCTTTTTTAAAACAACCTGGTATATCTTTAATTTGGTGAGTTAATTTGTCGTAAAGGGGGCCGCAATCCAATTACGATTTTTCACTATTACCTCTAGCAAAATGCAGGCTTAATGATGCAATTGAGTGAGATACGCGCAACGAATTAGAAATTGCCCTTCGTCCGATCTAATCAAACGGGAGCGTTTTCGATTTAACTTTTCAAACCTGCGAATGCTTCGAGTGCCCGTTTACGGGCAAAGCCGTGTTCGATAATCGCCGCTGGGTAGTTTTCCTGAATCAAATCAGCTTGCTTTACATTAGGTTTATGGATGAGCTTATTTGGCAGCTGAGCGCGCTCGGGTACCCATCTGCGCACATAATCGCCGTTCGGATCGAATTTTTCCCCCTGTAAAATTGGGTTGAAAATCCGGAAATAAGGTGCTGCATCAGCCCCAGACCCTGCCACCCACTGCCAATTAGCCGCATTATTGGCGAAATCAGCATCCACAAGGGTGTCCCAAAACCACTTTTCTCCTGCTCGCCAATGAATCAGCAAATGTTTTACGAGAAATGAGGCAACAATCATCCGCACGCGGTTATGCATCCACCCAGTTGAACAAAGCTCCCGCATGCCTGCATCGACAATGGGATAGCCGGTCTCCCCATTTTGCCATTGGGCCAGCGCTATGGGGTCGGATTGCCACGGGAATGCGTCGAATTTAGTGTTGATATTTCTTCTGTTCATATTTGGAAAACGTGCAAGAAGATCATGATTGAAGTCACGCCAACAAAGTTGCCGGATGATGCTCCAAGCATCATTCTCCAACTTTACATCGTTTTGGATTGCGGCAGCTTTCTGCGCAGCGTGCCAAATTTGTCGAGCTGTGATTTCGCCGAAATGCAAGTGGGCGGATAATCGGGTCGTCCCTGTCAAGCCTGGGAAATCGCGTGCCACTTGGTATCGGCCGAGGATATTTTGAACAAAATTTTCTATTATTTTGCAGGCACCAACCGAACCGGGCTGCCAATTTTTCCGAAGTCCCGACGCCCAATCGGGATTTGTGGGTAATAGTCCCCATGTGTCGAGATCTTGCGAAACACAATTTATTTTAGATACGGCAACCGGCACCGGCTGGGGCAATGGCGCTGGAGGACTGAAAGTTCGCCACATATTCCAATAAGGGGTGAAAACTTTATATCCATTGCCTTCCTTGTTACGAATTGAGTTGGGTGACCGTAACAAACTACTGCTGAAAATTTTAAGAGTGCAGCCATCGCGCTGCAAACTGTGAGTGACCTGTTGGGTTAACTCTATCTCAGCGGGCTCATCGATTGCCGAACAGTATACGTTTCTTGCTCCTATTTCGATCGCGGTACTTGCTATTAAGACAGTCGGATCACCGCGTTTTAATACAAGTTTAATGTTGAGATCTGCGAGGGATGTGCGCAATGCTTTAAGGCTGTGATAAAGCCACCAACGCGAAGCTCCGCCCAGCCGTCGTCTGGCTGAATAATCTATTTCGTAAACGTAGAGAGCTGTGACAAAATTTCCATTAGCGCACGCGGCCGTTAGTGCTTCGTGGTCTACAATCCGAAGATCGCGTCGGAACCAAACAAGTGATGCGTTTTTCATATGTCTCATACGCCTAATTAGAGTGCCAAGTTCAATATTAAGATGACAAATTAAATTTTATTGGCTGTACATGTGCGATTTCTTATAAAAGCTGTCGAAAATTGATATGCAGAATGATTATAAATTAGAGGCTTCTCAGGCGCCTATTACCGGCTTTTGTTAACAGCAATTATCTGACGCGGCCAAAAACACAGGTAGTATTGGGATTAATCAAATTTTGTCTAAAATAGCAATTGGGTACATTCAAAAATTTTACAGGCCGAGGCACACCGTTTGGTGTATCAGTAGACGCCTTGCATTAGTTAAAAATTTCCACTCCTGTTTATGAACAAAATCACGCTATTTGAGGTGAATGAATGAGTATTCAACCAAGCGCGTTCTTGCGGGAATTGCTGGATGTCGCCATTTCTTCCGCTGATCCTTATGAGTGTGTTGCGCCTAATTTGCCGGAGGCGCCAAAGGGGCGGACCATCGTTGTCGGTGCGGGAAAGGCTGCGGCGAAAATGGCACGCGCAGTGGAGGCTGAATGGTCGGGGCCACTTAGTGGATTGGTTGTCACCCGTTACGGCCATAGCGTGCCCTGCAGTTCTATCGAGGTTTTAGAAGCATCGCACCCTGTGCCTGACGCAGCTGCCGAAGTGGCGGCCCGGCGGATAATGGCATTGGCGCAGGGCGCAGAATCAGATGACTTGGTACTCTGTTTAATGTCTGGCGGGGCCTCAGCGCTTCTCTCATTGCCAGGAGAGGGCCTCACTTTGCGCGAGAAGCAGTCGGTCAACCGCGACCTTCTGCGTTCAGGTGCCACCATTACCGAGATGAATTGCGTTCGGAAGCATATCTCTGCCATCAAGGGTGGTCGGCTGGCAGCTGCCAGCTCACCGGCTAAGGTCATTACCCTCGCGATTTCAGACGTACCGGGTGATGATCCTGCAGTGATTGGTTCTGGCCCTACGGTGGGCGACGCCAGCAGTTTTTCGGATGCCCGTGCCGTTTTTGATAAATATGGCCTTTTGCCGTCCGAGGCTGTTGGCCGGTTTTTGGCGGCTGCGGAAGATGAAACGCCGTCACCGGACGACCCGCGTCTAGCGCGATCCGAGTGCCGGTTGATCGCCACTCCGCAGATCTGCCTTGATGCAACGGCCAAGGTGGCTGCTGCGGCAGGTGTTACACCACTTATTCTGGGGGACGCAATTGAAGGCGAGGCGCGTGAAGTCGCGATGGTCATGGCTCGGATTGCCCATCAGGTAGCTCGTCGGGGTCAACCGGTTCCGGCGCCTGCGGTCTTACTGTCGGGTGGCGAGACGACGGTCACCGTGCGTGGGGCTGGGCGTGGTGGCCGCAACTCAGAATTTCTATTGGCGCTCGCAATGGCCCTTGGGGGCGAGGCAGGCATTTGGGGTCTGGCGGCAGATACGGATGGAATTGATGGTACGGAAGATAATGCTGGAGCAATAGTAACACCGGATACGCTATTGCGAGGTGAAAAAGCAGGGTTGGTGGCCAGTCAAATGTTAGCTAACAACGATGGCTACTCTTTTTTTAAAACGCTGGGCGACCTCTTGATGACGGGGCCTACACTTACGAATGTGAATGACTTTCGGGCGATACTTGTACTGCCTCGATAACTGGGATCGGTTATAATATCCTGCTATTGATCATAAACACCCAAAATCGGGATTAAACTAAGAGGGAACCCCGATGTTGTTCAGACAGCTCTTTGATGCCAACTCTTGTACTTATACGTATTTGATTGCAAGCCGTTCCGGCGGAGAGGCGTTGATAGTTGATTCTGTCTTGGAACACGTAGAGCAATATATACGAATTTTGGACCAATTGGACCTTAAGCTCGTGAAGGTCGTAGATACCCATACCCATGCGGATCATATCACGGCTATGGGAGCACTTCGGGACCGAACAAAATGTGTCACGGTTATGGGAGACCGTAGTGCTGCTGATGTGGTGTCTATGCGGGTATCGGAAGGTGAAAGGATTAATATCGAAGGCCTATCCTTGGACGTTATCTTCACACCAGGTCATACTGATGATTCGTATACTTTTAGACTTCCGGACAGAATTTTGACTGGTGATACGTTATTTATTCGGGGAACAGGTCGTACCGATTTCCAGAATGGAGATCCCGAAGCACAGTATGATTCGATTTTCAACAAACTCCTGCGCCTGCCCGATGACACATTAGTCTATCCAGGGCACGATTATAAGGGGGAGACGGTTAGCACTATTGGGGAGGAACGGCAATTCAACCCGCGTCTTCAAGTTTCAGATGCTACAGCATACGCAAACATCATGAATAGTTTAAATCTCGCAAATCCAAAGATGATGGATGAAGCAGTTCCGGCAAATCAAAAAATTGGAGTGTCTCAGGGTGATGATGCGTCGGCGGTCTGGGGTTTAAGTGCAGACGATGTCAGGAATTGTCTCGATGGGAGTTACCTTTTGGTGGATTTGCGTGAAGAGGGTGAGCGGAAGATGTATGGCGTGATCCCGAACTCTGTTCACGCACCATATACCGAGCTCGACGAATTCGTATGCGAAGGAGGCCTATTGCGCGAAATGGTGAAGAAGGCAGGTCAACATATCATCTATTATTGCGCATTTGGCGAGCGCTCGGCACTAGCCGTGCAGGTGTCAGAAGGTATGGGTTTAAAAGATGTTTACCATCTGATCGGTGGCATTGCGGCGTGGAAAGCCGCGGAAGGTGACATTCAGAAAATGTAGCGGGGAATACCCCCTCGATATAACGTCGGTGCTTAATATTATTTTTTGCGATAATACCGCGAATAAGCGAGAGGAAATTTGTAATGGCAGTGGATGACAAGACACCAATATTTGTCGGCGTGGCGCAAGTTGAGCAACGTGAAAATGATCCAAATTCTGCAAAAGAGCCACTGGATTTGATGGTTCAAGCAGTTGAGGCTGCCGCAAGGGACTGCGGCGTGCCGGGGATATTGCTAAAGGCTGATTCGGTGCGGGTCGTGCGAGGCATTTGGGGCTATGCGAACCCCGCTCGGCAAGTTGCTGAACGCATAGGTGCCAGCGGTGCAGAGACCGGGCTCACGTCGCTTGGGGGCAACTACGTCCAGTCACTAACAAATCACAGTTTCCTCGATATCCAAAGTGGAAAAAACGAGATCGTCGTCGTAACTGGCGGCGAGTGCGGGCGGACGCAGTCGCGTGCGCGTAAAGCTGGGATTGACCTTGATTGGAATCCTTTGACCCGTGAGCCTGGTGCCAATCCGACGACCCAAGGTGGAGATATACCGGAGGTATTTATCGGTAGTGACAAGGTGACTCGGCATGAGGCTGAAATGAAACGGGGTATCACTTTGCCAATTCAATTTTATCCAATGTTTGAAACGGCACTGCGACACGCCAACGGAGAAAGTGTGGAGGCACATCTGAAGCGTGTTTCAGAGCTGTGGGCTGGATTCAATAAAGTGGCGGTCGACAATCCAAATGCGTGGCTTCGGAAGCCGTTGAGCGCTGTGGATATCCGCACGCCATCGGCTGGCAATCGACCGATATCATATCCTTATACGAAGCTGATGAACTCAAACAACAGTGTCGACCAGGGTGCCGCTTTGATCCTGACGTCTGTCGGGAAGGCGAGAACACTTGGGATACCAGAAGATCGCTGGGTTTACCCTCATGCCGGAACGGAGGCATGGGATCATCTTTATGTCTCGGAACGGGACAATCTGCATACATCGCCAGCCATCCGAGTAACATCCCGCAAACTTTTCGATTTGACAGGTTATTCCACCAACGAAATGGATTATGTCGATCTCTATAGTTGCTTTCCAGCTGCCGTCCAGGTTTCCGCTAATGAAATAGGCCTTTCGCAGGACCGAGCTTTAACGGTCACTGGAGGACTAACATTCGCCGGGGGGCCTTTGAATAATTACGTTATGCATTCTGTAGCCCGGACTGTTGAACTTTTGCGTGGCAACCCTGGTAGCAAGGGTCTCGTTACCGCGAACGGTGGCTTGTTAACAAAACATGCACTTTGCATATATTCGACTGATGCGCCGGATAAGCCCTTTGCTTGGGCCGATATGCAAGACGAAGTCGATGCGATGCCGCGCCGTGAGGTTAAAATTGATCACGACGGGGAGGTAACAATCGAAACTTATGTTGTGATGTATAACACTGATGCGGCTCCGTCGCAGGCACATGTGGCATGTTTGATTGATGATGGACGACGTACTTGGGCCAATGTTATGGACGCCGACACGGTCGAAATGATGACCAAGGCCGAGTTCTGTGGCCGATCTGGTAAAGTGAACAGTAAAGGTGAACTTTCCATACATTAAAGATCGAAATTTTTAACAAAGAGGGTCTAAAATTGAGTACATTTTATATGGTAGAGATGCATTACCCGCTCGATGATGATCGAGAGGCGTTCAATGATTTCTACCACAAGCATATATCGATGCTTCTGACGATTGACGGCTTTATCTGCGCGCAACGTTATGAATGTACACATGAAGCGCGTTCACCCTTTCTCGCGGTCTACCGTTTGAGTAATCCAGGCGTAATGACAAGTGAGGGATATACATCTCGCGCAGGCCGTGATTCGGTTGACCCTGTTTTCAAGGCGAAGATGACGAATTGGGACCGAAATTTGGTGACGGGCGATATCGAAAATATGGACGTAGCAGATGGTGGCTGGATGGTCCTTTTCGATAGACTGTCAGAAGATAGCACACCTTTGCCAGGTGGTTTTACCTCGCTTTCGATCGTAGGATTGGATGCGACGATTGTCGAACGGGGTGTGATGATTGGTCAAGACGGTTCGCCGCCCAAGTTGTCAGGTGTGGAAAATTGTATTATTCGCAATTTTTGTCCCGTTCATGCTCCACGGCACTCGGGGTAAAACGCACAAACATCAGTTGAGACCGCACTCCATCTTTGCAAACGGAGCCAATTGGAAAAGACTGGCCAAATAGTCCGCAATGCAGATTACAACCTAGGTTTATTTTCTGAGGCTATCGACGTGTCGCATGCTGGATTAGCCGATCGGGTTGTCGACTTAGAGCATTCGAATTGGCTCTGCGCATATAATTCGTTGATGTTTGGGCCTGTTTAGGCCCAATCGGATAGAGCGACCGTCTCCCGACCCGCGATCCGTCCGAAGGCGAGACATTCGCCGATATTGCCCGTTCCTTGATAGAGGTAACTATAGATAGACCCAAGTTCGCCCGCACTGTAAAGGCGCGGAATCGGCGTGCCGTCCGGTTTGACGATTTGGGCTTTTTCATTTCGCCGAGGACCGCCTTGCGTATTCAGCATCGATGGCGAGAGTTCGACGGCGTAGTAGGGACCCTCACTTAATGGTGAGAGCATCAGCGTTCGGCCAAACTCAGTGTCTCCACCAGAACCCGCATCCTTATTCCAATGATCGACCGTTGCTTCCAAGGTTTTAGGGTCGAGTCCGATATTGCTTGCTAGTTCAGCAACCGTCCCGCCTCTTTTAATCCAGCCTTTTTCTAGTTCGACGCTATTGTCGCCACTCCAATTGTACTGGACGACAATCTGCGTCCAGCCATGGCTTGGATGACTGTCATATATCGGGCCAGCAGACATATGCGCGTGGTCAAAGATTAGAAACATCGGGCATGGTGTTGTAAGAGCTTTCCAGGTGCCATTTGCCGGGACTTTTCCATGCCGAGTTTTATATTTCTCATCACAGAAACGTTTGGCATCTGGGCCGACGACAATTGCACCACCGGCAATCTCCTTGCTGTAGTGAAGTGCCTGTAAGGAGAAGGTTGTCGGATACTCCGGTACCTTTAATGCCATTGAAGGGCCAGCATAGTTGTTCATATGCCAGAGATCGGCCCCGACTGCGAGCGCCATTGTAATGCCGTCACCTTCGTTATGCGGGCTACCGGAGGTGTAGCAATATGGAACACCTGTTAGGTAGTCGCGGATCATTTCCTGATTATTCTCAAAGCCGCCGCAGGTCAGGACGATGCCCTTGCGGGCCTTCACATTAATGGCCTTTCCTTTCTGATGAGCGGTTATTCCTAAAATTTCACCAGTTATACCATTTTGAATTAGGTTGCGTCCCGGTGTTTCGTAGCAGATTCGAATTGGGCGCTCTTTCACGAGGCTTTGGAATCGTTTCCAGGTAAGTGAGTATCCGTATTTTGGACCGTCATGGAATTTATGAACGCAGTCCGAGCCTGGTAAATCGGGAAATTCAATACCAACAGGCTGATGTTGATGTTCTTGGGGGTCGCCGCCGACGCTCGATAACCAATCGTTATTCAGGCAAACCTCTTCGGACCAAACACGGATCATTTCTTCTGGAACTTTATAAGGGCCGCATAGGGCTGCTAGATAGGTCGCTGCTCTGTCTGGTGATGACGCATTTAAATATCCCTGACCAGCTACTTTGGTGTTGCCACCTTCCTCACCTTCTGGAGCCTTTTCCAAGAGTATAACTTCCGCACCGAGGTCATGAGCAGTAACTGCAGCCGCGACGCCTGCGCCTCCGAAACCGACGACAACGACATCAGCTTCCAAATCCCAATTTTCCGGAATCAACTTCTTATGCTCCAATTCTGTATTTTATTCTTCGAGCTCCGGGATGACCCAGAGCGGGTTTTCTCCGCGTGCGACCCTTTGCACGTTGTCAAACGCGTTCCGAACGCGAGCGATATTGCTCTCGAAAGTGGGGCCGGCCAAGTGTGCTGATAGAATGACATTATCGAGCTTAAAGAGAGGGTTATCCGGCTGTGGCGGCTCCTGGTCCAATACATCTAGGCCAGCGGCAAGAATTTTTCCTTCGACCAAGGCATCGTATAGCGCCGCTTCGTCGATTACAGGTCCGCGGGCGGTATTTACCAGGATCGCAGACTCCTTCATCAGGGAAAGCTCTTCCCGTCCAATTAGATGGTGCGTCGAACTATTGAGGGGCGTATGAAGGGAAATCAAATCAGATTCCCTAAGAAGTTCTTTTAGTAAGCGGAACCTCACACCAATAGCATCTTCTTCGTGCTCGGCCAGGCGGGCGATATCGTAATAAATAACGTTCATACCGAAAGCGCTGGCGAGACGTGCGGTTTTTTTACCGATGGTGCCAAGTCCGACAATCCCAAGTGTTTTATTTCGGAGCTCATGCACGCGCGGTGTCTCGTTACCCCGCCAATTGCCGGCGGCAACAGTAGTGTGTTGGCGCACCAATTGGCGTGAAACAGCAAGCATTAACAATACTGCGTGTTCTGAGACAGCAACAGAATTTGCTCCCCCATTGTTTGCTATTGGTACGCCCGCATTTCGCGCAGCTTCGATATCTGCCCGATCGTAACCAGCGCTTAAGAGTTGAATCAGTTTCAAATTTGGCCCTGTTTTGAATAACTCCTCGTCAACAAGACTATCGACAAATCCGACGAGGAACTCCGAGGTTTTGAGCGCCTCTTCGTACTCTTGGCTTCGTGCGGGGACGACTGCTAAGTCGAATCCAGATGGGGATATTTCCTTTGCGGCTGTTGCCGCATCAGGAAAGTCGGTTACAAATACGATTGTCGAAGTCATCTCGCCTCCAAAATTCACTTCTATTCAAAGTGGCGCGAAGTTTGAGGATTAAAAGCGGCTGAATTAGTCTCAAGGAATGACTTATTTAACATGTGGTTCGTCGAACAATTGTCAGCGTCGATATTTATAACAGCTGTCGCATAATGGGCGTTAACATTTCACGGATCGAATTTGGACCGCTAACTGAGTAAGTTATATGCCATAAAGTTAAATCCCTTTTTGCCGTGGATATGACAATTTGTAGGTCTCCACAACGGTACCGCTTTCCGCTGGCGATCGTTGCAACGAGTGCCGGGCATAACTGTTAACAGTAAAAAATTAATTCCTATTCGGATAGTCAGGTAAATCGAATTTGAACATCCGTTTTGCATTCAAACCGAGTATTTTTGCTCGCTGATCATCGTTCATATTTTGCATTGTCCGTTCGATAGCGGCGGCTGAATGAGGCCAAGTGCCCTCATGGTGCGGGTAGTCATTGGCCCACATGAAGTTGTCCCAGAGCTGGTATTCTTCCGCGAGAAGGAGTCCGGCTGGGTCTTCTTGGAAACTCGCAGCACCGTTTGAGCGGAAATAGTCGCTTGGGAGTCCCTGTAGCTTAGGTCTAACCCAGAAGTGGTGCTTTTTGTAAGCTTCGTCCATAGCATCGAGGACCCAGGGTACCCAACCGATTCCAGCTTCGATAAGCGCAAACTTAATCTTTGGAAAACGTTCGAGAACGCCTGACGAGCATAGGTTGGCCAATGGTTCGATAGTTGGTGACAGCGAGTGAGTGACGTAATTGATCACTGCGCCCCCGTTTCCTTTGGAAGCCCTGGGGTCACGGCCAGTCGAAACATGAAAAGTGATGGGCAGGCCGGTTTCCTCGATTAACGCCCACATACGATCAAAGACCGGTAAATTATAATTATCGTGGTCGACGTCGTGCGCCCCCCAAATCGGTTTGCAAGGCAGTGTAAGACCACGAAAGCCAAGAGCAGCAACGCGTTCGATTTCACTCATCGAGCCGTCGAGATCACCTGTCGCGATTGCCGCTAACGGCGAAATTGTATCATAATGGCCCCCAAATTCTTCCCATGCCCACTCGTTCCACACCTTGCATTGTGCCATGGCGAAGATGGGGTCTGGTGTTGCCCACATGGCGAGGCCTTTATTCGGGAACATTATTTCACCGTCGATGCCATCGTAACGGTTGTCTTCAAGGCGGCCTTCGATAGTGGCACCTGCTTTACCTCGAACTCCGTCTTCACCGTGCATCTTGAAATCAAAAATTTTTGACGGCCTGTATCCTTCGGTAATGCGCCACTTGCCGCCCTTCTCGTCGGTTTCGACGCGTGGAATGCGGTCAAGATACTTCTTATCAATCCGCTTTTCCCAAAGGTCGAATGGCTCGTTGGCGTGCGTGTCGGCTGAGATCATCAAATATTTTTCTGGATCATTACTTTGGGCAGTCCGTTTCCAGCCCTTCGGACCCGGCGTTTTCATGCGCCATTCGTTTTCCAAATTTGTGTCGTATTTAAGTTGTTCCGACATTCTGCAATTCCCTCTCGTCCTTGATAAATCGCAGCTTCTTTAGAGACTTATGCGTCTTGCAATGTAGGCCTAGGGCGTGACGTTTTTTTTGAAAGACTAACGACATATCGAATTCTATTGCAAAATGGGGAAATCGAACATGGCAGTAATAAAGATAGCGGTACTCGACGACTATATGAAGATTGCTAGCGAATTGGCAGATTGGAAATCCTTGCCGGGTCATGTCCACACCCATTTCTTTACAGAAAAACTTTCGGATGGCACTAACAGCCGCGCCGAAGTCCTTGCTGATTTTGATGTATTAGTAGTGACGCGTGAACGCACTCCTTTGCCAAAAGAGCTGCTGGAGCAGTTACCAAAACTAAAATTTATTGCTTCGCCTGAGATGCACAATCGCGTAATCGATATAGACTACTGTCGCGAACGCAGTATTCCCGTTTGTGGCACACTGCCCCGCCCATCACCGACATTTGAACTGACATGGGCGCTGATTTTAGCCCTCGCTAAGAATGTCACTATTGATGACCGTGCTATGCGAGATGGTCTTTGGCAGACGGTCGTTGGGACGGAAATCCGTGGTAAGACATTGGGTGTCATCGGATTGGGGCGGATTGGTTCTGAAGTTGCTAAGGTCGGTAATGCTTTTGGTATGGAGGTGATTGCCTGGAGTGAAAATATGACCAAAGAACGGGCTGTCGAATGCGAAGCCACTTTGGTCTCGAAGGATGACCTCTTCCGTCTATCTGACTATGTGGTCGTCATGGTAATACAAAGCGATCGGACGATTGGCCTCGTTGGTGAACATGAGTTTAGCTTAATGAAACCGGATGCCTATCTGATCAATCCGGCGCGCGGACCAATTATAAATGAGGCGGCATTGATCGATGCGTTGAAGAACAAAAAAATTGCAGGTGCTGGATTAGATGTCTACGACGAGGAGCCTTTGCCGGTTGATCATCCGCTCCGTGGGTTACCAAATACAGTGCTAATGCCGCACGTCGCCGGCTTCACACGCGAGCATTATGCGCACTGGTATAGTGGCATGTTGGAAGATGTTCGTGCCTGGCTTGAAGGCGATATCATTAATGAAATTCACGGTAGTGGATTTGTCGCAGCACGGGTGTAGTTAATAAAATATGCCTGCATTGAGAAATCTTCTTTAGCTGAAGTCTGCGGTAAATCGGGTTGGTTGGGTTAATCGTGGAAATGTTTGTTTTGCGGGAAAACCGTCTTTTGCCGGAAAATCGATGCAGAGGCGTCCTTAAATTTGGTGCATTGGAGTATGGTCACCTATAGATCTCAAGGCCGTTATGCGCCATGTTGGTTAACACAGATATTTGGCACTCCATAAGACTGCGTTGGTGAATGTGGTGGTGCTCGGTATCATGACTGCGTATAAATTTACTGCCTACGGAGCGTTGCTATGCCCGATACGGGACCGAATGTGGGAATTAAAGCTGATAGATATAGACTGCCAGACTCCGATTACGTCGGTGAAGGCTGGACACCGGTTCAACCTGGAGCGGATCCCGTACTCTACGGCCATGTAGATTTTGCGCCGAAGGGTAAATTTGAGGTTCGAAGTTATCAGACCTTCACCTTGACCTATACAGTGGGGCGTTTCGGACTCGACGATACGGGAGCTATCCGCGTTGTCTTCCGTGCCATGGGTGATACTGGCACGATGCAGACGACTGATCCAACCGCAGATAACTACGTCTCAGCTAAGTCGAGCAATGGGGCGACGCTTTCGGTGGATTACACACGCCGAGGGCAAAGTGCCAGGCCACGCTGGAAGTCGCTCACTATTAATGTGAACGGCGGCTATATGCGGGAAGGGGATACTATCACCATCACATTTGGTGATACGTCAAAAGGATCAAATGGTCTTAAGATGCAGACCATGGTCGAAACAGATTTCGAATTCAAGGTTCTCGTTGACGTCTGCGCTGTTGGGCATTTTGTTCCAATTCCGAATACTCCGAGTATTGATATTGTCCCGGGACACCCGGTCGTCTGGCGCGCTGTTCTCTCTAGTTTACGCCGCCCCGGTGAGCGGTTTCAATTTGGACTGAAGGCGGAAGATAATTGGGGTAATCCGACAGAACATGCAGAGGGTAAGTTCTGCTTTGAAACAACGCTTCCGGTAAATAATTTGCCGAAGGTTTATGACTATTTGCTCGGTGAACGAGCTATAACCTTTGAAGATTTAAGCTGCGAAAAAGCGGGCGAGTTGCGAATTACCGTAAAGGATTTGGACAGTGGTGAAATTGTGGCTGAATCGCACCCCATGCAAATCCGTGATGGGGATTATGGTGGCTATTGGGGTGACCTGCACGGCCAGAGCGGCGAGTCGATTGGTATCGGCACATCGCACAGCTATTTCGAATTTGCTCGCAACAAGGCGTTTCTTGACCTTACCAGTCATCAGGCGAACGATTTTCAGGTAAATAATAAGTTTTGGTCCTATTTGAACGAGTTGACGGCCGAATTTTTGGAAGATGGGCGGTTTGTTACTTTTCCGGGTTATGAGTGGTCTGGCAACACGGCGGTTGGCGGCGACCGAAACGTTTTTTTTCGGTCTGAAGGCCGGCAAATTCATCGATCCTCCCACGCCTTGCTGCCGGAGCGCCATGATCTTGATACGGATGCGCCAAACGTCAACCTATTGTTTGAGGCTCTGAAAGACGAAGACTGTGTGATTTACGCCCATGTTGGTGGCCGCTATGCCGACATTAAATATGGTCATGATCTGAAACTTGAACGTTCCATGGAGATCCATTCCGCCTGGGGCACTTTCGAATGGTTGCTCACTGACGGATTTCCTTTGGGACACCGTAGTGGTGTCGTTTGTAACAGTGACGGCCACAAAGGCCGACCAGGGGCGAGCTACCCAGGTGCCTCGATGTTTGGTGCATACGGGGGACTAACGTGTTTCTATGCCAGAGAGTTAAGCCGTGATGGAATATTTGAGTGTTTGCGCAAGCGGCACCATTACGGCACGACCGGTACACGTCTTCATCTCGATGTCCGAGCTGAGTTCGCGGGTGGTGGTGAGCTCTTTGATGAAGACCCGAATGCGTTTCCCGATACGGGTTCACAGACCGTTACCAATGTTATGATGGGCGACATCGTGAAGACTGCAGACGATTTCGTGACCTTGAAAGTCGAAGTCTCGGCGCAGAATCCGATAGAGCGGATTGAAATTCGCAACGGTATGGATGTGCTTAAGACCGTGCGTGGCTATGGCGAAAAGGATCTTGGTGAACGCATTCGCGTCGTCTGGAGTGGAGCGGAATACCGCGGTCGTGGTCGGGAGACCAATTGGAAGGGCCGCGCGAGCTTCGGCGGTGCAAAAATTCGGCGTATGGAAAAGATCAATGCGTGGAACCATGAACGCAAGTTAGAGCAGCACGGGGCAGATACAGTTGTTTTCGATGCCATTACGACTGGGAACTTTGGTGGCTTTGACGCCTGGCTTGAAGATACGAACGGGGCCTCACTGAATGTGTCCACCAATTTGGGCATGCTACAGGCACCACTGTCAGAGGTTGGGATCGAAGATATGACGATGGAGGCAGGTGGGTTAGAACGAAAAATTCGAGCCTTTCGACTTCCAGAAATTAATTCGCACCGCACCATCACAACGGAACTCGAAATCCCCATTAAGGCTGAAGGCGATAATCCGATTTGGGTTTGCGTCACCACGGAAGACGGCTTCCAATCCTGGAGCAGCCCAATCTACGTCTTTAAGTAGAGTTCATCGCCGTGTGAAGGCGGCACTGCCAATAGCTCCTGATGGCGATGTTATTTGAATTCGTACTCTTAATTCGTTGATAGCCGCATGGTAACGATGGTGTTCTAATATGTCCGAGATGACCTATATCCCGCGCTTTCCTGTACCGAGTGGCGCATGCGATTGCCATTATCATATTTTTGGTCCCGCCGTCCGCTATGCGCCAAGGCCGGAAATCCAACATTTGATGATGGACGCGCTGGCAAAAGATCATGCGGCGATGCGGGCTCGGGTTGGTCTCGAGCGGATGGTCCTAGTGCAGGTTGGCGGTTATTATCCCGATAATCAGCCGATGCTGGAGGTTCTTGCGGCGGAAGGAGATAAAGTTCGCGGTATTGCAGCTTATGATCCGGGCATCGAAGCTGAGGAAGTGGCCAGTCTGAATACGTCTGGTGTGCGTGGCATGCGGATCAGCCCAGGACGTGAACTCAGCGATGAACGGATGGGAGAAGTCTGGGGCATTGTCATGCGACTGGCAAAGCTTTTTGAGCCAGTTGGCTGGCACATCCAATTCTTGTTATCGGGGCATATGCGAGATGCATTGTTGCCTCGCCTCAAGGACTTACCAGTGCCGGCTGTGATCGATCACTTGGGACTATTCCGCCCCGAACGTACTGTTGGCCATAAAGGCTACGATGCGTTCTTGCGGGCGATGGAAAGTAGAAACACTTGGGCCAAGGTGTCGGGTGCCGACCGAGTTACGCAAAATGGTAATTACGAAAATGCAGTACCGATTATGCAGGATCTGATCGGTGTGGCACCGGACCGTCTCGTTTGGGGCACGGACTGGCCGCATACGCCAGAGCGTCCCCCGCTTGAGGAGGGAAAGGTTCGGGTCACTCTGCCCTACACGGATGTGAATGAGAATAAATGCATATCTGTACTGTCTGACGCTTGCCAGGACGAAGCCACCTTCAAGTCTATTTTGGTGGCCAACCCTGCGCGGCTTTACGGGTTTACGTAATCGATAAGAGAACTCTCTTCCTTTGTTGAGTTTGGAATGAGACCTGATCCAAATAGTATATGCTGAGTTCCCTTTGCCAAAATGACACCGACTTCGCTGAGCTTCTAGTTAGTTTTCGGTTGTGTGAAAAGAAATCACGAAGTCATATCAGCAAATTTGTCCAGTTGTGCCCGTACACCAGCAATCATAGAATTTAGGTCTGACGTGAGCATGACCATATCGAAGCCACGTGCGATAGCTCCAGCTGCAAACTCGGCGCCGGCGCAATGCATGACGGCTTTGATACCGTGCTTGTGTGCAGTGTCGCGGATTTTGTCACAGGTGGCGAGGTGAACCGGGTCGTGATTGTCGGGTTGAGGTGGCAAACCTAATGCAAACGACAAGTCTGCTGGACCGATATAGACAGCATCAAGACCCGGCGTAGCGCAAATTTCGTCGAGATTGGCGATGCCTTCTTTCGTCTCTATCATGGCCATAACGATGATCTCATTATTCGCCTCGTTAAAGTAGTTCGTACCGCCGTAATGTGCCGCGCGGACTGGACCCGATGAGCGCATCCCGTCTGGCGGATAGCGGCATGCAGCCACAGCCTGGGCTGCTTCTGCTGCGTTGTTAACCAACGGAACAATGATGCCGTAAGCACCGAGATCGAGCGCCTTCATAATTGCGGCTGGCTCATTCCATGCAACCCGGACGACAGGAACCGTTTCAGTCTGAGATATCGCTTGCAGCATAGGAAGGATATCGCCCATCTCAGAAGTGCCATGTTGCAAGTCGACACAGAGGCAATCAAACCCTTGGCGGGCCATCATTTCGGCAGAGAAAGAGTGTGATACAGAAAGCCACCCCATGGTGCAGCTTTTTCCATCACGCCATTTTTGCTTAATTTTGTTCGGTCGCATGGTCGTTCCTTTGGATTAGTAGTTGTCGCGCCATTTTCTAAGCGAAAAATTCTTCAGCGAATGCTATAAACTGATCCGTTCTGTTAAAGTGTCGAGCCTTTCATTCGTACTAGTTATAATTCAGATAAAAAATACAGCTCAAAGAGGGACTGCTGTGGAATATACGACACTGGGTAATACAGGCATCCGGGCTAGCGTCGCCGGATTGGGCTGCGGCGGTGGCAGCCGGCTCGGCCAAACACGCGGCCTTTCAAAACGAGAATCCGTGGCGCTGGTGCGGGTCGCGATGGACCTAGGCGTGAATTATCTCGACACTGCAGCTGTCTATGGCACAGAGGCGATTGTCGGAGAGGCAATAAAATCGATCTCCCGCGACGAAGTTATTGTCGCGACCAAGGCAACTATTCGGAAAGATGGCGAACTACTGCCAGTGGAAGATATAATTGCCAGTCTCGATAATTCGCTCCGCGAGATTGAAACTGATTATATTGATGTTTTTCAGTTTCATGCCGTACCCCCCAATTTATACGAGCACATTCGAGAGCAGATCGCGCCTGTGCTCTTACGCGAAAAGGAAAAGGGTAAAATTCGACACCTTGGTCTTACGGAAACCCCACCCAACGATCCAGCTGGCGAGATGCTGGTCAAAGCGTCTGCGGATCCGATCTGGGAAGTGGTGATGCTTGGTTTTCACATGATGCATCAAGTTGCGCGGCGGAATTGTTTTCCCGGTACCATGAGGAACGGGATTGGTACGGCCATCATGTTTGTTGTGCGCAGTATCTTTAGCATACCGGGCCGTCTGGAAGAGACCATTAAGAAGCTGGAGGCGGAAGGTAAACTGCCGACGTGGCTTTCTGAGAGTGAAAATCCTTTGGGTTTCCTGATTCATGAGGATGGTGGAGCTAAAAGCATCATAGATGCCGCCTACCGTTATGCTCGCCACGAGCCTGGCACTGATGTCATCCTCTTCGGCAGTGGTATTGAAGAGCATATTCGCACTAATATTGGATCGATCCTGGGTCCCCCATTGCCTGAAGCAGATTTGGCAAAGCTTGAGGAACTATTTGGGCATCTTGAAGGCGTTGGCCTTGATTTACCAGAACCCAGAAAATCATAAAGTGTGGCGGATTTTATTATCCAACTTCTCACACCAAGTTAAGAAAGTCAGAAAGTTGGGTTGCGGCTCACCCTGCATGTGTGAGGTGGATTTATGCGGAGTTAGAATTTCAATTCACCGGTCAGCGACAAGGCGTCCACGACGAATGTTAATAAATGAGTGAATTTCTAAATTTTTACCACAAACCCATCATAGGCGCATTCTTCAGGAATTTTGTCGACCATCGCCAACATTTCCGAAGACATATGCGTTAAGACCGTTCGTTTGGCCTGAAACTCATCGCAATGTTTTTTGACGTCTGGATAATTAATGTGAAAGCGAATTGGCTTTTTGTAAAAATAGGATTCGCAGATAAACAGATCGGCACCTTTTGAGATTTTTGGAATATGTTTGGTCCAGGCAGTGTCCCCAGTATAGGAGACTACCTTACCACCGGCTTCGACACGTAGCGACATCGGGTGTGTTTTTGGCGTATGGTTAGCGGGGAAAGGAGTGACCACTGCATGTCTGCCAACCTCATTGGGTCTCATCAGCTCTAATTCGACAAAGGTAAGTTCAAACTTTGGCACCATAATATTGCTACCAGGTAGCATGGACTCCATCATTTCTCGCAAGCGTATTTCCGTATCTCTTGGACCTGCGATAATCAGCGGTTTGGTTCGTTTTGCGGCGAGCATGGCGTCAAGGAGCATAGAGGGAATGCCTGAGCAATGATCGGCGTGAATGTGGGAAAAGATTACAGCATCAAGTGATGCGTGTTTTATACCCGCTTGTTGCAAGGCGACGAGAGAGGTCGCGCCAAACTCGATCGCGTATCGGAAATCCTTTACATCAACAATAAAGCAGGAATTAAAACGCCCTCCGGATCCGAAAGCGTCGCCGGAGCCGGCGAAAGTTACCGTATTTATTTCAGTCATAGTGCTCCCACTTTACTGCAGTCCGCCTATTAAAGGTTTTATTTTTAGTTACTTATCTATCGGGCTGTTTGTTCAAGCAGCTGCGGCACGTTCTTAATTAATTGCAGGGTTGATTACAAATTTTGGCTATTTGCGGGTTTGAGTGAAACCATAATGTCATTCCCGTTCAAAGTTTATGGCGCAATTCCATAGGGAAAACTTTTATGAAGGTCCAATAAAGGAATGTGAATTGAAGGGGGGCTCAAAAAATTCTACAAAAGATTAGGATATGTATGGTGAGGAAGAATAGATTTTATTAATGTCATTCTTTATCACCGCTGCCGCAAGGATGAGCCGCGGCAGTAAGTCATGAAAGAAGATTACAAGGCTAAATACTCGCAGTTGCGTGCAAAACGAGACGTAAATGGGATAGGGCGCATATGTATTTCGACATTCGGCTTTGGAGTTACACAAAAGGATGCCGCTGGCGGATTTTTGGAGCCGTCGCTATCGGTATTCTTGCGGTTCTTTTTGGTATTGCCCGCTTAGCGTTACTCGGTTGGCTGATCGCGCAAGTTTTCAAGGGTGTGCCACCGAATGAACTGCTTCTGTTCTTTGCCGGTGTTGGTTTGGTCATGATTGTACGGGGATGGCTTGAGTACTTGCGTACCATGGTTGCGCATAATACCGCCGCAAAGGTCCAACTTCATCTTCGTACAGTTATCTTCGATAAAGTTACACAATTAGGACCGGCGCATTTCGGATTGGAGCGCACTGGTGATGCAATTCTGGCGATGATCGACGGGGTCGAGCAGCTTGAAATCTACTTTGGGCAGTACTTACCGCAGCTCATCGTCTCAGCCCTTACTCCCGTGATGATTTTTGGTGTCGTGGTCTTCCTCGATCTGTCGATGGCTTTGGTAATGCTGGGTGCTTCACTAATAACACTGATCGCCCCCCAGATTTTTCACAACTGGGATAAGAAGAACAGTCTCTCGCGATCGCGTTCCTATAAAGCTTTTGCAGCCGAATTTTTGGATTCTGTCCAAGGCCTGGCAACTTTGAAATCTTTCGGGCAAAGCACTCCTCGCGCCAAGACACTGAAAAATAAGGCGGATGACCTTTTTAAGTCGACCATGTGGGTTCTGGCGACGAACTCGCTGGCGCGCGGTATTACGGATACTGGTATTGCTGTTGGCGCGGCCGCAACTTTGGCTTTTGGAGCCTTCCAGGTCGTAGATGGCAGCATGGATTTGGCGCCCTTGATCATAATTCTGATGCTCGGTGTCGAGGTGTATAAACCGCTTCGCGATATGCGCTCATTGATGCATAACGGAATGGTTGCTCAGGCGTCAGCGCAAACGATATTCCAGCTGCTAGACTCGCCGGTCATGGTTAATGAAAAAGTTGGTGCCATCTCGGTGGGAACAGTTGCGCCGACAGTTAACTTTGAAGGTGTGGGTTTTGCCTATCCGGGCGGACGGCGGGCGGCGCATGAAGGCCTTAATTTTGAGGTACGTTCCGGGGAACGCGTTGGATTTGTGGGATCAAGCGGAGCCGGAAAGTCGTCGATTGTGCGTCTGTTACTGCGTTTTTACGATCCAGATGATGGAGCAATCAAGATTGGGGGCCATGATCTTCGCGATTTGCCTTTCGAGGATGTTCGCGGCCAAATTGCAGTGGTCAACCAAGATACCTATCTTTTTCATGGCACGGTGGAAGACAATCTTCGGGTTGGGAAACCCAACGCGACCGATGCCGAAATCGAAGCAGCCTGTCGAGCGGCAAATGCTCATAAATTTGTCGAAAAATTACCGAATGGTTATGCGACGGTCATCGGCGAGCGTGGCATCCGTCTGTCAGGTGGGCAACGCCAGAGGATTGCCATCGCCCGGGCGGTTTTGCGTGACGCGCCCATTCTTGTTCTCGATGAAGCGTTGTCCGCCGTAGACGCGGAGAATGAGGCGATTATCCAGGACGCACTCGACCGGCTTATGGAAGGGCGGACGACATTGATATTCGCACATCGTTTGTCAAGCATCATCGGCTGTGATCGAATTTTGGTCTTGGATCAAGGCAAAGTAATGGAGACCGGTACGCATAGCGAATTGATGTTACAACGAGGTGTTTATCATCGCTTGATGGCGGCACAGGCCGAAGAGAATGCCGAGAGTGAAATCGAGATTGGTGAAGGTAAATCATTAGACATAGGTAGTATCGATGCGCCGACCTATAGTGAAGAGGCGCAATTTGCAGCGACAGATGCCATAGTGAAGGCCGAAGGTCTTGGTTGGGCGGGCGCTACCCGAGAGTTGATGAAGCACATTATCCCCTATAAAAAGAAACTTTCTCTGACCTTCGGATTCGGCGTGACCCGAGTAATTGCTTTTATCGGCATTGGCGCGGTGAGTGCGCTCACGGTGCGCGCGGTAAAGATGGAAGAGCCATTCGTCGATCTCTTGATCCTGCTTGCGGTCTTGGCGCCTGTCGCCGGTATTTTTCATTGGTTTGAATCCTGGATTGCTCATGATATGGCTTTTCGGCTTTTAGCGGAGATGCGAATAGCACTCTTCGAAAAGCTCGATCGCTTGGCACCCGCCTATATGGTTCGTCGGCGAACGGGGGACATGGTGGCTATGGCGACGCATGATGTTGAACTCGTGGAGTACTTCTTTGCTCATACGGTGGCCCCGGCGTTTGTCGCCATCCTAATTCCGAGTTTGGTTGTCGGGATTTTGACTTTTTTCGGCTGGGAGCTGGCGGCGACATTAGCACCCCTACTGATTCTGGTTGCAATCAGTCCGTTCTTTTTGCGCAAGCGAGTTGATATTATGGGGTCGAAGGCCAGGGAGGCTCTTGGCGAGCTCAACGCCCATGCAGTCGACACGATACAAGGGCTCGGTGAAATCATCGCCTTTCAACGTATCTCAGAACGTCGTGATGAGTTGATTGAGCGCACAGAGAACCACCACACAGTGCGATTACCTTTCTTCCGTGATCTCACCTTGCAGACGACATTCCTCGAGGTTGCGACCGGATTAGGTGGCTTAGCTGTTGTCATCGCCGGTGCGTATATGGTCGAAGGTGGTCGCCTCGAGAGTGGTTATTTACCGTTACTGACATTACTTTCTATGGCTGCGTTTTTGCCGATATCCGAAATTTCGAACGTGAGCCGTCAATTGGCCGATACGCTCGGTTCAACTCGTCGTCTCTATGCCGTTGATAATGAGCCCGTGCCGGTCTCCGATGGTAATGGCGTGGCCCTTAATATATCCGGTGGCGGTTTACCCATTGTACTTAAGGATGTTGACTTCCAGTATGAAGGCGGCAATCGTCCGGCCCTAAATGGGGTCAGGTTTGAGGTGCCCGCGGGGCAGACTGTTGCTCTTGTTGGCTCATCCGGCGCGGGTAAGACAACAATCGCACATCTCTTAATGCGATTTTGGGACCCGGGAAGCGGAGTTGTTCGCCTTGGCGGGCATGATCTGAGGGACTATGCGCTCGACGACCTCCGAAGCAAACTGGCATTGGTGGCCCAGGATACTTATCTCTTTAATGATACGCTTCGCGCTAACATCCTTATTGCTAACCCTGATGTCGACGAACAGACTTTGATGGCGGCGGTTGCGCGTGCCTCGCTTGACGAATTCGTTGGGGGATTACCTGAAGGGCTGGATACCAAGGTGGGTGAGCGGGGGATGAGCCTTTCGGGTGGGCAGCGCCAGCGGGTCGCTATTGCCCGTGCCTTCCTGAAAGATGCGCCAGTGTTAATTCTCGACGAAGCGACATCGCATCTTGACGCAGTGAACGAACAGGCGGTACGTGGTGCGCTTGAGGATTTGATGGCGGATCGAACGACGATTGTGATCGCGCATCGACTTTCCACGGTTCGGAATGCAGATCTGATCGTGGCGCTAAACGAAGGCCGTGTTACTGAGAGCGGCACGCATGATGAATTATTGGCGAAGGGTGGCCTTTACGCGCAGTTGGTAGCTCATCAACTGGCCGGCGCTGCCGGCCGAACAGCGGCGGAATAAAGTGCATTAAGGATTTATCGCTTTAAAAGAAACTACTTTGAACCAATCTCTTGTGCTGAGATAACGGACTGCCTCGTACTTTTAAAAATACCTTGATCGATTGGATCGGCATAAGCCTTCTAATCCGAGTGCAATCAACGCTTCGCGTCTGCGAGGATCATATCCGCTCCCTTTTCGCCAATTACGATGGAAGGTGCATTGGTATTTGACGTTGGCATGTTTGGCATGATCGAACTGTCGACGACACGGAGCCTCTCCGTGCCATAGACCTTCAGTTGATGGTCCACGACATCCATGCCGCCCCGGCCCATTCGGCAGGTGCCGATTGGATGCCAGGATGTTTGTCCAATTTGTCGCGCATAATCGAGTAACCCTTCGCCGTCTGTCACCTCTGGGCCAGGCCGGACTTCACGCACAATATAAGGTGTTATGGCAGGCTGTGTGGCCAATTTACGGACGAGCTGCAGACCGCGTAGCGTAGTCTGTCGATCTTCCGCTTCGCTCAGATAATTTGCACGGATGATCGGTAGTTCAGTTGGGTTGGCGCTGCGCGCATGGGTTGAGCCGCGTGACTTTGGGTAAATCGGGAAAACGCCAATATTGAAGCCGGAAAAAGGGTCAGAGCCTATTTTCTTGCTGCGTGCGTAACGGTCTTTTCCTGAAACCAACATAATCTGCAGCTTTACGTCAGGGTGAGTGATTCCCGGACGGCTGCGCATGATAGCATGGACGGTGGCCGATGAGATCGACATCAAACCATCGCCCTTCATCAGATACCGGGCCATCGCCATCGCCCCTCGGAAACGGCTATTCAAAATATCATTGATCGTAACCTTTTGATTGGTTTCGTACGTAATCCGTGTCTGTAAATGATCTGTCAGATTCTCTCCGACGCCAGGCAATTCGTGCAAAATATTGATGCCGAGCGACTTTAGCAGCGCTGCCTGTCCGATGCCTGAAAGTTCGAGGATCTTTGGTGAGTTCATCGGTCCGGCCGAAAGAATGACCTCACCAAGCGCTCGGACTTCTTTCGAGATCCCATTCGCCTGATAACGAAGACCAACTGCGCGGCGGCCTTCAAAGATAACCCGTTCAGCCAGGGCGTTGGTTTCTACTTTTAAATTATTACGGCCCCGTGCCGGCTTGAGATATCCGACGGCTGTCGAGTTGCGTCGCCCGTTCCGGGTCGAATATTGCAGCCAGCTAACGCCTTCGTACCTCACGTTGTAGTCGTCGTTAGCCTCAATACCCATTTGGATACAGGCGTCGCGAAATGCGGAAGAGAGCGGGTCGCGGTAATTGCCGCTCGAGACACGAATTGGACCACCTTGACCTCGGTCTGGGTGATCACTTTCGGGACGGTCCTCGATTTTACGAAAATAGGGGAGCAGCTCTTCGTAACCCCATCCGGGTTCGTTCCCATCGCGCCATTCGTCATATTTATGTGGCGCGCCGCGCACATACAGCATCCCATTGACGGAACTCGAGCCACCAAGCATTTTTCCCCGCGGCCAGTAGACCGTTTGGTCGTGGAGTTCAGCCTCGGGTTCGGTATTGAAGCCCCAAACAAATTTCTGGTCGGTGAGTAGCCGGCCAACCCCGAGAGGGATATGGACCCAATGGTGATTGTCCCTGCCACCTGCTTCCAGGAGAAGAACTGAGAATTGGCCGGATTCGGAAAGACGTGCGGCTACGGCTGCGCCGGAAGATCCCGCACCCACAACAATGAAATCGAAACTGTCCAAGAAACCTGTCCCTCTTGTTGGCTTGCCTCTATGAAGGTAGCGATTATCTGCCGGAAGACTATGGCAACAAAGACGCAGGAGCACGAGATGTCGATGAAGGAAAGATCTGTTCAATGTTTGGGTAGAAAGAAATTCCACCGGCTCGCCTATACGGAATGGGGATCGCCAGAGGCCACACGCACCCTGATTTGCGTCCACGGATTGACCCGGAACGGCCGCGATTTTGACGTCTTAGCCTCTGCATTGGAAGACGACTACCGGATCATTTGTCCCGATATAGCGGGACGCGGAAAGAGCGACTGGTTGCAGAGCGGGACTGAGTACCTCAACTCTAACTATCTGGCGGACTTGGCCACGTTACTTGCTAAGGTAGGCGTGTGTGAGGTCGATTGGCTCGGCACGTCTATGGGTGGTATTTTAGGAATGTTGATGGCGGCGGTTCCTGGCAACCCAATTAAGCGCCTGATCGTAAACGACGTCGGACCATTTCTGCCAAAAGCGGCGTTGGAGCGAATTGCAAACTATACCGGCAATGCCCCTGAATTTGAGGACTTAGATGCATTAGAGGTCTATCTCAGAGATGTTTATGCGACCTTCGGTAACCTCACTGATGGAGAGTGGCGACATATGGCGGAGACCAGCTACCATAAATTTGAGGGCGGCAAGTTAGCGCTGGCCTACGATCCGGCTATTGGTGACAATTTCCGGGCAGGACCACTCGATGACGTTGATATGTGGAGCTTCTGGGACGCTATCCAATGTCCGACTTTAGTAATTCGAGGCGAAACGTCGGATTTACTGAGTAAGGAACATGCGAATGCAATGACGGCGCGCGGTCCAAAGGCTGAGCTGGTCGAAGTTCCCAACTGTGGCCATGCGCCGGCGCTGATGGCGGCTGATCAGGTCGCCATTATTAGAGATTGGTTGAACAAATAGCTTTACTCCGGCCTCTGGCGACAAGCCGGAGCCTGGGTATAAGCGCTGGGAAGGTATGGGTAAATTACGTTAATTTGAATTTATGTCTTACCTCGAAGAATCTCGCGCTCAACCCTTAAGAGTCAATTTTCCGCGGTTTCAAGAACGGGCGCCGTGGTTCGGGGGTGACCTTCAGACGTTGCGAAACTTCTTTGTTCGTCGCATGGGAAGGGGACCGGGCGTTTTACCTGGTGAACAGCTGAAACTGCAGCTTTCTGACGGGGGAAAGCTTGCGGCTCGCCTTACTGAAGGCGAACCCAATATGCCGCTCGCCGTTGTCATTCACGGCCTGACGGGTTGTGAAACGGCGACCAATGTTGTGGTCGCAGCACATCATCTTAATGGTCTCGGGTATTCGGTTTTACGTATCAACCTCCGAGGCGCAGGCCCATCGGCTAGCTTGGCGAAAGGGCACTATCACGCGGGTCGGACGAAGGATCTTTATGATGGTTTGTCCTCTCTCGATCCGGCGCTGATGAGGAGCGGCATGATCTTCATGGGGTTTTCACTTGGCGGTAATATGTTGCTGAAGTTTCTGGCCGAAAGTGCAAAAGATTTTCCAGTGCGCGCGGCGGTCGCTGTTTCGACGCCGATCGATCTTGCAGAATCGGCTGACCGGTTACTATTGAGGCGGAACTGGCTTTATCATCACTGGTTATTGAAGCGGATGAAGGATGAGTGGCGGGACATGCCGTTGAAAGTAAATGTGGCCAAAGCATTGGATGAGGTCACTAGCATTATCCAATTCGATGACCGTATCGTAGCGCCGTCAAATGGTTTTAAAGATGCAAAGGACTATTACAAAAAAAACAGCGGGGTACAGTTCCTCAAACGTATCGCCGTGCCGACCCTCCTAATCCATGCGCAGAATGATCCCTGGATTGGGACTGCACCCTATGCCCGCTTCGACTGGCCATCAAACCCAAAACTTGGACTTTTAATGTCACCCGGTGGCGGCCATGTCGGGTTTCACAGCATTAATGGCCCGACACCCTGGCACTGCGTCAGCGCAGGGAAATTCTTCGAGGGTATTAGCGGGCTAGCCTAGCTGTTTTAGTTTCTTTGCCACATCAACTGCGAAATAGGTGAGGACGCCATCTGCGCCGGCCCGCTTGAAGCTGAGAAGCGATTCGAGTATCACCCTCTCGTCTAGCCAACCGCGCTCGACCGCGCCCTTAAGCATCGCGTACTCGCCAGAGACTTGATAGACGAAGGTCGGCATTCCGAATGTGTCCTTCGCACGGCGGACGATATCAAGATAAGGCATGCCTGGCTTTACCATTACCATGTCAGCACCTTCATCGATGTCGAGGGCGATTTCGCGCATCGCTTCATCGGAATTGGCAGGGTCCATTTGATAGGTCCGTTTATCCCCAATGAGGGCTGTTTTGGTGCCAATGGCATCGCGGAAAGGGCCATAGAAGCCCGACGCGTATTTCGCGGAATAGGCCATAATCCGCACATCCTGGTACCCTGCTGCATCCAGGGTGTGGCGAATGGCACCGACGCGGCCGTCCATCATGTCGGATGGTGAGATTGTATCGCAGCCAGCTTCCGCTTGATTAAAAGCCTGCTTGGCCAGTACTTCCAAGGTCTCATCGTTCAGTATTGTCTCTCCATCCATTAAACCGTCATGTCCATGCGAGGTATAGGGGTCGAGAGCGACATCACAGATCACCAACATCTCCGGTATTTGAGCCTTGATGTTGCGGATCGCGGTGCAAACCAAGTTATCGGGGTCGAGGGATTCCCGGCCGTCCGGTGTCTTCTTCTTTGGATCGGTAAATGGGAACAGTGCTATGGCCGGGATGCCAAGCTCGAAGGCTTCGTTTGCGGCTTCCGCTATCACATCGGGTGAGTAGCGCACAACGCCAGGCATGGACTCGACAGGCAGCCGATTGTTCTCACCGTCGACCACGAAGGCCGTCCAGATCAGGTCTTCGACCGAGAGCTTGTTTTCGGCCACGAGTCGGCGCACCCCTGCTCCTGTCCGATTACGGCGCATGCGGACGGTCGGATACCGCCCTGGTATGTCGCTATCCTTTGCGGCCTCTTTATAGTCAATCTGGCGCCCAAACGGCGGCGTCACGATCTTCGGATCGGACATGATGCTACTCCTAATTCGGAAGAACATCCTATTTTACGCTGCGGTTGGGGTGGGGGCAACGGGCTGCAGTGTCGCAGGAAAAGTTAAGTATTTGAGCCGCATACCTCGGCTGTCTTAGTGAAAGGACTTTGTGCGTATGCTCGACCGGCGATGCCCGCGTCGGTTGGTACCCAAAAGGATGTAATGCCTGAATTGACTTACGGGCTTGCCCGCCTATCATCCGGGCGCGAAGGAGGCTGGGGCAATGGATTTCGAATTGAATGAGGAGCAGCGGGCGTTTCAAGGCGCGGCGCGGGCTTTTGCAGAGGAGGTGTTTGCGCCGAGGGCTGCAGAATGGGACGAAGACTCAATTTTTCCTGTTGAAGAATTGCGCCAGGCAGCGGCACTTGGTTTTGCTGGAATTTACTGCGGTGAGACACATGGCGGCTCCAACTTAAGGCGTCAGGATGCTGCCGTAATCTTCGAAGAACTTTCAGCTGGTTGCACTTCGACCTCCGCTTATATTTCGATCCACAATATGGCGAGCTGGATGATTGACCGCTTTGGCGATAATGAGCAGCGCGCCCGCTTCTTACCAAAATTGATGAAAATGGAACATTTCGCGAGCTATTGCCTGACGGAGGCGGGCTCGGGCTCGGACGCGGCGGCACTCAAAACGACGGCAAAACGGGCTGGCGATCACTATATCTTAAATGGCTCGAAGGCGTTTATTTCTGGTGGCTCAACCAGTGATGTTTATTTGACTATGGTGCGAACTGGTGACGATAGTCCGAGAGGTATTTCTTGCATCGTCATCGAGAAGGACACGCCAGGTCTCTTTTTTGGCAAGCGTGAACACAAGATGGGCTGGAATAGCCAGCCGACCGCCGCGGTTATTTTTGAGGACTGCCGTGTGCCTATCGCTAACAGGATTGGCAAAGAGGGCGGTGGCTTCAAGATTGCGATGGAGGGGCTTGACGGAGGACGGATCAACATTGCGTCTTGTTCTATTGGTGCGGCACGCAAATGCCTCGAGTTGGCGCGCGACTACATGATAGAGCGCAAGCAGTTTGGGCAGCGCTTGGCTGACTTCCAGGCCTTACAGTTCAAGCTGGCGGACATGGCGACGGAGTTGGAGGCGGCCCGCTTAATGGTATACCGCGCTGCAGCAAGCCTTGATGCCGGTGACCCGAACGCGACAATGCATGCTTCAATGGCTAAGCGGTTTGCTACGGATGTTGGCTTTAAGGTCTGTAATGATGCGCTACAGCTCCACGGCGGCTACGGCTACATCAAGGAATATCCGATCGAGCGGCATCTGCGCGATGTCCGGGTGCATCAGATTTTGGAAGGAACCAATGAAATTATGCGTTTGATTATTTCGAGGAAGTTGCTCGACGGATGAGCGCCGAACCTGAAATTATATTCGATTTGCGGGATGGCATCGCGCAAGTCACACTTAACCGACCGCAGGCATTGAATGCGCTGACGCTTAATATGGTTCGTATTTTCGACTCTCAGTTGGCGGCCTGGGAGTTGGACGATGCGGTACGCGGCATTGTCGTCCGCGGTGCTGGGGACAAGGCGTTCTGTGCCGGTGGTGATATTCAAAAACTTTATGAGGGTGGGCCAAAAAGTTTGATTACCCAGGAATTCTTCCGTGAGGAATATCGGCTCAACTGGCGTATCCATAATTACCCAAAACCCTATATTGCGATTATGGATGGCATTACTATGGGCGGCGGTGTTGGGCTTTCCGTTCATGCAAGCACTCGGATAGCCGCTGATAATACGGTTTTCGCGATGCCGGAAACGGGGATCGGTCTTTTCCCGGATGTGGGTGGTAGTTGGTTTTTACCTCGATTGCCAGGCGAGCTGGGAATGTACATGGCAATGACCGGTGCACGACTCAAATCTGCTGACTGTATCTATGCGGAGATTTGCGACGCGTATTTACCAAATGACCGACACGAAGATTTTATTATGGCACTGCGTGCCGGTGAGCGGGTTGAGTATGCACTCGCCCGTCTCTCTATCGCACCGGGCCCGGCCCCGTTGGCTGAGGTTCGTGACGCCATAGACCTCTGCTTTTCCGGTCGTTCAGTAGAGGAAATTGTTATGGCGCTTAAAGCGGATGGGAGTGAATGGTCAACGAATCAGTTAAGTATTATGGCCGGGAAATCGCCAACGGCACAGAAGGTGGCTTATCGTCAGTTGCAGGAGGGTGCCGCGCTCGACTTTGATGGCTGCATGGTTATGGAGTACCGGTTGTCACAGGTCTTCATGGAAGGCGGCGATATTTTTGAGGGTATTCGTGCTGTCGTGGTGGAAAAGGACATGTCGCCGAAATGGTCTCCGGCTTCACTAAGTGACCTTTCCGATGCGGATGTGGCGCGTTACTTTACACCGCTTGGTGAACGTGACTTAACCTTCCCGGTTTAAGGGGGAGCGGGCGTTCAAAGAAGAGCGAAACATTCCGCTTTGCTTGATGCGGCGGTCGGATAAGGAGAGAAGGTATGGCAAAAATTGGTTTCATCGGCGTGGGTAATATGGGTGGACCTATGGCGGCTAATCTGATCAAGGACGGCCACGAAGTGAAAGCTTATGACGTTGTAGGCCAAACCTTGAGCCGGATTGTGAACTCGGGCGCCATTCAGGCGTCGGGCCCGGCGGATGCTGTTCGCGATGCCGAGGCAGTTGTCACGATGTTGCCGGCGGGCCAGCATGTGAGCGACGTCTATGTGGGTTCCGGAGGAGTTCTCGCCAATCTGGCTCCTGGAACGTTGCTCATCGACTCGTCGACGATTGATGTTGCCACGTCTCGGGCGATGCATGATGCGGCGACAGACGCTGGCTACGAGATGTTAGATGCGCCAGTCTCTGGCGGCGTGACTGGAGCCGAAGCAGGTACCCTGACGATAATGTGTGGCGGTTCCGACGAGGCCTTTGCCCGCGCTAAACCCTATCTTGATATCATGGGTAAGAACATCTTCCATGCGGGAGGTCCCGGTGCTGGGCAAGCGGCTAAGGCCTGCAACAACATGTTGCTAGCGATTAACATGATCGGCCTTAGTGAAGCGTTTAATCTTTCGGATGCGCTTGGCCTGGAGCGGCAGACCTTGTTTGATATTGTCAGCACAGCATCGGGCGGAAGTTGGGCACTGTCCAATTACACACCAGTCCCCGAATTGGTGCGGACGACACCTGCGAACAATAACTTCAACCCGGGCTTTACTGGTGCGATGATGCTGAAGGATCTCAAGTTGAGCCAAGATGCGGCACAGAGTTTGGATGTTTCGTCTCCGCTTGGCGCTGCTGCCACGATGCTTTTTAGCCTTTACTGTAACGAGGGTTACGACGCCGACGATTTTTCGGGTATTATCCGTATGCTTCGCGGTAAGAAAGTTGATTAGAGCTTAGCGTTTGTGTTTAGCATGAAATGCGGTAGCTAGCCGATATTGGGTTTTAATTCCTTGGTGGTAGCGGCGGCGATATATTCTGATTTTTTACATTCGATGATAAGTTTAGGGTGCTGGCGAGGGCGGTTGTGATGAGCAGTAGTGCTACAACTTCCTGCCATCCCACACTTTCGTTAAGGATAACGACCCCGGATATTATTCCGACCATTGGGACGGGGAGTAGGCCGATTGTAGCGATAGGCGCGGGAACCAATTCGAGTACTTTTATCCAGAGAACAAAGCCAATCATATTGCCAACAAGTACTGTATAGGCGACAGCACTGGCACCAAGTAGCGTAAATTCGATAAAAGGGTTCCGATCGAATATTGGCGCTAGTATCAGGAGTGGTATCCCGCCAAGTAGCATCTGCCAGCCGGCTAGAACAAAAGATGATGTGCGCCAGGTGCGCTTCTGTAAATTTGCTCCGATGGCGAAACATGCCGCCCCACTCAGCATGGCAAGCACTCCAAAAGGTGATTCACCAAATGCCTGGAAATCCTGAGCAGACAAAACGATAACCATGCTCATGCCGCAAAAAAGCGCGAATAATCGGCGTGCCGTGATACGATCGCGACCTATTGCATATGCGATCATGAAGGTGAATAGCGGATGAGTATAAGCTAAGATTGTCGCGCGTCCGGCACTCAACATAGTGAGACCAAGGCCGGAGAAATAGAACCAGCCCGTCACATTGAAGAGTGCGCAAATCAATGCAATTCGAATTTCCTCTCGATGGAGCTTGATGTTTTGACCCATTATGGCGGCAAGGGCGAGAACACCTACGCCACTGAAGATAGCAGTCATCCAACGAAATGTTAGGATCGGAAGTTCGATGACGCCAAGTTTCATAAGAGGCCAGCCGGAACCGAATGCAAGTGCAATAAATACAAGAAGCAAAAGGGCTTTTGCAGGAATAGTTACTCTATTGCTATTGGTTTCCACACCGACGCCCTTCGTTAACTAAATTTCGTAATGCACTATAGGGGACGGTCCATGAGGAACAATGGTCGGGGGGTCACGACTTATTCGGAATGATGCCTGGCATTCCAAGTACGATATTGAACTCTCCTAGCTTGGCGTTTTCATTGGGCGCATTCTGGTTAGAACGAAATTTTACAATGACCTGCTCGCGGGCAATATTGCTTGGCAAACTATTTAAAAGAAAGTCGTGTTTATTGAGTTTTTCTTCCGCAAAATACATTTGTGTCGACCAAAGTGTGCCGTCTTTAGTGATGACCGCGAAGTGTATATGTGGTGGACGTATCCATTCTGAACCATCAGTGTAGGGTGCGGGTTTAATGCTTCGAAAGCGATAGTGCCCGCCCGCACTGGTGAGTGTGTGACCAAAACCCAAGAAGTTTGGGTCAAGTGGCAGCTTAGAGTTTTGTTGGAGTGGATGGTTGTACCGGCCGTAGGCGTTTGCTTGCCAAATCTCTATGCGCGTATTTTTGATGGGATTTCCTGATTGGTCGGTGAGACGTCCGCGGATATAAATAACTTCACCAGTAGCTCGTGATTGTGGGTCAAGGTTATAAAGAAGGTCGTTGTCGATAGAAAGTGGTTCGAAAGGATGATAGAAAGGTCCAGCTGGTTGATAAGGTGTGGCGTCTAGCCATTGTGCCGACGTTTTTCTAGTTGGCGACGGACCAATAACTGATGCTGCCGTTATGCTAATTAATTTGATTATATTTCGGCGTGAATAATTTGCTGCCATCGTTTTCTCCGGTAGTTTTACCAGTTATCTTTGTACAGCATAATTAATATTACGTTTTGAAGTCTCGATTTGGCCACCACGTTGCGGTGTTGTGAACGGAATGAATTTCAGTGCTCTGAGTAATCTGTCCCACCGTTTGAAATTAGCGCGTAGTTTGCCGTCGAAATTGGTTTTGGCGAAGCTTGCTAAGCGGTTGCCATTGTTTGATAAGCGCAAAGTAAGGATTGCGGAGATCGTTCACTCGCCGAAGGATAGGCATGCGGGCCGCCTTCTTGGCTTTTATCAGGCGCAGGAAAACTTTCTTATAGAAAGTGAAGATTGGTTACCGATCGATTTTTCTGGCAAGAATGTGCTGGAAATTGGTCCTGGCCCTCTTGGCGGCATGTCTTTGATGGCGATATTTAGAGGGGCTAAACAGGTATATGGAATTGAGCCTGATTGGGTCGATGGTGTATTGATGGATCCAGTGATCGAAGAGGCTTTTCTAAGGCCGCACTACCAAGTACTTACAGAAGCATTCGGCGACCTGATGGATTATTTTACTTTCCGGTCACGTATTACCCAACGCCTCCGAATTGATTCTGTTGGGTTGAGCGAGGCTTCGCCATGTTTTGTGGCAGACATCACCCTATCAAACTCTTGTCTCGAACATATTGTTGATCTGCCTGAAGCACTGACCTCGCTGGCTAATCACACAACTGCAGAGACACGGCACATTCATTTGGTAAACTTTGGCAACCACCGAAACCGCGAAGCGCCGTTTAACACGATCTATGAAATGCCCCCTGACGAATACCGCTTGAAATATGGTGAGCACATAAACTTGCTTCGCGCGAGCGAAGTTCAGGCGGCATGCGAATCTGCAGGTTTAAGTTTGAAGATGGCGATCGTAGACCGTCCACTCGAGATGGTGGAAACAGTAGTGCTTCATAGTTATTGGCGAGAACGATATGAAAAAGATGATTTAGCGGTCCGAACCGCGTTATATTTCAGCCCGATGAGAAATGAAGCTGAAGGTCTGATTTCATGAGCCGTCGGCGCGGTGCCGTCCTGTTCGAATTTATTCGCATTGGCGCCTATGTGAAGGTGATTGCGGTGGATGAGAGAACTGGTACCGAAGTGTCTATGGTGGGCGATCCGTCTCGCAGCAGCGAATATTTAAAGAAAATCGCTCTGCAAAAGCTCGAACGCGTCATGTCCCGTAACGCCGAGAACTCGAAGGATTTGTATTGAGAGACAGGGGTCTATTCTTCGCCCACGACACCGATGACATTCGCCTCGAGCAACGCATCAATTTCGTCATCGCCGTAGCCGACTTCTCGCAGAATTTCACTAGTGTGCTCCCCCAAGCGTGGCGGCAGGCGATGAATGCCGGCCGGCGACTCTGAAAAACGAGTTGGTGGACGCGCCTGCACGAGCTTTCCTTCTGTCGGATGATCCAATTCTTTGAACAACCCGACTGCCTTTAAATGTGGTTGCTCCGTGACTTCCTCGAGTTCCGCGAAGGCGGTATGCGGCACGTCGATTTTAAGCAATAAGGTCTCCCACTCAGCGGTTGTTCGTTCCACCGCGATTTTGCTCATTTTTTTGTAGATGCGGTCGATATTTCGGCCGCGCTCGACGCGGTCCCGCACGGCGAACTCTTCGATGCATTCTGGGTGCCCCACTGCTTCGAAGAACGCGCACCAATTATCGCCTGAGTACGGTAGCATAGTGATCCAGCCGTCCTTGGTGCGAACGGGGCTGCGTTCTTGAACACGCTTGTAACGGGTTGGGCCTATCGGTGGCGAGAAGGCATAACCGCCAAGCATCTCTATGCTATTGAACGCGGCGAGTGTTTCCATCATTGGGACCTCTACGCTTTGGCCTTCGCCTGTCCGTTCGCGGTGCAGGAGGGCGGCGGAAATCGCAGAACTCAAGGCCACTGCGCAGAGTTTATCGGCAACTAAACTTGGCACGAACGCCGGTTCTGCTTTAGTCCCCAGTGCGGACGCAAATCCGGAGGCGGCTTGAATGATTTCGTCGAAAGCGGGGCGGGCTCGCCACGGCCCATCCTGGCCGAACCCGGTGGCAGACGCATAAATCAAATTGGGGTTTAGCGCTTTGCAATTTTCATAAGAAAAACCAAGCCTTGCGAGCCCCGCCGGCCGGATATTGCTGACCAACACATCGGCGGTCCGAACCAAGCGCTGCAAGACAACCTTGCCGTCCGGATTTTTGAGATCGAGAGCGATACTCCGCTTGTTGCGGTTGACGGCCATGAACTGACCGCTCATACCGCGGTTTCGAAACTGGCCTGCTGTTCGCCAAGTGTCACCTTCTAGGCGTTCGATTTTGATGACATCGGCGCCCCAGTCCCCAAGAGTTTGGCTCGCATAGGGGCCGAAGAGGACCGTGCTTAGATCGAGAACTTTAAAACCGGCTAGCGGGCCCGTCGGATCGTTGTTTGTGGTCATGCGTCAGAAATCCCTGTCAGTCGGCACTTGTTAAATTTGGTGGATTTCGCTGGAGATATATTGGTGCGATGAGCATCGATGACCAGCAGAGATTTATGAAAATAGCGGTATCATGACGGAATTTCGGTTGCTTTTCGCGCCAGAGCCTCCAGCGGTGTTTCTATTCGACTGGCTTCGGCGAGGGCAGCTTTCCGGTCGGTAGTCTCGTTGCGGTTCGCCACCCCTGCGAGAACCGCCACACGTTCAAGATCTACCTCTGTCGCTGAAAGGACATGTGCCCGGGCAGATCAGCCAAGCAAGCGTATATAGCTCGCCAGGCCAGCGCCGATTTCCGCCGCCCGCCGTGCCAAATCTTCGGGCACCGGCACCCGTTGTGCGGCAATCTCTCCATCGCGAAACGCCATGTAAAGATCGGTATATTTCCGGGCGGCCATGCCAAGACTGTTCGTCTCGAGCGAGGGAGTGGGTAAAGGAATTTTCGCGGGCCCGCGCATTTCTTCGCGCACTCTCATATCGTGGTCGCGTTGAAGGCGTTCCAGAGGATATGAACCTAAATGACTCGGGCGTCTCTTCGTACCGGCGAATAGCATCGATTTATACTCTTAAAAGTAGCTCAGCATGATGCGCGGGCGCTTTCTGTTAAATCGCCGAAATACTTCTTCAACGTTAATTGGCACACAATCAATGCAAAGGCATACCTGCGGCTTTACGCTTGATTGAAGGTGGATATCAAGGCGATTTTTGGAACGTGTAAGCTTTATGGCGCATACCCACGGGACAGATTTTTTTGTGAAATTGAATATCTGAAATCTAAGCAGATTTCACTATTCGTCCAACTATTAAGTGCAGGGAATATCCAAATGCAGCCTAGGCGGGATTGCGTGTCAATCGCTTGGTTGATAACCCTTTGGCGGCCAGATGATAAGAGCGATTAGGGGATAGGCGAGCATTGAAATCCACAAGAATAGGTGGAATGAATTGATGTAGCCGATCGCCGTGGCCTGACGACTAACTTCGTCTGCCAGGCTAGCGAGACCGGGGGCCGTATCGGGGTTCCATTTCGCTGGCAGGTCTGGAGCACGCAGGCGTTCGTTGAATGGATTGATCCAATGTACGAGATCGCTGTATGCGATTTTCTGCGTCTGGAAGACGACGATAAAGCTGACGGAAATGTAATAGCTGGACGCGATACTCCTCATAAAGTGGAAGATTGCCATGCCTTCCGCCGAGCGGCGCGGGTCGAAGTTCGAAAAAGTAACCAATGTCATTGGGACCCAAAGACATCCAACACCGAAACCCTGCATGATCATCATCCAGGTCAGGTCTGGGAGGGGTGCATTCATGTCGAGATAGATCATCGCCCAGCCGGCATAGGTGTGGGTTCCAAAGCCAATCAAGAAGAGCAGCCGGGGATCCCAACGGTGTGCGAAGGCGATCATCAGAAGCTGGGCCAGCATGGTACCGAGGCTGCGTGCGCTAATTAGTAAACCGGAAGTGAATTCGGGTATGTCCCGAAGCTGTTGGACCATTGCCGGGATCATGACCATCGGGGTGACGAATAGCATGCCGAACACTATTGTGATACCGATTCCGAGAAGAAAATTTCGCTCCAGAAATAGTTTCAAATCGATGAAGGGGCGCTCGGAGGTCAAACTTTGCATCAAGAATATCCAACCGAATACAAGCGCGGCCGCAAACTCGAGGATAATCTCTACAGATTCGAACCAATCTTCACGCTCGCCCCGATCCAGAATAAGTTGAATGCATGCAACGCAAATCGCTAGGCTCAAGAAGCCTGTCCAATCGAGTCTGGATCGTCCTTCGCGCGGTGGGTCAGGCTTGATAAAGGCCAAAACGCCGACAAGGGCAATAACGGCGATAGGTATTAGTATGAAAAAGACCCAACGCCAGGAAATCTCCTCGCTGATATAACCTCCGATCAAAGGTGCAATTGTGGGTGCCACTCCAACGCCCATACTGTATATTGCAATGGCAACGCCCCGTTTTTCGCCTGGGAATTCATCGATGACAACCGACTGCGAAATAGGCGTTAGCGGCGAACCAAACGCTGATTGTACTACACGCCAAATGATGAGTTCTGTTAGCGATGTTGAAAGCCCGCACAAAAGCGTAGCGATCCCAAACCCCACAGTACCCCAAAGCATGCAACGGCGGCGGCCAAAACAGTCCGAAATCCAACCAGCAAGTGGAATAGTCACGGCCGTTGCAATCAGGTTTGCAGTCACAATCCATGCGATCTGGTCGGGGCTAGCCGAGAGGGCACCTTGTATTTGTGGCAAAGAGACGTTGGCGATAGTAATCGTTGTGGCGTAAAGGGTCGTCACCAACGTACAGGTTATCAGAAGCAGCACTATGTATTTGCCTCAAAATTGATGTTGCATCATTCCAACTAATCCAGCTGGTTCGATTTTACCAAATGAGTTTAATAATTCCCTGTTTGGGTCCGTTGAGTGGCTTTGGCTTCTATGTTCTTAGAACAATAGCCGTTCGTCCAGTCAGCACATAACTGAACCGTTATCCATTTCGGCAGCTTGTGGTTCGAATACCCTCTACTAACTTGTTTGATACAGTATTTTGGGAGGATGACCCATGAGGTTTGAAGGCAAGACAGCAGTGATTACTGCGGCTGGGGCTGGGATAGGCCGGGCTACAGCAGGTATTTTGGTTGAGGAAGGTGCGAAAGTTGTCGCAGTTGAGATTGATCAGGCACGAATTGATAAAATGACCAGGGAATTGGTTGGAAAAGCAGGATCAATTGACGGCCGTTGCGTTGATGCGATAGACGAGGAGCAGGTTCGGGCTCTTATTGCAGATGTGGAAGCTAAGTATGATAGAATTGATTTTTTGGTGAACGCTGTTGGCGGCAGCACTATTGTTGATAACCCAAGTGTTCCGATTGAAGAAATGAGTTTTGAAGATTGGCAAAAGCTGATCGATTTTAATCTCAGCGCAACATTTCTATTATGTAACTCAGTCATTCCCGGTATGAAGAAGGCAGGTAGTGGTAAAATTGTCAACCTGGCGTCGATTGCTGGTCGAGGGCTCAGTGTCCAAAGCAGCACAGCTTATGCGGCGGCTAAAGGTGGAATCATTGCGCTGACACGCAAACTCTCACTCGAACTGGGACAATCCAACATTAATGTCAATGCCATTGCTCCGAGCCTAACATTGACTGAAAGGTTGATGCCGCATTGGAAGAACCGTAGTGCCGAAAGTCAAGCATCTGAAATTAATAAGGTGCCGTTGAAACGCATCGCAACCGCGGGTGACCAGGCTGGTGTGATTGCATTTTTGCTGTCGAAAGATTCCGATTTTGTTACCGGATTGACCATTGATGTGACAGGAGGCCTTTCATGAGCGATCGAAACAATACCGTCGGGTTTATTGGTATGGGAATGATGGGAGGTGGTATGGCCGCTAACCTGTTAAAAGCAGGTTTTGACATGGTTGCCTATGATATTGATCCGGTGAAAAACGAGCTATTCTCCGGACTTGGTGCTAAGATTGCTAACGGCCCGGTCGGTGTGGCTGAAGGGGCGTCAAGAGTCATCTGCATCGTAGAGACGTCATCGCAAGTTCGCGATGTGGTGCTGGGTGACGGCGGAATCATCGAAGGCGCCCAAGAAGGCGATATCTTTGTCTGTAGTGCCACAGTTGATCCTATTATGGTGCGAGAACTTCACGATATTTTAGCGGAGAAAGGCATTAAGATGCTCGATGCCCCCGTTAGCGGCGGCGTGCCTCGGGCTGAGTCGGGTGAGCTTTCAATCATCGTTGGTGGCGACACTGCCGTTGTCGATGTCTGTCAGCCCTATTTCAAGGCTATGTCGTCGAATATCTTTTATATGGGAGAAATCGGTTCAGGGCTTGCGATGAAACTTTGCAATAACATGATAACGCAGGTGACCAAGGTGGTCGTGGCCGAAGCAATGGCGCTGGGTACTAAAGCCGGACTCGATCCGCAAGCTATGTACGACGTAATCACTGTAAGCACCGGCAACTCGGATAGCTTTCGGGCAGCAGTACCGCGTTATCTGAGTGGTGATTTTTCTCCAGGTGGCACGATTGATATCTCGTATAAAGATCAAGAGTTGGAGACTGCGTTTGCGAAGGCGCTAGGCGTGCCTATGTTTATGGCTGCCGCCTCGCAACAGGTTTACCAAATGGCGCGAGCAGCAGGTTTTAACAAGAATGATGGCAGCGTTCTTATAAAGCTCTACGAAGATATGATTGGAGTGCAACTTGGACCGCGGCAAGATTAACACTTGATATTCGTTTTGGCTTGAATCGCAAATTCAAATTCATTTAAGTATAATTGCTGTTTGAGAAAATGTTGTTTGTTGAGTTTTAGAATTCTATGTAAGAAAACACCGGCATAAAGCCGGTGATTTCTTCACGCAAATCTTTTAATTTTACTGTGTTATTTCGGATCTTCCTAGCCCAATTTTCTTGGCAAATGCGGAGCGTTGTTTGGAATAATTCGGGGCGACCATGGGATAGTCCGCAGGTAGGCCCCATTTTGAACGGTATTCCTCCGGGGATAGTCCATAAACTGTCCGTAAGTGGCGCTTGAGCATTTTTAGCTTCTTACCGTCTTCTAGACAGACAATATAGTCTGGTGTGATGGAACGACGGACGGGAATAGCTGCTTTTCTAAGCGTACCGTTTGCATGTGCCGCGACACCGTTGACGCGACGTAGTGTCCCATAAACCGTACTAATAACATCTGGGAGCTGTGTTGCTGGCAGCGAGTTGTTCCCAACGTAGGCCGCGACGACTTCTGCCGTCATGCGGAGAATTTCTTCCCGATCAGCTTTCTGCTGTGTGGCTTCTTGGCTCATTGCTAATGGTATCCGAGTTTTAGTGTTTTGAAAGTTCAAATAGTTCTTATGTAATTTATTCACATATATCAGTTTTAGAGTCAACTTTATTTGGCGAATTGTTGAGTAATGTGATTTTTTGAATCTAAAGGTAAAATTCATCATGGTAAATTTTACACGAGTTCATTGTACTACATGTGCGAATATTTGAATTATTTGCCCCAATATGATGTGTCGCCCCCAATTACAGATGAATTTTGTAAAACCTTACTGTTTTAAAAGTAGCGATTAACGGCAAAATTGAACAATTTGCGAGACCTAGTGGCAGACTGGTCAGAAAAACCGACATATGGTATTAAATGCTCAATAATAAATGCGACGACTAGTTATAAATATTTATTTAGGAAAGGTATTGTTGTATGGCGGCTAAAGTAATCGCCATAGCTTCGGATCATTCTGGAGTGGACTTCAAAGAAACCTTGAAGGGGGCGTTGGTAGAAGTGGGGCTTCAAGTGCTCGATCTTGGCACAAATAGCCATGAATCCGTCGATTACCCAGATTTCGCCGAGGCGCTTACCTCGGCGATTGGCGAAGGGACCGCGGACTGGGGCGTGCTGATTTGCGGTACTGGAATTGGCATGTCGATAGCAGCGAACAGAAAACCATTCATTCGTGCAGCCCTCTGCCATAGCGTCACAGACGCCCGATTATCTCGCCAACACAATAATGCAAATGTGTTGATCTTAGGTGCAAGGACGCTCGGAATTGAAATTGCCCGGGACTGCCTCGGTGTGTTTCTTAATACAAAATTTGATGGTGAGCGCCACCAACGACGGATTGAGAAGATATCCGGTTAGCATATTGGACAAGAAGGCTTACGAATATTGGAAACAAATACTGCAAATTCAATGGAAGACTTTAACGCATTTTTCCGTGAGTCCATGCGGGAGCGGGATCCCGAATTAGCTTCAGTTATTGTCAGCGAATTACAGAGACAACAAAATCAAATTGAGTTGATTGCGTCTGAAAACATTGTCAGTAAAGCGGTGTTGGAGGCCTGCGGTTCAGTCATGACCAATAAGTACGCCGAAGGGTATCCAGGCCGGCGGTATTATGGTGGATGTGAGCATGTCGATGTGGCGGAAGATCTTGCTATAAGTCGGGTTAAACAACTATTGGATTGCAGGTTTGCTAATGTACAACCTCACTCTGGCAGCCAGGCCAATTTTGGCGTTTATCAGGCATTACTGAAACCAGGCGATACATTGATGGGCATGTCGCTTGATAGTGGGGGGCACCTTACACATGGTGCAAGACCCAACCAATCAGGCAAGTGGTTCAATGCCGTCCAATATGGCGTGCGCCAACAAGACGGGCGGATCGATTATGATGCAGCAACAGCTTTGGCGCAGAAAACAAGGCCGAAAATTATAATTGCCGGTGGCTCAGCTTATCCACGTGAAATAGATTTTGAAAAATTCCGAGAGATTGCCAACTCTGTTGGTGCTTATTTCATGGTTGATATGGCTCATTTTGCTGGTCTCGTCGCGGGCGGTGTGTACCCGAGCCCCGTTCCGATTGCAGATGTCATTACTTTTACAACACACAAGACATTGCGTGGGCCGCGCGGAGGGGCAATTGTGACCAATGACGAGGCTATTGCGAAAAAAGTGAACTCAGCGATTTTCCCTGGCATTCAAGGCGGGCCACTTATGCATATTATTGCGGCGAAAGCGGTGGCGTTCGGTGAAGCCTTGCGGCCGGAGTTCAAGTCTTATGCTCGAGCCGTTATAGACAATGCGGAAATTTTGGCCGCGACGCTAAATGCCGGTGGCTTGGACATTGTCACTGGTGGTACTGATACCCACGTCGTTCTCGTTGACCTCCGTCCGTTGAAACTCACAGGCCGCGATTCGGAAGCAGCTATGGAACGGTCTGGATTGACTTGTAACAAGAACGCTGTACCGTTCGATCCTGCGAAACCAATGATTACCTCCGGTGTTCGCCTTGGATCGCCAGCGGCGACTAGCCGCGGCTTTGGACAGGCGGAATTTAAACGTATTGGTGAGCTGATCTTGCAGGTCTTGAATGGCCTTGCTGGACGCCCGGAGGAACAAAAAAAAGCCGAATTGGATGTTCGAAGGCAAGTAGAGGAAATGTGCAAACGGTTTCCTATCTATCCGAGGTATTAGGGATGAAAGGACAGGAGGGTTAACAATGCGTTGTCCATTTTGCGGCCATGAAGACACGCAGGTGAAGGATTCTCGTCCCACCGAAGACAATACGGCCATTCGGCGGCGACGGTTTTGTCCGCATTGCAGTGCCAGGTTTACCACTTTCGAGCGTGTACAGTTGCGGGAATTGACGGTTCTTAAAAAGAACAATCAGCGTGAACCTTTCGATCGCGATAAGTTGGCGAGATCCATGATGATTGCCCTTCGAAAACGCCCGGTTGAACCAGACCGTATAGAACGAGTTGTAAACGGCATCGTGCGGCGTCTTGAAAGCTCCGGTGAGACTGAGATTAAGGTCGACACAATGGGGGCCCTGGTAATGGAAGCATTAGCAACGCTTGATCAGGTCGCTTATGTCCGTTTTGCTTCTGTCTACCGGAATTTTAGGGAGGCTAAAGACTTTGAGGAGTTCATTACTGATGAACTCGCTGAAGAAGTCGACTGAGGTCGTTGATCGGCGTCACATGATGGTGGCGCTTACGCTGGCCCGGCGCGGCCTTGGGAATACCTGGCCCAATCCCGCGGTTGGATGCGTAATCGTGGGCGCTGATGGTTCTGTTGTTGGGCGCGGTTGGACGCAGCCGGGCGGTCGCCCACACGCGGAAACTGAGGCACTAAAACAAGCTGGTTTTTTGGCAAAAGGCAGTACTGCTTATGTGACGTTAGAGCCATGCAGTCACTATGGAGAGACCCCGCCGTGCGCGGAAGCACTTATTGCGGCCGATGTTGCGCGTGTGGTAATCGCAGCTGATGATCCGGACGCACGTGTTTCGGGGCGTGGCATTGCAATGCTGAGGGATGCCGGCATTGATGTAAAGATTGGTGTCTGTACCGTTGCAGCTGAAAATTTAAATGCGGGTTTTCTTTTGCATAGACGGGAAGGAAGGCCTCTCGTGACGTTAAAGACTGCCAGTACTTTAGACGCGCGGATTTCAACCCATGGTGGCCAAAGCCAATGGATTACAGGTGAGGAAGCACGACGGCGAGGTCAACTTTTGCGGAGTACCCACGATGCAATTGCCGTGGGTATAGGCACGGCTTTGGCTGACGATCCTGAGTTGACTTGCCGTTTGCCGGGAATGGAAGGGGATAGTCCGGTACGTATCATTTTCGACACGCACCTCCAATTACCGTTGGATAGTAAGCTCGTTCAGTCGGCCCAAAAAGTGCCGACTTGGATCGTCGTCTCGACAGAAATCTCTGCGGAACGTCAAGATGAGTACACTCCATTCGGGGTTGAATTTATCACGGTTGAACCAGGTGCAGATCATCATCCAGAAACACTCTCAGTGTTAAAAGCGCTGGCGGTACGTGGATTGACCCGGCTTCTTGTCGAAGGGGGTGGCGGTCTTTCGGCAGTCTTCTTGCGAGCCGGGCTCGTTGACCGTCTTGCTTGGTTTCGTGCATCGAGCGTCATGGGTGGTGATGGTACGCCCGTTTTTGCGGCCTACGGCATCGAACAACTCTCGGATATGCGCCGGTTTGTTCTTGAAAGAATAGAGCCAACGGGTAAGGACATGCTGGAAACCTACCGGGTTGCGGATTAGTTTCTTCGCGAGCGCTATCAGGAGAGCTTATGTTTACTGGATTGATTACCGACGTCGGATGTGTGCGAGCCGTGACGGGTGTGGGCGACCGCAGAATTAAAATTGAAACCTCCTATACTATTTCCGAAATTGAATTGGGTGCCTCGATCGCTTGTTCGGGCGTGTGTTTGACGGCGGTGGATTTCGGCGAGAATTGGTTTGCGGTGGAAGCGTCAGAAGAAACGACCTCGAAGACAACAGTCGGCGATTGGCAGGTCGGAGATAGGTTAAATTTGGAACGTTCTCTGCGGATTGGTGATGAGCTTGGTGGTCACCTCGTTTTTGGACACGTGGACGGTGTTGCGCGCATTTCGGAACGCCGTACGGATGGTGATAGTATTCGTTTCAGCATTTTGGCGCCGAATGCATTGGCGCCTTATATCGCTTCTAAAGGTAGTGTAGCCTTGAGTGGTGTCTCCTTGACCGTGAATGAAGTTGATGGGCATTGTTTTGGTGTCAACATCATTCCACATACCGCGGATGCAACTACCTTTGGAAAGTTGGCTGCAGGAGATTGTGTTAATCTTGAGGTCGATATGCTTGCCCGATATGTTGCCCGCCAACTGGAAGCTCAAAAGGGGTAAAGGATGTCCGATGATAAAGCGAAGCTCGTCTCGATCAACAATCAAGACGCGGGCCGTGCGCGGGAAGATTTGGATTGCCTATCTTCGATCGAGGAAATCATCGAAGAAGCACGTAATGGTCGGATGTTTATACTGGTTGACGATGAAGAACGCGAGAATGAAGGTGATCTCGTTATACCGGCGCAGATGGCAACGCCCGATGTTGTCAACTTCATGGCAACCCATGGCCGCGGTTTAATTTGTCTTGCCCTGACGCAAGAACGTTGCGCCCACCTTGGGCTAAAGTTGATGTCGCAGGCGAATGAATCGCGTCATGCGACGGCCTTCACTGTCTCAATCGAAGCGCGTGAAGGCGTGACAACCGGGATTTCGGCGCCTGATCGCGCACGCACAATTTCTGCAGCGATAGATCCGGTGAGTGTTTCAAGTGATATTGTCTCGCCGGGGCATATCTTTCCCCTAATGGCAAGAGACGGCGGTGTTCTAGTTCGGGCTGGTCATACAGAAGCATCTGTAGATATTGCACGTTTGGCTGGGCTCAATCCATCAGGTGTGATCTGTGAAATTATGAATGAAGACGGCACAATGTCGCGTCTGCCAGATCTCGTTAAATTTGCTCAGTTACATGATATGAAGATTGGGGCAATCGCGGATCTCATCGCATATCGCCGAAGGCATGACCGCACTATTGAGAGAATTGCTGACACGACGCTTCGGAGTCGTTTTGGCGGTGATTTTAAGATGAATGTCTATGCGAATCGCGTTGAGTACGCGGAACATGTGGCGCTTGTTAAGGGTGATGTTGGGCATGGTGGACCGGTGATGGTTCGAATGCATGCATTAAATATATTGGATGATGCCCTTGGCTCGATAGACCGTGGCAAAGAAGGTGACTTACATGCATCAATGAAGTTAATTGGTGAGGAGGGACGCGGTGTTATAGTACTGATTCGTGAACCTCGCCGAACCTATCTCGCAGATATGGTGAAAGCCCACTCATTGGGCCAGTCCCCGGATAAAAGTGCGCAAAGGCGCGAATTGCGGGACTACGGCGTTGGTGCGCAGATACTTCTCGACCTTGGTGTTTCAGAGATGGTTTTACTGTCGGATACAGTAAAGACAATTGTCGGGATTGAAGGGTATGGACTGAAGGTCGTGGAGCAACGATCGATTAGGTGAGTAGAATATGACCCAACCGAGAATCATGATCGTGGAAGCGCGATTTTATGAAGACCTTGCGGACGAAATGGTAGCTGGCGCCATTGAAGCGATTGAAGCACGAAGTGGCACGTATGAACGTTTTGCCGTTCCTGGTGCGTTTGAAATTCCAGCTGCAATTAAATTCGCTGTTCGAAGCTTGGATTTCGATGAAAGCCGTAATCGATTTGACGGTTATTTGGCTTTGGGATGCGTTATTAGAGGGGAGACGACCCACTATGACTACGTATGCGGTGAGAGCGCTCGGGGTCTGACTGACCTGATAAATCAATATTCTCTAGCCATTGGTTACGGCATTTTGACGACAGAAAATCGAGAGCAGGCCTGGGAACGGGCGTCGAGGGCTGATGGAAACAAAGGGAGTGCTGCGGCAAATGCTTGCATGGATATGATAGAGCTCAAGAAGCACTTCGGCTTGTTCCCCCGGTAAGATGGCACGCAAGGGATCCTTGGGTGTAAGACGTCGTGGCGCCCGGTTAGCGGCGATTCAGGCAATGTACCAGATGGAAATCGCCGATAAATCAAGCGTAGAGGTAATCGAAGATTTCCGGCTTCGCCGAATTAATGGCTCCATCTTTGGCGAGGAAGGCGTGACACCGGAGAATTTCGATGAGGATCTTTTCATTAGTCTTGTCGATGGCGTTTCTGCATCCGTCTCCAGCTTGGACGTCAGGATTGACCAAGCGATGTCGAAAGAACGCAGCTTACAGGGGGTCGAGGTGTTGCTTCGACTCATCCTGCGCGCCGGGGCTTTTGAGTTGAGTGAATGCTCTGATATTGATGCTCCATTGAGCATTAATGAATATGTTGCTGTGGCAGAAGCGTTCTTCGGTGGTACCGAACCTCGTTTCGTCAATGGTGTTTTAGATCATTTGGCACGGATGTTGCCGACGGCGAAGGCAATGGGCGATGCCCCAGAATGAGTTTGAACGCATAAAAAGCTACTTTGCGCCGCTTGCGGCGAATTTTTCTGGCGCACTATCTTTAAAAGATGATGCGGCGCTCTTGTATACTGAAGTGGATCATGAGCTTGTCGTCACGACGGATACTATCGTCAAAGGCATCCATTATATTGGCGATGAAACTCCGGGTTTCATCGCGCGTAAACTCCTGCGTGTTAGTCTTTCCGATTTGGCAGCGATGGGTGCCGAACCGCTTGCTTACACGCTAAATATAGCATTACCACGTGAGACGTCGGATAAATGGCTAGAAGACTTTTCGAGCGGCTTGCAAGTGGATCAAGCTGAGTTTGGAATTCATCTGGCCGGTGGTGATAGCGTATCGACGCCTGGGCCTGCAGTGTTAACTGCCACATTGTTTGGAACTGTAAAGACGGGCGACGCCGTTCGTCGGTCCGGGGCCGCACCTGGCGATTTAATATTTGTGAGCGGTACGATTGGTGACGCCGCATTTGGGCTTTCGATAGCCCTGCAGGAAATTAAAGCTAATAAATTGGATAATGACTTCTTAAAGGGACGTTATCGTTTACCTCAACCTCGACTGCGCTTGGGTTATTGCCTGAAAGAGGCCGCTACCGCGGCTGCAGATATTTCGGATGGATTATTAGCGGACCTTGGGCATATTACGGAAGCATCAGCATGTGGCGCCTTAATCGAATTAAAAAATATTCCGCTGTCAACAGCCGTGCGGCGGCTAGTAGACGAAGACAGTGATCGATGGGATAAAGTGCTCACCGGTGGTGATGACTATGAAATTATATTTACGGCACCTAATCAAAGCTGCGTTGCGGATATTTCAGCTAAATTAAAACTGCCAATTACACCAATTGGTCGAATCGTTTCTGGGAGGTCAGTCGAAATTCTAAATTCGCGCGGTGAGCCTATTACTTTTGAGTCGGAGGGGTATAAGCATTTTTAATGAAAGTGAACTTTGCAAACGGCTCTTACCTTTCTCAATCCTTCCTGCTAAAAGGTTGCGGTAGTATATGGGGGGAATAGATCGAGAATAAATGAACCGAATCGTCATCATAATAATAGCAGTTGTTGTCATTGCAGGCGCTGGTGGTGCGGTTTGGTATTTTTTCTTGCAAGCCGATGCACCTATAGAAGATCAAACTGGAGAAAATAATTCTTTACTTAAAGAGTTTGAATTCGTTGATATCGAAAATCTCTCTATCCCGGTAATTCGCGAGGGACGCGTAGACCGCTACATTATGGTCAATGTCAGCCTTGAGATGCGGGATCAAGCATCAAAAGCACTGGGCGACGAAGCGTTTCCGCGCTTGAAAGATGCTGTATTTAGAGAGCTTTATTCGTACTTTTCTATGCAGAAGTCTGGCACATCAGGCATCAATATTGCCCAAGTGAAAGCGCGATTGCTATGGGCGGCAGAGCGAGCCATCGGGAAAGGACACGTTCGGCAGGTGATTATACAAGGTGCTTACGAACGCAAGAGCGGATCCGATTAACCCTTGGAATTGTGCTGATGTTGTATTCCGAGATGTGAGTTTTGACCTTTAGATTGTCTAATTACAGCATATTGCGCTTCGCGAACCGTTCTGGCATGTTCCCCGCGGTTTTCGGAGCCGACTTTTTATTTTGACAATTTTAGTGGGTGTAAGAAAAGCAATTAGGATTGTATCAGCAACATTACGGGGTGGATGAACGATGTTACAGTTCGTCATCGCCTGTGGCGTTATAGCAGTGCTATATGGGATTTTTGCAAGTCGATCGATTTTGGCCGCAAGCTCAGGTACTGAACGCATGCAGGAAATAGCAGGCGCCATTCAAGAGGGCGCAAAAGCATATTTGGACCGCCAATACCGAACGATTGGAATTGCCGGTATCATCGTAGCAATTATTTTATTCTTTGCACTCGGAAGCCAGGCGGCTTGTGGTTTTCTGATCGGCGCGATCCTATCCGGCGCCGCTGGCTATGTGGGAATGTTGATCTCGGTTCGCGCTAACGTGCGCACCACCGAAGCATCCCGGCAGGGGTTAGCTGAGGGATTGTCTATTGCCTTCAAATCCGGTGCTGTGACTGGCATGTTGGTTGCTGGTTTCGCCTTATTGGCAATTTCCATTTATTACACTGTTCTGAATACAAATGGCACTGACGACAAGCAGCTGATTAACGGTTTGATCGGTTTGGCCTTCGGTGCATCTTTGATTTCAATCTTTGCCCGTCTCGGTGGTGGTATCTTTACCAAAGGTGCAGATGTTGGCGCGGACTTGGTCGGAAAAGTGGAGGCCGGCATCCCGGAAGATGATCCTCGTAACCCAGCGGTGATTGCGGACAACGTTGGAGATAACGTTGGCGATTGTGCCGGTATGGCGGCCGATTTGTTCGAGACTTATGTGGTCACCGTCGGTGCAACTATGGTGCTATCCCTCATTTACGGCATTAGTGGAATTGAACTCAAAGAATTCCTTTTGTATCCGATGGCAATCTGTGGCGTTTGTTTGGTCGCTTCGATTGTAGCTACATTTTTTGTAAAGGTGGGCGCCAGTCAAAATATAATGGGTGCTCTTTACAAAGGGTTCTTTGGCAGTGCCATAATTTCGGCAATTCTACTTTGGCCCATTACTGATTATGTTCTAGGCATGGATACCAAGATGGAAATGGGTGGGTCGACCTTTACGGGATCTGGCCTGTTTTGGTGCGGTATTATCGGTCTTGTCTTGACTGGTCTGATTGTCTGGGTGACGGAATACTATACATCAACGGAATACCGACCGGTACGCTCTGTTGCAAAGGCTTCCGAAACAGGTCACGGCACCAACGTTATTCAAGGTCTTGCAGTATCTATGGAAGCGACGGCAATACCAGCCGTGTTGATCTGTATATCCATAGTCCTGACCTATCAAATAGCGGGGCTGATTGGTATCGCAATTGCCGTAACTACAATGCTGGCATTGGCCGGAATGGTGGTGGCACTTGATGCGTACGGCCCAGTTACCGACAATGCAGGTGGCATTGCCGAGATGGCTGAGCTCGAAGATAGTGTCCGTTATACAACTGACGCATTGGATGCAGTGGGCAACACTACGAAAGCCGTGACCAAGGGCTATGCCATCGGTTCTGCTGGCCTTGGCGCGTTGGTGCTTTTTGCCGCTTATACAGCCGATCTCGAGCGCTTTTTTAAAGATGTTGAAGTGAATTTCGGCCTTGACAACCCCTACGTGGTTGTCGGCTTGTTTATGGGCGGCTTGTTGCCGTACCTTTTTGGTGCAATGGGTATGACGGCGGTCGGACGCGCTGGTGGTGCGGTTGTTGTAGAAGTACGACGGCAATTTAAGGATATCCCAGGTATCATGGAGGGTACTAGCAAGCCGGAATATGGTACCTGTGTTGATATGCTTACCAAATATGCAATCCGAGAGATGATTATTCCTTCGATGCTACCAGTGCTAAGCCCATTGGTACTATACGCGATTGTGTTCGCAGTTGCGGATCAAGGTGCTGCTTTTGCGTCAGTTGGAGCAATGTTGCTCGGTGTAATCGTCACTGGTCTTTTTGTAGCAATTTCCATGACTGCCGGTGGTGGTGCATGGGACAACGCCAAGAAATATATCGAGGATGGTCAGCATGGTGGAAAAGGTTCCGACGCACACCATGCCGCCGTTACCGGAGATACGGTAGGGGATCCATACAAGGATACAGCGGGCCCGGCGGTGAACCCGATGATCAAAATCACGAATATTGTGGCTTTACTATTGTTGGCAATGCTCGCGTAGGGCAAGCAGTATAACGCTGATAAAAATCCCCCGGGGCGCAATACCCGGGGGATTTTGGTTTTAAAACTGATTATTGGGAAGCTTGTTTATTGAACCGGCCAAGGTTACCGATTATTTGTTCAATAACACCTAATTCACGTCCAGACGTCGGCGTTTTACGATCTACCATGACAATTTCTCGACCATCTTGCTTGCTGTATCTCTGAATATATTCGATTTTGCCTTGGCTATTGAAATAGATAGCGACAATCTTTTGCTCTATTATGGATTCGCGAAAGAAGGCCCATTGTTCAATTCGACGGCCAATATAGTACCAAACCTCATTGTCAAAAGTGCCGATTGTGGATGGAGCACCTAAGATATTTCTGACATAACTCTTTGAATGTTCTCCGATTTTCAGTTTTTCAAGTTGGCTGGGCGGTGGTATGTGGCCACGATTCGTGGATCTTGGGGAACAGGCGGAACTTATTGCCAAAGTGCCGGCGATTATAGCAATGAGAACAAGTGACTTTCGCATATGCTTGCTATCCGGTTCCATCATGTATTTTGCCCTTGAAAGAATCATATTATACCAAAGTTGTTCCACTTTGACAGTTGTACGGAGTGAGACTTGCCTTTAGACCATTACAAATGGCTAGATTATTAAATTGGCGCGGTCACCCTAAAAGTGGGCAACTGAAATTGATTTCCTTGTTTACAAAAAACACGTCGAGCTTAACAGCCGCCGCTCGGGCATTATATGCAACAATTGTCAATCAGTCGCGTGAGCCCGGATTCTTTACAATATGGGGTATCCCGGATACGCCGAATGGTCGGTTCGAGGTCTTGGCGCTGCATTTTTTTTTAGTCATGCACAGAATGCGGGGTGATAAAAATTGCGTTAAACTGGCGCGCAGCCTTTCAGAACAAGCGGTGTTGGATATTGATCGAAACTTGCGTGAGATGGGTGTTGGGGATCTCTCTGTTGGGCGTAAGGTAAAATCATTGACGGAAGGCTTGTACGGACGCTTGAGCGTATATGCCGATGGAATGGCGGGTGAGGATGGTAGCCTAGGTGAAGAGTTGCGGCGCAATTTATTCTCAGAAGTTGAAGCTGAAAATTGGGTAGTTCAGGCAGCTGAGTTGTATCTGAGGCGAGAAAGAAATTCCTTATTGGCGTGGGGCACGGTGGACCTTCTGGCGGGCCGTGTTAGTTTTGGAAAGGGGCCCGTGGCGTAACTGGAAATGGTAAAAGAACAAAAAATTGAGTTTTCACGTTTGCAGTCAATTGAAGAAATTGGACGGGATGGGGTTTTTATAAAATTGTCAGCTGATGGAGACGAGTCTGCGGCGCTCGCAGAACGGTTCGATGTCATGAGTATTACCGGCCTTAAGGCAGAATTACATCTCCGGAGTGAACGAGGTGGTGATATTATTGCCGTATCTGGGATGCTGGAGGCCCTGGTTGAGCAAGAGTGCGTAGTATCGTTGGATCCAGTTTCCTCAAAAATTTCCAGTAAGGTTGAGGAGCGTTTTGCGCGTAATATAGAGATCTCAGACGATATTTTTGTTTCGGTGGACGAATCTGAAGTAATCGATGATCTGCTTGTTGGTAATGAGATTGATTTAGGGGAAATGTTGGCACAATGCCTATATTTGGCATTGGATCCTTATCCGCGCAAAGACGGCGTTATGATAAAAGAAGAATTAGAGTTAACGACAAAGGAGGTCAGATCGAATCCATTTTCTGTTCTTGAAAATCTCAATGCAAAAGAAAAACAATAGTGGGCATCGGCGGCTTGCCGTGCCGGCTGTTTTTGGCTATGAAGGCGCGGTTTTGCCATGAGGCATCCGAAATTTTTGAGAGAATTTGATTGATGGCCGTACCCAAAAAAAAGGTATCAAAGTCGCGACGGAATAAGCGTCGCGCGCACGATTCGCTGAAAATTATGAGTTATACCGAATGCCCTAACTGCGGAGAATTGAAGCGGCCTCACCACGTTTGTGGCGCTTGCGGATTTTATGACAGCCGTGAGGTTGTCGAAGTCGCCGCAATCTGATTCAATGTAATCTTGCATTTGGGTGATCGCATTGTGTCAGACCGACTGGTCATTGCGCTCGATGCGATGGGCGGGGATAAGGCTCCCGAAGTCGTAATCGACGGCGCTGAAATAGCGCGAGAACGATTTCCGGACATTAATTTTTTAATGTTCGGAGATCAGCCTCGAATAGAGCCGCTTGTAAGAAAACACCCCAAACTAGCTTTTGTGACCGAATTCCGGCATACGACACAAGTGGTTAGTAGTGAAGACAAGCCCTCCACCGCGCTGCGGTCGGCGCGCGAATCGAGTATGCGTCTAGCAATAAATGCTGTGCGTGACGAGGAGGCGAGTTCTGTTATTTCTGCGGGCAATACGGGTGCATTGATGGCCATTGCCAAATTTGTATTAAAGACGCTTCCCGGTATAACTCGGCCTGCGATAACGACGTATTATCCCACAATGCGAGGTGAGAGTTGTATGTTGGACCTCGGGGCCAATGTTCAATGTGATGCCGAGAATTTGGTTCAGTTCGCAGTAATGGGCGAGGTATTCGCCCGCACGGTGCTTGGAATTGAGGAACCAACGATTGGATTGCTAAATGTTGGTGTAGAGGCGTTAAAAGGCTCAGAGGAGGTGCGTGAAGCCGCTGCAATTCTTAAAGAAACTCCATTGCCAATCGAATTTATGGGATTCGTTGAAGGTGATGACATCCCTGCCGGCACGGTGGACGTTTTTGTAACCGATGGATTTAGTGGAAATATTGCGCTTAAGACGGCTGAAGGGATGACCAAACTCTATACGAGCTTCCTCAAGGAAGCGTTTAGTAGTAGCCTTTCAGCCAAAGTCGGTTACTTCTTTATCCGGCGTGCTTTAAACAATTTACGTAAACGCACGGATCCGCGGCGTTATAATGGTGCGATGTTACTGGGATTGAACGGGATTGTGGTCAAAAGTCACGGCGGTACTGACAGTATCGGTTTTGCTAATGCGATTGGTGTGGGCGTCGATATGGCGCAACATGGTTTTATCTCGAAAATCAAACAGGATTTTGAGAGATTAAAGGACGGACAAAACGAACAGAAAAAGGCAGCTGTTTCCTAATATGCGCCGCTCTCAAATAATCGGTTTCGGATCGTATCTTCCTGAAAATATCGTCACTAATGACGACCTCGCCAAAAAGTTGGACACATCTGATGGTTGGATTCGACAAAGGACGGGGATTGCACAGCGACATATAGCGGCCGATGACGAATTAACGTCGGATATCGCCACGAATGCCGCGCGGACGGCTTTGAAGGATGCGGGACTTGACGCAGATGCAGTCGATTTGATCGTTTTGGCGACAGCAACGCCTGACAATACATTTCCGGCTACGTCGACACGGGTGCAATCCAATCTTGGAATTCGCCGTGGGGCAGCCTTCGATGTACAGGCGGTTTGCGCTGGTTATGTATATGCTTTGGCTATGGCGGACAATATGATCCGATTATCGCAAGTGGAGACGGCAGTCGTTATCGGGGCCGAGGTTTTCAGTCGTATACTCGATTGGGATGATCGGGGCACCTGCGTGCTATTTGGCGATGGCGCAGGCGCTTGTGTCTTGAGCGGGGCTGATGCGGCTGGAACCAATGCTGATACGGGCATTCTGTCAACACATATCCATTCTGATGGCAATTACTACGATATGCTTTATACGGATGGCGGGCCTAGTTCGACAGGGACATCGGGATATTTGCGAATGGAAGGGAAGGAAGTCTTTCGTCATGCGGTCCATCGTATGAGTGAAGTGGTGACGGCCGCTCTAAATCATAATGATCTATCGATCGATCAGCTCGACTGGCTCATTCCGCACCAGGCAAATAAGCGGATTATGGACAGTATAGCGAAGAAGTTGATCCTCCCAGACGAGAAGATTATCGTAACCGTGGACCGACAGGCGAATACCTCCGCTGCGACAATTCCCTTAGCTCTTGCAGAAGCTCGTGCCGATGGCCGTCTGCAGCCAGGGCAGCTAGTCGCTTTAACAGCGCTTGGTGGTGGTTTTGCTTGGGGTTCGGCATTGCTCCGTCTCTAAGAAGTAATTGTAAAAATTGATGCTTATGAATTGACGTTCGGTTAAGTGCACACTACCGTTAGGCTGCAATTATAACCTATAAAAGATCTGATTCGATCAAGGGGATTATTAAATGACGGGGAGAACCGCGACGCGAGCGCAGTTAACGGAGGCGGTATACCGAGAAGTCGGTCTGTCGCGGAGTGAATCGGCCGATTTGGTGGAATCTGTTCTTAGTGAAATTTCAGACGCTCTATCGGAGGGTGAAACAGTCAAGATTTCATCTTTTGGTAGTTTTTTCGTTCGAAAAAAAAACCAGCGTATTGGGCGGAATCCGAAAACGGGCGAAGAAGTTCCGATCTTGCCGCGGTCTGTTTTAATTTTTCGGCCTAGCCATGTTTTGAAAAATAAGATTAATATTGGTCATGTAAGCAGGTTCTCGAAGGCAGATAATTAAGGTCGGTGGGAAAAGCGAGTACCCCAAAAGCAGGATGTATGTTAAAAGCAGAGCGTGCTTTTCGAACGATTAGTGAAGTGTCGCGGGAGTTAGATGTCCCGCAACATGTCCTTCGGTTTTGGGAAGGCAAGTTCACACAAATTAGCCCTTTGAAGCGCAGTGGCGGGCGTCGTTATTACCGTCCGGAAGATATTCGGCTTCTTAAACGTATTCGCGACTTGCTTTATGTAGATGGATTTACCATCAAAGGCGTGCAGAAGCTCATACGGGAACAGGGCGTCAAATCTATTTTGAATTCAGCGCCGAGTGTTATTGTACCGTCAGTCAAGGCAAAGACTGAAGCTCCCGAAAATCCGCAAAGCTCCGCTAAAGAACGCCAAGCAATCATATTAGCGATTGCGGAACTAATGAGAATCAAAAATCTGTTGGAACCAGCCGAATAATTACCAATTCCATTGCACTGATTAAGCATGCGGCGTAAATTGTTAATAAGGACGGAGTATGGCGCAGCCTGGTAGCGCACTTCACTGGGGGTGAAGGGGTCGTAGGTTCAAATCCTGCTACTCCGACCAATTTTTTATATTAAATTCAGTATTTTGAATCGTTACTAAGATTAAATACAATAAGTATATATGCTAATTTTTTTCGCCATACGGGTTATTTTTTCGCCAGAGATTTATTCAAAAAACGAATCAGCGGTTATTGACGAGTTCTTTTGGAACTCTGGGCGGCTCACCAGAATCAGCAGTAGTATTCAAGACTCCTAGTCCCGCTATTTTTCCGGGGATACCGTCAACTCAATGATAGTCTATCTGACCTTGCTCCCTTGCGCGGTCGCCGCAATTGCCGTTTTGGCATTTCGGCGAAGCGTGTTAACCGCGTCATTATTGGCCCTCGCGACCGCAGCCGGAATTTGGGGCCTCGAAGTGTTTTCCGCCGCCACTACTGGACAATTATCCAGGGCGGCAATTGACGCTATCATTCTCGAGCTTCTGGTCGGGTTTGTGATCTTCGCAGG
>CEUN01001387.1_pt1 | contig 65286 bp, 57 predicted proteins | sample 361501 | NCBI WGS metagenome assembly CEUN01 (sample SAMEA2622801, study PRJEB7988) | marine metagenome | biome: marine biome (ENVO:00000447); feature: marine epipelagic mixed layer (ENVO:xxxxxxxxx); material: "saline water (ENVO:00002010), including plankton (ENVO:xxxxxxxx)" | depth 120 m | reverse complement strand
TCAGCCTCAAATGATTGAAATTTGCTATTATTTTGTTTGATATTCTTTTTTATTTGTTCAATATTCTTTTTTATTATATTAGAGATATTTTGCAATTCATTTGATGGGTCTATTTCAGCTAATTGTTTCTCAATTGACTCTATTTCTACAAGTCTCTCTTCCATTGATTCTATCTCTATTAACCTTTTATCAATTTCTGCTAGTTTCTCTTCAATGGGCCCTATCATTTGATCATTAATAGATGATGTATCAGGCTCTATCACTTTATTTTCAATGGGCGTGTCAATTCCAGTTTCTACTAATTGATTCTTAATGGAGGTATCATTTTCTTCTACTAGATCCTCCTTAGGTTCATCAATTTTAGTTGGTAGACTATTAAATTCTTGTGGTAGGGTTTTAATTTCATTATTTTTATACCACTGCCATATAGCTATAGATATAGCAAAAAATAATAGAAGAACAATACTATTACGTAGACCTTTTGATTTAGTATGATCTTGTGTCTTGTCAGCTATTTGTGGTTTTTTAGCGACATCTGATTTGATTTCTTTACTCATAGTTTATTTATAAGAGAATTAATTTCGTTGTTTTCAAAATATTTTTTCTAGAGGTTACAAAATTTGTGTCTGAATATAATGTATTTCAAATATCTATTTGAAATTTATGCAGACAAACATTCAATTAAGTGCCGCAAGAATTTCATCTGCCCCTTGTGCTTTTAAATTTTTTGCAAGATTTATACCCATAGTCTCACCTGTTTCTGGTTTTCCACTTAACTGATTGCTTAGCATACGTGATCCATCAGGATTAGCAACAAAACCACGTAGTAGCAATCTTCCTTCATTAATTTCTGCAAATCCTCCAAGAGGAACCTGACAGCTTCCTCCTAGCTCTCGACTCATAGCCCTTTCTGATTCTACACATTGTGCAGTCTTAATGTGGTGAAGTGGCTGCATAATTTCTATTAAATCAGTCCTTTCAGAAAGGCATTCTACTCCAATTGCACCCTGACCAACTGCAGGTAAGCTTAATTCAGGACTTAAAGTTGCAGTAATTCGGTTAGTTAACCCTAGTCGTTTAAGCCCTGCCGCTGCTAAGATTATAGCTGTATATTGCTCTTCGTCTAGTTTGCGTAATCTTGTTTGTACATTACCTCGTAATGGACGTATTTGTAAATGAGGAAATTTTGAACGTAGTTGACTTTCACGACGTAAACTTGAAGTGCCAATTATGCTGCCAGCAGGCAACATATTTAGAGTCGTGTAGTGATTAGAAACAAAGGCATCTCTTGGGTCCTCACGTTTTGCAATAGCAGCTAATGTGAATCCTGATGGCATATTCATTGGTATATCTTTCATTGAATGTACAGCAATATCTGCACGACCCTCTACTATTGCATGTTCTAATTCTTTTATAAATAAACCTTTTCCACCAATTTTTGAAAGAGAAACATCTAGTATTTGATCGCCACGAGTAGTCATACCAAGTATACTAATATTACTTTGGGGATATAGTTTTATAAGCCATTGCTTGATAAATTCTGCCTGCCAGAGAGCCAGTGCGCTTTCACGTGTAGCAATGACAATTCTTGATGGAATGGGTAATGACATTTATACAATTAAAAGAAATTAAGTTTGTTATAACTCTTTATTCTAACATGGGTAAGTATGAATTGGACTGAGTTACATATAATGCTGTTGTAGTAATAGTATTATGGTAATAGGTCAAAATTATTGAATTTAATAATGTTGAAAAATAGTGGCCTATAATAAAGTTAATTAATTCTTGTAATTTAACTAAGCCTATGATATTGAAGGACAAAAATCTACTGATTATATTTTTTAATCTTTAAATAATAATTTGAAGATAAGCTATTATATAATGAACCTAAATAGGTTTCTGTCAATTCTTTTGATTACGTGTAATTCTAATGCTTATTTGATTTGCTTATTTTTTTAGCACAGATCATATTTTAAGCTAAGAGGTTATAAAAAAATTATTTAAAGGTAGAAAATTTGTAGTCTGATTTTCATTCCTCTTATTTTAGGAGATCTGGTAGTATGTTTAGGTGCTCATTTATTCAGAAATGGGTTAGATAAAAATAGGGTTAAAATATTAATTTAATAAAGATATTCTAATTATAGGTAATTTATGAGTAAAAAACTCTTTATTAAAACATTTGGTTGTCAAATGAATGAGTATGATTCTAAGAAGATTGTAGACTTACTCCGTGTGACCCAGAGTATGGATCAGATTGATAGCCCTGATGGTGCCGATATGATTCTTTTTAATACTTGTTCAATTAGGGAAAAAGCACAGGAAAAGGTATTTCATGATTTAGGCCGTATTCGAGCGCTGAAGAAAAGTAATCCTGAATTACTAATTGGTGTTGGGGGTTGTGTGGCAAGTCAAGAAGGAGAAAATATAATTCATCGAGCACCTTATGTAGACATAGTTTTTGGCCCACAAACCCTACATAGATTACCACAATTGATAGAAGCAAGAAAGATTAGTGGAAAGCCTCAAATAGATATAAGTTTCCCTGAAATTGAGAAATTTGATCATTTACCAGAATCATTAGTTAATTCTGATGAACGTAAGGCGAGTGTCAGTGCATTTGTTTCTATTATGGAAGGTTGTAGCAAATATTGTAGTTTCTGTGTAGTTCCTTATACTCGTGGTGAGGAGGTATCTCGTCCGTTACGTGAAGTTTTAATGGAGGTTGTGAATCTAGCTGATCAAGGGGTTAAAGAGATAACATTACTTGGGCAAAATGTTAATGCTTATCGTGGGGTAATAGAAAGTGAGGAAGAAAGTGTAGCAGACTTGGCTTTGTTACTTTCATATATAAATGAAGTCCCTGGAATTGAACGTATTCGCTATACAACTTCTCATCCCAGGGAATTTACAGAGCGTCTTGTAGATGCACATCAGACGGTAAGTAAATTAGTTAGTCATGTGCATTTGCCAGTGCAGTCTGGTTCTGATCGAATTTTAACAGCAATGAAGCGAGGGTATACGGTTCTAGAATACAAATCAATTATTAGGAAACTTCGCTCAATTTGTCCAGGTATGTCTTTTACTTCTGATTTTATTATTGGTTTTCCTGGTGAAACTGAAGCTGATTTTAATGCAACTATGGAATTAATTGAAGAAATAGGTTTTGATGATTCTTTTAGTTTTATTTATAGCCAGAGACCAGGAACTCCAGCATCTGATTTACCTGATGATATTCCATATAAAATAAAGCAGGAGAGGTTATTAAAAGTCCAGGAAAAAATTAAATACCAAGCAAGTGTTGCATGTAAAAATATGGTAGGTTCAATTTTTCGTATATTAGTTGAGGGGATTTCTAGAAAGAATCCTCAGGAATTATGTGGGCGTACAGATAATAACCGTATGGTTTATTTTGTTGGTGACTTGAATGTAATAGGGAATTTTGTAGATGTTAAAATAACTACTGCCTCATCAAAATTATTACATGGTGAAATTGTGCAAAGCTTAGCTGAGCCTTCACCTTCTATAGAGAATAACTTTTTTCACTAAAAATAAAATTCTAGTCGGCTATAAAATTCCCTTGATACCTAAATTAGAAGAAATTTCTTTCCCTGCAGATGACAATGAGCGCCTTGCTAATTTATGTGGTGCTTTGGATGAGAATCTCAAACAAATTGAATCGGTTCTTGGTGTTTCAATTATCCGTCGCAGTGAGCATTTTAGTATTCGTGGTAAAAATACTCAAACTAGGCTTGCTTCATGGGCATTAAAAAAATTTTATAAACAGGCTAAAAATAGTCTTGGTATTGAACAAATTCATTTGGGTCTAATTGAGCTAATGACTTCAGATGGTGCAGGAAAGCAGGATGTGCGTGATTTTGTTCATGGAGATGATATGCAAATATCATCTCTTGCTACTCGTCATAGTAATTTACGTGGTCGAACACCACGTCAAGTTAGTTATCTAAAACAAATTCAAAGCCATGATATTTCTTTTGCCATTGGTCCTGCAGGTACTGGTAAGACTTATCTTGCTGTAGCTAGTGCAGTTGATGCGTTGGAGAGAGATCTGGTAGAACGTATAATATTAGTTCGTCCTGCAGTTGAAGCAGGAGAGAGGCTTGGTTTTCTTCCGGGTGATATGGCGCAGAAAGTAGATCCTTATTTAAGGCCACTTTATGATGCATTATATGATTTGATGGGGATTGCTAAAGCAAGCAAACTATTTGAACGTGGCATAATTGAGGCTGCACCACTTGCCTTTATGCGTGGGCGCACATTGAATAAATCATTTATTATTCTCGATGAGGCACAAAATACGACGCCAGAGCAGATTAAAATGTTTCTAACCCGAATTGGGTTTGGTTCTAAGGTTGTTGTAACTGGAGATATTACACAAATTGATTTGGCAAGAAACCAAAAGAGTGGCTTAGTTGAAGCTAAAAAGATATTAGAAAAAGTAAGTGGTGTTGCTTTTACTAGTCTTGAAGCAAGTGATGTGGTAAGGCATCCTCTGGTACAAAGAATTGTAAATGCCTATGAAAGATATGATAAAACATAGTAATCCAGTTTTTATTGAATCAGTGTCAAAAATTAATAAAATAGAGTTAGATCTAACGGTACAATATGCTGATAATATTTGGCTATCTTTAAAAGAAATTCCATCGCGTCTTCAGTTGTGTAAATGGTTTAAAGCTGGATTACAGCAGGATGCACAGGCTACTATACGTATAGTTGATGAGATAGAGGGTCGTAGATACAATCGAAATTTCCGTGGTAAAGATTATGCTACTAATGTATTAACTTTTATATATGGAGAAACTTTACCTTTGTCTGCAGATATTGTGTTATGTGTGCCAGTAATAGAGAGAGAAGCAAAGCATCAGCATAAGGATTTGTTGGCACATTATGCACACCTTACGGTGCATAGCTCTCTTCATATGCAGGGATATATACATGAGAAAGAAAATGATGCGATCATAATGGAGAAGCTTGAAACAGAAATTGTTACTAGTTTAGGGTTTGATGACCCATATCAGGAGAAGAACTAACCTTATCATTTTTCAATGATAGATAGGATAACTAAAGGTGTTTTATTAGTATTAAATATTACAAATTAAAATGAATAATCCTTCACCTAAACCTAAATGGTTTGAACAATTAAGTGCATTGCTTATACGTGAGCCAGAAGACCGTGAGCAGTTAATAGAACTATTGCATTCCTCATTTGAACGTGATTTGCTTGATTCTGATGCTTTGAGCATGATTGAAGGTGTTATGCAAGTTTCTGAAATGAAGGCAAGTGAAATTATGGTTCCTCGTTCGCAAATGGATGTAATTGATATCAGTGAGACACCAGATACATTTGTTCCGTTTATGATAGAAACTGCGCATTCACGTTTTCCTGTGACTGAGAATGGTAAAGATAATGTGATTGGGATTTTATTAGCAAAGGATTTGTTGAAGTATTATGCCGGAGGAGAGGAATTCAATGCACGAGAAATATTACGTCCAGTAGTATTTATTCCGGAGTCTAAAAGATTAAATGTATTGTTAAAAGATTTTCGTAGTAATAGAAATCATATAGCAATTGTTGTTGATGAATATGGTGGTGTTGCAGGCTTAGTTACTATTGAAGATGTTTTGGAGCAAATTGTTGGTGATATTGAAGATGAGTATGATTATGATGAATCAGAAGATAATATTGTTCAAGAATTAGATGGACGTTATCGAATTAAAGCAGTTACTGAGATAGCAGATTTTAATGAATCTTTGGGCACAAAATTTAGTAATGATGATTTTGATACAGTTGGTGGATTAGTGTTGAATAAATTTGGCAGATTGCCTAAGAGTGGTGAGTCGGTTGTTATAGGAGATTTAAAGTTCATAGTATTAAGAGCCGATAGCCGAAGGTTACATATGGTGTTAGTTGAGGGACATAAGCCTGAGGAAAATCAGTGCGAAGATTGAGTAATGAAGAATCAATAATTAAAATTCAAAATTCAAAACAGAAGTGGCTTTATTTAATTATTGCATCTTTACTTGGTGCAATAACAGTTCTTGGGTTTGCTCCGTTTTATATTTTTCCCATACCAATTATAACAGTTGCATGTTTGCTTTATTTCTGGCGTAAAAGTACATCACCTATCCAAGCAGCATTTCTTGGGTTTTTTTTTGGTATGGGAATGTTTGGTGTAGGTGTTACATGGATATATATAAGTTTGCACGAGTTTGGTGCGCTACCTATGCCAATCGCAATTCTTCTTTTATTAATTCTTTGCGCCTATCTTTCTTTATATATAACAATGATAGGTTGGTTGGTAAAAAAATTTAGTCCTGAGAAACCATTAGTTTGGGTATTATTTGTGGCTAGCATTTGGACGTTATCTGAATGGCTTCGTGGTGCAATTCCTTTTTTTGGATTTCCATGGTTGGCAATGGGGTATTCGCAGGCTCCTTTTAGTCCTATTGTGGGATATGCTGCAGTGACAGGGGTGTATGGTGTTTCATTGATGCTTATCTTAAGCGCTTCATTTGTAAGTTTATTTTTCGAAAGAAAATTACGTGCTTGGCGTAATGTTTTATTTTTATCTATAATTTGGGTCACTGGTTTTAGCTTGCAACTTATTAGTTGGACTGAGCCTAAAGGGGGCCCTATATCTGTAAGTTTGCTACAAGGAAATATTTCTCAGGAAATGAAATGGAATCCTGATCATGTTGCTTATACTATGGATACCTATACTAGACTGGTACTTAATAGTGATAGTCGCCTTATTGTTACACCTGAAATTTCTTTACCATTGACGCGTGATAAAATCTCTGAAAAATATCTTACAAAGATTTCTACTCATGCAAAAGAAAATAATGGGGATGTGCTTATTGGTATGGTAGAAACGGAAAATGGTTCAGGAAAATATTATAATTCTATGTTTAGTTTTGGTATTTCTCCTAAACAGATATATCGTAAATTTCATTTATTACCATTTGGTGAATTTATCCCATTTCAGCCTATTTTTGGTTGGATTATAGATAGCCTGAGAATTCCATTAACAGATTTTTCTCGTGGGGAACTTAATCAGAAGCCTATGAGGCTTGCCGGGCAAAGTGTTGCAGTGAATATCTGTTATGAGGATGTATTTGGTGAGGAATTAATTTATCAGCTACCACAAGCATCACTACTTGTTAATGTAAGTAATGACGCATGGTTTGGACGTTCTATTGGACCGCATCAGCACTTGCAGATATCACAAATGAGGGCACTTGAGACAGGTCGTTATATGTTGAGAGCTACCAATACTGGTGTAAGTGCTATTATAAATGAACGCGGGGTTGTTTTGCGACAAGCTGAAATATTTAAAAAAACAGCATTGAATGGTTTAGTACAGGGATATACTGGTACAACTCCATTTGTTTATTTTGGAAATAGTTTAATATTAGGACTGGTTTGTTTTTCTTTGTTTATTTGTTTAATTCAGATATTTTTTCGTATAAGAAAAACCCTGTAGAATCTATTTTTTAGATTATTGTAGATATTTCATTTAGGTAGCTTCATGCTTACATTCCAGGAAATAATTTTTATATTACAACGCTATTGGAGTAGACAAGGTTGTATTCTGCTCCAACCATATGATATGGAAATGGGAGCCGGAACTTTTCATCCGGCAACTTTTTTACGTGCGCTTGGTCCTGAGCCTTGGAGGTCTTCTTATATTCAGCCATCTCGTCGCCCGAAAGATGGTCGCTACGGAAATAATCCAAATCGTTTGCAGCATTATTATCAATATCAGGTGGTGATGAAGCCTTCACCTGATAATATTCAAGACTTATATCTTAATTCACTACGAGAATTAAAAATTAATCCTGCAATTAATGATATTAGATTTGTTGAGGATGATTGGGAGTCTCCTACACTTGGATCATGGGGATTAGGTTGGGAAGTATGGTTAAATGGTATGGAAATAACTCAGTTTACTTATTTTCAGCAAGTAGGCGGCCTTGATTGCAAGCCAGTATTAGGTGAAATTACATATGGTTTGGAACGTCTTGCAATGAACCTTCAAGGCGTTGAGGATGTATTCAAAATTATCTGGGCAGATGGAATTACATATGGGGATGTATACCATCAAAATGAATTAGAGCAATCTAAATACAATTTTGATCAGAGTAATATAACGCTTCTTTTAAAACAATTTGTTATGTATGAATCTGAGGCTAAACGCCTACTTGAATTGAATCTACCGATACCAAGTTATGAACATGTATTGAAGTGTTCTCATATTTTTAACTTACTAGATGCACGTGGAGCAATTTCGGTTACAGAGCGCGCAGCTTATATTAGTAGAATTAGAGTTTTAGCCAGATTAGTTGCGAGGGAATATTATGATACCCGTAAGGAGCTTGGTTTCCCAATGCTTTTGAAATAGAATAGAAATATTTTATGCAAGATACATTACTTATTGAAATTCTAACTGAAGAATTACCACCGAAATTATTGCAAAATTTGAGCAATAGTTTTTCTAATGGTGTATATAATATTCTAGATCAGAATTGCTTATTAACCTCACATAGCAAATTAACGTCATATGCGACGCCAAGGCGTTTAGCTTTAACTATAACCGCAGTATTAGATTCTCAATCTGATAGGAATATTGAGAGAAGGGGACCATCTGTGTCTGCTGCCTATGATGAAACAGGTAGGGCTACTCCAGCATTACAAGGATTTGCTCGGTCATGTGGGGTGACGGTAGATAGTTTAAAACAGGGAGCTGATGCCAAAGGAAATGTTTGTTATATCTATCAATATAATCAGCCCGGGCAAAGTCTTGGAAAAATATTAACTAGAAATTTAAAGGATTTGTTGCGAAAAATTCAAGCCCCAAGAATGATGTGTTGGGGTACCAACAATGAGCAATTTATTCGTCCAGTACATAATTTTATTATGTTACATGGAGAGAATCTACTATGCGAGCCAATAGAAATATTTGGGTTAAAAGGCTCTAAATTAGGGACTTTAGGGCATCGCTTTCTAAGTAAAGGCCGTATTACATTATCTCATGCTAATGAGTATGAGAAAATTCTGCATGATAAAGGGTGTGTAATAGTTGATTTTGAAAAAAGGAAGAAAATAATAATAGATAAATTAAATGAATCTAGTAAGAGAGAAAAAGGGAGCTTGGTACATGATAATATTTTGTTAAATGAAGTTACTTCTTTGGTTGAATACCCTGAGGTTTATGTAGGAAATTTTAATAAATCTTTTCTTAGTATACCGCAGGAATGTTTGATATTAGCAATGAAGCAACATCAGAAATATTTCCCATTGTTTGATAATGAGGGAAATTTATTATCAAAATTCTTAATGGTTAGTAATATTCGAACTAATATGTCTTCAGCCATTATTCGTGGGAATGAGAAAGTTCTTCAGGCAAGATTGGCAGACGCAGAGTTTTTTTATAATCAAGATCGAAAAAAAAAATTAGCTTCGCATATAGAAAAGTTAAATGGTGTTGTGTATCACAATAAGCTAGGAACTTTGCGTGATCGAGTTGATCGTTTATCAAAGATAGCACAGGAAATTGGCTTACATTTAGAAGGAAAAAAACTAGCTATTTTGGCAAGTGAAGTTGCAATGTTATCTAAATCTGACTTGCTTACTGATATGGTTGGAGAGTTTCCTGAGCTTCAAGGTATTATGGGCCGTTATTATGCAACTCATGATGGAATAAATAATGAATTAGCTATTGCAATTGAAGATCATTACAGACCTAGATTTTCTGGAGATGATTTGCCTCGTAATATGGTTGGTATTTGTGTTGCGCTTGCAGATAAATTAGAGATTTTGATTGGAATGTTTGGTATCGGTCAGCTTCCTTCTGGTGATAAAGATCCATTTGCTTTGCGTCGCCATGCATATGGTGTTATTAGAATACTGATAGAAAAGAAGCTTGAAATTAATTTGCATGAATTAGTCCTTACAGCACAAAAATATATGCCTAATAATGTTAGGAATAATGATAAATTTGATCCAATGGTGATTAATAATTTTTTATTAGATAGGACTAGAAGATATTTTACAGATCAAGGAAATAATTATCATGCTATAGAATCAGTTATTACCCCATTTGGGGGGACTACACCTCTGTCTATTCTTTCAGAAATTATTCCCACAGCTGAAGCATTTCTTTCATCTGAAGAGGGTCGTATCCTTGCGAATGCAAATAAGAGAATTACAAATATTCTAAAAAAATCAGGTCAAGATGTTACATGTGTAAACTACACTATAGATAATATAAATATGCCTGATCCTGGTTTATTTGAAACTCATGCTGAAACAAAACTATGGAATGCCTTAAGGGAGGTTGGTAATAAATCTGAGGCTCTAAGATCTGAGAAACGTTTTTCTGAGGCATTGAATATATTAGTAAATCTTGCTTCTCCAGTAGAAGATTTTTTTAAAGAAGTTATGGTAAATTCTGAGGATAAAAGAATAAGGAAAAATAGATTTTTATTATTACAATATGGGCGAGCTTATATGAATCAAGTGGCAGATTTGAGTTTAATGGTTTCATAGTAATTAATGAAATTAATTATTCTTGATCAAGAAGGAGTAATAAATAATTATAGTGATGCTAACACTAGGTCTTCTGTTGAATGGATACCAATTCAGGGAAGCTTAGAGGCCATGTTATATCTAAATCAAATGGGTTACCGGATAGTTATTGCTAGTAATCGGTCTTGTTACCGAAAAATTATTGATATGCCAAGATTTAATGCTATTAATGATAAAATGTGCAAGGCTGTGAATCAGGTTGGAGGGCGCATAGATGCAATATTTCTGAGCCCACAGTTAGATGCTGAAAAATATAATTGTAATAGATTATTGATTGCAATGTTTCAGGAGGTTGCTCAACGATTTGGTATTGGTATAAATAATGTTTTTATTGTTGGAGATAGCTTACGGTACCTAAAAGCCGCAGCATCTGTAGGTGCGATGCCAGTTATGGTTCTTACTGGTAGAGGTAGAAAAACAAAGAATACAAAGAGTCTTCCTAAGAATATAAAAATATTCTCTGATCTGGCTTCTGTTGTTGATAATTTACTTAAATGAAGCTTGTTATTGCAGCCTTACGTTCGGCAATTTATCTTCTATTACAAATTATAATTACTCCATTTTATACATTAATTGTCTTAGCTTCATATCCATTGCCTCCTTCTAAGCGATATTTTATTATTTCTGGGTGGGCACATATAATGCTGTTTCTTTCTAGAGTAGTATGTGGAATTCATTATTGTGTATTGGGGATTGAGAATATTCCAAGAGAACCTGCTATTATACTATCAAAACATCAATCAGCTTGGGAGACACTTGCTTTCCAGCAGATTTTCCCGCCGCAAGTATGGGTCTTAAAGAAAGAGTTACTTTATATTCCATTCTTTGGTTGGGGTCTAGCAATGACAGACCCTATCGCGATAAATCGGAATTTAGGTAGAGCTGCACTAAAACAAATCATTAAACAGGGGAGGGACAGATTAGATAAAGGGCTTTGGGTAGTTGTTTTCCCTGAGGGTACACGTATAGAACCTGGTAAAAAAGGGAAATATGGAATTGGTGGTGCATTGTTGGCAACAAAAACTGGTGTGCCAGTAGTTCCAGTTGCGCATAATGCTGGGATGCTTTGGGGGAGAAACTCCTTTATTAAATTTCCTGGGACTATAACAGTTAGTATTGGTGAGCTGATAGATCCTGTAGGGATGGGCGCTAGTGAACTAAATAATAAAGTAGAGGAGTGGATTGAATTAGAAATGATTCGTATATGTGGTAAAGATATTACTTAAATAAAATGAGGAAATATTCACTTTCTTTATTAAATAATAGAAAAGTAATTAAAAGGAGTGTGCATCGTATCATTCTAAATGATAAAGAAATTCTATATTTTTTAAGAAGGCGTAAATGTAAATCAATAAATATTAAAATAGATAGTGATGGTTTAACTATTAGTGCCCCTATCATTGAGAAATTGAGTCGGATTGAGTTTGTATTAAAGGAAAAGAGATTTTGGATTCTTAGGAAACTTGATGAATGGAAAAAGAAAAAATTAATTAGGTTGGTATGGGAGGAGTCAGCTATTTTTCCACTTCTTGGGAAGCCATGGAAAATATCTAAAACGTCTACTGGAACCATGAAAATGATTCCAGTGAAAATACAGTCTAAAGAGGAAAGGGGGCAATTGGAGTTACCTTTGCCTTCCATAATATCTGCTCAGGAAATTGAGAAAACTGTAATGGAATGGTATTACCAGCAGGCACATATCTGTTTTAGTGAACGTATTAAATATTTCGCAGAGAAGCTTCAAGTGGTAACGCCGCAATTGAGGTTGTCAAATGCAAGAACTCAATGGGGTAGTTGTGATATACGCGGTATTGTTCATTTGAATTGGAGATTAATCCATTTATCAATTCATTTGATAGATTATGTTATTGCTCATGAGTTATCACATCTTATTGAAATGAATCATTCTGCTGCATTTTGGAGAATAGTTGAAAGTATTTGTCCAAATTACTTAGTTATTAGGAATGAATTAAATAAAATTGGATGAATATGGATTTACTTAGATCATTAAGTATACCTATGATTATTTATTGAATTTTAATTGTGTTAGTATTTTATATGTGTAATTTTGGAAATTTTTTATGCGAATATTAAGTAGTGTCATTTTGTTAGTTTTTATTTTGGGATCGTGCGGATTAAAAGGACCGCTTTATCTACCAGAAAATAAAATAATAGATAAGCAAGATTCTAAGGAAGAAGGGAAAAATAATTGATTGATTTTCCTATTTTTTCATATCGTGCTACTACACTTTCTATTGAATCAGTTTCTCTGGAAAAAATTGCCCAAGAATTTGGTACTCCATGTTATGTCTATTCTCGATCAGCATTAGTTAATGCTTATAGAGAACTTGATGCAGCATTTGCTGATAGGAAGCATTTAATATGCTATGCGGTTAAGGCTAACCCTAGTATTGCTATTCTTGATATATTTTCAAAGTTAGGTAGTGGGTTCGATATAGTTTCTGGAGGAGAGCTGCAACGGGTGCTTAAAGTTGGGGGGGACCCAAAAAAAATAGTTTTTTCTGGTGTGGGAAAGAGTAGTGCTGAGATACAAGCCGCACTTTCAGTAAATATTTTGTGTTTTAATGTAGAATCAGAAGCTGAACTTAGAGCTTTAAGTCAAATTGCAAAGGGAATGAATAAAATAGCTTCTGTTAGCATGAGAGTTAATCCAGATGTAGATGCAAAAACTCATCCATATATTTCTACTGGGCTTAAAGAGAATAAATTTGGAGTCCCATTTGATGAGGCCGAGAAGCTTTATCTTTTAGGAAAAAATCTTCCTAATATTCATATGACTGGATTGGATTTTCATATTGGATCTCAGTTAATTGAACTTGCTCCATTCTCTGAAGCTAGTGAGAAAGTAATTGGCTTATTAGATCGATTAGAGAATAAAAAAATTAAAATCGAGCATCTTGATTGTGGGGGTGGGCTAGGAATTCGCTATTCACAAGAGATCCCACCATCACCTCGGAACTATATTGCAGCATTATGTGCAGGTCTTGGTAATCGTACTCATCGTATGTTAATAGAGCCGGGTAGATCCCTAGTGGGGAATGCAGGAGTATTGCTGACTAGAGTAGAATATTTGAAACATACGCCTTATCGTAATTTTGCTATAGTAGATGCTGCTATGAATGATTTGCTTCGTCCAGCATTATATGATGCTTACCATGAAATTTTACCAGTTATTACAAATAAAAAGAAAACTAAGCCTTATCAGATAGTTGGACCTGTATGTGAAACAGGAGATTTTCTTGGATATGATAGGGAACTTTCTTTATCACAGGGAGATTTGCTTGCTGTTATGTCTGCTGGGGCTTATGGTATGAGTATGAGTTCTAATTATAATAGTCGACCCCGAGCTGCTGAAGTAATGGTATATGATGATAGTACTCACCTTATTAGAAGAAGAGAATCTATAGATGAATTATTTGCTAATGAGATGATTTTACCATAGTAGATTATTTAGGATTATTAAATACTAAGTTTCATAGAATAAAAGTTATTTATAGATATTGTTATTCCTTCATGAATAATGAGAATTTATTTATATCAATAATAGTGTGGCTAGACCTAGAAAGATAAAAAATCCACCGCTGTCTATTATTGCAGTGACTACTACATTGGATCCTTTTGCGGGGTCACGACTAAATTTTTGCAGTGTTAATGGAACGAGTACGCCTAATATTGCAGCTAATAAGAACGTTAATGTCATTGCCAAAGTCATTACTAAGCTAAGTTGGATATTTTCATAAATGATAAAAGCAAATAATCCAACTATGCTGCCGCAAACTAGGCCATTGGCAGAACTGACACCAATTTCTTTAGCAAATAATTTTCCTGCATTATTAGTGTTAAGGTGACCTAACGCTAGTGCACGGACGATCATGGTAATAGTTTGATTACCAGAATTTCCCCCTATGCTAGCAATAATTGGCATAAGAGCTGCTAGAGCTACTAATTTTTCAATAGACCCCTCAAATACTCCTATTACACGGGATGCAATAAAGGCTGTTATTAAATTTATTGCTAGCCAAACCCAGCGATTTTTTATGCTTTTCCATACAGGTGCAAATAAGTCCTCTTCTTCGCGTAGACCTGCTAAATTTAGTGCTTCATTTTCAGATTCTTCACGAATAAAATCTATAACTTCATTGACAGAGACTCTGCCTAATAATTTATTATTTATATCTACTACTGGGGAAGTAACTAGATTATATCGTTCAAATGCATGTGTTGCCTGTTGTGCTTTGTCATTAGGATGAAGTTTCATCATTTTTTTTGACATTAATTCTGATACTTCAACATTAGGATCATTGACTAGTAGAAGGTTTACAGGTAGTACACCTATTAGGTTTTCATTTCTATCTATTATAAACAGCTGATCTGTGTGGTCAGGTAATTTTTTTAGGCGCCGTAGATAACGTAAAACTACTTCTAATTTTATATCCTCTCGTACAGTTACCATATCAAAGTCCATTAGTGCACCTACAGCATCTTCTGGATAAGACATAGCTGCACGTAATTTTTCACGTTCTGCTATGGGAAGCTTCTGAAAAAGATTATCAAGAACATCGTTCGGTAGATCTGGGGCTAGATCAGCTATTTCATCGACATTTAATTGCCCTGTGGCAGCTACTAACTTATTATTGTTCATAGTTGAAATTAATGTTTCCCGAACAGCATCTGAGGTCTCTAATAATGTTTCCCCATATTGCTCTAATTTAACCATTTCCCATACTATAATACGTTCGTCTAGAGGTAATGCTTCTAGAATGTATGCAATATCAGCAGGATGAAGCATATCAAGCAATGTCCGCAATTCAGATAAATTCTGTTTATGAACTAAAGATTCACTTAATTCCCTTTTCTCATCTTGCATTTGAACAAAACCTGTTACAAGCTTATTCCTACTTAATAAATTAACTACTTTTTGGAGGTGTTTATTTGGATTATCTGTTTCACTATTGCTATGATTAGTTGGATTTTTCATGGTAGGCCGTTCCAATAAATAGAAAAGACTACTGAATTGTAAGGAATATAAATATATACGTCGAATATTTATTAGAAGATTGGGTGATTGCATTTAAATTTATTTCATTGCAATTTTAAGCTGATATTTAAAGGTATTATGGAATCTTTGCAGAGGCTAATCTATGTTGAATGATATCTGCTTTTTTTAATAATAATGGAGAATCTCGATTTTTATCATAAAAATTAGGGTTTGGAATCATAGCTGCCAGGTGGGAAGATTGTTGTATTGAAAGAGAAGAAATATGAATATCATAATAATGAGAAGCTGCAGCATTTATACCAAATACATTGTCTCCCCATTCAATGATGTTTAAATAAATCTCTAGAATTCTTCGTTTGGTCATTACACTTTCTAACATTAGTGTAATAATGGCTTCTTCTATTTTACGTAAAATGGTTTTTTCTGTAGAAAGGAATAAATTCTTTGCAAGCTGTTGACTTATAGTAGAGCCCCCAGCAACAATTTTTCTTTCTTTTATGTTTTTTTTTAAGGCTATTTGTATAGCTTTATAGTCAAATCCATTATGACTCATAAATTTAGAATCTTCAGCAGCAATAACTGCACGTTTAAGATGGTTTGGGATAAGGTCATAAGATACCCACTTGTATTGTAATTTTATTTCAGTTTCAGGCCTATTTTTTTTTTGTGAATTCAATCGATATTGCATGAATGCGCTGGTGGATGGGTTATAAAAATTTAAGTAAACTATCTGACAGAAAATCCAGGTTTGATAGAAAAAAATTAGACAAAAAAAGAAGAATAGAATTTTCCATGGAAAGTATCTATGTTTTTTTTTATTCATTCTTTAAAATTTGTACTTAAGGTGCATTTCTAATATTCTTAATTATCTCTTTAGTTCTAGGCCTAATTCCACGCCAAAGTAGAAATGACTCAGCAGCTTGTTCCACTAGCATGCCTGTTCCATCTGATAGGTATTTTGCGCCTTCTTTCTCGGCAAATTGTAAGAACGGAGTTTGCTTGTTACTGTACATCAAATCATATGCCATTGATTTAGAAGAAAATATATTTTTGGGTAGGATTAATGGTTCTCCAATCAGGCTTGTAGAGGTTGCATTAATTACAAGGTCAAATTTCTTCTTGGCAATTTCTATATTGTTATTAGAGGCGACAATATTATTAAAGGATGAAAACTGGTTCTTTAATTTATATGCTTTTTGTATGGTGCGATTTGTAATTACTATTGTATGTGGATTTTCTTTTAATAGTGAGAGTAGTATTCCACTTGCAGCGCCACCAGCCCCGCAAAGGAGTATCTTTTTAGATGTAATTGTAAAGCCTAAGTTATTAACAATATCTCGTATTAGGCCAATTCCATCTGTATTATGCCCATAAATCCCAGTATTACTAAATACTAATGTATTGACAGAGTGTGCGGCTTTAGCATGCTGACTCAGATGAGTTGAAATTTTATAAGCGCTAAATTTGAAGGGGATAGTTACATTCATCCCCCTTCCATTATTTTTTTTGAAAGCTTTAACTGCTTTAGTGAAGCCATTGAGTGGTGCAAATAGAGCTTTATATTGCATTTCCTGCTTGGTTTGTTTTGAGAATGCAGTATGGATCATTGGTGATTTACTGTGGATAATAGGATTACCAATAACGGCGTAAGCATCAGACATAATTTTATTCCAATTTATTTGCTCGCTAGTGCATCTGAACGTGTAAACATCCATGTACGTGTGATATGAAGGATGTCAGTATCTATACTTATATCAGGAGGAAAGGGAGAAAATCCACTTTGTCCTGCAAGTTTCACTATATTTATAGCAGCTTGATCTAAGACTCTATTTCCTGATGATCGATTAATTTCAATTGATTCAATTGTACCATTTGCCATAATGCCAACTGTTAGTATTAGAGTCCCATAGAGCCTATCTTTTTTAGCTGCTTCAGGGTAATTTAAATTCCCAATACGCTCTACTTTAGTGCGCCAGTCTTCTACATAACGTGCAAAGCGGTATTCTTTTGTGCGTGCTCCAATATATTTACGTTTTGGCCGTTTCTGATATGCTTCGTAATCTTTTGCTATCTGTGCTTCTAGTCGGATAATTTCACGGCTACTTTGAAGTAAATCAGCTGCACTTAGATTTTTTATTTTATTTTTTGATTTTTCTTTATTTAAATTAGGTTGAAGAATTTTCTTCTTTCTATTAACAGCTGCCATTAATTTTTTTGTTTCTAGTTCTAGCTGTTTTGTTCTTTGTTTAGCTCTTAGTAAGTCATTTGATTGTTTATTTATAGGAAGCTTAGGAAAAGGAGTCTTGGCGCGCTTATTTTTATCAGTATTTCCCCCTCCATCTAGATTTGCTTGTGCCATAGACATTGCTTTAATAGGCTCTGATTTAGATTTCTTGTTTACTAGTACTACTTCTAATGGCATGGCCTTTTTATTATTTAATGTTTCAGAAAGTTTAAAGGTGATACCAAATACTATAAATATATGTATTATGAGGGATATAAGTATAGATAGATTTAGACGTGATGATGGGTCAAGTAACCAACCTCGTAATAAGGCTAGTATAAATTCAGGCATATTTTCTGTAGAAGTCAATGTGTTAGAAGTATATAGAATTTAAGCTGGGAATTTACTAATTCATTTATTGTAAGTAACCATGGCATATTAATCATATTGTTAGGCTATATTTTAGGCTTCTAATTTTCTAATAAATTTTGTATTTATGGTTAATTCTAGCAAATCAATATGTAGAATTTCCAGCTCAACATATACTTCTGGAAATACTTCTGGTAAAGAAGGTGCACGAACTATAAGTGGCAGGTGGTTAAATTTTACATAGTTTTCTCTGACTACAATTGCTTTAGTGATTTTTATTTTTTTCTGTAACAACCAGCACAAACACCAATATTTTTCCATTTTTCGTTGGAATTTATTATACGCTTCATATGTCTTTTCAAAGTTTGTAATAATTTCTTTTAAATTATTACACCCTTTTGGGTGAGGTGGCGTATTTTCCTGTAGAATAGATATTAATTGTCTTTGATTAATAAGATCAATATAGCGGCGTATAGGTGAGCTGCACCAGGCATATTGTGAGACACCTAATCCCTGGTGAATTGCTGGCGACATATTCATTTTTACTTTTCCACCATTTTGGTTGCGATATATCCCTGTAACTCTACAGTTAGCTAGTTGCTTCCCCCATTCAGTGTTTACAAAAATCATTAATTCGGAAACTAATTTATTAATAGGAGAGTCACGCCGTCTTTCTTTAATAATAATATTCCCATTTTTTATGCTAAATATATGGTCAATTTTTTCATTATTTTCATCATTTGCCTTTCTTCTAGAATCTTGCATTTTACAAGCAAAGTTCCACAGTAATTTTAATTCATGACCAAAGATGCAGTTAATTTTATTTCTAGCTATTTTTTCTTCATTAAAATCTAATTCTACTTCTTCATACCGTAAGTTAGCTTTAATTTTTATTCTTTCAATATAACTATTTACAGAAATTACTGTTAAATCATCTGCTACTTCTATATACATTGATATAGTTGGACATATTTGACCTTCTTTAAGGGTATATTGGTTTATTACGGTCTCTGGCAGCATAGTAATTTTATTGCCTGGTGAATAAACTGTAGAAAGTCGGTGTGCCGCCATCTTGTCAAGAGGTGAGTCTTTAATGATTCCTAAAGAAGGAGCAGCAATATGTATACCTATACGAAAGCTTCCTAGGGGTAGAAGTGTTACAGAAAAAGCATCATCAATTTCAGTGGTGTTTTCATCATCAATACTAAAAGCAACTACATCGGCTATGGGAAGAGAGTTTATATTATCTGGTTTATTTTCTTTATCATTAGGTATATTAAGCTTTATATCAATTGGGAACTGTTGTATTTGGAATTGCTCTAGGTGGTAATTGTGTGGAGATGGGATCGCGCCACATTTATCTAATAGGTGCGCCAAACTTAACTTTGTTTCAGTACAAGCTACATTTAGTGCTTTCCATTCAATTGTATTCTTTTTTGGTTTATAAATGAGTTCTGGTAATAGTGGTTTAAGCTCTTCTGGTATAATAAAATTTTTTAAACTTCGAACATAGATTGATAATTTCTCTGCTTGTTCTTTCCTCTTCTTATAGCTTATAAGAGCAGATTTTAGTGCATGAGGTGGGGCAGATTTATAGTGACCTTTACCTTTTTTGTAAAAATATATTGGTGAACTATGAAGTTTCATTAAGACTGCAGCTGATTCTATCGGATTAGGTGGGTGGCCAAAATACTCAGAAGCTAATGAGTTACTATTAAATTCTATATCGCAATTACAGCAATTCCAAAGAAAATTTATATCTATGTCATCTGCTAATTTTTTTGCACAATCTATAAATTCTGATATAGATGGCTTATCAAATTTAAGAAGAACTGCAGAAGCTTTAATTTTTGATCGTTTGCCATATTGGGTTTCTATTTGTAGTGAGGATACATTACTGGAAAGAATTATACCTACCTTTAAGGCGCGTTTCTCTTCATAAAATACATTCATATCTTTTGTTATAGATGAGATAATAGGGGAAGTTTAGATCAATAATAAAAAAATAATTATTGTATGGGTAAATATTAATTATAACTCTAAAATTAATAACAAATTTTAACTTTAGGGTTGTTGATAACTTTTATAAATAGAGTTATTTAACTCTGTATGTAGTCCATTATAGAATAAAAGATTTTATGTATTTGAATATGAAATCGACTAATTTCAGTCAGATGAATCTTTTATGCTGATATGACATGGGAGTATATGTTTGGTTTGGTAGCTAATTTAGTTCGAGCATACAACTCAAACCTATTATTTAAATAATAAAAATAAGGTATTAAATGTTTTTATGACATCTGAATTAATAACACTTATCTTATCTGCTGTCACAATTAGCTGCTTGCACACGGCAACTGGGCCCGATCATTACTTGCCATTTATTGTATTATCACGCTCACAGAAATGGTCAATTATAAAAACAATTACTATTACAGTTGTTTGTGGTTTTGGGCATATATTAAGCTCAGTAGCTATTGGTATGGTTGGGGTCTTCCTAGGATGGCAGCTCTCAAATTTGGATACATTTGAAGGGTATAGAGGAGATATTGCTGCATGGTCCTTGTTTGGGTTTGGAGTAGCTTATTTCTTTTATGGATTATGGAAAGCAGGAAAGAGTAATCCGCATAAACATTTTGATGTTATGGATGAAGATGTATATGTTTATGAGCACAATCATAGTGATATGGCTGAGCCAAAAGAACGAGTAAAAGTAACACCATTAGTTCTATTCGTAATATTTGTGATGGGGCCAACTGAACCTTTACTTCCATTTTTATTCTATTCTGGTATGCAGAGATCCTATTTAGAAATTATAGTTTTAATTAGTGTTTTTGCAATATGTACAGTTTTAACAATGTTAGTGATGGTTTTATTAGGTTTATATGGGTATTCGTTTTATGATACAGAAAAATTAGAAAAATATATTCATGCAATTGGAGGTTTAGTTATATCTATATGTGGAGCCGGGATGCTTTTCTTGGGCTGGTAATCATATATGTTGATATGGCAAGTTGTAGGAAGCAAATTAGTTCACTAATTTATTTTGCTCAATGAGTGCGTAGGCAGAATGGTTATGTATAGATTCAAAATTCTCTGATTCAACTGTGTAAGCATCAATTCGTGGGTCTTTATTTAATTCTATAGCTACATCACGTACTAAATCTTCAACAAATTTTGGGTTGTTGTAAGCTTTTTCTGTTACATATTTTTCATCAGGTCTTTTAAGCAATCCATAAAGTTCGCATGATGCTTTTTCTTCAGCAATTTTTATAATATCTTCTATCCAAATAAAGCTATTAGTACGTACAGAGATAGACATATGAGATCGCTGGTTATGTGCGCCATAATCAGAAATCTTTTTAGAGCAAGGGCATAAACTAGCTATAGGTACTATTACTTTCATGGTGAATTCGTAACATTTCTTTTTCATCTCTCCAATAAAAGTAACATCATAATCTAATAAGCTTTTAACCTTTGAAACTGGGGCAGATTTATTAATAAAATAAGGAAATGTCATTTCAATATGCCCTGAATGTGTTTCTAATCTTTCTACCATAGTACGTAATATCTTCTCAAATGATTCAACAGATATTTCATGATCATGATTATTTAGTATTTCAACAAAGCGAGACATATGGGTTCCCTTAAAGTTATGAGGTAAATTTACATACATATTAAACATTGCAATAGTATGTTGAACGCCGCCTGTCTTATCCGTAACTTTTATTGGGTGACGAATAGCTTTTATTCCCACCCTGTCTATTGCTATTTGTCTAGTGTCAGGTGTGCTTTGTACATCAGCTATTAAGGAATCAGCTTTTTTATTCATGTTGTCTATCTCTATTAAGGTAGAACTATATGAGAGGGGACATATAATTTGTATAAAAATTTGTTAATTAGATAGCCTTTCTTTTATTGCTTTAATAATTCCAGTTTTATCTCGCCCGCAGTCTGCTAGCATTTGAATAGGGTCGCCTTGGTCAATAAAAGTATCTGGTAGCCCTAGTTGTAATACTGATGTAGTAATACCTTTACTCTCAAGACATTCAAGTACTGCACTACCTGCTCCTCCCATGATAGTATTTTCTTCTATAGTTACAAGAAGGTCATGGTCTTTAGCTAATGACAATACTAGGCTTTCGTCTAGTGGTTTTACAAATCTCATATTAGCAACGGTAGCATTTAGTTCTTCAGCAGCCTCTAAAGAAGACTTTAGCATGCTTCCAAATGCCAATATAGCAACCTTTTTCCCTTTTCTACGAGTTTCACCAAGCCCAATTTGCAATGCCTTCATTTCTTTTATAGGTATAACACCAATACCTGACCCACGTGGATAACGTACTGCTGATGGGGTATCCATTTGGAAAGCCGTATATAGCATTTGCCGGCATTCATTTTCATCAGACGGTGTCATTACTGTCATATTTGGTATACAGCGTAAATAAGTTAAATCAAAGCTTCCAGCATGTGTTGGGCCATCTGCCCCTACCAAGCCAGCTCTATCAATTGCAAATACTATTGGTAGATTCTGGATAGCCACATCATGTATCAATTGATCGTAAGCTCGTTGTAAAAAAGTAGAATAAATTGCTACTACTGGTTTCATTCCATCACATGCTAATCCTGCAGCAAAGGTAACAGCATGTTGTTCTGCAATACCTACATCAAAATAGCGATCAGAATATTCTTGAGAGAACTGTACTAGGCCTGATCCTTCACGCATAGCAGGTGTAATTCCAATTAAACGATGATCAAGAGCAGCCATATCACATAGCCAGCTGCCAAATATCTGGGTATAGGTAGGTTTATTTGGTGTTTTCTTAGGAATAATACCCATATTTGAATCGAATTTACCTACACCATGATAAAGAATAGGGTCTTCTTCTGCTACCTTATAACCTTGTCCTTTGCGTGTAATTATATGTAAAAATTGTGGTCCATTTAGGTTTTTAATACCATTTAGTGTTGTGATTAATTTGTCAAGATCATGGCCATCAACAGGGCCAATATAATTGAAACCAAATTGCTCAAATAAAGTACTTGGTGAAAGCATTCCTTTTACATGTACTTGAGTGCGATTAGCTAGCTCAAGGACAGATGGAACAACCTTAAGTACTTTTTCTCCAGCTTGTCGAGCTGTAGCATAAGCTTTTCCACTTAAAAGGCTAGTAAGATAATTATTAAGTGCTCCTACTGGAGGGGAGATTGACATGTCATTGTCATTTAAAATAACTAGAATATTTGTGTTCATTGCACCGGCATTATTTAATGCTTCAAATGCCAGACCTCCACTCATAGCACCATCACCAATTATAGCTATTACATTCCTATTTTTATCTTCTAGCTCAGATGCAACTGCCATGCCCAAGGCGGCACTGATTGAAGTACTTGAATGAGCTGTTCCAAAGGTATCATATTCGCTTTCATCGCGGCGAGGAAATCCAGCCATGCCTCCATGCATGCGTAATTTTTTCATGCCTTCACGTCTGCCTGTTAGAATTTTATGGGCGTATGTCTGGTGACCAACATCCCATACTAAACGATCATGTGGCGTATTGAATACATAATGTAAGGCAACTGTTAGTTCAATTGTACCTAGATTAGAGGATAAGTGCCCACCAGTCTTAGACACTGATTCAATTAGGAAGTTACGTAATTCACTGGTAAGCTGTAGCAGCTCATTACGTTTTAATTCACGTAACTCATGTGGATAATTAATAGTATCAAGTAGAGGATACATTTAAACCCTAAATATTAAAAATTTCATAATTACTAATGAGGTAGGCATTGTCTTAAAAATCTCTTTGAATGATATAATCTGTTAGTTGTCGTAATCGCATTGCTCTTTCGCCAAAAATCTCAAGTTCTTGATATGCATCTTGACGTAATTTCTCGGCTAGTTCACGAGCCTTTTGCACCCCTAAAATACTTACATATGTCGGCTTGTTGTTATCTGCATCTTTACCTGCAGTTTTCCCTAAAGTGGCTGTAGTTGCTTCAGTATCAAGTACATCGTCGACTACTTGAAAAGCAAGGCCAATATTTTTAGCAAAATTATCAAGATTCTTTAACTGTAAAGTACTCATGTTTTTTCCACAAGATGCCCCGATCATAACAGCTGAACGAATTAAAGCTCCTGTCTTATGTATATGCATAAATTCAAGTTCTGGTAGATTTAATTCTTTTCCAACACTATCAAGATCAAATGCTTGGCCACCAGCCATACCGCATGACCCTGCTGCTTGAGCTAAATTATTAATCATCTTTAACTGTATTAGGGGCGTATCAGCTAAGTTATTTTCCGATAACAGCTGGAAGGCAAGACTCTGAAGACTATCTCCAACTAGCAAAGCAGTAGCTTCATCATATTCTATATGGCAGGTTGGTTTTCCCCGCCTTAGTACATCGTCATCCATACAGGGGAGGTCATCATGTACTAGGGAATATGTATGAATTAATTCTATTGCAATAGCCGCAATTGTTACACGTTCTTCATTTGCTTTACTAATTTCTCCTGCAGCAAAAGCAAGAAGTGGTCGTATTCTTTTTCCTCCTCCCATTACGGAAAAGCGCATAGCATCATGTAGCCTCTTTGGTGAAGTTTTTATAGTTGGGAGAAAGTTATCAAGGGAAGTTTCAATTCTTGATTGTTTGGCTTTTGCCCAATCTTGAAAATTATCTTTCATCTATAGTGGTTGACGAGAAATCTTTTGGTGTGCTGGTCTCAAGAATACGTATTTGTTGCTGCGCATTTTGTAGTGTGTTTTGGCAGTATTGAAGTAATTCTGTGCCACGTTTGTGAGCTAAGAGTGATGCTTCTAAAGTCATTTTTCCCTCTTCCATAGAGTTTACTATATTTTCTAATTCAGCCAACCCTGCTTCAAAATTCTTGGGTGAGGATGATTTGACAGTTTTAGTAGGTTTTGCCATGATAATATTATTGCCTGATAGTATAAAATAGTTCACATGGAGAAGTAGTAAAAGTAACGCAATTTGCTTAGTTAGGTCAATTAAATTAAGTAAAAACTTTCTTTAGCAATTTAATGTTCCATTCTTAATTGTGGGTGTATTAGAAATTAATTTTCTTTTTGATAGAGTAAATTTCTTTTGTTAAGAGGCTTACAGATTCTATATATTTCAAAAAATAAATTTGTTAGATAAAATGTAGACTCTCATAATACTCTTGAAATATTAATGTGCTCTCTCTGGATGCTAGTTGCTGGGTTGTTTTTCAGCTTTATGGGGGTATTTGTAAAGCTTGGATCGGTTTATTTCTCTAGTACCGAGCTTGTATTCTATCGCTCAATAATAGGTTTCTTTATTATTTGTATAATTGTTGGTATTAAACGTTATTCAATTCTAACGGCAAACTGGAGGAACCATTTCTGGCGAGGGATCTCGGGAGTCCTTTCATTATTAATGTTTTTTTATTGCATTACAAAATTACCATTAGCTACGGCTGTAACTCTCAGTTATACATCGCCACTTTTTTTAACTTTATTTACTACTATAATACTTAAAGAGCACTTCAACTGGCAGCTTGCAGCTGCAGTTGCAGTAGGATTTTTTGGCGTTATTCTATTATTGGACCCTTCTATCCAGAAGGGGCATTGGGCTGGAGGATTAATTGGTTTAGCTTCTGGTTTTTTAGCAGCTGTTGCCTATTTGAATATTAAATTCCTTGGTGACCTTGGGGAGCCTGATTGGCGAATAGTCTTTTATTTCACATTGATTAGTACTATTGTTACTGGTATTTATATGGCATTTGACACATTCCATGCTATAACACCGTTTAATTTTATACTGCTTCTGGGTATTGGTATTACATCGACACTGGCACAGCTTGCTTTGACACGTGCATATCGAACAGGAAAATTGTTAATAGTTAGTGCTTTAGCTTATTGTACTGTATTATTTGCATGTATTTGGGGTATTCTGATTTGGGGTGAAGTTTTATCTTTTCTTTCATTAATTGGTACGGGTCTTATCATTGTGGGAGGAGTGTTGAGTATGAAAGTTTCTATGACCTCTCACATTAGTAAGCAATGAATATTAAGGATCTGTTGATACCAAATTCTTTAATTTTATTAGTTATTAGAATTAATTATTTAAATAGATGATATCTGTGGCTTGTAAGATTTCATAAGAAAATGCTTTGGGAAAAGTATAATGGTATTCAGGAGATATAATTCTTATTTATCAGTATATTGGGCCATATAAACCACAACCTTGTGTTTATGTTGTTGCTTGATTTTATTGCTATTTTTTAATTATTGGACAGGGATACATAAAGTATACTGTTGTAAAAAAACAACATATTCCTTCTAAATTCCCTAAATAGCTATCTATCAGATGAAAACTCGTACAGAATACGAATATAAGATTTTAAATGAAGTGACAAGCTAGTAGTTCATTTTTAAGCTAATGTGGTATTGGAGTTATACCAATTATCACTTTATAAAAGTACTGGAGATAAAGCCATTGAATTCAACGATTGCAGATTTAAACGTAGTTTCAAAGCAAGTATTGGATTCTCAATCATCTGATAAGCAAGCAGTGGCAATAAGGCCAACACCAACACAAAATTCACAAATTCAAAGATTAGCTGATTTTGATACTCTTACTGAAGCATTAGATTTTGCTGCCACCGGAGCGACTGGATATAATTTTTATGACGCAAAAGGTAATCTACTTTCAGTTCTATCTTATAATTTCTTAAGAAGAAAGGCACGTGTTTCGGCAAAACGTTTATTAGGTCTTGGCTTAACAAGTGGAGAGCGCGTTGCAATTATTGCTGATACAACACCAGAATTTGTTGAATTATTTTTTGCATGTCGATATGCAGGATTAATTCCTTTTGCAATGCCAGTGCCAGTTAATTTAGGTAGTCATGCAGTTTATGTAAAGCAGCTACGTGGCATTCTTGAGGGGAGCCAGGCAAGTGCTGCATTAGCTAATGTAGACTATATTAATTTTCTTAAAGAGTCTGCAGAGGATCTACAAGCGTTGCGTTGGGTTGGGACACCTGAGCAGCTTTCGGAGCTACCTGCTCCAGATAAAACACTACAACGAAACCAGCAAAGTGAAACTGCTTATTTGCAGTATACCTCAGGTAGTACGCGTGCTCCTCGGGGTGTTATTATTACAGAACGTGCACTAATGAGTAATCTTAAGGGTATAGTTCGTAACGGGTTAGAGATAAATCCTGATGATCGAGCGGCATCTTGGTTGCCTTTTTATCATGATATGGGTTTAGTTGGTATGCTAATGGCACCAATGGTCGCACAAGTTTCTGTAGATTATCTAGCTACTAGGGATTTTGCAATACGACCATTACAGTGGCTAAAATTAATAAGCCGTAATCGTTGTACTATTGCATTTAGTCAGCCTTTTGGTCTTAAGCTTTGTACTTTGAGGGTTCGCGCTTCTGATCTGGAAAAACTTGATCTTAGTTGTTGGAGGGCCGCAGGTGTAGGTGCTGAAATGATACGGCCAGAAATTTTAAGGAAATTTGCAGAGAAATTTGCACCAGCTGGTTTTAGTATAGATTCATTTTTACCGTGCTACGGTCTTGCAGAATCAACTTTAGCAGTAACGTTTTCTTATACTGGTAAGGGATTTCAAAGTATTAAGGTTGATGCAGATACTTTGATAGATAAAAAAATTGCAGTAAGAGTGCAGGCAGATGGTAGGAAATATAACGAATTTGTAAATTGTGGTAGTCCATTGCCGGGTCACACAATTAAGGTAGTAGACAATGCTGAACGAGAATTGCCTGAATTAAGAGTTGGTAGTGTTTTAATGCGTGGGCCAAGTATTATGACAGGCTATTTCCATTGCCCAGATGATACTGAGAAAACTTTAAAGCCAGATAATTGGCTTGATACAGGGGATCTTGGTTTTATATTTGAGGGTGATTTATATATTACTGGACGTCGTACAGATGTAATTATAGTTAATGGGCGTAATATTCGTGCTCAGGATGTAGAAGAGCTTGCGGAGCAGCAGCCAGAAATAAGAGCCAGAGAAGCATCTGCATTTAGTATAACTGATAGCGATGATGTAACATCAATTGTGTTAGTTGTAGAATGTCGCTTGACTTCAACAGTAGATAGGCAGTCTTTAATAAATCGTCTACAAAAACTAGTATATATGGCATTTGGTGTTAAAAGTTTGGTAGAGTTAGTACCTCCACACACTTTGCCGCGCACCTCATCTGGGAAACTCTCACGTTATGCAGCACGCAAAGGATATATACAAAGATCAGATTTTGCAGGCCTAATGTCAGTCAAATCTAAAGACAGATAACTCTAATATGCCAGAATCAACGGTGGCTGTAACTGGTGCTACTGGGTTCATTGGTCAGTTACTTGTTCAATCAATTATTAAAAATGGGTGGAAAGTTAGGGCATTGACAAGAAGCCCTCGTATTGGTAATAAATCCATAGAATGGGTAATGGGAAGCCTGGATGATCAGGTTGCACTACAAAGTCTTGTAAAAAATGTTTCTGCAGTTGTTCATTGTGCAGGTGTGGTTAGGGGTAGTTCTTTTAAGGAATTTACATCTACTAATGTAGATGGTACAAATAATCTTGTTCATGTATCTTTACAACAAAGCTTGCCACCAAAATTTCTATTCATTTCTTCATTAGCGGCTAGAGAACCAAGCCTTTCATGGTATGCAAAAAGTAAGTATTTAGCTGAGCAGATAGTATCTGATAATTCTGGTATTATGCCATGGACTATTTTTAGGCCAACTGCAGTATATGGCCCAGGTGATAAAGAGCTTAGTCCACTTCTTAGGTTAACTCGTTATGGTATCTTACCTATGGTAGGGGGAGAAGCTACACGTTATAGTCTTATACACGTTAGTGATTTAGTATCAGCAATTTTGTGTTGGCTTGTAACAAATGAGCGGGTACAGGGTGTATATGAGCTTGATGATGGAACACAGGGAGGATATAACTGTTATTCCTTGGCTTCAATAGCACAGGATGTATGGAAGCGGCCAGTGCGCTGTTTATTTATACCAGTACCGTTAGTTTCATTATTTGCAGAAACTAATCTTTTGTTAGCTGGTATATTACAGTACTCACCAATGTTAACTCCTGGGAAAGTACGAGAGATAAGGCACCCAAATTGGGTATGTGATATTTCACCATTAACTCAAGCATTGCCAAATTGGGAACCAAGTGTACGTTTGTGTGATGCTTTACTTAAAGCCATTTAATATTTATAAACATTAATTTTATTTTAAGAGCCTGAATAATGGAATATGATCAGAGTACTATTTTGCAGAGTCTTTGTAAGCATCTTGAGAATTTTGTTGGCCCTGAGATAAAGATCACGCCTGATACTGACCTTATTAATGAGTTGGCAATTGATTCTGTGAAATTATTAAATCTAATTATGGAAATTGAAGATGAGTTTGATATTTCAGTACCAATAAATGCTTTGGCAGATGTGAATACTGTTAAGGACCTGGCAAATTTAATTTTTAAGATTAAAGAACAATGAGTTTATTAGATAAATTAGATGCGGTTGCTGTAGCAAGAAGGGATTTGTTACCAGAGGATCTCGATATATTTGGTATGCCTATAGAAGAGGTATATTCTACAACTGAGGCAAATGTGGGAGGTCGCCGTATTTTGTTTTTTGGTACAAATAATTATTTGGGACTAACTTTTTCTTCAGAATGCTTAGAAGCAGCACATAAGGCGATAGATAAAGAAGGTACTGGTACGACTGGTTCGCGCATGGCAAATGGTAGCTATAGTGGACATCGTGCTCTTGAACAGGAATTTGCTGAGTTTTATAACTGCCAATCTAGTATAGTTTTTACAACTGGGTATCAGGCAAATCTTGCAATGATTTCTGGTTTAGCTGGTGCAAATGATGTAATCCTTATTGATGGAGATTCTCATGCCAGTATCTATGATGGGTGCCGTTTGAGCGGTGCTGAGATAATTAGGTTTCGGCACAATGATATAGTAGACATGGAAAAACGCCTTAAGCGTTTAGGAGAAAAAGCAAGCTCCACTTTGATTGTAATTGAAGGTATTTATAGCATGTTAGGTGATAGAGCACCTCTTGCAGATATTGTTAGAGTAAAGAATTCTTACGGTAGCATTTTGCTTCTTGATGAAGCACATTCAATTGGAGTTTTAGGTGAAACTGGGCAGGGCCTTGTAGAGGAAACAGGACTTATAAATGGAGTTGATTTTATTACTGGTACTTTTAGTAAGAGCCTTGGTAGTATAGGAGGTTATTGTGTTAGTAATCATATACAACTTGATATGCTGAGATACGTTAGTCGCCCCTATATTTTTACAGCATCACCTTCACCTGCTACTATCGCATCTACAAGAGCTGCGTTAAAATTATTAAGAGATGGTACTGTATTACGTAATAATCTTTGGAGAAATGCACATAAACTCTATGCTGGACTAGAAAAACAGGGTTATAAGCTAGGGCCTGAACCTGGGCCAATAGTAGCAACAATATTAGATAGCCCTCAACATGCGATAATGCTTTGGAAGTCACTTTATGATCAGGGTATCTATGTTAATTTGATATTACCTCCAGCTGCTCCTGATGGTAAATCATTGGTACGGTGTAGTGTCAGCGCAGCGCATACAGAGGAGCAGATAGATTATGTTGTAAATATTTTTTCTAGCTTACAGAAAAATATTTCTTAGTCCTTTTAGAAGAAAATTTTATTTCCTTTTAAATATTCAGTTATAACAAATATAAGGTAATAGTAATAGTTGATATTGTTTAAAGGGACCATATGCATAGCTTATTTATAAAATAAGCTTAAAAAACTATGGTACAGAAATTTTATGTATAGTTTAGAAAAATATTAGTATATATTTTATATGGTAGATTTATCTTCTACAGGACTGCTAGATCCATATTTTTTTCTGAATTTCTCAACCCGTCCAGCCGTATCAACTATTTTTTGTTTTCCAGTATAAAATGGATGGCAGACAGAGCATACCTCAACCCTTAGTGCCTTACTTAGGGTGGATCTTGTTTTGAAGGTATTACCGCAACTGCACGTTACTATAATTTCTTGGTAATTTGGATGAATTTCAGCTTTCATTTCTGTTAGTCCTTATTTTGCATCTTAACGCTAGAAACAACTAGACGGAAAGTTGCATATTATCCTTTAATATGTATTGGGTTGCAACTTACATGATTATAGCTATCTATTGTAATTATATAAGGCCATGTGTTGTATAATTTAGAAAGCATATGGAATAACTTATAAGGAATAGTTTATTTCTATATAGTATCAATTTTACTGTCTTTTCATAGAGTCAAAGAAATCACTATTATTTTTTGTTGCCTTTATTTTGTCTAATAAAAACTCCATTGCTTCAACATCATCCATTGGGTATAGTAATTTTCGCAACACCCAAATTTTCTGTAAATCATCTGGTTTGATAAGTAGCTCTTCTTTCCGTGTACCTGAGCGATTGACGTTTATAGCTGGATAAGTACGTTTTTCTGCCATACGTCTATCAAGGTGGATTTCCATGTTGCCAGTTCCTTTAAATTCTTCATATATTACATCATCCATACGGGAACCAGTATCAACTAATGCAGTTGCAATAATAGTTAAAGAGCCCCCTTCTTCTATATTACGTGCAGCTCCAAAGAATCGCTTTGGACGTTGTAGAGCATTCGCATCTACACCACCAGTAAGAACTTTGCCAGAAGCTGGTATCACGGTATTATAAGCACGGGCCAGGCGTGTAATTGAGTCTAGCAGAATTACAACATCTTTTTTATGTTCTACTAGACGCTTTGCCTTCTCAATTACCATATCGGCTACTTGTACATGACGTACGGCTGGTTCATCAAATGTTGAAGAAACAACCTCTCCTCTTACCGAACGGATCATTTCAGTTACTTCTTCAGGCCTTTCGTCAATTAATAAAACCATTAGAAGAACATCTGGGTGGTTAGAAGATATTGCATGAGCAATATTTTGAAGCATAACAGTTTTTCCAGACTTAGGACTTGAAACAAGTAGAGCCCGCTGTCCCATGCCAATAGGCGCTATAAGATCAATAATACGGCTAGTAACATTTTCTTCAGCTTTAATATCTCGTTCTAGAAGAAGTCGTCTTGTAGGAAATAATGGAGTTAGATTCTCAAATAGAATTTTATGCTTAGAATTATCAGGAGAGTCACTATTAACTTTATCGACCTTTACTAACGCAAAGTAGCGTTCGCCATCTTTAGGTGTCCGAATTTCTCCGTCAATTGAGTCTCCTGTATGTAAATTAAACCTTCTTATTTGACTTGGAGAAACATATATATCATCAGGTCCAGCTAAATAAGATGTATCTGGTGATCGTAGAAAACCAAATCCATCTTGCAGAACTTCAAGAGTACCTTCACCGAAAATACTTTCTCCTTTTCGTGCTTGGTTTTTCAGTAGTGCAAAAATTAGATCCTGTTTACGTAATCGATTAGCACCATCAATTTTATTGGTAATGGCCATTTGTACTAGTTCAGTTACATGAAGATTCTTAAGGTCAGATAAATGCATTTGGGATATTCAGAAAATAAAGAAAACTATGGTGTAAAGAATTAATAAGACATGTATTACATTTGGAAGTGTTTATGATGACAGGGTTGTTATATTGCAGTACCGGATTACAAGTATATTTTTGCTTTGATATGGCTTTTATAAGTACACTTGACCCTTAGGTTATCGGATTTAGATATTACTGTCAATAAATGCAGCTAACTGTGCTTTAGATAGCTGGCCAACTTTAGTTGCCTCAATGTTTCCATTTTTAAATAACATTAGTGTTGGTATTCCTCTGATTTTTAATTTAAGTGGTGTAGCTTGGTTTTCATCAATATTAAGTTTTGCTACCTTTAGTCGATCTCCATATTCTTCAGCAATCTCAATTAGTATGGGTGCAATCATTTTACACGGACCACACCATGGTGCCCAGTAATCAACTAGTACTGGTACGTTTGATTGTAGTACTTCTGTTTCAAATGTCTCATCTGAGACATCGGTAATTTTTTGGCTCATGGAAAAATAAAGTTTATTATGTAATAAGAATAATCAAGAGTAATCTGAAATTACTTTTGGACATAATATCTAAAAATTGTTAGAAAGGGAAGTACTACTTTTCTATAAGTATTAAAGCCGTATTTGACGTGATTGTTATTTTGTTGTTATGTAAACAAAATGTACTATGTATTGCTTTTATTAATCTAATTGGGTATTGAAGGTGTAATCTAGAAGTTATAAACATTCAGTATATATGTGACTTATTAGACTGACTCTGCTAGGATTAATATTATCTTGATAATCCTACAAGAGTATTTAATTGTAGTGATTAAGCTAACTCTATCTTTTAAAGATGGGTTGGATGATATTTGTTGCATCATTATCTAAGGTATTGAATATTATAAGGTGGTTTAGAATATTAATTTCGGTCTTGTGTTCACTTGATTCCTTATTTCAAATCCAGTACTAATTTTTTAAAAAATATCCATAAAGGTTGTGAATTTATCTATGGCTAATCTAAATATTAAAACAGGATTTAAAGAAGGGAAATCGTACCTAAGAGATAGCTATGTTAGTGTTCCTTTCCGAATTACAAATGTTGGACAGGTTAAAGATGATGGTTGTTTATACATGATGCTTGGAAGCTCATCTCCTGGTTTATTAGATTCAGATAATCATGAGATAGATATTAATATAGAGGAAAATAGCCGGTTTCAACTACAGACACAATCATATCAGCGTTTGTATAATATGAAGAAGGGATCTTCTCAAATAATGAAAATTACACTCGCTCCTAATAGTTCTTTCTGCTATGTTCCTCATCCAGTTGTTCCACAGGAGAAATCTATATTTAGGAATCAGACTATTATTAATTTAGATAAAAACTGCGAATTAATTCTAAGTGAGATTGTAACCTGTGGGAGAAAAAAATCTGAATATATATACCCTAATAAAAAAACTTCAGGAGAAATATTTCGGTTCACTTATTTTCAAAATGTAACAGAGATTTATTTTAAAGGTCTTTTAATTTTAAAAGACAAAATTATATTAGAACCTCAAATAAAATCAGTTAGTACAGTTATTCAGTTAGAAAAATATACTCACCAAGCTACATTCATATATATAAATACTAGGGACGTGGATAGTGCTTATAAATTAATAGAAAAAATAGAGAATATTCTAAAAGCTATTAAAAATGATCAGGATATTTCTTTTGGGATCTCTGAAATGGCAGAAAATGGTTTTGTATTAAGGATATTAGGAAATGGAGGCGAGCAATTATTTAATTGCTTCCAACAAATAAAAGATTTCTTATGGGCTAGGAAAGAAAACTTTGTTTTAGGTAGTAGAAGTGAGACCTGTGCTGTTTAGGATAAGTGTTTACAAATAGGGCTTAGCTAAGATTTAGTGGTGTTTCTAATTTTACTAAATAATAGTTGTATTTATAATTAATGGCTAATGCATCAATGATGTGAGTAGCTTCTTATGAATACCGCTGAATCCTCCATTACTCATTATCAATATATAGTCACCTGAGTGTGAATTAGTAGTGATTAACTTAATTAGATGCTCAATATTGTCACTACTTATAGTTTTTGATTTTATGGGTTTTAATGCCTCTTCTATATTCCATTCTAGGCCATAGGTGTAACAAAAAACTAAATCAGCAGTTTTTAGGCTTTCTGCAAGACTTTTTTTCCAGGTTCCCATTTTCATGGTGTTAGAGCGAGGCTCTAATACTGCAATAATTCTTGCTTCATTTACTTTAGATCTTAATCCTGCTAGCGTTGCTTGAATTGATGTAGGGTGATGTGCAAAATCATCATAAACAGTAATACCATTTGCTACACCAGATAATTCCATACGACGTTTAACATTTTTAAAATGTGTAAGCGCCTTAATTCCTGTTTTAATTTTAACACCAGCATGATGTGCAGCAGCTAATGCAGCTAGTGCGTTCATTTGATTATGTTCGCCCATTAGATCCCAATTTAAATCACCATATACCTTTCCTTTAAACAAAATTTTAGTGCTACCATTAGTCGATAATTTTGCTTCCCAACCATTATTTATTCCTATTTTTTCAACTGGTGTCCAGCACCCTTTAGCAAGAACTTGTGTTAGGTTATCTTCTTTTCCATTAGTAATTATTAGACCATTTTCAGGAATTAAACGTACAAAATGATGAAATTGTTGAATGATGGCAGCAAGATCAGGGAATATGTCTGCATGATCAAACTCTAGATTATTAAGGATTGTTGTTTTTGGTCGCAGATGAATGAATTTAGAGCGTTTGTCAAAGAATGCTGTGTCGTACTCATCTGCTTCAATGACAAAGAAGGGTGAACTATCGCTGAGTCTAGCCGAAATGTTAAAATTTCCAGGTATCCCTCCAATAAGAAAACCCGGTTTCATTCCTGCATACTCTAGTATCCATGCCAGCATCGAGCTTGTTGTGGTTTTTCCGTGAGTACCAGAAACGGCTAGTACCCACTTATTTTTAAGAACATTTTCTGAGAGCCATTGGGGGGCAGAAGTATATGGTAAATTACGGTTTAATATTTCTTCTATTAGTGGATTTCCTCTTGAAATAACGTTACCGATCAAAAATATATCTGGATTTAGCTCAATTTGATTAGGATTGTATCCTTCAATTAATAGAATATCTTGGGACTCCAGTTGGGAGCTCATAGGGGGATAAACATTAGAGTCACATCCAGTAACTTTATGTCCAGCTTGCCGGGCAAGAGCTGCTATACCTCCCATAAAGGTGCCACAGATGCCAAGAATATGGATATGCATACTATGATTCCCCAATCAAAACTTATGTTTAAATATACCGATGTTTTATTTCCGGCCGCAAAATTAAATTAGTGAGAATTTTGTAATCAATCTTCCTACCATCATGTACCTCATATTTTTCTTATTAAATGCTAAGGTGTAATGTAGGAGAAAATTAATTTATCATTTAATTGAATTATTTTGTATTTTTAATATCTATATCATAAAAGTATGTATGTGGCTTGTCTTCAGTTTTTTGTTACACTTACAATGTTTCTCATATAAATCATAGCCAAACAAGCATAATGATTGGTTCGATTTTATCTCTCCTTTTATGCAGAATGATGATAGAAAAAATTTTGCTGTTGTGTATTAATATTGGTAATCTAATACTTATTAACCTGAAAGTATTGATAAAACATAGACATATATTCTTCTCAGGCTAGATATATAAAAAATGAGACTGCAATTTTATCTTTCTATTTGTTGGTCTGTTTTTTTATTTTGTATTTCTTTCAATATATTTGCTGAAGAACGCTCATCAAGGCAGATAATTGAAGATGAAATGGAAACGGTATCTAGTGAGAAAACAAGCCCTATAAAAGAGTTAGTATTAGCTCGTTCAAAGAGATTAAAAAACCATAGTGATTTTGAGATTGAGTCTATAGGTAAAAAAGAATTACGAAGTAATAAGCACCTAGCGTTTGATACTCCTTCATCATTTAAACAAAAAGTTGCATTAAATACTATAAGAAATGAAGATAATAGGGGCCAACCATTATTTGTTGATTCCCAATATACATATAATCAAGAAATTCATAGACCAAAATCTATAGCTGATGCTGGGTTACGTAATGGCGAGCAAATTGCATTGTTGAGGCCTCGATTATCGAAGTTAGAAATTGAGCGAAAAATAGCTGAGTCTATTGCAGAAACAGAAGATACTGAAGAGCCGGTTTTTTTTGAGGCTGATTTAATGCAAGGTTATAACGAGCTAGAGGTTGAAGGGATTGGTGATGCTGAGCTACGAAAAGGTGATCAAATAATTACAGCTGATCGAATAAAATATTTTCAAGATAGTGATGATCTTGAGGTTGAAGGAGGGGTTCGTATAGAGCGGCAAGAAGATATAATAGAAGGCTCAAGACTTACAATGAACCTGGAAAGTAAAGTTGGGAAGATGGACCATGCGGTTTATCAACTAAAAGATGATAGCCGTAGAGGGGATGCTGAGATTGTTTTTATTGAGGGAGAAGATCAATATAGGTTTAAACAAGCTCGATATACTACTTGTCCTGAAGGGAATGAAGACTGGATGGTTGAAGCTAACGATCTAAAAATGAATGATAATGAGAGAACAGGTATTCTTCGTCATGCCAAACTAAAATTTCTAGGTGTGCCTATAGGTTATACACCATGGGGTAGTTTCTCATATAGTGGAAAGCGTAAGACCGGGTTCCTTGCTCCAATTTATAGTACAAATGGTAGGACTGGCCTTGATATTTCTGTGCCATTTTATTGGAATATTGCACCTAATATTGATGCGACAATTAAAGCTAGGGCAATGTCTAAACGTGGAGTCATGGTAAATAATGAGCTTCGCTATAAAAATAGAAGTATGACTGGTGGGCTATATTTTGATATTCTTCCGAACGATGAAGTGACTGAAGAAAATCGTAATCGTGTGCAATTTGAGCATAGTCAAGCCTTAGGCCACGGATGGAGTTACAATCTTGACTATAATAGGGTTTCAGATGATCTTTATTTTCGTGATTTAGGAAAGGGTCTTAAAGTAACCTCAAGGACTCAATTGTTGCAGCAAGGAAAAATATCATATAACGGTGCTTTAGGGGAAAATGGTATTTTAGCATTTAGTACTCAAGTTCAGAAATTTCAGACTGTTCAGGATCCTGCTAGGCCAGCAACTGCGCCATACAAAAAGTTACCTCAAGTCCTTTTGAAAGCAACTCAGCGTGATGTATTTGGAGTAGATCTTGATGTAAAAGGTAGCTTTACGGAATTTAGTCATGTCGATGAAAAGAAAGACCCAAATAGAGTTGCAGGCAGTCGCTACACAATATTTCCTAATATTAGTGTGCCTATGGAGAACTCATTTGGGTTTATTACACCGAAAATTGGTGTACATCATACTGGATACATGCTGAATCGCTCAACTATAAATGTACCAGATAAAAATATAAGTCGTACATTACCAATCTTGAGTATAGATAGTGGTATTGCATTTGATCGTGACATTAAGATATTTGGAGAAGGGTTCACTCAAACTATTGAGCCGCGACTTTTTTATGTTTATGTACCATATAAAAATCAGAGTTTAATGCCTAATTTTGATTCTGGCATACAGGGATTTACTTTTGGTAGGGTTTTTTCTGAAAATCGTTTTAGTGGAAGTGATCGTATCAATGATGCAAATCAGGTTACTATGGCGCTTACATCTCGTTTGATAGATGAAGAAACTGGTATAGAGCGATTCCGTATAGCTGTTGCAAAGCAGTTGCATTTAAGAAAGGCGAGAGTTGGGGTGGTAGAAAATCCAAAAAGAAATTCTGATATTATCGTTCAGTTATCAGGAAACATTACGCCAACTTTAAGTGCTAGGCACACTATGCAAATTGATCAAAGTAAAGGCCAGACTGATGTAATGCGCTCAATTCTTAGTTATCAGCCAGAAACAGGTAAAGTATTAAACCTTGGCTACCGTTATACTCGTGGCGTATTAGCGCAATATGATATTTCGGGGCAGTGGCCAATAACAAAAAAATGGAGAGTTGTTGCTCGTAAAAATTATTCACTTAGGGATACTAGAGATCTTTCAGAGATTGCAGGAGTTGAATATAACGCTTGTTGTTGGACAGCACGATTTATATATCAGAAGATTCGTACTTCATCAACAAGAACAAATACTACTTTCTTTCTGCAATTAGAACTTGGTGGTTTATTACAAATTGGCTCCGATCCTCTTAAAATCCTTACAAGAGGTATTCCGGGATATACTAATTATGACGGACGGGGAAATGAAATGATGGATGACATGACAGAGTTGCGATGAGAAGTTTTATAACCATGATATGCTTTATATCTAAATATATTATGGCTTCTATTTTGTTATTATAAGATGAATTTTAAATATCTTTTTAACCTATTAATTCTACCTTTTTTCCTTGTATTGAATACTGTCTTCGCACAACAATTCAATGATCTTGGTCCTATTAAGAAGATTGATCATATAGTTGCAGTTGTGAATGGGTCAGTTATAACGCGTCAAGAACTTGATGAGTTATTAGAGTTAGGTATTAAGCAATTAGAAAAGCAAGGTATAGCACCGCCACCAAGAGAAGTTCTAGAAAGTCAAATGCTTGAGAGAGAAATACTTACTCGTGCGCAGATTCAACTTGCAAATGAACTTGGCATGACTGTGGGTGATATGGCTCTTGAGAAATCACTTAACCGTATTGCAAATGCTAACAAAGTGTCTAAAGAAGAATTTTTTAGACTTCTTGCTAATGAAGGAATTAGCTATGATAAATTTCGTGAAGAAATAAGGAATGAAATGCTTTTAGTTCGATTAAAGGAACGTGAGGTATCTAAAAGAATAAAAGTAACTGAGAGAGAGATAGATGATTTTCTAACTAATGAAAAAAATTCATCTGAGAGTATTGAAGAGTATTATCTGTCTCATATTATGATAAGAATTCCAGAATTAGCTAGTCCAGAGAAAATTGATAACAGAAGAAAACGTGCAGAGAGCGCTTTAGCTAAGATAAAAAATGGTAGTGATTTTGGACAGGTAGCTGCTGAATTTTCTGATGCTGATGATGCCTTAGAGGGAGGGAGGCTTGGCTGGCGTTTATCAACACAATTACCAACAAAGTTTTCTGAAGTATTGCAGCCTATGTTAAAGAATGAGGTGACACCAATAATTAAAAGCTCAAGTGGTTTCCATATTCTTAAATTACTTGATCGACGCGGAGGGCCAAATAATAAAGAAGTTGTGATAGACCAAACTCATGTACGGCATATTCTCATAAAAGTTAATCAATTAACATCAGAAGATGAGGCAAGGCTCCAAATAATTCGTTTGAAAGAACGTCTGGATAATGGTGCCAATTTTGAGGAATTAGCAAAAATCCATTCTGAAGACCCTAGTAATTCAGCAGGAGGTGATTTGGGTTGGGTTTCACCAGGAGACACAGTTCCTGAATTTGAGGGGGCTATGAACAGACTTCAGTTAAATGAGATTAGTGATCCGGTACAAACAGTTTTTGGTTGGCATTTAGTTCAAGTTATAGAACGTCGTACTAAGGACGTAAGTAGTGAGCGGCAGCGTCAAGATGCAAGTAATGCAATACGTGCGCGTAAGACTGAAAAATTCTACCAAGAATGGTTGCAGCAGTTGCGTGATCGGGCTTATGTTGAATATCGTGCTGAGGACTTTTAGGTTTGCCCATTGATTTCACTTAGTTCAAAGAAACCAACCTTGATTCTTACTTCTGGTGAGCCAGCTGGTATTGGCCCGGATCTCTGTGTGCAATTAGCACAAAAAGTTTTATCCTTTAATTTGGTAGTAATTGCAGATAAAAATTTGTTAAAAGACCGAGCGCGAAGAATGCAGCTTCCATTAGAATTATTAGATTATTCTGCACCTCTCTTAGATGATGATCAACCCGGTAGATTGGTAGTTCTTCATGTTCCTTTAGACAGAGTTTCAGTTCCAGGAAAGCTTGATTTAGTTAATTCTAGATATGTTTTAAGGATTTTAGATAGAGCAATTGAGGGATGTTGTAATGGAGAATTTGATGGAGTAGTAACTGCACCAGTACATAAAGGGATAATTAATGATGCTGGGATAATTTTTACAGGTCACACTGAATACTTGGCCCAATTTACAAATACTAAGGTGGTCATGATGTTAATTGGAGGGAATATGCGTGTATCACTTGCTACAACTCATTTACCTCTTAAGGATGTCGCTCAAGCTATTACACCTCTAAAATTGGAACAAAAATTACGTATTATTAATTTTGATTTAAGAACACGTTTTTTAATTCCATCTCCACGAATTGGAGTTGCAGGATTGAATCCCCATGCTGGGGAGTCTGGGCATATTGGTAGGGAAGAGGTAGAGGTCATTATTCCAGTGCTTAAGAAATTACGAGGTGATGAGATAAATGTTATAGGTCCTTTACCAGCTGATACACTCTTTAATCCTTTACATCTTAAAAATTATGATTGTATATTTGCTATGTATCATGATCAAGGCCTGCCAGTTTTGAAACATGCATGCTTTGGTATGGGAGTGAATGTTACTCTTGGTTTGCCAATAATTCGTACTTCAGTAGATCATGGTACTGCCCTAGATTTAGCTGCTACGGGAAAGGCTGAACCTGGGAGTCTACTTGCAGCCATTGAAATGGCTAAAACATTAGTTGACAATAGAAATCTTAATTAATAGATGTAAAATTTATATCATATGCATTTTTATATATTTATTTGAGATTATGCGCCATATTCCTCGTAAGCGGTTTGGTCAGAATTTTTTAGTAGATTCCCAAGTGGTGCATAACATTCTACAAGCTATTCTTCCATTAAAGAACGATACCTTGGTTGAAATTGGGCCTGGGTTAGGTGCGCTGACAAAGTCGTTATTGTATTCACTTAATCATTTGCATGTAATAGAGATTGATCGTGATATTATTAAACGTCTTAAGCAAGAACATAGTGTAAAGAAGCTGACAGTGCATTCATTTGATGCATTAAAATTTGATTTTTTTACTTTAGGTTCAAATTTGCGGGTAGTTGGTAATCTTCCATATAATATTTCAACACCTATTCTGTTTCATTTAATTAAGTTTTCAAAAAGTATATGTGATATGCACTTTATGCTTCAAAAGGAGGTTGTTGAGCGTATGGTTGCTATGCCATCTACTTCTAGCTATGGTAGGCTTTCCGTTATGCTGCAATGTCATTTTGAAATGGAGCAGTTATTTGTTGTCCAACCAGAGTCTTTTTTTCCAGTTCCTAAAATACAGTCTGCTATTGTACGTATGATCCCATTGAATCAAAAAATGATAGATGAAGATAGGGAGGTTATATTCTCTGCTATTGTTGCTGCTGCATTTTCACAAAGACGTAAAACTATTAGTAATACATTACATGGCTATTTGACGCCAGAAGATTTTACGACATTGGGTATTAATCCAGGCTTACGCGCTGAAAATTTATCAGTCTCACAATTTGTTGCTATAGCAAAATTTTTGATTTGATAATTGCATGAGAATCCTTTTGTAATTAGCTTCAGAAAATAAAATATTTTTTCTATGTGAGTATTTTACTGCTAACAAGGGTACGAAAAAAATTGTAATTATTTGACCTTAAAAAAAGATATTTGTTTGTTATTATAGAGTGCTTGTATTTAGATTGAAAAATAGTCAATTTTTACGTATAATTAAGCAGAATTAGTGAAGTAAAGCTGCCACTAGATTGCGTCTATTCACATCTGGTTAGTACTCAAGGAGTCTTCAGTGTCACAACGCTTACCTGCCGTTCTTGTACTTGCTGACGGCACCATTCTTCGTGGAATATCAATTGGAGCGGAGGGGATTAGTACGGGTGAGGTGGTTTTTAACACAGCAATGACCGGATATCAGGAGATTCTTACAGATCCTTCGTATTGCCAACAAATTGTTACACTGACATATCCGCATATAGGAAATACGGGTGTTAATACGGATGATATTGAATCTGGTAATCTAAATAAGATTCATGCTGCAGGGTTAGTTATTCGTGATCTACCGCTTATTTCTAGCAATTGGCGTAAAACTCAGACGCTATCAGAATATCTTGAAGAGAATGATGTAGTTGCTATTGCAGAACTAGATACCCGTAAACTTACACGAATTTTACGTGAAAAGGGTGCACAAACAGGTTGCATCATGGCGGGAAATATTGATGAATCAGAAGCTTTAAAACGAGCTAATAAGTTCCCAGGGTTAGCTGGCATGGATCTTGCTAAAATAGTAAGCTGTATCCAACCTTATGAGTGGGTAGAGGGTGAAAAAGAGTATGGAAGAAGTTATCAGGTAAAGAAAGATTTTCGCTTTCATGTTGTTGCCTTAGACTTTGGAATTAAGCAAAGTATTTTAAGAAAGTTGGCACAGAGAAAATGTAAAGTGACGGTTGTGCCTGCTAAAACCCAATTTAATGAGATTCTTGCTTTACAACCTGATGGCGTGTTCCTTTCCAATGGACCAGGAGACCCAGAGCCTTGCAGTTATGCAATTGAAACAATTAAAAAATTACTTAAGGAACGGATGCCAATTTTTGGTATTTGTTTAGGGCATCAGCTACTAGGGCTTGCAAGTGGCGCTAAAACAGTAAAAATGAAATTTGGTCATCATGGTGCTAATCACCCAGTTCAAAATTTGGATAATAAACGGGTTATGATTTCTAGCCAGAATCACGGTTTCGCAATTGATATTAAAACTCTACCAAAGAATATAAAAATCACACATTTGTCATTATTTGACGGTAGTCTACAAGGAATTGAGTTAACTGATCGATTAGCATTCTCTTTTCAGGGGCACCCGGAAGCTAGTCCTGGTCCACATGATGTTGATTATTTATTTGACCGTTTTGTCAAAATGCTTGGGAATAAAAAAGATTAAATTAAGTAATAGTATTTGGGTACATATAAAAATTATGTATTGGAATATTCCATGTTTATACAAGATTGTAATTAAAAAATATGCCTAAACGTACGGATATTAGTTCTATTCTTATTATCGGAGCAGGGCCTATTATTATTGGCCAGGCATGTGAATTTGATTATTCTGGTGCACAGGCATGCAAGGCTCTTCGTGAGGAAGGCTATCGGGTAATTTTAGTAAATTCTAACCCGGCTACAATAATGACAGATCCAGAAATGACGGATTCTACGTATATTGAGCCGATCACGTGGCAAGCGTTAGAAAAAATAATTGCTACTGAGCAGCCTAATGCATTACTACCCACAATGGGGGGGCAAACTGCATTGAACTGTGCTCTAGATTTAGCCAAATATGGAGTATTAAAAAAATATAATGTTGAATTAATTGGAGCATCACGTGAGGCTATTGATAAGGCAGAAGATCGTGAGAAATTTAAAAAGGCCATGAAGAATATTAATTTAAATTCTGCGCGTTCTGCAATTGCTCATAGCCTTGAAGAAGCATTACAGGTTCAAGCAATGGTTGGCTATCCAACTATAGTTCGTCCTTCTTTTACTATGGGTGGTAGTGGGGGAGGGATTGCCTACAATAGAGAAGAGTTTCTTAGTATTTGTGAGCATGGGTTGGAAGCCTCTCCAACTAAAGAGTTATTGATAGAGGAATCAGTAATCGGCTGGAAAGAATTTGAGATGGAAGTGGTAAGGGATAAATTAGATAATTGTATTATTGTATGTGCTATCGAAAATATTGATCCTATGGGAGTTCACACTGGTGATTCTATAACGGTTGCTCCAGCTCAGACCCTTACAGATAAGGAATACCAAATTATGCGTAATGCTTCAATATCAGTGTTGCGTGAGATTGGCGTGGAAACTGGTGGGTCAAATGTGCAATTTGCAATTAATCCCGATGATGGTCGTATGCTTGTTATTGAGATGAATCCAAGAGTTTCACGCTCTTCTGCCTTGGCATCAAAGGCAACCGGATTTCCTATTGCTAAAGTAGCATCTAAGCTTGCGATAGGATATACATTAGATGAGCTTAAGAACGAGATCACTAATAAAATAACACCTGTTTCATTTGAGCCAACTATTGATTATGTTGTTACTAAAATCCCACGTTTTGCTTTTGAAAAATTTCCGCAAGCCAATGATCGACTAACAACTCAAATGAAATCAGTTGGAGAAGTAATGGCTATCGGCCGTACCTTCCAAGAATCATTTCAGAAAGCTATTCGAGGTCTAGAAACAGGTTCTGATGGTTTAGGAGAGAAAACAGTGGATATTGACATCATTGAGAACGAGCTTGCTGATCCTGGGCCGGAGCGTATCTGGTATATAGCTGATGCCTTCCGTTGTGGAATGGATCTTAAAGAAATTTATGCGTTAACAAAAATTGATCCATGGTTCTTGGTGCAAATTGCAGATTTAGTTAAACAAGAGAAGGCGCTCACTAATAAAGTTATTGAAGGAATTGATTCAAGTATATTACTTAAATTAAAGCGTAGTGGTTTTTCTGATAAGCGTCTCGCAAAAATAATGAATACTGAGCAAGCTTCGGTACGTGCTGAAAGGCATCGTCATAATATACGTCCTGTATATAAAAGAGTCGATACATGTGCAGCAGAATTTTCTACTCATACTGCTTATATGTATTCAACTTATGAGGAGGAGTGTGAGGCATTACCTTCTGATAGGAAAAAAATTATTGTATTAGGTGGCGGGCCTAACAGAATTGGGCAGGGTATTGAGTTTGATTACTGTTGTGTTCATGCGGCATTGGCTTTGCGTGATGATGGTTTTGAAACTATCATGGTAAATTGTAATCCAGAAACAGTCTCTACTGATTATGATACTTCTGATCGGTTATATTTTGAACCATTAACCTTGGAAGATGTGCTTGAAATTGTAGAATTAGAAAGACCTTTTGGGGTAATTGTTCATTATGGTGGCCAAACGCCATTGAAATTAGCGCGTGATCTTGAGAATAATGGTGTTCCAATCATTGGCACCAGTCCAGATATGATAGATTGTGCGGAAGACCGAGAACGGTTTCAGAAATTGTTGCATCAACTTGGATTAAAGCAACCAGTAAATCGTACTGCTCGTGATTATAAGGCTGCGCTGACTGCTGCTGATGAGATTGGTTACCCATTGGTAGTTCGTCCAAGTTATGTGTTGGGCGGGCGTGCTATGGAGATAATTCATGAGAGAGTGGAGTTAGAACGATACATGCGGGAAGCAGTTAAAGTATCACATGATTCACCAGTTTTATTAGATTATTTTCTTAATAATGCAATTGAAGTAGATGTGGATGCTATTTGTGATGGTGAGAATGTATTAATAGGTGGTGTTATGGAGCACATTGAGCAGGCAGGTGTGCATTCAGGTGATTCAGCTTGTTCATTGCCACCGTTTAGCCTTTCATCCTTAATGAGAAAAGAAATAAATAGACAAACTGTAGCTATGGCTAGAGCTTTAAGGGTGGTAGGTTTAATGAATGTTCAGTTTGCCATTCAAGGTGATACTGTATATGTACTTGAAGTAAATCCAAGGGCATCACGGACTGTACCTTTTGTGTCTAAAGCTACAGGGTTGCAATTAGCAAAAATTGCTGCTCGTTGTATGGTAGGAATATCTCTGCCTCAGCAGGGTTTAGGGGATGAAATAATTCCTTCTTATTATTCTGTTAAGGAAGCAGTTTTTCCATTTATTAAGTTTCCTGGTGTTGACACCATACTTGGGCCAGAAATGAAATCAACTGGTGAAGTAATGGGGGTTGGGCATACTTTTGCAGAGGCGTTTGTAAAATCTCAATTAGCAGCAGGAGTAAAATTACCCACAGAAGGAAAAGTTTTTATTAGTGTACGTAAATCAGATAGAATTCCAGCAGTAGATATTGCTTATAAACTTGCAGAACTAGGGTTCTCGCTTTATGCTACACGTGGTACTGCATCTGCATTATCTAAAGCAGGGTTTGAAGTAGTTTTAGTAAATAAAGTAACAGAAGGGCGTCCTCATATTGTTGATATGATTAAGAATGGGGAAATAAATTTAATTATTAATACAGTAGGGGATAAACGTAGTGCAGTTCAGGATTCATATTCTATTCGTCATGCTGTACTGCAAGCCAGAGTAACTTATTTTACTACACTAGCAGGTGCGCGTGCTGCATGTATTAGTATGGCTAATATAAAGGAATTGCAGGTTTATGACTTACAAGCATTACATAAATCAATTAATTCCAAGTTAATTCATTAGTATTTGTAGTGATGAGTTTGAGCTATATTGTATTTAATTCTACGAAATTAGAGCGTGTTAAAATTGCATAATAGAGCATCAATTAAGATATAGTAAATCAATCAATCAATCAATCAAGAGAAGATCTATGGGTACAATTCCATTAACTGAGGTTGGGGCAGAAAAATTACGTATTGAATTGCAAGAAATGAAAACGGTACAACGCCCAGCAGTTATTGCTGCAATTGCTGAAGCTCGTTCACACGGTGATCTTTCAGAGAATGCAGAATATGATGCAGCTAAGGAAAAACAAGGGTTTGTTGAGGGGCGTATTTCCGAATTAGAGAATAAGCTTTCTAATGCACAAATTATTAATCCCGCACAACTTGATGCCGATGGCGCTTGTGTATTTGGTGCAACGATTGAACTTGAAGATGTGGATAACGATAAAACTGTAACATATCAAATAGTTGGTGAAGATGAGGCTGATATTAAGCAAGGTAAAATTTCTGTTAGTTCGCCTATTGCTCGGGCTTTAATTGGTAAGTACCAAGGTGATATGGTAGAAGTTATTGCTCCAGGTGGTACAAAAGAATATGAGATTCTCAATGTAAAATATATATAGGGTTAAAAATATTATTTATTTCTTAGTATAAAAAAACCAGAATTCTTTGATGAAAAATACAAGATCTAGTAATGCTTGGATGAAGAGTCATGTGAATGATTTTTATGTAAAGAAAGCTCAGAAGGAAGGTTATAGGTCGCGTGCTGCTTACAAATTGATAGAGATTTCTGAGCAGAATAATTTATTAAAATCTGGAATGACAGTAGTAGACCTAGGCGCAACACCTGGTAGTTGGTCTCAGGTTGTAGTTAATAGAGTGGGACAGAATGGTAGAGTATTTTCACTTGATATATTAGAAATGGAGCCTATTCCTGGTGTTACATTTATCCAAGGTAATTTTGAAGAGAAATCTGCTTTGGTTGAGTTAAAAAAGAATCTTGGGAAAAGGCACGTTGATCTTGTCATTTCTGATATGGCTCCGAATATAACGGGCATAGCAATAAGTGATCAAGCTCGTTCCATGTATTTAGCTGAACTAGCCCTAGAATTTTCTATGACACAATTGAACTCTGAAGGCAATTTTTTAGTCAAAGTATTTCAGGGTTCTGGTTTTGAGGAATTTGTGAAAGTCATGCGAATGTCATTTAGACTAGTAGTAATAAAAAAGCCTAAGGCGTCACGTGACTTTAGTAGTGAAATATATATACTGGGGTTAAAAAAATGTAGGGAAATTTTTTAATTATTTATTGCTACATTAATCTAGGAAAATCATGAATATTTGTTGTTAATAGTAGGACTTAATTATTTTGATAAAGTGTAATTTATTTCTAATTAACGCTCTCTCTGTTTTAAATCTAAAAATAGGTTTAAAATAGGATATTGAAAATTTTCACGGGGAAACCAAAGGAGCTATTTTGAACAATCTCGTTAAGAACATGGTTATTTGGCTCGTTATTGCGTTGATATTAATGACGGTTTTTAATCAATTCAGTACTCGTCAAACTACACAGGCGCCAATGGAGTATTCTCAGTTCATTGAAGAGGTGAAACGTGGAAGAGTAGCAAAGGTAATTATTGAAGGGCGCACGTTAAAAGGTATAAAGGCAGATGGAAGGAGATTTATTAGTTACTCTCCTTCTGACCCATGGATGGTAAGTGATTTGCTTAATGCAGGTGTGGTTGTTGAAGCCAAGCCTGAAGAAGAGCCATCAGTTTTGATGAATATTTTTGTATCATGGTTCCCAATGCTATTGTTAATAGCTGTTTGGATTTTTTTCATGCGTCAAATGCAGGGTGGTGGAAAAGGGGGCGGAGCTTTTTCATTTGGTAAAAGTAAGGCTCGAATGTTAGATGAAAATAATAATGACATAACATTTTCCGATGTAGCTGGATGTGAAGAGGCTAAAGAAGAGGTATCAGAGTTAGTTGATTTTTTACGTGATCCAAGCAAATTTCAGAAACTTGGTGGTCATATTCCACGTGGTGTGTTGATGGTTGGTAGTCCTGGTACAGGTAAAACTCTTTTGGCACGTGCAGTAGCTGGCGAAGCAAAGGTTCCTTTTTTTACTATTTCAGGATCAGATTTTGTTGAAATGTTTGTTGGTGTGGGTGCAGCACGGGTAAGGGATATGTTTGAGCAGGCTAAAAAAAGTTCTCCTTGTATCATTTTTATAGATGAAATTGATGCAGTTGGTCGTAAGCGTGGTACAGGAATGGGTGGTGGGAATGATGAAAGAGAACAAACCTTAAATGCGCTGCTAGTTGAAATGGATGGTTTTGTAGGTACAGATGGTGTAATTGTTATAGCAGCGACTAATCGTGCTGATGTTCTTGATGAGGCATTATTGCGCCCAGGAAGGTTTGATCGACAAGTAACGGTTCCATTACCTGATATACGTGGACGTGAACAAATTCTGCATGTACATATGCGAAAAGTTCCTATTTCTCCTGATGTTAAGGCAGATATTATTGCACGAGGTACTCCTGGAATGTCTGGTGCTGATTTAGCAAATCTGGTTAATGAAGCAGCTTTATTTGCAGCGCGTGCTAATAAACGCCTTGTAGATATGGATGATTTTGAAAAGGCTAAAGACAAAATATTTATGGGTGTTGAGCGACGCACAATGATAATGCCAGAGCAAGAAAAGCGTAATACTGCTTATCATGAGTCTGGGCATGCTGTGGTAGCTGAACTACTAGATAAAACTGATCCTGTACATAAGGTTACTATTATTCCAAGGGGGCGAGCGTTGGGTGTAACAATGCAGTTACCTGTTGAAGACCGTTTTAGTATGGATCGGGAAGAAATACTTCAGACTATAGCTGTATTATTTGGTGGGCGTATTGCTGAAGAAGTATTTATGAAGCAGATGACTACTGGTGCATCTAATGATTTTGAACGCGCTACACAGATGGCTAGGAATATGGTAACTCAATGGGGTATGTCTGAATCATTAGGCCCAATGGTGTATGGGGATAATCAGGGCGAAGCTTATAATCCTATGATTGCCACTAATAATCTTAGTGAAGCTACGATGAAGAATGTTGATAAAGAAATTCGTCGCATAATAGATCAACAGTATGCTCTTGCTCGTAAGTTGATTGAAGAGAATAGAGATAAAATAGAAGTTATGGCTAAGGCTTTATTGGAGTGGGAGACCATAAATTCGGAGCAAATTGAGGATATTATGAATGGTCGTGATCCACGTGCACCAAAACCTGCACAATCTGCACCGGTCCCGCCAAAAGATGATTCGACACCACCTGGGTCGCCTGCTGATGCTACGGATACCAAGTCTCCTGAGACTTCAGCTCCTGCACCAGAGGCATAAATAATATTAGTTGGTAGCATGTGAAATTTATCATCCTTTTTATAGAAGTTATCTGTTTTATGGAGCTTCATTAATAATTAGAAAGATAAGATTTGGGTGACCTAGGATTAGAAATCCTATATTACTTGAATTTGATCTCTGTTCATCTTTTGCAAAAAAACCTAGAATTTTCTTCTTATAGCACACCTTCGGTAATGGGGATAATTAACGTAACGCCAGATTCTTTTTCTGATGGTGGTTTATATGCATCTACTAATGATGCTGTGCTGCAAGCTGAACGATTAATTGGAGAAGGGGCTGATATTATTGATATTGGTGGTGAGTCAACTCGACCAGGTAGTACTCCTGTTGGGGTCGAAGAAGAATTACGTCGTGTTCTTCCTGTAGTGCAAGCTTTGGTAAAAACTGGTATACCGATTTCTGTTGATACCTCTAAGGCAGAGGTAATGTATGAAACGATAAAAGCTGGCGCTACTATGATTAATGATGTTAATGCTCTGCAATCACCTGGAGCACTTGAGGTGGTAGCCGATAAAGAGGTAACAATTTGCTTAATGCATATGCAAGGGGAACCACAGTATATGCAAGTAGACCCTCAATATAAGGATGTAATAGTAGAAATAAAATATTTTTTACAGCAACGTATAGATATAGTGAAAGCTGCAGGAATAGATCTAGATCGGATAATAATAGACCCTGGATTTGGGTTTGGTAAAACTCTGGAACATAATCTGAAATTGCTACGATATCTTGATCAATTTACAGATTTGGGTGTGCCAATTCTGGTAGGGTTGTCACGTAAATCTATGTTGAAGAAGATCACTGGGAATAAGAATGGGGATTTAGTACATTCTAGTATCGCAGCAGCTTTAATGGCTATAGTTAAAGGCGCTAAGATTTTACGGGTACATGATGTTAAAGCAACAAAAGATGCTTTGAAGATTTATAACGCTATAACTGGTTAGATTTAAAATGATAAGGTATAGGCTTCTTGGTGAAAATTTTTTTAATCATTAATGGGTAGTTATATTGCCAAAAATTTTTTTCGGTACTGATGGTATACGTGGGAGAGTAGGGGTTGATCCTATTACCCCAGAACTTTTTATACATTTAGGGTATTCTGCTGGAAAAGTTCTTGCTGCAGCAGACAGATACTTGTCTAAAAATGAACGTCCTGCAGTTTTGATCGGAAAAGATACCCGTATATCAGGCTATATGCTAGAGGCAGCATTAGAAACAGGTTTATCTGCTGCTGGGGTAGATGTGTTATTAACTGGACCAATGCCTACCCCAGGCATTGCTTATTTAACTCGTGCGCTGAGATTGCAAGCTGGAATTGTGATCTCAGCATCGCATAATCAATTTGAAGATAATGGTATTAAGTTTTTCTCTTCTTCGGGAAGTAAACTATCTGATAAGGCAGAAAGAAAGATTGAAGCTGGTTTAAGTTCGCCATTAATATCTATGTCGTCTGCACATCTTGGGAGAGCAAGGCGAGTTAATGATGCGCCTGGGCGTTATATAGAGTTTTGTAAAAGTATCTTTCCACCCTATCTTGATTTGCATGGTATGCGTATTGTAGTTGATTGCGCTCATGGAGCTACTTATCATATTGCAGGTCATGTATTCCATGAATTAGGAGCAGATGTGGTTCTTATTGGAGCCGATCCTGATGGGATGAATATTAATAAAGAATGCGGTGCTACGCATGGCGTAACATTACAGCAGGCTGTTAAAAAGAATAAGGCTGATCTTGGTATTGCACTTGATGGGGATGGAGATCGTTTAATTATGGCTGATAAAGAGGGTCAGTTATATGATGGAGATCAATTAGTTTGCATTATAGCTAAACACCGTCAAAATAAAGGTTTGCTCAATGGTGGAGTAGTAGGCACTTTGATGACTAATCTCGCTATAGAACGCTATTTTAATAAGCTAGATATTCCTTTTGCTCGTGCTAAAGTTGGAGATAGGCATGTATTGGAGTTATTACAAAAGAAAGGTTGGGAGTTGGGAGGAGAAGGGTCGGGACACATAATTTGTCTTGATAAACATAGTACAGGGGATGGAATTATTTCTGCATTACAGATATTGCATGCAATGAAAGATGCTAATAGAACTTTAGCAGAGCTTCTGTGTGGTGTTGTGCTTTATCCACAACATCTTATTAATATTAAAGTAATGAATCAGATTGATTTTATTGCCATGAAATCAGTTAGGGCTGCCCAGATAAAGGCTGAGAATGCACTTGGGAGCAAAGGTCGTGTTTTAATACGAGAATCTGGGACAGAGTCACTTATACGCGTTATGGTAGAAGGAGAATCAAAAGAAATAGTTAAATATTGGGCTGAGTATATTTCTAATATTTTAAGGAAAGAAATAAGTATATAGAATTAATATTAATGTTTTATTCGTATCAATAAATAGTTATTTGACATGGTTATTCTAATTAATGCTAATCAATTTTCCTAAGATTCATATCATAGATCACATTCACTGGTATAATTTTCCCTATTTTTATTTAAGGAATAAATTTTGTTAGTTGTTAGTCTACCAGATGGTTCAGAGCGTAAATTTGATCGCCCTGTAACGGTAATGGAAGTTGCAGAGTCGATTGGTTCTGGATTAGCACGTGCAGCAATAGCAGGAAAAATTAACGGTAAACTAGTGGATACATCTGACCTCATTATAGATGACAGTGATTTATCTATTGTTACTGATAAAGATAAAGAAGGTTTGGAAATTATACGTCATTCTAGTGCGCATTTATTGGCGCATGCGGTAAAAGAATTATTTCCAGATGCCCAAGTAACGATTGGACCGACAATTGAGGATGGGTTTTATTATGACTTTTCTTATAAACGTTCTTTTACTGTGGATGATCTGCAGAAAATTGAAAAACGTATGTCTGAGATTAGTAAAAGTGGCTTGAAAATAGAACGCAAAATTCTAGATAGATCTAAGGCAATTCAGTTCTTTAAAGATCAAAATGAACATTATAAAGCACAAATTATTGAAGCTATTCCTGGTGATGAGGAATTATCAGTATACTCTCAGGGAGATTTTACTGATCTCTGTCGTGGCCCGCATGTACCAGTCACTTCTAGACTTAAGGTCTTTAAATTGATGAAAGTAGCTGGAGCTTATTGGCGTGGGGATTCTAGAAATGAGATGCTACAAAGAATTTACGGTACAGCTTGGACCAAAAAAGAGGATCAAGATGCATATCTTCATCGTCTTGAAGAAGCTGAGAAAAGGGATCATCGCAAGCTTGGTAAAAAATTGAATTTATTTCATATTCAGGAAGAATCTCCTGGTATGGTATTTTGGCACCCTAATGGGTGGAGTATCTGGCAGCAGATTGAGCAGTATATGCGGAAAATACTTAAGGAAAACTCCTATCAAGAAATTCGGACGCCACAAGTACTTGATAAATCGTTATGGGAGCACTCTGGACATTGGGAAAATTTTCGTGAAAATATGTTTACTACGCATTCAGAAGAACGTAATTTTGCTATTAAACCAATGAATTGCCCGGGTCATGTTCAGGTGTTTAATCAAGGATTAAAGAGTTATCGTGATTTGCCATTACGATTAACAGAATTTGGGTCATGTCACCGTAATGAGCCTTCTGGCGCGTTACATGGTCTTATGCGAGTAAGGTCATTCACTCAAGATGATGCGCATATTTTTTGTACTCCTTCCCAAATTCAAGATGAGGTAGTAAATTTCATTGAATTGTTACAGAAAGTTTATATGGATTTTGGTTTCAAAAAAGTTCTAGTAAAGCTGTCAACACGCCCAGATATGCGCGTTGGTACTGAGGAACAATGGGATGAAGCTGAGAAATCACTAGAAACGGTATTAAATAATAAAAATCTTGACTGGGACCTAGAGGAAGGAGAGGGTGCCTTTTATGGGCCTAAAATTGATTTTTCTTTAAAAGATAGTATTGGAAGAATGTGGCAGTGCGGTACTTTACAGTTAGATTTTTCTATGCCTAAAAGGTTAGGAGCAGAATTTGTTGCTGAAGATAATTCTCGCCAAACTCCTGTAATGCTGCATAGAGCAATTTTAGGTTCATTAGAACGATTTATTGGTATTCTTCTTGAAAATCATGCTGGATCTTTACCTTTGTGGCTATCGCCATGTCAGGTGGTTGTCCTCAATATTTCTGAAAAGCAAGCAAATTATGCAAGAGAAATAACAAATAAGATTAAACATAGTGGTATTCGAGTGCATGCGGACTTGAGAAATGAAAAAATACCCTTTAAAATAAGGGAACATAGTTTACAAAAACTGCCCTACCAGATTATTGTGGGTGAGAAGGAAGTTGCAGCACAAACGGTTTCAGTACGAACCCGGTCTGGCTCTAATCTTGGTCAAATGTCTCTTCAAGTGCTGATTGATCGTCTTAAATTAGAGATATCAACAAAGGTAAGCTCAGTTTAATTTATTTAACAAATTCGGGGAACTACTATAGCTCAGGAAAAAGAGGCACGTATCAATCATGAAATTAATGCACCTGAGGTGCGATTAATTGGTATGGAGGGGGAACAGATAGGAATCGTCACTCTGGAGGTTGCTACATCTATGGCAGATGAAGCAGAGATAGACTTAGTGGAAATTGCTCCTACTGCTAAACCTCCTGTATGTCGTTTAATGGATTATGGTAAATTTCGTTATCAGGAAAGTAAGAAAAAACACGAAGCTAAGCTTAAGCAAAAACAAGTTCAGATCAAAGAAGTAAAATTTCGTCCAAATACTGATGATGGTGACTATAATATTAAGCTTCGTAATTTGATTAATTTCTTGACTGATGGGGACAAAGTTAAGGTAACACTCCGTTTCCGTGGACGTGAAATGGCACACCAAGAGTTTGGTATGAGATTGTTGGAGCGAGTAAAAAGTGATTTGGAAGAATATGCGGTGGTTGAACAATGGCCAAAGATGGAAGGGAGACAAATAGTAATGGTTTTATCTCCTAAAAAGAAAGAATTGGTCATAGCAAAAAATAAAAATATTAAAGCAAAAAAGACCCATACAAATAATAAAGAACTGTGTGATATAAAATAACAATTTGTGATAGTGGTAGAAATAATAATTATTTAGAGATTTAAAGTTGTATAAGAATAAGTGATATCTGGGTTATTAAAGTGCCGCAATTAGTGGACACCTAGTATCATAGAAGAAATAGGAGTATTTATGCCCAAAATGAAAACTAAGCGGGGTGCCGCTAAGCGCTTTAAAGTTAGGCCTGGCGGTAGTATTAGGCGTTCATATGCATTCAAGCGCCATATTTTAACCAAGAAAACAACTAAGCTTAAACGTCATTTGAGAGGAACTTCTGAAGTTAATTTTAGTGATGTGGCGGCTGTACATGCTATGTTGCCTTACGCTTAGGGAGAATTATTATGCCAAGAGTAAAACGTGGAGTTACTGCTCATGCTCGTCATAAAAAATTATTGAGCTTAGCAAAAGGATACCGTGGGCGACGCAAGAATGTTTATCGTGTTGCAAAAGAAGCAGTAATGAAAGCAGGAGAATATGCTTATCGTGATCGGCGTCAGAAGAAACGAGTATTCCGGGCCCTTTGGATAGCTCGTATTAATGCTGCCACACGTGAATGTGGTTTACCTTATAGTGTATTCATTAATGGGCTGAAGAAAGCATCAATTGAAATAGATAGAAAGGTATTAGCTGATATTGCTGTTTTTGATAAGCCTGCTTTTATGAAATTGGTTGAGCAAGCAAAATCAAGCCTTGCTGCATAATAGTTTGTTGATAGAGAGATGATCAGAAGGCTAAGGGAATTGCTCCTTGGCCTTTTTTTGTTGTATACATAGTTAATATAGCCACCTATATTTTGTTCTCATGAATAACTTAGAAGATATTCTAAATGAAGCAATAAATTTACTTGATAGTATAGATAATACTAGTGATCTTGAACAAGCAAAATCACGTTATCTTGGTAAAAATGGAATATTAACTGAAAAGTTAAAGGGGCTAAAGAATCTTTCGCTAGAAGACAGGCCAGTTATAGGCGGTCAAATTAATAAGATAAAAGTGGTATTAGAGGCAAGAATAAATGACCGCCGTGAATTAATCCAAGCTAAAAAAATGGAAGCGCAGTTAGCAGGGGAGGCCCTTGATGTAACCTTGCCTAGCCGTGGTTCAGGGGTAGGTGGTTTACATCCGATATCAATAACATTAGAACGAATCGAGACTTTATTTAGTTCAATTGGCTTTACTGTTGCTTCTGGTCCAGAGATCGAAACTGATTTTTATAATTTTACTGCGCTCAATATTCCAGAGAATCACCCGGCACGAGCGATGCATGATACATTCTATATTGCTGAGGATGAAAATGAATATTTGCTGCGGACCCATACATCTCCAGTCCAGATCCGTTATATGCAAAATAAAAATCCACCTCTTAAAGTAATTGCTCCTGGGAGGGTTTATCGTTGTGATTCAGATGTAACCCATACGCCTATGTTTCATCAGGTAGAAGGATTATGGGTAGATGAGAGTGTGAATTTCTCAGAGTTAAAGGGAGTATTAATAGAATTTATTAAACAATTCCTAGAGCAAGAGGGCTTATTAGCCCGGTTTCGTCCCTCTTTTTTTCCATTTACAGAGCCTTCTGCTGAAATGGATATTAGTTGTGTTATGTGCAATAACAAAGGTTGTAGGGTATGTGGCCATACAGGCTGGTTGGAAGTCTTAGGTTGTGGCATGGTGCATCCAGAGGTCTTAAAACATGCCAATATAGATAGTGCTAAATACAGAGGATTTGCTTTTGGTATGGGTGTGGAGAGGCTAGCAATGCTTAGGTATGGAGTAACTGATATACGGATGTTTTTTGAAAATGATTTACGTTTCTTGAAACAATTTAATTAAATTATTAATTCTATTGCTTGTAATAATAGATCTTTATGAAATTTACTGAGAGCTGGCTTCGTACTTTAGTGAACCCACCAATTTCTAGTAATGAGCTTGCTCATTCTCTTACAATGGCGGGATTAGAGGTAGAGAATATTGAGCCTGTGGCACCAAGTTTTAATAAAGTGGTAGTAGCGGAGATATTGTCAGTAAACAGACACCCTAATGCTGATCGTTTAAATGTATGCCAGGTAAGTATAGGGGCTGATATAAATAATGAACCTCTGCAAATTGTTTGTGGTGCTAGTAATGTTTGTGTTGGAGCTAAAGTGCCATGTGCATTGATTGGTGCTCACCTTCCTAATATGGTTGTAAAGCAAGCTAGAATACGCGGTACAGAATCATTTGGCATGCTATGTTCGGGTAGCGAATTAGGAATCTTAGACGAGGATGCAGGTTTATTATTGCTCTCAGAAGATGCGCCTAATGGAGAAGATTTTCGAAAATATTATGATCTTGATGATAAGATTTTTACTTTGAAACTAACTCCTAATCGTGCTGATTGTTTAGGCTTGTTAGGTATATCTCGAGAAGTGGCAGCAATTTTTTCTGAACAATTTATCCCTCCTAAAATTAGTCACGTTAAAAATGAAAATAGTGCCAATTTGACTATATGCATAGATGAACCAAATTCATGCCCATTTTATTGTGGTAGAGTAATTCAGAATATTAATTTAGAAGTAAAAACACCTGAATGGATAAAGCGTAGGCTGGAACGCAGTGGGATTAATTTAATAAATGCTGTAGTAGATATAACTAATTACGTAATGTTGGAAATTGGCCAGCCTATGCATGCTTTTAATTTGGAAAAAATTACTGGTAAGCTTTCTGGTAATATTAATGTGCGTTTTGCTAATTCTGGTGAAAAGCTTCAATTATTAAATGGGGAGGAAATATTATTAAATCCTGATATGCTACTGATTGCTGATGCAGTTAAGCCTCTAGCATTAGCAGGAATTATGGGGGGGGATGAGAGTAAAGTAGAGTATGGAACTACGGATATATTCTTAGAAAGTGCATTTTTTCTTCCTGAAGTAATATCAGGTAAACATATCCAATTGGGACTTAGCTCTGAATCTGCTCATCGTTTTGAACGTGGTGTAGATTTTGGACTGACACGGTTAGCTATGGAAAGAGCTACAAGATTGGTAGTTGATATCTGTGGGGGGCATGCAGGGTCAGTTTCTGAAGTTAAAGGGGAATTGCCCCAACGAAAATCTATTGTCTTGCATGAGAAGAAAGTGCAAAGTATATTAGGTATCAATATTCATACAAATGAAATTGGTAATATATTAGAGCGCTTACAATTTGATTTTTTAGTTGATAAAACTGTATTTCATGTAACGCCCCCAACATATCGTTTTGATCTTTCCATTGAAGAAGATTTAGTTGAGGAAGTGGCACGAATTTATGGGTATCATAATATTCCTGCTATTTTGCCAAATACAAATTTGAGCATATTGCCAAGTCCTGAGGCGATAAAAACTCCTATGCAGCTACGAAGAATTTGTGTGGCACGTGATTATCAAGAAGTAACTAATTATGCATTTGTTGATTTAGAATGGGAGAAAAGGTATTCGGATCAGTCTTTTACAGTAATGCTAAAGAACCCTATTTCTAGTCAATTAAATGCCATGCGTAGTAATTTAATAGGTGGTTTAATTTCAAATTTACAGTTTAATCTTAATCGTCAGCAGAATAGAGTGCGTATATTTGAAATTGGTTCATGTTTTTTAAAAGAAGGTGATAGTTATAATCAATATGAGAAATTGGCAGGACTATGCTATGGAGACATAGTGAATGAGCAATGGGGTTCTGCTGAGCGTAATACAGATTTGTATGATGTAAAGTCTGATGTAGAGGCTTTATTTTGGCCAGAGTGTATAAATTTTGAGGTAGCACATCATCCTGCTTTGCATCCTGGGAAATCATCACAAGTCTTTATAGGTAGAAAAATGGTTGGATGGCTTGGAGAGTTGCATCCAGTTTTACAGCAAAAATTATCTTTATTAAGGTCTGTTATTTTATTTGAATTGGATCTTAATTCTTTAGTCCAGAAAGCTATACCTAAAGCAGATAAAATTCCAAAATATCCATCTGTACGGCGTGATATTGCTGTAGTGGTAGATGAAAATATTAGTGTTAATTCGCTACTGCAAAGTATGAATACTCTTAATTCACCTATTATTGTAGAAATTTCTCTATTTGATGTTTATCGCGGTAATGGAGTAGATGATGGTAAAAAAAGTCTTGCATTCCGTGTCTTATTACAAGATACTAAAAAAACTTTAACTGATGTAGATACAGATTCAGTTATTAACAAACTGATTAATATCTTAGAGAATAAATTTGGGGCAAAACTCCGTAATTAGATATAAGCAATAAGCGCCAAAATTTTGTTGAAGAATTAATGTGTAAGGGGGGGGAGGTATGACCTTAACAAAGGCTGAATTAGCAGATTTACTATTTGAGAAAGTAGGCTTAAATAAGCGTGAAGCTAAAAATATGGTTGATTCTTTTTATGAAGAGGTTCGTTCTGCACTCCAGAATGGAGATGGTGTAAAATTATCAGGGTTTGGAAATTTTCAGTTACGAGACAAGCCTCAACGACCTGGTCGTAATCCTAAAACTGGAGAGGAGGTTCAAATAACTGCACGACGCGTTGTGACTTTTCATGCTAGTCAAAAATTGAAGGCAATGGTAGAAAAAACACGCAATGACTAGTAATGTTCTACCAAATATTCCAGATAAACGTTATTTCACTATAGGTGAAGTAGGTGAGTTATGTTCCGTCAAGCCACATGTTTTACGATACTGGGAACAGGAATTTTCACAACTACACCCAATTAAACGGCGTGGGAATCGTCGATACTATCAACGCCATGAAGTATTATTGATTCGTCATATTCGATCATTGCTGTATGAGCAAGGATTTACTATTCATGGTGCACGTGCGAAACTAAGAAAAAGCAATAAATCAGGCTCAGCACCTAATTCAGTAAGGAATTCCTCTAGTACTATAAGCCCTAATTCAGTTAATTTGTCAGCTTTACAGGGTGAAATCAAAAATGTTGTGTCTTTACTTAGATCATGATTAGATTTTCTTGTTTTTTCAATTTGCATAATTGAAGTGATAAAAGTGATTTTTAGTACCAGATCTTGTTGCTATAATCCGTATCATCGGGGCGTAGCGCAGCCTGGTAGCGTACTTGCATGGGGTGCAAGTGGTCGGAGGTTCAAATCCTCTCGTCCCGACCAGTGGTATGGTGTGGTTAATTGTTTTTTGAATGCAAATTAAATTTGGAATAAATTGGTTCATTGTAAATGCGTATATTACTCAGTAATGATGACGGGTATTTCGCACCAGGCTTGGTAGCGCTTGCTGAAGCATTATCTTCTATTGCAGATATAGTGGTAGTTGCTCCAGAACGTGACCGTAGTGGTGCGAGTAATTCTCTTACATTAGATCGTCCCCTAAGTTTACATAAATCTCACAATGGTTATTTTTATGTAAATGGTACGCCAACAGATTGTGTACACTTAGCAGTTACTGGTATGTTAGATATGCTACCTGATATGGTTATATCAGGTATAAACGATGGTGCTAATATGGGAGATGATACTATTTATTCTGGAACTGTAGCTGCTGCTACTGAAGGATTTTTATTAGGCATACCTTCGCTTGCTATATCTCTTGCAAATGTTTCTGATGAAAACTTTTCTACTGCGGCGCTTGTTACAGTTGATATTGTAAAAAAATTTAAAATAAATAGCTTTCATGAGCCAATACTGCTTAATATAAATGTGCCAGATATTGCATATAATCACTTGCAGGGTATTGCGGTTACACGGCTTGGAAGGAGACATAAAGCAGAACCAGTAATTAAATCAAAAAATCCACGCGGTGAGATAGTGTATTGGGTGGGTGCTGCAGGTGCCGTCCAGGATGCAGGTGAGAATACGGATTTTTATGCGATTCAAAAAAATCAGGTATCGTTAACACCATTACAGATTGACTTGACTCAATATAGCCAGTTAGAGATGGTTAAGCAGTGGCTGATATAAAACATGGAAGAAAGTATTTTGCATATTGATATTTAATATTTAAAGAGATATTAAGTTTGAGTTTATACCGTTCTGGCATTGGCATGACTTCTCAGCGTACACGCGAGAGAATGATTAGTCGTTTGCGAAATCAAAATATATTAGATGAAGTAGTGCTGGCAGCAATGAATTCTGCGCTTCGTCATTTATTTGTTGAAGAGGCTATCGCAAGCCGTGCATATGATGATGTTTCGCTGCCCATTAATTTTGGACAAACTATTTCAAGTCCTTTTATTGTGGCGAGAATGAGTGAATTACTTCGTGCAGGATCAAATCTTGGAAAAGTTCTTGAAATCGGAACTGGTTGTGGATATCAAACAACAATTTTAGCCCAACTTGCAGATGAAGTTTACTCAGTGGAACGTATTGGTCCCTTATTGAGTAGAACACGTTCACGATTACGTGAGTCCCGTCTTAATAATGTACGTTTGAAGCATGCAGATGGGCTCTACGGGCTACCGGAAGCTGCACCATTCGATGGTATCATTATGACAGGCGCAACAACGCATGTTCCTTCTGTATTACTGTCACAATTAGCAATCGGTGGTAGAATGGTTTATCCAAAAGGTAGTCAAGAGCAGTATTTATGTGTAATTGAACATGATGTCAAGGGTTATAAAGAGACCATTCTAGATGAAGTGAAATTTGTACCAATACTGTCTGGTATCGTAAATAACTAAACTATACTGACAAGAGAAGGTGTAAATGAAGATAGGTAGGATATGTTCTGTGAGTAAAGTATTTTCTTTTATGAAAGGTGTAAAATACTGTATACAATTTTTGTATAGCAGGAAGTATATTCTTAGTGTTCTTTTTCTTCAGTCTTTTATTTTCCTTTTATTGGTAGGTTGTGTTTCTACTAGACAAGCTCAAATAGATAAAAAAGATTCCTCAGTATCACTTTCCCAAGATTCAATAAAAAGACATACTATAAGAAAGGGGGATACTTTATATAGTATTGCTCAAAAATATGGTATTGATCATAAAGATCTAGCAAAGTGGAATAATATAGAGGATCCTGGTTCTATTGGTATTGGCCAGCAGCTTATACTATCTTCGCCTGATTTGATGACTAGGCCCTCTGTATTTCCAGTTCCTGATCCAGAGCCATTAATAGCAGCACATAATCTTACAGAAGACACAGCAGTTACTTTGTTGAAAATGGAGCCAAAATCATTGAGGTTGGCATATTCAGAGAAAGCTATATCGCAGGTGCAAGAATTGGAGAGCGTTCTTCCAACTACTATTGAAGGCTCGGTTAAAGTAGAAGAAGCTGGGTTAGGTGGTATTACTCCTGATAATGTTGCTATTAAATGGATTTGGCCTACGGAAGGAAGGGTATCAAGCCATTTTACAGAAAGCACTAAAGGTGTGGACATTTCAGGAAAGACAGGACAGCCTGTTTTAGCTTCAGCTTCAGGTAGAGTTGTTTATAGTGGGACTGGATTAAGAGGATACGGTCAGCTTGTCATTATAAAGCATAATAGTATTTATCTTAGCGCTTATGCTCATAACAGTAAGATTCTGGTAAAGGAAGGACAAAAAGTTGCTAGGGGGCAAACAATTGCAGAGATGGGGAAAACTGATAGTAAATTAGTAAGGCTTCATTTTGAAATCCGGAAAAATGGAAAGCCAGTAGATCCGCTAAAGTATTTGCCAGAAAAATCTTCAGAAACAGTACTTTAATTAATTTAAATTTATTAAGACATGTTCCAATCAACCTCTTCTAAGCCAGGCTCTTCTATATGCACTGAAGATGAAATTAATCAATTGGTTCGGTCTTTTTATGCAAAAGCTAGAAAGGATCCATTATTAGGTCCGATCTTTGAGGCTCATGTTACTGATTGGGAGGCCCATTTTATACAGATGAATAATTTTTGGTCAGGTAATTTACTGGGAACTAATCGTTTTAGCGGGGCACCTATGCCTAAACATTTAGCTATACCAAATCTTCGCCCAGAGTTATTTGAAACATGGCTAAAGATTTTTAAAAAAACTACAGAAGAACTTGATAATCAGCCGATGCAAGAACATTTAAATCTGCTTGCTTATCGAATAGCAAGTAGATTATGGGGGGCATATCAAATGCAACATTATCCAGATAAGCCCTCATTACAACTACAAGCACCATAATTTGGCCATTTATTTGTTATTTTGATAATTTTCGTTTCATTGAGACATAATTATTTTATAAAATAATTAAAGGAGCTAATGATTTAGCTTGTTTCATTAGAGTAAGTGTATTCAATATTTGTTAGATATGTATCAGAAAGAAAATTATATATTCTTTTCTATCTATTAAATTTGGTAGTATCCTACATAGGAATTAAAACACTTACATGTAATATTGATTTATTTGATTTTATCAATTCTAAGTATTCATATAATAATCGTGTTGAAAGATATAGAAAATCAATTAGATGCTATTAAGCGTGGTTGTGATGAACTTTTGGTTGAGGAAGAGTTTCAGCAAAAACTTTCTACAGGGACACCTTTAAGAGTTAAGGCTGGGTTTGATCCTACTGCTCCAGATTTGCATTTGGGCCATACAGTTTTACTTAATAAATTACGCAAGTTACAGGACCTTGGTCATCATATTTTATTTTTAATTGGTGATTTTACGGGAATGATAGGAGATCCTAGTGGAAAAAACACCACTCGTCCTCCCTTAACAAAGAAGCAAGTGACAGAAAATGCAAAGACATATACTGATCAAGTATTTAAAATACTAATACCTGATCAAACAGAAATTGTATTTAATTCAAAATGGATGAATCAGTTAAATACAGCCGATCTAATAAAAATATCTTCAACACACACTGTAGCTCGAATGTTAGAACGAGATGATTTTGGTAAGAGATATCAAAATAATCAGCCTATTGCTATACATGAATTATTGTATCCATTGATTCAGGCTTATGATTCAGTCATGCTTAAAGCAGACCTTGAATTAGGTGGTACCGATCAAAAATTTAATTTATTAGTAGGGCGGGAATTACAAAAGCATTTTGGTCAATCTCCACAATGTATTTTGACTATGCCGCTTTTAGTTGGGCTAGACGGAAAAAATAAAATGTCTAAATCTTTAAATAACTATATAGGTATTGAAGAGGACCCAGAACAAATATTTGGAAAAATAATGTCAATTTCTGATGAGTTGATGTGGAGTTATCTAGAGCTATTATCTTTTGAACCTTTAGCTGTTATACAGAAATGGAAGAAGGAGGTAGAGGAGGGTCGTAATCCACGTGATATAAAAATAACTTTAGCTAAGGAAATAGTGACTCGATTCCATAATAAAAAAGAAGCTGAAAAACAAATTCTGAATTTTGAAGCACGATTTAAGCATGGAGTAATACCTGAAAATATCCCAGAAATAAAATTAAATGGTGAAAATGATGGGTTGGCTATAACAAAGATTCTTAAAAAAACTGGCCTTACAGCAAGTACAGCTCAAGCTCTTCGTATGATAGAGCAAAGGGGGGTGAGGTTGGATGGGGAAAAAATAAACGATAAAAATCTTAAAATAAAACTTGGTACTACTTGTGTGGTTCAAGTGGGAAAGAGAAGATTTTCTAAAATTACAATTATTTAAAGTTTAAAATATCCTAGAATTAAAAAAATTTATTGCTATACGGATTAGGTGGTTATATAATTCATCGCTTGCCTTTCAATTAAGGATTTTAGGGCAAGTTAGTTCTTTAAAAAATTACAGCCGATAGGTGTGGGCATTTTACTAGGGTGTCTAATATCTCTATTTTTTAAATGGAGTTTTAGACAATTAAAAGTAGAAGTGCTCGCACGATGTAACAAGTCAAGCGAGAGTTTT